>Ga0123353_10000341_pt1 | contig 56920 bp, 55 predicted proteins | sample TergutLab28metaG_3_FD_92763 | JGI IMG/M metagenome (GOLD analysis project Ga0123353, IMG submission 92763) | Labiotermes labralis P3 segment gut microbial communities from Petit-Saut dam, French Guiana - Lab288 P3 | ecosystem: Host-associated > Arthropoda: Insects > Digestive system > Gut ... | reverse complement strand
TGCTATGTTATAAAGGGTGCTCGACAGAGGCTCGCTTGCGAGACTTTGGACACACTACTATTATAACATGGCAACCGCTTGTCTGTAGCAATTCGAGTTGTGTTGCGAAAAGGTAGAACATCGGTAAAACGGCGTTCTGCTTTTTTGTCGCAACTCCAACGTTTTTAATTTTACTACAGTTTGATTATATTATCCAGTTGTTTTTCATCTTAAACTCATTGATACTTTTCTTTGAACAGTAGTCCTGCGCACAACATATTTTACGCTTTGAAAAGCGCAAGTTTCGAAACAATCTATGCAAAGAAATAATTTGTCGCAGACAATATAGACTGCTCCGCAGTCGCAACAGCGAAACCGTTGGGTTTTGCTTAAAGGATGGTTTTACCATCCTCGGGGGTCTGGGAGCTTTGCAATCAACAAGCGGGTATTACATCAGGACGATTTTATCGGAATGGCTGTAATACCCCCTGCTTGCGAAATATTCTCTACACGTATAGAGTACTGAAACCGGAACATTGGTGCAGATTAGCATCTTAGTTATATATGCGTAGTTAATAATGTTAATTCTCGTCTGCGGTAGATAATGCTATGCTATATAAACTATTACTAATAAACATACCGTTAGATATTAGTTGATCTAGGAAAGGTTTTATTTCGTTTATATGCTTCATTTTCTTAGCAGCTATTAATACACCTAGCGTACCAACTATTTTTATGTTAAGTCTCTTAGCATGTTTGCGTGCAAGTAAATCATCAAGAATGCATAAATCAGCAGATTTTTCCATCGCCAATATCATTGTTTCCACTTCGCCAATATGGAGACTTGTGACAAATGTTTTTCTCGCATTGTCATTTTGGATTTTGGTAACTTCAATCCATTTATTTTGCGAAATAAAATCAACGTTTTTTCTTTTATCTGTACCACCTTCGGTGACTTCATGATATACCGCTTCAGCAATAAATACTTTATTATAGAGTTTCTTAAGCAAATCTAAGTGACCTATATTGCTGAGTAATATTAGTGGAGTAGAATTGACAACAACCAAGGGTTTATCCATTAGCATACCTCACAGCCAGGTCAGCATCATTTTGCAGTTCAGATTCTTCATCTCCTTCATAACGGAACACAGAAATTCCATACTGACCGAGAAGTTTCAGAAAATCAAACTCAGAAAAACCGGCTAATTCTGCTGCTTGTCCCAAGCTCAACTTTTCATCTCTGTAAAATTTAATTGCTATAGCAATTTTTGCTTCTGTTTCAAATTGAACCGAAGATTGTCGTGTTGATAAAACGACAGAATCAGGTATTGATATATTAAGATTCATGCTAATCTCCCCTCTTGATATAATATTGAAATACTAGCATATTTAGTAAGAAAAGTCTATAAAAACAAAGCATATATGCTTGCTACACGTAATAAAGACGGTTTAAGGATATAGAAATTCTTGTTATTAGCCTGATGATACTCTGCAAATGTTTTCAAGCAACTTCAACCATTACGAGTAAGTCAGAATCATCGAAAATAACAGCGAATAATGTATTATGTATGTTTACTGGAGAGAGTACAAAAGAAGAGAAACACAATACCTATGGTAGAGTAGTTCTTATATCTGTCCAACCTTGCAGGAACAGTTACACTTTACAGTACAATTGTGTAAACCAATGAGAACACGAGAACAGTTACAACTAACCAAAAGCTTGGTCATTTATTTTTATTATTGCATCCCCCTCAGCACCTCTGATATTTGTGCCGCGAAACGCTCTGTTTCCAATCACTCTTATACCGCTGCCGAGTGCAATGTTACTCAGTTCTGATGAAGCAAATGCTTCATGCCCTATCCTTGTTACGCTGTCAGGTATCACTACTTCTTGCAAAGCTGTTTCTGCAAATGCACGGTCACCTATAGCAGTGACATTGCTTCCAATGATAACTCGCATGAGCGGTATACCATCAAACATATTATTCCCAATCTCTGTTATACCGCTTCCAAAAACAACACTGCGCAAATCGCGGCAGCTCATGAAAGTGTCAGCAGCAATCGTCGTTACGCTGTCGGGTATAATGATTTCTGATAATGAAGTACCGGCAAATGCACGGTTGCCGATTCTTGTTATGCTGCTCCCTAATCTGACCGTTGTAAGCGGCATATTTTCAAATGCGTTGTTGCCTATAATTCTCACGCCGTTTCCGATATCGAGATGGGAAATCCTCGCCCCTTCAAACATTGATTGATCAATTTCTGTCAAGCTGTTTCCAATTGTAACACGACTAAGTGTATGAGTTGAAAAAGCTCTACTGCCGATTTGTGTTACGCTAAACAGCCTATTGCAAATACTTTTATAGATAATGGCAAACTCGATATCACAGAACCTTTAACGGAGCCTGTCGCTATTGACGTAGTTTGCACCCCGCTTGATGTAGCTTGTACTCCGCCTGACGTAGCTTGCATTCCGCTTGTCATACCTTGTGTTAAAGCTTCTGTTACTGCTGCCAAAACACTTGAGGACACTTCGGCAGACAATATTTCAGATTGAAAATGCTGCACAAGCAAATCACCAAATGGTAGCAATGGAATACCGTAGAACTTCTCGCCGCTCTTGCGTTCTTCTTCCTCAACCTCGGAACGTATGGCTTTACGGGCGAGAAACAGCCGGGTTTTAACTGTGCTGACATTACACTCCATAATATATGCGATTTCTTCGACTTTTTGTTCGTTAAAGTAATAAAGAAGAATAGTCTGTTTTTGCACCTCGCTCAATCCGTCTATTATCTTGCTAAGCCTTGATCTTAAATCATCACGTTCAGCGTATATAGCCGGAAGTACATCATCATCAGATTCTTCTTCACCATAGTGTTCAATATCATTTTCAGCATCAAGCAAGATAGCTATGTTTTTCTTGCGTAGCAAGCTATAACATAGGTTCAATGTGATTTTTTGAAGCCATGTGTTAAATCCGGCGGGATTTGTTAAGGTGTGCAAATTACGCCATGCGTTTATAAAGGCCTGTTGCAGAATATCTTCCGCATCTGCATCATTTTTAACTGTCATACGGGCTAATGCAAAGATTTTTCCATAATAGTGATTGTAAAGGTCTTCAAATGCTCTGCTGTCGCCACCCTTTGCGGATACAACCAGTGCTGCCTCTCGTTCATTCATTACCACTTTGTATAATCTCCTCTCTATGCTTTCACTATATAGACGCAGACTATTACATTTTGGTTTTATGTTTTATCAAAGAAGAAGTAGCACTATTTGGGTTTGATGACTCATATACGATACAGCATGCCGTACCAATAGCAGGATTTACGGGTAGCTGTTTATCTAAAATGTCGATATCCCTTGACAACACCGTCCGTGGCTACGCTTGACGGAATAAAAAAAGAATGACTGATTCGAGGCTCTTTGCAACGCCCTTACATACCTTCATATTTCTCAAATTCCGTACCCATTGGCCAATAGCCTTCTTCTTTTAAATGCGGTCTTATTACTCTTATCAGCTCAGGCAAATCCATTTCTATATCTATCAGCTTTTCAAGCTTCGGAATACCATTCGGAGTCCAGCCGCGTCTTTTGTACACCGCATCGACCAGTTGCCTGAATTGATCTTTGCGATATTCCATTATCTTCTCAATCTTATCCTCGACAGACATACCGGAGGGGTCAATGCCTAAAAGTTCAACAAGCTGTTTATCGTAACGCTCCTTGCGTGACAGATACTCGTCGACTGTTATCGGACCGAGTGAGCGAATCGGCGGCATATCGTGTTCGCGTCTGCCGCTGCCCATTCGCAAGATAAAAATACGTTGGAACGTATAGACACGCTCACTTTGGCGTATCATAGACGCTTCGTTGTGCCTGAAGCCCATCACACCTTCATATATGTCGAAATAGTTTTGAACATGTTCCGGAAATTTTGCCGGTTCTTTCTCATGTTTATTATTCACAGGCGTAACATCATTCCATGGAAGCTTACACAAACCAAGCAGCCCGAACCACGTGCGGAACATCGGGAAGTAATGCAATGCCTCCGCTTTATCCTCGAATGTCGGAATCTGATTGTTGACCATATCCATAAAAATCAGCCAAGCCTCGTCATGCTGCGGGCCTTTATTACAAAGAGCATAACCACCTTGTTGTGCTAATGATTCCTTCATTAGATACTCAGAGTATTCAAGCCCCTTGTTCTCCATCCCGAACTCTTCCATTTCGGCAATCTGCCCGGGTGTCATCTTCACCCAAGGGCGACCGTTTGCGTAAGGGCAAATCGGGTCATCACTGTAATACGGCTTACCGACAGGATAATCAGCAATTTCATCCCGGCTTATAGTCGGTATACCGTCAATCTTTTCCCAACGTTTAGGGTTAGCAATAAAAGCGGAATCGTTATTTGCTCCCGCGTTTTCAAGAATCGTACCTTTAATTTCTCCCAGCACTTTTTCGTCATCATAGCCGGATTCCTTAAGGAATTTACAATCCGCAAGATGCTTATTGAAATGCGCAGTTGGAATAGGCTTATCAGTAAACGGCTCATCAATGCTCTGCCATGTCCGACTACCAAGCATATGCTCAAACTCAGGAGCGACCTTACCGAAACGCTCGGCGAAAATACGCTTCATTTGGCGGACACCCTTACCGACAATAACGCCAAACCCTTTTCCCTGTGTCATTTGATGCATCAGCTCATTAAGTGCATAACCATTACCCCAACGCATATCCAAACCTTCGGAATCGTCGAGATTGTAAAGACCTCGTTGATAACATTCCTGAGCAAACGCCGTCATGGTACCGTGAGAAATCGTATCAACACCATAAGTATCGCAGTAGAAATTCGCCTCTAAAATCCAATGAGGGTCAAAGCAACCGACATTTGAACCCAAGCCTCCGGCATTTTCGTACTCCGGACCATCGACACAGACCTTGCTGCCTTTATATGCACCTGTACGAAGTTCAAAATTATCCGCAGCCTTGGCGCAACTCATGCTGCAGCCATACCAGCAGCCGTCGGGAACATTTTGTGTCACATATTTTTCGATATACACCTTTGACGAAATCTTCGGAGTCTCCGGATGACTGCCGAATTGGAAGTTGTGTGTCGGCAGCAAGTCATATCTGTCCATAACCTCAATAATGTTTGCTGTACCGATTTTTCGCATATTGTTTTGCTTTGTGTCAAGGTGTGCCATTTCCTTATGCAGACGAACACCGGCAGCGTTTATTAAGCCTTTTTTGACAGGATTATTCGAATCGCCGTGAACACCACGATAACGGATAACAACAGCCTTAATTTTTTTATTGCGGAAAACAGCTCCAATACCACCGCGCCCTGCCTGTTTAATGCGCACGCAATTACGCCGCTTATCAAAGAATGAAAAATTAAGACAACCTATGTAAGAATGCTCGGCTGCTCTACCGCTTGAGACAACGGAAATGCACATTCGGTCATCATCATTTTCCGCATACATTTCTGTAAGCTGTTCACACAAAATATGACTGTCGACTGCCTCATCGGGTGCAGTTTCAACACTGACTGTGCGGGAATTGCCATCGATAAAAATAATCAAATCCTCTTCAGCTTTGCCCTGAAGCTCTAAAATATCAAACCCCGAAAACTTGAGGAAAGGCCCGAAAAACCCACCGACATTACTATCAAAAGGCAGCCCCGTCAAAGGAGAAATCGAGCAAACCAGAGACTTCCCTGCCCCGGGATACTGCGTAATACCTGCAAGAGGACCGGGAGAAATAACAATGTTATTCACGGGTGCATTCCAACTTGTATCTTCACGAACAGACTTCCAGAGATGATAGAGGTCAAAGCCCTTACCCCCCGTAAACTTCTCCTTCATAAATTCCGTGACAGCTTTTTCACCAATAACAATGCCGCTCTCACCATTGACCGATGAGGTCAGTTCATCCTGATTGGAAATATCATACTCACCGCCGACACTAATATAAAGACTTCGGCTGTTATACCCGCGTTCAATAATTGACGGCTCAAAGCTATATGTGGCTAATACCCTATGCTTAGCCTTCATAGCCATCAGCTCATCACGCCCGGCGATATGATGCCGATAATCATTTTCAACTTTTTCGACATTCTTTGGCATTTTCTATTCCTTTATTTTTAATGCGCCTGTCGGGCATGATTTTACACACATGCCGCATGCTGAACATTTAAGCGGAGTTTGAAACTCATCGTTATAGAAAATGTAATTCCTCATACATTCGCCGATGCATATGAGGCAGCCTACGCATGCTTTTCTGTTTAAGCGTACAACACCGTTGGGAGCTATTGACAAAGCTATAGCGGAGCACATCCAGACGCAATCGCCGCATTGATCGCAAACAGCTATATCAAAGCCACCCTCATCACGGGCAGTTATGCGTATCGCACTCTTTTCCCTGTCCTCAACCTTAAATAAAGCTTTTGAGCAAGCAAGCTCACAAGCCCCGCAACCTGAACATTTCTTGGAATCCGCTGCTAACCTTTTCATTATTGTCCCTCCATTCTAAATGACAAATAGCAAATGACAAACGATACATAACAAACAATAAAAAATGCTCTGCCATAGATTATTTGACGTTGCTATTGATTATGCGGTAAAATACAATAATATTGTAATACATAGACTTGAGTTGGTCAAGGATAAGGAGGCAATTATGTTTTTAAGCGAAAAACAACAGGGGATGTACTCGCGTCAGATAATAATGAAAGATATAGGCATTGACGGGCAAAAAAAATTAGCCGAAGCATCTGTACTTGTCGTCGGCTGCGGCGGGCTGGGAGCACCTGTGCTGTACTACCTGACCGCAATGGGTATAGGGCACCTCGGTCTCTGCGACGGTGACAAAGTCGCTCTATCAAACCTCAACAGACAGATCCTTTTTACAATGGATGATATAGGAAAACAAAAAGCAAAGACAGCAAGCAAACAACTGAAAGCACTAAATCCCGACCTTAGAACAACTGTATATGACATGAATATAGATGAAAAGTCAGCAGAAGAAATAATACCGGAGTACGACATCGTAGTAGATTGCCTTGATAATTTTGAAAGCAGATTTATCCTGGGCGATGCTTGCATAAAAGCAAAAAAGCCGCTGGTACATGCAGGAGTAAGCGAATACTACGGGCAGCTAATGACAATAATCCCCGGTAAAAGTGCCTGCTTACGCTGCATCTTCCCAAAAGGCATACCTACGGGGGACGGTTCATCTGTCTTCCCTGTCCCCGTGATTGGACCGACGCCCGGGGTCTTGGGTGCTATGCAAGCTATGGAGGTTGCAAAAAACCTGTTGGGTCAACAGGTTTGTAGTGACGGGATTGTAACGTTCAACGGTTTGGAACTGAGTCTCGAGAAAGTGAAGATAGAGCAAAATCCAAGCTGTGGTTGTTGTCAGGGGGACGGTTCTCCAAGACAGGGGGACGGTTCATCTGTCTTGGAGGTGTTGCAAGGGATGTGACTCTATTTGAGGACTCAACAAGACAGATGAACCGTCCCCCTGTCTTGGAGAACCGTCCCCCTGACAATAATTTACGCTTTTTTTGCTTTTGGCGGATCAGGCATTTTGCCGCTTTTGGATTTTTTTGTGTATATATCAAAAGCTACGGCAAGAAGTAAAAACGCTCCTGTGATTGCAAGCTGGACATCAGAGCCTATACCCAGGTGGCTAAGCCCGTTGTTCAAAACGCCCATCAGCATAGCACCGATAATGGCACCGGTTACTTTACCAATACCGCCAAACGGTGAGGCTCCGCCTATAAAAGCAGCGGCGATTGCTTGCAACTCAAACCCGGCTTCAGCTCTGGCTGACGCGGCATTAAGTCGTGAGGCGAACATTATACCTGCCAATGCCGCCAGTACCCCCATGTTTACGTAGACCCAAAAGACTACCCGTTTAGTTTTAATACCGTTAAGTTCTGCTGCGTGAGCATTGCCGCCGGTGGCATAGATATGTCTTCCTGCAACAGTATTTTCCGCCACAAAGCTGTATATGACAATTAGTGCCGCTAACAACACCAGCATATTAGGAATCCCGAGGAATTGTGAAAACCAATAACCGAACAGATTTATCGCACCGATAACAATTGCAAGCCTTGCTATAAGGAAAGGCATAGGCATCAGTCCTGCTTCGTACAAACGTGCTGCTCTGCGTTTACGGAACTCCGCAAAAATAAGTATTAGAGAGGCAAGTGCACACATAACCAAAGCTGTTAAATTATAACTTGCGCCGCCTATAGATATACCTCCGAAAAAGTCCGGTACAAAACCGGCTGCCAGTCTGTGGAAATCCGGGGAGATATTACTGATTGTCAACCCGTCTAAGACATACATTGTTAACCCGCGAAAGAAAAGCATACCTGCAAGGGTGACGACAAAAAACGGGACTTTTACATAGGCAATCCAAAACCCGTTCCAGGCACCGGAGATAGCTCCGATAACCAAAACAGCGATAATTGCCAGCCACACAGGCCATTCCATCTGCACGATCAGTATCCCGCTCATAGCACTGGTAAAAGCAAGCAGACTACCAACCGATAAATCGATTCTACCCGTTAAAATAACCAGCACCATCCCGATGGCGAGTATAAGAATATAGCCGTTTTGTGTCACCAAATTTGATATATTGGCAGGCCGGAAGAGTATCCCGTCTGTTAAGTTCTGAAAAATTAAGGCGATAACAATCAGAGCGATAATCATGCCATATTGCCTGATGTTTTTTCTTATAATGTTCATTGTATTCCTCCTACCGGGCAAAAGGATTTCTCAGCTTAAGCACATTGTTCTTTGAAACAACGTCAAAGATAACGGCAGCCAGAAGCACCATGCCGGTGACCATTTGCTGTGCGGGTAAACTTATGCCCAATATACTCATGCCGTTGGTAATAATTCCGACGACCATTGCACCGATTATAGCACCTGTGACTTTACCGACACCGCCGGACGGTGAGGCTCCGCCGATAAACGCAGCGGCGATTGCTTGCAGTTCAAATCCTGTACCTGCTCTGGGCATGGCAGCGTTGAGCCGTGCCGTGAACACTAAACCCGCCAAAGCCGCCAGCACTCCCATGCTTACATAGACCCAAAAGACTACCTGTTTGGTTTTTACACCGCTGAGTTCCGATGCTTTGGCATTACTTCCGCAGGCATAAATATGTCTGCCCATCATGGTTCTATTTGTAAGGAAGGTGTATATGAGAATCAAGACTCCCAGCAGTACCACAATATTCGGTATGCCATTAGCAGCACCAAACCAATAACCAAACAGAGCAATCGCAGCCGTAACGATTATAATCGACGCTATCAAAAATGGGATGGGCATTGCTGTTACTCCATATTTAAGAGCAATTCTGCGTTTCCTCAATGCCGAAAATATATATAGCACGCAAAGTAATGCGCAGACAGCCACAGCAGTTATATTAAAGTTTGAGCCGTTGAAAAAATCCGGTACAAACCCTGCAGCCATCATTTGGAACTGGGCGGGAAAGGGTCCAATCATCCGTCCGTCAAGGATTATCATAGTCAAACCGCGAAAACCCAGCATACCGGCAAGAGTAACGACAAAGAAGGGTATGTTTATGTATGCAATCAGGAAACCGTGGAAAGCACCGATGACCGCGCCGGCAACTAAGCAAATCAAGATAGCAACCCATACGGGCCAGCCCATTTCAACGATAAAGACACCGCTTAGCGCACCCGAAAAGGCAACGACACTTCCTACCGAAAGATCAATACGTCCTGTTACAATAACAAGGGTCATACCTATTGCAAGGATGAGGATATAGCTGTTTTGAAGAATAAGGTTCGTGATGTTGTTAGGAAGAAATATGACTCCTCCTGTCCTGACTTGGAAAAATATTGCTATACCGACCAGTGCGATAAGAAGACCATATTGCCGTAAATTATCTTTTATGATGTTCATCGTACCCCCCCTTGGTGCTGCATGATACATTCCATAATAGCCTCTTGCGTTGCTTCTTCCTTCGGCAGTTCACCGATGATTCTGCCTTCGTTCATTACATAAATTCTGTCACTTAGACCGATAACTTCAGGTAGTTCGGAAGAAATTACAATTACGCATTTGCCTTCATATGCCAGTTGATTAATGATCTGATAAATTTCGTATTTTGCGCCTACGTCTATACCCCTGGTCGGTTCATCGAGAATCAGCACTTCGGGGTCTGCAAACAACCATTTACCCAATACGACTTTTTGCTGGTTCCCGCCGGACAGATTTTTCGCATGTTGTTGCACATCACGGGCTCTTATGTCGATTTTGCTGCGATAATCCTCAGCTACACGTTTTTCCTTGAATTCATCAACGGTTAAGTATTTACAAACTTCTTTAAGATTTGCAAGCGATATGTTCCTGCATATGGTTTCATCAAGAAGTAAGCCGAATTGCTTCCGGTCTTCGGTGACATATGCAATGCCGTTGTCAATAGCTTGAGATATATTGTGGAGAGCCAAGGGTTTGCCGTCTTTAATAATTGTTCCCGATATTTTTGTACCATACGCTTTACCGAAAAGACTCATGGCAAGCTCTGTCCGCCCTGCACCCATCAGTCCTGCTATGCCTACGACCTCTCCGCGTTTAACATGGAGATTGGCATTGTCAATCACTTTTTTATCGCTTATGTCCGGGTGGTAAACAGTCCAATCCTTGACCTCGAAGAGCACCTCTCCGGGCTTGGTTTCACGCGGCGGAAATCTGTGGGCGATATCACGCCCGACCATACCGCGTATGATACGGTTTTCGTCAGCATCACCATCGTTTGCAAAGGTTTCGACGGTTTTGCCATCTCTTAATATAGTAATCCTGTCTGCTACCTTCAACACTTCGTTTAGTTTGTGAGATATCAGTATACAGGTTATTCCCTCTTTTTTAAGCTCCAACATCAAGTTGAGCAGGTTTTCGCTCTCTATTTCGTTTAGGGCAGCCGTCGGCTCGTCAAGAACAAGCACTTCCACTTTTTTTGCCAGTGCCTTTGCAATCTCGACAAGCTGCTGTTTGCCAACACCTATATCTATAACCAGCGTATTCGGGTTCTCGCTAAGACCTATACGCTCCAATAGCTTAACGGTTTTTTGGTGGGTAACTCTCCAGTTAATAACACCGCCTTTGGCTTGCTCGTGCCCCATGAAAATATTTTCAGCTATGGAAAGGTACGGAATCAGAGCCAATTCCTGATGAATTATAACAATACCGCTTTTTTCGCTGTCTTTGATGTTCCTGAAACGGCATAATGAGCCTTTATAGAAAACTTCACCCTCGTAATCTCCATGCGGGTAAACTCCGCTTAGTACTTTCATCAGTGTTGATTTTCCCGCGCCGTTTTCACCTACAATAGCATGGATTTCACCATTTACCGCTGCCATATTGACATTGTCCAGAGCTACCACGGTATCGAATCTTTTTGTGATTGATTTCATTTCCAGTAAAGTATCCACTAACGTCACTTCCTTTAGTGTCTCTTTTATGAATTGTGCGGCACCTGTTTGGGATTCAACGCCCAAACTGATGCCGCATGCCGGTTAATTTAGAAAGTAAACTGATCTGCTGTGTAGTATCCTGTCTCAATCAGAGCTTCATACCAGTTGTCTATGGTTACTGATACAGATTGTGATAGGAATGACGGTACGAGTTTTACGTTGTTGTGATATGTGGTGGTGTCGTTAACGGGACCGGGACGACCATCCAGCACAGCTACGATGATGTTAACTGTTGACTCGGCCAATACTCTTGTATCTTTAAATACTGTTGAGAATTGCTCGCCATTGATAATTGATTGTACGGAGGGTACTTCCGCGTCTTGACCGGAAACTATCGGCCAAATCTGTTGCGAACCGTAGCCTACGCCGCGAAGAGCGGAGAGAATGCCGATGCTGAGACCGTCATACGGAGAGAGGACAGCGTCAATACGGTCAGTCGCGTAGTAAGCTGTAAGTAAGTTGTCCATACGTTCCTGAGCTCTTTCAGCAGCCCAGCCTAATGTACCTACAACATCCATGCCCATTTGTCCGCTTTTAACAACCAGTGTGCCATCGTCGATTTTGGGTTGAAGGATAGACATTGCGCCGTCATAGAAGAAGAACGCGTTGTTATCGTCTGGGGAGCCGCCGAACAGTTCAATGTTAAACGGACCTGTTTCACCATCGGTAATGCCCAGACCATCGAGTATGGAAGTTGCTTGTAGTACGCCAACGGCAAAGTTGTCGAATGTGGTGTAGTAGTCGACATGCTCGGTATCCATGATCAGACGGTCATATGCAATGACTGTGATGCCCGCAGCTGCAGCTTGTGCCAACACGCCGGTCAGCGAACCGCCGTCGATTGCTGCGATAACCAAAATATCTACGCCCTGAACTATCATGTTTTCGATTTGGGATACTTGATCGGCAACAACGTCTTCACCGTATTGCAGGATGGTTCTGTGACCTAACGCTTCAAGTTGTTGTACCAAGTTGTTGCCGTCGTCAATCCAACGCTGGGATGATTGTGTCGGCATAGCAATACCGATAAAACCACCGTCGTTGCCGCCGCCTGCCGGGGGTGCATCGCCGCCGCCTGCAGGGGGTGCATCGGAGCCGCCTGCGGGGGGTGCATCGTCGGCGCAAGCCGCAACCATGGCTAACATCAATGTAAGCCCGAGTAATAGTGCGATTAATTTTTTCATTTAATAAATTCCTCCTTAAATTTTAACATCCTTTATTTGGATATCACACAAGGAGCATTATATCGTAACTAAAATAAAAAGTAAATAAATTTTGAAAAAGATTATAACAATTTATTAACACGGGACACGGGGACGGTTCATCTGTCTTTACCTACCGGGCTAAGGAGTTTGCATAGATGAGATTTTTATAGTATAGTTGAGGACAGCAATTTTTTGTTTTTCTTAAGGCACAATGATTTTATCATTCATATTTTTGAGGAATACATATGAGAATATTAGTTACAGGCGGGGTACGCCCCACTTTACGGAGGTAGAGTTATGAAAATACTGGTCACAGGCGGGGCGGGATACATTGGCACTCATGCCATGGTTGAGCTTTTGAATCAAGGGTATGAGGTTATTGCTGTTGACAACTTTGTTAATAGTAAGCATGAAGCTATAAAGCGGGTTAAGGAAATCACCGGACGTGATTTTTTATTTTATGAAATGGATGTCAGGAATAAAAAACAGCTTGATAATATATTTCAGGAGCATGACATAGACTGTGTGATTCATTTTGCAGGCCTCAAAGCCGTAGGCGAATCTGTCCAAAAACCGCTTGAGTACTATGCCAACAATATTAATTCAACGCTAATTCTCTGCGAAATGATGAGAAAGCATGATGTCAGCAAAATCATCTTTTCATCAAGCGCAACAGTCTACAGCGCGAACAATAAAATGCCACTCACAGAAAAATCACATACAGGCGAATGTACAAACCCTTACGGTTGGACAAAGTTCGTGTGCGAGCAAGCGTTGACCGATATGGTCAATGCTAACGATAGTATGTCAGTTGCGCTACTGCGTTACTTTAACCCCATTGGCGCACATGAGAGCGGCAGAATCGGTGAAGACCCGCAAGACATCCCAAACAATATCATGCCGCTAATTACACAAACCGCAATCGGAATATTTCCGTATTTAAATATATACGGTGATGATTACGACACTCCGGATGGAACATGTATAAGAGATTACATACACGTTGTCGATTTGGTTGAGGGTCACATTGCTGCTATAAAGTATCTGGAAGAAAGCAAAGGTGTTAGTACATTCAACCTTGGCACAGGAAAAGGTGTAAGCGTCCTTGAACTGGTATCTGCATTTGAAGATGCTACAGGTGTAAAAATAAACAAAAAAATAGCTCCCCGCCGCCCCGGCGACATAGCTGTCTGCTACGCCGCAACAAATAAAGCAAAAGATAAGCTGGGCTGGGAAGCAAAAAAGACGTTGAAGCAGGCTTGCGAGGATACTTGGCGATGGCAAAAGGAAAATCCGCGAGGGTACGAGTAGCAAGACAGATGAACCGTCCCCCTGTCTTGCGTCCCCCTGTCTTGTTATTTTCTTCGTCTTTTTTTGTCTACCGTGTCGCCGCCGGCTTCGGCATATTTTATCAATAGTTCTCTTTGTTCGCTGTTCAATGATGTCGGTACTGCTACTTTTACTGTAATATATTGATCGCCGCGTCCTGAACCTCTTAGGTTTTGGATGCCTTTGTTTTTTAGTCTGAATACTGTGCCTGTTTGTGTTCCTGCCGGGATAGTGTATTTGACCTTGCCGTCGAGAGTCGGGACTTCGAGATCTGCGCCCAGAGTGGCTTGGACAAATGATATGGGAATACTTAGAAGTACCGACGAGCCTTCTCGCTCAAAGTGTTCGTGGCGTCTTATTGTCACAGTTACAAACAGGTCGCCTGCTTCGCCGCCGTTAACGCCTGCACTGCCTTGACCGTGCATTGAGACTGTTTGACCGTTGTCTATTCCGCCGGGGATTTTTACCTTTATCGTACGGTTGCGCCTGACCATGCCGAGTCCTTTACATTTTTCACATGGTTGATGAATGATTTTACCGCGACCGTTACATTTCGGACAGTCAGCCGTGCTTTGCATAACACCGAAAGGCGTTCTTTGCTGAGTTGTAACCACACCTCTGCCGCCGCAATCGGAGCATTTTTCTGCCGTGGTTCCTTTTTTACAGCCTGAACCGTTACAGTCATCGCATTTTTCGACACGTTGAATACTGATTTCTCTTTCGCAGCCGAAAGCCGCTTCTTCAAATGTTATAGTCAAGTTTGCACGGACACGCTCACCTTTTCTGGGTGCATTGCGGCTGCGGGTTGAAGCACCGCCTCCACCGCCGCCGAAGATTGAGCCGAATATATCGCCTAAATCGAAGTCCATGCCACCGAAGCCGCCGCCGAAACCACCGCCGAACGGACCGCCTGCTCCGGCTCCGCCAAAGTTGGGATCAACGCCTGCATGTCCGAACTGGTCATAACGTGCCTTTTTGTCCGAATCGGACAATACTTCATAAGCCTCGTTGATTTCTTTAAAGCGTGCCTCAGCTCTGGAGTTACCCGGATTTACATCAGGGTGGAACTTCTTAGCCTGCTGACGAAAAGCCTTCTTTATCTCTGCTTCTGACGCATCTTTTTTTAGTCCTAATGACTCATAATAATCCTTTTTATCTGCCATATTTCTTGTTGGGAACTGCAAGTTAAAACCTGCAGCTCCCGCCCCCTATATCCTAAATCCTATATCCTCAATCCTTACTCATCCACTACTTCGTAGTCTGCATCGTATACGCCGTCTGCCGGTCCTTCCGGAGCTGCACCGCCGCCGAAGTCTGCGCCGTTAAAGTCCGGTCCGGGTGCGCCGTCTTGCGGTGCTGCCTGGCTGTAAAGTTTTTCGCTGACAGCGTAGAATGCTTTTTCGAGTTCATCGACTGCTTCTTTGATTGCAGGTGTATCTGTTCCGCTAAGAGCTGTTTTAACTTTCTCGATAGCAGCTTCAATCGTCTGTTTGTCATCCGCATCGATTTTATCGCCCATTTCGTCAAGGGTTTTTTCGCTTTGATAAACCATTTGATCTGCGTGGTTGCGAGTGTCTACTTCTTCTTTGCGCTTTGCGTCTTCTTCCGCGTATTGTTCGGCTTCCTTCACAGCTTTTTCGATATCGTCTTTGGAGAGATTTGCAGAAGCTGTAATTGTGATGTTTTGTTCTCTGCCTGTGCCGAGGTCTTTTGCGGAAACGTTAACTATACCGTTCGCATCGATGTCAAATGTGACTTCGATTTGCGGGATGCCTCTGCGTGCAGGAGCAATGCCGTCGAGATGGAATCTGCCGAGAGATTTATTGTATTGTGCCATTTCACGCTCGCCCTGGAGAACATGGACTTCGACAGAAGTCTGATTGTCCGCAGCGGTCGAGAAGACCTGGCTCTTTTTGGTCGGGATAGTTGTATTGCGCTCAATGAGTTTTGTGCATACGCCGCCCATTGTTTCGATTCCGAGTGACAGCGGGGTGACATCGAGCAGTAGAATACCTTCAACATCTCCACCGAGTACGCCGCCTTGGATTGCGGCACCGGCTGCAACACATTCGTCCGGATTTATACCGCGGAACGGATCTTTGCCTGTAATGTTTTTTACGGCATCTTGTACGGCAGGGATACGTGTCGAGCCGCCGACAAGCAAAACCTTGGATAGCTGACTTGCGGTCAGTCCCGAGTCTTCAATTGCTTGTTTAACGGGCTTCATTGTTTTTTCAACAAGGTCAGCAGTCAGTTCATTAAACTTCGCTCTTGTTAAAGTGTAGTCCATGTGCTTGGGTCCGGTTGCATCTGCAGTAATGTACGGCAGATTTATGCTCGCGGTTGTCATGCCTGAGAGGTCTGTTTTTGCTTTTTCCGCTGCCTCGCGCAGACGCTGGATTGCGATTTTGTCGGTTGAAAGGTCTACGCCCGTGTCTTTTTTGAACTCTGCAAGCAGATAGTTCATGACACACTCGTCAAAATCGTCACCGCCGAGACGGTTGTTACCTGCGGTTGCGAGAACTTCGATGACACCGTCGCCGATTTCCAGAATTGATACGTCAAATGTACCGCCGCCAAGGTCATAGACCATTATTTTCTGATCTTGTTCTTTATCAAGTCCGTATGCAAGTGCTGCCGCAGTCGGCTCGTTGATGATGCGCTTAACATCAAGACCTGCGATTTTTCCTGCGTCTTTTGTTGCCTGACGCTGTGAGTCGGTGAAGTATGCGGGTACGGTAATGACCGCTTCGGTTACTTTTGTGCCGAGGTAAGCTTCCGCATCACTTTTTAGTTTTTGAAGTATCATTGCGGAGATTTCTTGCGGTGTGTACTGCTTACCGTCAATTGATACTTTGTATGCGCTACCCATTTCGCGCTTGATTGATGTGACCGTACGGTCGGGGTTTGTGATTGCCTGACGCTTTGCGACATGGCCGATCATCCGCTCGCCTTCTGCCGTAAATGCAACAACAGATGGTGTTGTGCGGCTGCCTTCGGCGTTTGCTATTATAACGGGCTCGCCGCCTTCGATAACAGCTACGCACGAGTTAGTTGTTCCTAAGTCTATTCCTATAATTTTTCCCATGATGTGTTTCCTCCTTCATATTTTGAAAATTGACAATTAATAATTTAAAATTACGGTTTTTATGATTTTTTGTTCTTTATTCCGCTGTTTCACGTTGTTATTTTGTTACTACGACTGTTGAGAAGCGTATAACGCGGTCACCTAAAGTGAAGCCTTTTTGGATTTCTTCGGCGACCATGTTTTCGCCAAGGTCCGGATTTTCAATTGACATGACTGCATTATGCAAGTTTGGGTCAAAAGGCTGACCGGCTGCGGGAATTGCCTTTACTCCCAGGCTGTCGAGCATATCCGTCAATTGTGTCATTATTAATTCGACACCTTTATAATAAGATTCGTCGGAGCATTCCATTTTAAGTGCCCGTTCCAAATTATCATAAACAGGCAGTAACTTGCCGATTACATCCGCACGTGCATCCGTATATGTTTTTTCACGTTCCTTTGCGCTGCGTTTGCGGAAGTTGTCATATTCTGCAGCCAAGCGCAGATATTTGTCTCGTTCAGCGGTGAGTTCGTTTTGGTATAAATCCTTTGAACCCGGTTCATTAATTACATTTTCTTCAGTCATTTCGGAATCTTCTGTAACATTCCTGTTTCCTGCTTTTGTATTCACGCTTTTTGCGTCCTTTTCTTCCTTTTTTACTCCGGGGGTGCTTTTACTCTTCGCCAACCCTATCATCTCCTGTCTTGTTTACTTTTGAAGAGGCTTTGAGCTGCATTACCTCGCTGCCCGGTCCTCCTAAAAGCCAGCTCAATCCTTGTGCCATATATGAAAGATGAGCGGCTACTTTCGAGTAGTCCATCCTTGTCGGTCCGACTACGCCGATTAGTCCTTGTAAATCGCTGCCTGTGTCGTACTTTATTGCCATGACACTAGAATCGCGCAGTTCGTCTGCCAGATTTTCCGGACCTATTGTTATTTTTATCTCCCCCGGCGTTTCCGGTGACGGTAATCGGGCAAGTTCCTTTTCATCGGACAGATATCTTATGATCCGCTGTGCCTTGTCTACGTCCCTGTATTCGGGATGACTTAAGAGGTTTATTGCTCCCGATACGCGGGTTCCGACTGTTTTTGCTTCAATCAAGAGCTCTATCGTAAAGCCTGCAACTACTGCGACAAGTCCGGTGTTATCACCAATCGCCCGCTCGCTGGATGTTATGAGTGCGGGGGTTATCCGTTCTTCCGGAATTCCGGTAAAGCTCGCATTTAACACCGCCGAAAGCCTGGTCAGCATTGTTTGCTCGACGTTCGTCGTAAGGTGGACAAGTTTATTTTTAACTGTGTCGTTGCTTAGAAGGACTACGATTATGAACGTGGAGGAGTCAACATAAATAAGGTCAAACCTCACAATGCTAATAACTCCGGTCATAGATGACATCGCGTATGCAGGATATGTAGTGAGTCTTGATGTCAGACTTCCGACCTTATCGAGCAGAGATGGTGTTTCCGTTAAATGCCCGTCAAGTGTGCTATCGATTACTTTGGCATCGTCGCTTGATATGTTTTGGTCTTGCATCAAGTCGTTTACATAGATTCGATAACCATTTGATGATGGTATCCTGCCGGCTGATGTGTGCGGCTGCTCGAGCAATCCCATGCTTTCAAGCTCTGCCATTTCACTGCGGATCGTAGCAGATGAAACCGATGAACCAAGGGCTTCCGCCACGGCTTTTGACCCTACAGGTTCTGCTCCCTTAACGAACAACTCTACGACGGTACGCAAAATTTCTTTTTTACGCTGACTGAGACTCGTCACGCTAAACCTCGTTTTTTTGGCATTAGCACTCTCACTCTCTGAGTGCTAAATACAGTGTACCACTACTTTTTCTAATTGTCAAGCATTTTTTGAATTTTATTTTTGACCTTCCCTGACCAATAAGAAAGTGGTGAGCAATCGGCAGTATAGGTATATAGTTATTCTTCGATTACACGCCGCGTCCATGCGTCGAGTAATCGCGTTACGCCGTCCATGGCTTCACTTGTCATAACTATATACCTATACTGCCGATTGCTCACAATTATATCATTGTAATAATTTGTAATGGTATTGTTGTTGCAAACTGTACAATTAATGAATAAACTGTTAACTCCTTAGGTAAGGCGGTGAATTTTATCAAAAAGCCACTTATTCCTGTTATTTTAATCCTGAGCAGCTTAATTGCAGGGTTTCTCATTACCAGTGTTATATATACAACCACCGGTTTTTCTATTTTCGGCAGAGCACCAAGGGCGACAGTACCGGTGCAGGAAGCTGAAAATATCGAGATAACAATGCTTGCATACAGAGTCCTCGAATATATCAGAGATGATGATTTTGTTTCGCTGTCCCATGTTGTACATCCCGATTACGGCGTACTACTGTCCCCTTATGCAACAATAGATATCACAACTGACAGACGTTTCACCGCAGACGAAATAGCAGTATTAGATTCAGATAATTCTGTTTACGTATGGGGTGTTTTTAATGGAAGCGGAGAGCCAATCAAGCTGACACCCGCAGAATATTTCGAAACATTCGTCCCTGCCGCCGAGCATATTGACGCAACGCTTATAGGCATTAACCAAATCGTTAGAAGTGGAAACGCACTGGAAAATCTTACCGAAGTCTTCCCGGCATCAAGCTTCGTCGATTTCCATATCCCCGCAAGAGAATCCTCCGACGAACCCGACTGGAGAAGCCTGCGCCTCGCATTTGAGGAATTTGAAGGCTATTATAAGCTGATTGCAATTGTGTACAATAAGTGGACAATATAATATGGAAAATAAAGAACTAATCAATATCAGGCTTAATGATGGTGGTGCGTCCGTCATCATTCTCGACCAAACTTTATTGCCAAATGAAGAAAAATATATAGAGTTAAGCAGTGCGGATGCGATGTTTGAAGCGATATATTCATTGCGTGTCCGGGGAGCACCGGCAATCGGCATATTTGCTGCATATGCACTTTGTGTTTTTGCATGTCAAATCAAGACAGAAGATTTTGAGGTATTTTACTCAGAAGTTTTAAAATACAGTGATTATCTTGATTCTTCACGTCCTACAGCGGTGAATCTTGGAACGCAGCTTAGGAGAATGGAAAGGCTCGTAAAAGACAGTTCCGGATTGCCGGTCAAACAAATACTTGAAGCGATGAGAGAAGAAGCGGACAAGATATATAATGAAGATGTTGAAATGTGCAGAGCGATATCAGAGCATGGTTTAACCTTAATCAAAAACGGCTACGGCATAATGACACAATGTAACGCAGGACCGATTGCGACATCAAAGTACGGCACTGCGCTTGGTCCGATTATCCTGGGAAAAGAAAAAGGCATGGATTTACATGCTTTCATTTGTGAAACCCGACCTCTTTTGCAAGGTGCCCGTTTGACAGCTTTTGAACTCGACAGAGCCGGAGTTGACTGCACACTTATCTGTGATAATATGGCAAGTGTTGTGATGAGCGAAGGCAAGATAAACGCAGTATTTGCAGGTTGTGACCGCATAGCGCGAAATGGAGATGTTGCAAACAAAGTCGGCACGGGCGGTCTGGCAATACTTGCAAAGCATTACGGCATTCCATTTTACATATTCGGTCCATCCACAACAATAGACATGGATTGTGCATCAGGAGCAGAGATAGAAATAGAACTCCGCAAACCGGAAGAAATTAAAGAAATGTTCTATATAAAACCCATGGCACCCAAAAACGTAAAATGCTACAACCCCGCATTCGACGTAACACCAAACAGCTTAATAACCGCAATTATCACGGAAAAAGGCATTTATAAGTCATTTAAGTAACTTTTTAACACATTTTTCATATATATTTCACAAAAAAGGGTATTGACATACGTGTATTCTTATGTTATATTGCATATGTAATCGGATCCGGCTCGTGTTTATATAGCGACTGGTTCATGGCAGACAGGGTTATTAAAACCAAAGGCACAACCGCGGTGAGAGACCGCCGGTACCCGTTAGGGGATTTGAATGGTGTGCATGTGCTGCATCAGAAACGAGTGTTAGTAGACAGGATGGGTTCGTAAAGAAAGGTGGTTATACTCTATTGTTAGTTGAGTACCACGAGTAGCCCCGCATCTGCGTTGGACGGATGCGGGGTTGTTTGTTTTCTTCATCTGCCTCTCTGTCTCTTTGCCTTGGGCGGACCAATGATTTCGGACATGATTATTGCGTTTCTTGCCATTTCAGCATCTATTCTTATACCATTTACACTTATACCATTAGCTTCCGATGATGCCTTAGTTGTTACTGTTGGTGCTTTGATTGTTATTGTCGGAACCATTTCAGTTTTTGCAGTGCTTCCACGCTTAGGCTGCTTCTTTTCGAATATGTACTCTCGCTTTTTTTTGCTCTCGCTTCTTTGTTCATCTGCCATAATGATTGTCCTCTATGGTTATGTATCATCGCTAACATGCTTCTGCTCATCTCCGCTTGCAATTGAATGACGCATGGTTGTATCGGAAACGACATTCATCATATTGTAGTAGTCCATTACACCCAGCTTGCCTTCTCTGAGTGCTGTTGCCATAGCCTTTGGTACTTCTGCTTCCGCTTCTACGACTTTTGCGCGCATTTCCCTTACTTGCGCACGCATTTCCTGCTCAACTGCGACTGCCATAGCGCGGCGTTCTTCCGCTTTTGCCTGTGCAATCCGTTTATCGGCTTCTGCCTGGTCTGTTTGCAATTGTGCACCGATGTTTCTTCCGACATCGATATCAGCAATATCTATTGAAAGAATTTCAAATGCCGTACCTGCTTCAAGACCTTTGTTGAGAACTGTTTTAGAAATTTGATCCGGATTCTCCAAGACTTCCTCATGCGATTTCGCGCTGCCTATTGTTGTAACGATACCCTCGCCAACACGGGCGATAACAGTTAACTCCCCCGCTCCGCCTATTAACCTGTCAATATTCGCTCTGACCGTGATTTTTGCTTTTGCTATCAGTTCAATGCCGTTTTTTGCAATTGCCGAAATTGCCGGTGTTTCAATGACCTTCGGATTTACGCTCATTTGTACAGCTTCCAGCACATCACGGCCGGCAAGATCTATGGCTGCCGCACGTTCAAACTCCAGATTTATGTTTGCTCTTTGCGCTGCTATAAGCGCGTTTACTACGCGGTCTACATTGCCGCCTGCCAGAAAGTGTGCTTCGAGCTTATTGATGGAAAGGTCCAACCCTGCTTTGACTGCTTTGATTTGCGGAATAACGATTCTGACAGGAGTTACCCTTCTAAGCTTCATTCCTATTAGTGTTACTATTCGGATTCTGACGTTTGCCGCGACTGCGCTTATCCAAAGCCCGATTGGGATAAAGGTAAAGAACAGCCAAAGGAAAAGGACTATTGCGATGACAATGATTAAGATTAAATAGAGTTCCATGCTTTTTTCCTCCTATTTCTTTTTTACAACGACTCTGTTGCCTTCAATTTCGACAACTTCTACGGTTTCGCCTTTTTCGATAAATTCTCCTTGTGTGACAACTTCAAGCTTAACTCCGTCAAAATCTACATTTCCGACCGGTCTGCAAATTGTTACCACTTCACCGGTTTTCCCCATTAGATATGACATATCCTCTGTGCCGGAGAATCCCTGATCCAATGTCTCCGATTCTTTAAGAATCATTTTGCCGGGTAATCGGCCTTTTGAAACCAGCGCTAAGAATATCCCCAACATGATAAGAAGAATCACGAAAAATACCGCAGTCAGAATAAGTCCTTGTGCAACAGTTTCTGCCGTAACAAATATACATGCTATAAGGGAGACTATCCCAAACACACCAAAGAAACCAATTCCGGGTTCAAACATTTCGACTATAATAAGTCCCACACCAACAATGAACAAAATCAACGAAAGTATCGAAATGTTTTCCAGTAAACTAAGAAATTCCACTTGTTCCATACTCCTTTCTTAAGCTTTTTGTGTTTCTGTTACTATGATACATATTATATATGTCATACAATAATCATACAATCCCCGAATGAAAAAAACCTGTATTTTTCTTTTATTGCCGCATCGTAGGCGTTTAGGGTGTTTTTTCTGCCTGCAAAGGCGGATACCAGCATTATTAGCGTGCTCTCCGGCAGATGGAAGTTTGTTATCAACCCATCCAAGCATTTATACTTATATCCGGGATAGATAAAGATATCAGTAAACCCGGAAAACGCAGAGACCAGACCATTGTCGTCCGAGCATGATTCAAGGACACGGCATGAAGTAGTGCCGACAGCGATTACACGCCCGCCGTTGCTTTTCGTTTTATTAACTGCTGAAGCGGTTTCTTCCGAGATTATGAAGTATTCAGCGTGCATATCATGGTCTTCTATGTTGTCAGTTTTTACAGGACGAAATGTTCCAAGACCGACATGCAATGTTACATACCGTATATCAACACCCTTTGATGCTATCTCATCTAATAGTTCTTTTGTAAAATGCAGTCCGGCAGTCGGAGCGGCTGCCGAACCGACCTCACTTGAATAAACAGTTTGATATCGCTCAGCATCCTCAAGCTCCTCATGTATATAAGGAGGAAGCGGCATTTTCCCGAGCCTCTCCAAAACTTCCATAAAAATCCCTTTATAACTAAACTCCAGCAGCCTGTTACCACCATCAGTAATCCCGATAACCGTTGCGGTCAATTCTCTGTCGCCAAAGACAATTTCCGTTCCGGGTTTGGTTTTTTTGCCGGGTTTTGTCAAACATTCCCAAACCATCTTGTCGTTTGCCGGACTAACGTCGCGTAAGAGTACAACCTCTACAGGACAGGCGGAAGACAGCGAACCTGTCCCCTTGTCTACACTGCCAATCAGTCTCGCGGGTAAAACCCGTGAGTCGTTTAAAACCAGGCAGTCGCCTTCTTTCAGCAGTTTCGGAAGTTCATAAAAATGATGATGAGCAAGAGTTCCTGTAACTCTATCCATGCAGAGGAGCCGTGACTGTTCACGGCTTGTTAGCGGTGTTTGTGCTATAAGCTCCGCAGGAAGCTCAAAATAAAAATCACTTTTTTGCATTATTAATAACCTATTCCTAATGCTGTTGGACTTGTGTGCATAAGTCCCAAGATTAACGCTCCTAAAGTTTTAACTTGAAAAACAAGTATGCGTATGATACACTAAAACGCAATATTTTTCAAGAAATTATGATATATCGCAACAAATCCAACAGGAGCTAAAAAGCACATGAAAAAATACAAAGTCGGAATAATAGGAGCCACGGGGATGGTGGGGCAGCGTTTTGTTACGCTGATGGAAAATCACCCCTGGTTTGAGCTTGCATCTTTAGCAGCCAGCAGCCGCTCCGCGGGTAAGACCTATGAAGAAGCTGTCGGCGGGCGCTGGATGATGCAAACACCGATACCCGAGGCTGTTAAGAACCTGAAAGTCCTGTCAGCAGAAACCGATATATCAAAAGTAACCGATGCGGTCAATTTTGTTTTTTCCGCTGTCGATATGAAAAAGGACGAGATAAAAGCACTCGAAGAAGCATATGCAAAAGCTGAATGCCCGGTAGTTTCAAATAACAGCGCACACCGTTGGACTCCCGATGTACCAATGCTAATCCCCGAAGTCAACCCCGAACACATCGCAATCATCCCGGCTCAACGAAAGAGACTCGGCACAAGAAACGGCTTTATCACAGTTAAGTCAAACTGTTCAATACAAAGCTATGTCCCGCCTTTTCATCCGCTCCACAGAAAATTCGAACTCACACATGCACTCGTATGTACATATCAAGCTATCTCCGGAGCAAGCAAGACCTTTAAAACATGGCCGGAAATGGTTGAAAACGTAATTCCGTACATCGGCGGCGAAGAAGAAAAATCCGAATCAGAGCCGCACAAAATCTGGGGCAAAATCACAGGCAATGAAATCATCCCCTCGAAAGTACCTGCAATAACGACCCAATGCATACGTGTTCCGGCGCTTGACGGACATATGGCAGCCGTCTTTATGAGATTCAAAAATAAACCGGAAATAGATGAAATAAAACAATTATGGCACGACTTCAAAGGACCGCCGCAAGAACTAAAGCTCCCCTCCGCACCAAAGCAATTCCTTCACTACTTTGAAGAAGAAAACCGCCCGCAAACAAAACTCGACTGCACCCTCGAAAACGGCATGGCAATAAGCATGGGACGCCTTCGTCCCGACACACAATATGACTATAAGTTCGTAAGCTTAAGTCACAACACCCTGCGCGGAGCCGCAGGCGGTGCAGTATTATCAGCAGAACTGCTGTGTGCAGAAGGATATATAGAAAGGACATCATAAACATGAAAACACCTATTTTTACAGGCTCATCGGTTGCTATCGTTACACCGTTCAAAGACGGAAAAGTCGATTACAAAAAGCTCGGCGAGCTCATAGATATACAAATATCGGCAGGAACCTCTGCCATAACAATAAACGGAACAACAGGCGAATGCTCGACAATGACACTCGAAGAATCTACCGCCACAATAGACTTCTGCGTCAAACACGTAAACAGCCGCGTAAAAGTTATCGCGGGAACAGGCAGCAACGACACGCAATCAGCACTGTTTCTCTCACAAGCAGCCGAAAAATCAGGCGCAGACGCACTAATGATGGTATCCCCATACTACAACAGAACATCCCAACGAGGACTAATAAAACACTTCACATTCCTCGCAGACAGGGTACATATCCCAATCATTTTATATAACGTACCACCGCGAACCGGAATGACATTCACAGCAGACACATACATAGAGCTCTCAAAACACCCGAGAATAATCGGCGCAAAAGAAGCCTCCGGCGACTTCTCGCTTATAGCCTTAACAATGGCATCCTGCGGAGATAACTTCTATTTCTGGAGCGGCAACGATGAAGACGTAGTCCCTATGATGTCACTTGGAGCAAAAGGCGTTATATCAGTCCTTGCAAACATCATCCCGGCAGAAGTGGCAAAAATGACAAAATACTGCCTTGAAGGGGACTTTAAAAGAGGAGCGGAAGTACAACTAAAATACTTCGATCTTATAAAAAAGCTTTTTATAGAAAACAGCCCAATGCCGGTAAAAGCCGCTTTAAACTTAATGGGCATGGACGTTGGAGAACCAAGATTACCTTTATGTGACTTAGAACCTTTAAATCAGGAAAAACTAAAAAAAGCCATGCAGAATGCAGGGCTTCTAAATTAAGTTGTCAAGGGAACTTCGATAACCTTTACATTAGTTAACCCAAGGGGCAGACAAAATGACCAAGGCGTTAATCCCGATATTAATATCTATCTTTATACTGTTACTCACATCCTGCGGAGGAATAAAGGATGTGAGCGGCGATGCCAAGGACGATGCCTTGGGTGAATCAGATACTCCTGTTGAGGTTCCTGCAGATCATTATGATGCCTATATGTGTCAAGAGGAAACGCTTGATAACCACAAGGTTCTGACAATAGGCGGAGTATTTATACCCGGCAATATCCGTCGAGCAGTGGCTGAGTTCAACGAAGCAAGTGAAACCCGCAGTATTGAAATTATTGACTACATCGACGAATATGCAACTTTGGAATATCGAGCGGAAGTGTTTATGCGCCTTCAATTAGAGTTGATGACAGGCGGCGGTCCCGATATTATTTATGACCACTTCGGGTGGATGACAAATCACGAGGTAGTGCTCGATTTATACCCGTTTATAGATGCTGATTCTGTGCTTAGTCGTTCCGACTTCTTTACGAATTTACTGTACGCTTTAGAAAGCCCTGTCGGCACACTGCCTATGATTGCCAATAGTTTCAGCATCAGAACTATGGTTAGCACAGAAAGAACCGCCGGACGTATCCAATCATGGACACCTTCAGCGTTACTTAAATTGCTTGAGCAAAATCGCCGTATAAACGAACCGTTTGGAAGGCATATTGACAGGGAACAATTTATCAGTCAAGTGCTGTGGCATGCGGGTTTTGACTTTATCGATTGGGATAATCGTACGGCAAACCTGGACAGTGATGATTTTATAAGTTTCTTAAAAGCCGCAATGCTGTTACCTAAACCATTGACCCCGGAGGAATCTTTCTCACTTCCATATCCCGGTGATCCGGAATTAGCACTATTGCTGGGTAATCAATTGTTGGAATACGTTTTTGATTTTTGTCCAAGTAGTTATAATCTTTTTACAAACATTCTCGGCGATGTTGTGGTACTGGGAGTTCCTACTTCGACAGGTGGGGTGAATGTCCTCGAACAGACTTGGCAAATTGGTATAAATGCGGCTTCACCGCATTCTGACATAGCATGGGAGTTCTTGCGCGGTTTCATGTTGCCGACAGTAGAAATAGAAATGTTTAGATTTCCATTGCGCATAGATATGTTTAATAATCTCATAGATACCTTGAAAATACCACATATTGAAATAGACTCAGACGGAAACACGGTGGAAATACCAATTGAACTGACACTATATAGAGAGGGTGGGCGTAGACCTAGAGTTTTTAAAATTCACGCCATTACAGATGATGTTGTTGACAGAGTACTACACATTATTGATACAGCGGTATTAAACAGACAAAATGTACACCAGCAGGCTCTATTTAGCCTGGTCGATGCAGATATAGCTTCTTTTTTTGCAAGGGAAAGATCAGCAGAGGATACAGCAAGGATAATTCAAAACCGTGTACAAACGTTTTTTAATGAACAGCAGCCTTAGAAGAGAAAGGAATGGGCATTTATATGATAAAACTTATTCTATTCGGATGCAATGGCTATATGGGACGCGTTGTAACAACGCTCGCGGATACCGACCCTGCTGTTACCATAGTCGCGGGTATCGACATCAACCTCGATACCCAACAACGTAACGACTACCCTGTTTACAAAGCCGCCAACGACATTACCGAAGATGCCGACATCATCATAGATTTCAGCAGCCCGTCCGCACTAGACAGTCTGCTGAATTACAGCACAAAAAAACAGATACCGCTCATCCTTTGTGCAACCGGATATTCCCCCGAACAAATAAATGAGATAGAGAAAGCAAGCACAAAAACAGCAATATTCCGCAGCGGTAATATGTCGCTTGGTATTAATCTTCTCATAGATCTGGTTAGCCGTGCAAGTGCCGTACTTGGAGATGATTTCGACATCGAAATAGTCGAAAAACACCACAAACGCAAGGTGGATGCACCCAGCGGAACAGCACTGATGCTTGCCGGTGCCGCAGCAAATGCGCTGCCGGAAAAACCCATATATATATATGAGCGCGAGAGCAAGCGCGAACCGCGCAGCAAAAACGAAATAGGAATATCCTCAGTCCGCGGCGGCACTGTAGTTGGAGTCCATGACGTAATTTTCGCAGGGCAGGATGAAGTAATAGAAATCCGCCACACCGCAACGTCCCGGGACGTATTTGCCGCAGGCGCAATAAAAGCAGCAAAGTATATGCATAATAAATCTCCCGGCATGTACAACATGAAGGACGTATTAAGGTGAAATTTTTTGCAATAAATAAATCTTATTAACAACTTTTAACCAAATTGATGTTGCATTTATATAAAATAATAGGTATACTCATTTGGTAGATATTATTTGGCTTCAAATTAAGAAAAATTAATACAAAAAAATGCAAAATCCGGAAAAGAACCGGTTGTATTAATATTATGACTTGACGAAAGGAAAACTCATCAATATGGAAGTAAATCAAGAATTAGTAAACGTACAAGATGCATTAAAAAGAATAGGCGGCAGCATGGATTTGTATAAACGGCTGTTAGGTTCATTCACCGGAGGAGATCACATCAGTCCGCTGGAAGAAGCATTAAGCACAGGAGCAATGGAAAAAGCTTCGCACCTGATACACACACTAAAAGGCACCGCCGCAAACTTATCGCTGACAAAACTCAGCACTGTTGCAACCGAGCTTGAGCACAAAGTGAAATCAGGTGAAGAACACTCCGACACTTTTGCCGAGCTTAAAAACATATATTTACTCACGTCACAAGAAATTTCCAAAGTATATTAGTACAATAAACCACTTAATCAAAAGGGATTGTGCTGCGAAAGGATAGTTATACTATGAGTACACAAAAAAGAGATTCAATTCTTATAGTAGATGATATTGAGATTAACCGCATAATACTACGTGAAATCCTCCAAAAAGATTATGATATACTCGAAGCCGCATGCGGTCAGGATGCGTTGGATATACTGCTCCCCCCCGACGGCAGCAAGCCAAAAACCCTTCCGACGGCAATTCTGCTGGATATTATGATGCCCGGAATTGACGGCTTTGAAGTATTGGAGAGGATAAAAAGCACAGAATCTACAAAAAACATCCCTGTGTTATTTATCACAGCAGCAGAATCTGACGAAACCGAATCAAAAGGGCTCATGGCTGGAGCTGCCGATTACATTACAAAACCATTTAACCATACAGTCGTAAGAGCACGTGTTGACAACCACATCAGCCTTGCACGTTACAGTCACAGCCTTGAGAAGCTTGTTGAACTAAAAACCGCGGAAGTAACAAAAACATACGAGTCCACCCTTGAAGTGCTTGCAACCATAATCGAATACAGAAACCTTGAATCCGGCGCGCACATCCGCAGAACAACCCTCCTTACGGATGCAATTATTCTAAAGATGCTGGAACATGAGCATTTCAAATCCAAACTCGATAAATTCAACATCGCATCACTTATCAAAGCCTCCGCGCTGCATGATATCGGAAAAATAGGAATTCCCGACGGTGTCCTCTTAAAGCCCGGCAAGCTTAATGACGAAGAATTTAACATGATAAAAACACATACAACCGTGGGGAGTCATATTATTGACAGCATTTCGGAGAATCTGCCGGACAACGACAATTTCTTACAATACGCAAAAGACATCTGTCACCATCATCACGAGCGTTGGGACGGCAGAGGCTACCCGGGCGGACTTGCCGGTGAGGATATACCGTTGGCTGCAAGAATCGTCTCAATCGTTGACGTTTATGATGCGTTGGTAAGCCCGCGCTGTTATAAAGACCCATTCTCGCATGATGTTTCATTCGGAATAATCAAAGACGGACGAGGCACACAGTTCGATCCCAACCTTGTAGATATCATCGAAGAAGTTGCGGAAGATTTCAAGAAAATACAAGAAGAATACAAAGACGTATAAAAAGACGTATAAAAAGTGATTGCGGCCTCCCGGCCGCAATCACTTTTTTCTTTAAAACATACCTGCGCTTTCTTTGGCGCGGTTGACCATTACGTCGACAAGACCGACAAGGTTTGCTATTTCGGGTTTTGACAGTTGTGCGTCGGCACCGACTTCGGCACCTTTTTTCTGCATGTTTTCATCAATCAGAGATGAGAAAATGATTACCGGTATCGCATTGAGCACAGGGTCGGACTTAACCAGCTTCGTGAGTCTGTGACCATCCATGCGGGGCATCTCAATGTCTGTAATCAAGCATGCAACCTTTGATAAAATGTCCGTTGTGCCCGAATCCTTGATTCTGGTGATGTGCTCCCAGGCTTCCTCGCCGTTGTTCAGAATGATCAGGTTGTTGTAGCCTGATGTGTGGAGGGCTTCTGTCAGCATTTTTCTGAGAAGAGCGGAGTCTTCCGCAACTACAATCGGGATATGCTCTCTGTCAAGTCCCGAGTAGGCTTCAACAGTGCTTAAATCAATTCCTGTTTCGGGGCTTATATCAAAAGTGATTTTCTCAAAATCCAGTATCGAGATGATACTGTCGTTTACTTTTGCAATGCCTGTGACGACACCCTCCTGCCCGCCGTAGATAATCGAGTCGGGCTTTTCTATGTCGTTCCATGAAATGCGAAAAATACTTTCCACCGCATGTACATGAAAAGCTATGTTCATTTGATTGAAGTTTGTGATAACGAATATGTCCTTTGCCGGATCGTCCGACACACCGAGACCGAGGTATCTGGCAAGGTCAACAATCGTGTAGACTTCGTTACGCGGTTGGAAGATCCCCTCAACACAAGGGTGCGCAAGAGGCATTTCCTGTACCTCTTGAGCTTGCATGAGTTCAGTAATTTTAGCGACATTTATACCATAGCTGTTGCCGGAAATGATAAACTCCAGTATTTCCAGTTCATTTGTCCCCGTTTCAAGAAGGATATTTGTATCAACTATACCCACTAAATCACGTCCTTTTGCATATTTTTATTAATTATACAGATAATCCGCTATTTTTGCAATAGCGGATTAAGTTAAATTTAAATATATCTAGCCGTTAATAATATCTGTAATCCTCACACCGTAGTTGTCATCGATTACTACCACTTCGCCCCTTGCGATCAGTTTGCCGTTAACTACTATTTCTACGGGGTCGCCTGCGATTTTGTCGAGGACGATTATTGTTCCCAGGCTGAACTCAAGGATTTCACTTATTTCTTTTTTGGCTCTGCCGAGTTCAACACTCACTTGAAGCGGTATGTTGTAGACAAGGTCGATACTCTTTGGCTCTCCCGCGGGACCCGGAGAATCGAATGCCTGAAACTGCATGGGATGAACATCTACTACGCGACCTTGCCCTGCCATCGGGGGCTGCTGAGGATATCCCATAGGTTGCTGCGGGTATGGCATTTGAGGATACGGCTGCTGTGGATACGGCATTTGCGGATATTGCGCTGCTGCTGCCGGAGGTGGTGGCACTGCCGCATACGGGTCTGCATATGGCTGCGGTGGTGCTGCTGCATATGGGTCTGCCATCGGTGGGGGTGGTGCCGCAGCTTGAGGTGGGGGCGGTGGTGGTGCTGCTGCCGCCGGAGGCGGGGGCGGGGGTGCCGCAGCTTGGGGCGGGGGTGGCGGCGGCGGTGCTGCCGCTGCTGCCGGTGTATCCGAATCGCCTGATCCGGCAGCCATAAATTGTTTTGCGAACTCGCGGCTTTCTTCATATGGAACAAGCTGTATCAGTTCACTTTTCAGCAAGCCTTCAATTTCCATGTCAAAGCTTATTTTTGTAACCTTGTCCAAATCTCCGAGAAATACCGAAACATCAAGGCCTTCCTCAACGGTTGTGCTTTTTGGCGGAGCAATATCTATTGCCTTTCCAAGAAGTTTTGCGAGCGAGGTAGATGATGCACCCATCATTTGATTCATGATCTCGCTCATGGCACTAAGATGCATTTCATTTAACTCAATGGGTTCTTCAACTGTTCCGTCTCCGCCCATGAGAAGATCTGTTATTAGTGCTGCATCTTCGATTTTCAGTACAAGTAAGTTTGTGCCTTTAATACCTTTGGTATACTCTATTGTCGCGACAACAAAGGGTGTTTGGTAAATTGCCAATATATCTTTTGATTCAAAGACGCGGACACGTGGTGTTGTAATGCTGACACGCTTATCGAGAAGTGTGTACATCGTTGTTGCTACCGCACCCATGCTGATGTTTCCTATTTCCCCGAGAATGTCGACTTCTTCATCAGTCAGCATTCCTTCAAGTGCTACAACATTTGCAAGCGGATCGCCTGAAACGCCGCCGGTGACTTCCGACGCCGCCGATATTCCCGCGCCGCTATCTGCGCTTTCGCCCGCTGCATCGTCGAGCATTGCGGCTATCGCTTCAGGGGACATCATATCGCCGCCCGATGCATCATCCAACATTGCGGCAATAGCTTCGGGAGACATCATATCGCTGCCCGTATCAGCCTCGGCTGTTGTATCAACAGGATCGACACCGCCTGCCGCATCGTCGAGCATTGCGGCTATCGCTTCCGGGGACATTATATCGCCGCCTGTATCAGGCTCGGCAGCTGCATCAACCACCGGGTCGACTCCGCCTGCTGCATCGTCAAGCATAGCAGCTATGGCTTCCGGGGACATTATATCGCCACCTGTATCAGGTTCGGCGGTTGCAACAGGAGCATCGCCGCCTGCATTTCCCGCCATCATGGCTTCAATTTCATCTTGTGAGAGATTCATTTTGTGCCTCCTCTTCCATCAGGACTTCAATAACTTGCATTGCATACTTGTGACCAAGCGTTCCTATTGTTGCCTTGAATTTTGGTATATGCTGGACTTTTATCGTAAGCGGTTGTTCAACCGGATGGTCAAGTTTTATAACGTCGCCGACCTGGAGATTAACTATGTCGGATACCGTCGCGGGTGTTTGCTCGAAGTATGCTGTCATCGGTATCGGTGTGTGCATCAGCATGCCTGTTATTGCTGCAAGTCTTTCTTCTCCTCTGCCGTCGTCACGTATGCCGCTTGAGAACCACATTCGGGTGTTGAGCTGCTGCGCAATCGGTTCAATCGCAGTTTGAGGGATACATATGCTCATCAGTCCCGATTCATCGCCCATTGTTATATTGATTATTATTACCGCTACTGGTTCGTTCGGAGCTGTTATCTGAGCAAACTGCGGACTTGTCTCTATTCTGTCAATATGCATTGAAAGTGCTATAACCTTGTCCCATGCTTCATCAAATACCGCACATTGTGTGCGAAGAATTCGCTCGACCAGTGCAATCTCTATTTCCGTGAACTGTTTTGAATTCTCACCTGTTGTTACTCCGCCGAATAAACGGCTGATTAACATATACGCAAATTCAGGTGACATTTGCATTAATAATGAACCATGCATCGGGTGAGCTTCCATGACCGCAAGTATTACCGGAGCGGGAAGCGAGTTGTTAAACTCACTGTATGAACATTCTTCTATTGAAAGAATTTCACATTCGCACGACACACGAAGGATACTTGAAAGACTGTTTGATAAAAGCTGGCTGTACGTTTCAAAGACAACATGGAAGGTACGCATCTGCTCTTTCGGGAATCTGTTGGCGGTTCTGAAGTCGTATTCCTTGACCTTCATCGTCGAAGTACCGCTGGAAGCCTCCGCTTCCGCCGCCGAATCTCCGGTCATGAGCGCGCTTAATAGTTCATCAATTTCCGATTGTGATAATATTTCAGACAAACCGCACTCACTCCCCTCATACCCTATTATTAATTTTTGCCATTCACTCCATTAAACAGGATTTGAGCGTAATTGTCAATAGAATTTGTACTATTGCTCGTTTCTTTACCCTACATCTTGTGGTTTCCCGGATTTTGCAACTTTAAAACGTTGTAGCACGCCTTATTCTTATTTGTTCCTCGCGGATTTTTTCTACGATTTCAATTGCGCTTTCGCTTACCGTGACTTTTTTGCCCGTATTTAACGTGATTATAGTATCGGGCGTTTCTTCGAGAAACTCGATTAGATTTTCATTTACATAGAACTGCGAAGCTTTATTAAGTCTTGTAACAAGAATCATTACGGACTCCTTCCGAATGTACCTGCGTGATGCGGGATTTAGAGTCCCGCATCACATCTTATTACTTATTATCGTTTCAGGTTTACAAGCTCTTCAAGCATCGTATCCGATACGGTTATGATCCTGGAGTTTGCTTGAAATCCTCTTTGTGTGACAATCATGTCCGTGAACTCGTTTGCGAGGTCGACATTCGACATTTCAAGACCGCCGCCGTCGATTTTACCTGCTCCGTCCTGGAACGCCTCCGTTAATACCACGGGACCCGATGAAGCGGATTCGCGGTAGAGGCTGTTGCCTCCTTTTTCAAGACCCGGAGGGTTAGAGAACATCGCTATTGCTATTCTGCCGATAACAACTTTTCTGTTGCCGAGGATGACCGATACATCTCCGTTTTCAGCAACCGCAAAGCCCGGGAGACCGACTTCTTCGGTATCAAAGTTCATAAAGAATGCGTCTAGCGCTTCTCTTTGCAAAAGCGGATCATCTATTGCCATAGCTGCCAGGAGTTCATTTTGCAAAGCCTCCGGAAGTTCGCTGAATACGGGTACGGTACTTCTCAGGGCTGTCATCCTGATTCTTGACAATCCGTTTATATCCGAGTCGGGGTGTACTCCTCCGGGTATAAGTCCGAATGCGGGGTCGCGCGCGGGTGAGGCTGTTACAGATTCCACTCGCAGTATTTCCCTCGGTGCACCGACTAAATCACCTGCCGTCGTCCAAGCTCTGAGAGTCCTCACCGCCCTTGTCCCGTCTGCGTCTATCACTACCCCATTATCAGGATCACTTATGAAATCGTTCAAATCTTGTGCCTGCCCGGCTGTTAATTCTACCGGCGCGTCGGGATCACCCGGGTCAGCGGGAGGCATAGCATCTACAGCTGGAGGTCCGACTGCTGCGCGTTGCAGAAGTCCTACGGGTACTATATCTCCCGGTTCGAAGTAGCCTTCTTGAATCCATGTGCCAACCGGAGCAATGCCGCCTGTGGGAACTCTATTGCTGCCAACTCTACCTGCGACTGCTTCAGCACCCGGATCTATTACGCCCATAATAAGCTCGACATTGCGTCCAAGCACGTAGAGCCCCGAGCTGGTAACGAGATATCCGTCATTGTCTATATCAAAGTTGCCTGCTCTTGTGTAAAAAGGTTCAAACTGTCCGGCGTCATTCATTTGCGCGACAATGAAGAATCCATCGCCGTTTATCATCATGTCGGTTTCTCTGTCTGTGCGTTGGAAGGCTGCTCTTGAGTGGATAACATCAACCGTTGAGAGCCTGATGCCGAGACCTATTTGCTTCGGGTTTGTTCCGCCGATTTCACCCTGGTTCGCCATACCGGCTGCTACGTTCTGACTGAAAATATCTTGGAATATTACACGGCTGGTTTTGTATCCTGCGGTGTTTACGTTTGCTATGTTATTACCTATAACGTCCATTCTTGTCTGGTGGTTTCTAAGACCGGATATTCCGGAATATAGTGAGCGCATCATAATGCGATTCCTCCTGTTTACTGTAATTTGGTTTTGTTACTTTATAATCCGTTAAGTAACTGTAATCAAATCGCATCCATGCTACTGTGTGTTTATCAGCTATTTTCGTTGATGTTTATTGCCTTTTCTCGTTAATTATCATTTGTCATTTATCATTTATCATTACGCTGCCTTGTCCTCGTCTTTGTTTGCGCTGAAGTCTTCATAGACCCATTTCCATGCTGCTTCATCCCATGTCCACTGGCCGAGGTTTGTCTTCCCGTCTTTACATGTTTCATAGAAGCCGCCTCTACCGTCATCCCGCCAGTTCACGGCATCGGGTGGTACCTCGGGTTTAGGTGTGTGCTTGTCTGTTCCCTGCTCTCTGATGTCGACTATGCTGTTGACCGGTACAAATATCGGTTCGCCTTCACCGATGTCGATCTGTGCCAGAAGTGAGCCTTTGTCAACAAATACCCTTGTGACAAGACCTTCGATATCTTCGCCGTCGACTTCTGCAACAACCATACGTCCGATCAGGTTGTTTGAAGCCGTTAGGAGCATTTCAGACGTTAATATGTTGTTGGTGTCAAAAACTTCCTTAATAGAAGCTACCGGAACGATATATTCACCGATTTGCGCCATTGCCACACCGTTACTGAAGAATATACTGTCCACGACACCCGGTATCTCAATCAGCCTTCCGTCAATAAAAGTTTCTGCTATAACGAACTTGCCGACCAGACCATAGGATTGATAGGTTGACATTGCTTCAAGCGTGCTGTTCATATTTTGCATCTGCTCAAGCGAGGAGAACTGTGCAAGCCCCGCAGCGAAGTCCGAGTCACTTTGCGGATTCAAAGGGTCTTGAAAACGCAGTTGTGCCGAGAGCAACAAGAGAAAATCGTGTTTTCCCATATCACTGCCCGATTTACGTTCGGCTCCGACCGATTGAACTGCCGTTTGGCTCACTAGATCTGTTACTGTTCCTAATACTGACATTGGAAAGTCTCCCTTCTTAGTTAGTGGTGATACTTCACTCTAACCCGGGTTCCTTCCCAAATTACATTTTTATATCCTATTATGCTCTGTATTCTATTGAGCTGACTCCTGTTTCCTGATAATATTCCATCAAATCCGGTAGTGTTGTATAGAATGCAATCCCGTCCGAGGAGCTTGTTTCGTGTTTGAAAGCGTTTTGCTGTTTGCTCTGCTCTTTTTCACCTTCGCGAGGGTCTTGGAATGAGCCGTAGTTGATGCCTGTGTGTATTACTTCTACCTCTACTACTTCGATTCCTTTGTTTTCAAGTGACTCAATCAGTGCGGTCAATTGTCCGTTTATCATGCTTCTGACACCACTGTCTTCCGCGTTGATTTTTACATGTAACCCTGCTGCGTCTATCGAGACTTCAAGTGCTACTTTTCCGAGAAAATCGGGATTTAGCCGGATTGTCATCGCGCTCTTTGTGTCATTTTGCATCATTTCAACGCGTGATATCATTTCTTGAAACAGGTTTTCCGGTTTGACCGGTGCGCTCAGTGCTGCTTGTGTCATTTGCTGTGTAGCCTGGAACTGTTCCGGTCTTATTCCTTCGCTGAGGGGCGGTAGTATATCGTTGACCGGTTGGTTTTCTTCTGTTGTGATTTTTTCGTCATTTATTGCACTGTTCACTGCGTTTACTGTATCTGCGTATGTTTTTTCGCTTTGTCCCTTTATTTGTGCGGTGTCATTTTCATTCTCCAAAGGGCTCGGGTTGCCGTTTTCGAAAGACTTGGAGCTGGTATCCGTATCGCTTCGGCTCTCCTGTATCCCTAAGTCCGGCTTCCGTGCCATCACATCCTCGAAAATGCCTGTGTTGTTTTCAACTTTTATTTCAGCGTTTGCCGGTTTGTTCTGTTCTGCGTTAACCGCTTCGGCTACCTGTGCGTATTCTCTCGTTTCTCTTGTCTCTCTTGTTTCAACAGTTACTTCCGGTTTTGCCTCGTTGTTTTCCGAGATTACTATCTGCTCAGGTTCCGGTGGTGCTGTGTTGTTTTCAACATGTATTTCGGGGGTTGTGGTAGATGTAATATCTCCTTCGAGAATAAAAACGACCTCATTATTCTGTAGATTTCCCATAACTCCGGCTGCAAGTGCTTCGTCTGTATTGTCTTCGTCCTTTACAGGCTTGACTTCTTTGCCATTATCTTTGGTTTCGGCTTCTTTTTCTATGAGTTTCGATCCTTGCTTCGTGAGTTCTTCTTCAAACATTCTTTCAAATCTTGAGTTACTCTCTTCAATGCCCGATCCCGCTCTCTGCCGAACACCCGCTCCGGAGTCTGTCCGGGTCGTCACTTGGGACAGTTTCTCCATGGGTATATTCAATTGCTTCACCTCCTATATCTTATATATCGCACAAAAACTGAAAAAGATTAGCGGAATGTAAAAAAATTGATATCCATAGCATAATATGGTAGACTCTGTGTGCGTTTATAGCTGTATATTTTGATAGAGGTAGGTATTGTCATATGCCTGATGCGTTTAATTGGGGTATTTTTATTGCGATATTGTTGTTATTGACCAGTGTAAGTTATCTTTGTTTAATCGTATCAACGTTTGTATCTGACACCATGACAAAAATACGTCGTAATTACATACTCGTAATCACGACGCTGGTTTTGAGCAGTTTTTTCTATGGGCTTATGAAAATTTCCGACCAGGATGCTCTGACCCGGATATTCTGGGCTTTCGGTTTTGTTACCGGCTGGATGCTCTTTCCGCTGTGGCTGATGTTTTTATCAAGTATAGCTGATATCAATAATAAGACCGTAAAAATCATTCTTAGTATAACCCCGTTCATCCTGGCAGCAGTTCTTTTGCTTTGCATCTTCACGGGCGGCATTAATATTGTACATACGCAATATGGGAATCAGTTTGCTTATTCAACCAACTATCCTTTTATAATCCTGTTTATCTGTATGACTTTATTCTCAATAGGTATCGTAAGCTCATATATTATATGGCTGCGCAAATCCGAACAAAAGGGATACCGTAAAATGATCATTGTATTGATTCTGCTTACGATGTTTGCCGCTCCAATCGGATTCATAACAGAGCTTATTACTCCGATTTTTATGGGTGGCACCAGCGTCCCGTTAGCGGCAGTCGCATTGTTGCCGTCCAGTATACAAGTTTTTATCATAATGAAAAAGTACAAAACATTCGGAGCAACCATATCGAATACATCCGAGTATGTCTTTACGTCGGTAGAAATGCCTATTTTAGCTCTAAACCACAACAACATAATAACTCTGGAAAACAATGCTGCCACTACGCTGATGGGCTGCAGCGTTATCGGGAAAAATATAGCCGATCTGATCCATGTGGATGGCAAAACTCCCGAAGCAGAGCTGTTCAATCACGGATTTACCAACAGAGCGGTTATGATAGAAACGCCGCGCGGCAACCGGATATGCGACATGGTGCTCACGCTTGAACAAGACAAATACAACGAAGCGATTTGCAAGATTGTTGTTTTAAGGGATTTAACAGAGTTAAAGGCCGTTAATTATACAGCGACCTTGCTTCTTACAACGGAAGACGACGAGGACATCCACCAACTGCTTTCAGAATGTATGGATAGTGTAGGCAGTGCCATGAATGCCGACCGGATTTATATATGGCGAAATGAAATGATAGATGATGAATTGCATTTTGTTTGTACGTATAGCTGGTTCGGAGAAATCGGAAAGGAAAAGAATTCCGTAACTGAGGGTCTGGCATTTACTTATAAAGACAGACCTCTATGGGAGCAGAAATTTACGCAGGGCATAACCATCAGCGGTCCGGTTTCAAATATGCCGCAGGATGAACAGGAATTTCTAAGCTACGAAATTAAATCAATCGTTATGATACCGCTATTTCTGGACGAGAAATTCTGGGGCTTTTTCAGCATTGACGACTGTACGGTCGAACGCGAGTTCTCTGATGATGAAGTATCGATTCTCAAATCCGTAAGCCTTATGATGGCAAGTGCGATAAACCGTCATGCGCTTGTTGAGAAGCGTACGCAGGAGCTTGCACTTGCACACGACAGGGCACGTGCGGCAAGCCAGGCAAAAAGCGAATTTCTTGCCAATATGAGTCACGAGATTCGTACTCCTATGAACGTGATTATAGGCATGATCGGACTGCTTCTGGAAATGGAAGATGACACCCCCGTTGAGCAAGCAAGGGACTACTTGCAAAAAATCGGAACGGCAGGCTCGGCATTGCTCGGGCTCATCAACGATGTTCTTGATATCTCAAAAATAGAATCCGGCAAGTTCGAGCTTACACCCGCTAATTACGAATCCGCAAGCATGCTAAACGAAATCATCACCATCAGCAGCATCCGCATCGGCGATAAACCGGTCAAGTTTAACTTAGACGTTGGCGACGGCTTGTTCATAATGATGTACGGAGACGATTTGCGCATAAAACAAATTTTGGTAAACCTGCTCAGCAATGCATTTAAGTACACGCGTAAAGGATCTGTTACACTTTCCATCACATGCATACGCGAAAATGAAAACGATGTGCGGTTGACCTTTTCGGTCATCGACACCGGAATAGGTATGCGCCCGGACGACGTAAAAAAACTCTTTTCCGACTATAATCAAGTCGACACACGCGCAAACCGCATGATTGAAGGAACCGGACTTGGCTTATCAATCTCAAAAGGACTTGCCGGGCTTATGGACGGAAGCATAACCGTAGAAAGCGAATACGGTGCCGGCTCAACATTCCGGTTATCGATCAAGCAAGGATTTGTCAGTGATAAATTAATAGACAAGCAAATTCTGGAAAGCATGCAAAACTTCAGCTATATAGAGACAAAAGGAAGCACCGAAAAACGCCTTGTACGTCCCGATCTCAGTTGGGCAAACGTACTGGTCGTAGACGATTCCCCAACCAACCTTGATGTGGCAAAAGGACTGTTGGGTAAGTATAAAATGAGAATTGACTGCGTATCTAACGGGCATGACGCTATCGACCGGATAAGATGTCAGCAACCGGTTTATGACGCAATTTTTATGGACCACATGATGCCGGGCATGGACGGTATTGAAACAACACAATGGATTCGCTCAATTGACACGGAATATGCCAAAACCATACCCATCATAGCCTTGACCGCAAACGCCGTAGCAGGAAATGAACGCCTGTTCCTTGACGAAGGCTTCCAGGCATTTGTATCAAAGCCGATAAACATCGCCAAATTAGATTCGGTAATACATCAATGGATAATAAAAGACACTGCAGCAGAGGATACAGGAGAAGCACCCGCCGCTGCCGAAAGTGAAGGCATCACAATAGACATACCCGGAATTAACACGATTTTAGGTCTGTCCCTATACGAAGGCGATATGGATATTCTATTGGACGTAATGCGCTCCTATGCCGACAACGTAACAGCAGAACTTGACAGGATGCAGAACCTCACCGAAGAAACCCTGCAGGATTATATCATAGACATCCACACCATGAAAGGTGCCGGCGCCGGCATCGGAGCAAAAGACTTGACACAAAGAGCAAAAAAAATGGAACGCATGGCAAAAGCCGGTGACTACCAAGGAGTAGCAGAAATGAACGATGACTTTATAAGGGATGCGTTGGAACTGGTGGCGAATATCAACGCATGGTTTGAGAAGAATATAGAGTAAAAATATGAGGTTACAGTACAGTCTGTTGAATTGCACTTTCAACAAAGGAATTTAGCGACATACCTTGCGCAGATGCTTCAAACGCTGCTTTACGGTGTAAATCAGCACTTATTCGCACATTAAAAGACCCTTTGAATGGCTTCTCAGGTTTAATATCATTTTCAAAACAAAAATCAAGATATTCATCTATTGCATTATGAAAATCTTCGGTAATGGATTGCACACTGTCACCCTCAAATGAAATCATCGCCTTAATCCCAACAACCTTTCCGTGGAAAACAGCATCTTCTTCTGAAAACTCAAGGCTCCCGACATAGTCTTTATAATGAAGATAGTTGCTTGTCCGTGAACGCAATTTTTTCTTCGTAATACTCATAATAATCCCCTTTCTGAAAGCGCTGTAAGAATGTCGTCTACCTGATATAATTTCAATATACTATTTGGATGCGGTTTGTGAATCCTAATATAGTCTCCTTTGCCATCTGTAAAAGAAACCCTTGACCCTCCGGTTTTTCCTCCACTTGCAATATAATAACCGAAGTGTCCCATCAGGGTAGTAGTTTCCTCAAAAGTAATATCCTTTGGACGAGATAAAAATCTTCCAAGCAGTTTGTCTCTTTTACTCAAACAATCACCACCTTGTTTTGATAGTATCACACTTTCGCAAAATATGCAACTAATATTAGTTGCATAACATTAACTGAACGTAGCTAACGATTTTGCACTACCCCTGTAGTTCCCAACGCCACGCAAGCGTGGCAATGCATTCTCCCTTATCATCCTTAAATACTCACGAATACCAACACCAATCACCATCAAGAAAAAAACCCGGCATCTTCTTTATGAAGTGCTCTCAGTATCACCTTATCTCCGATTATTGATTCTTTCATGTTGTCAGGTTCATATGATGAATAGCAATATTCCGCATCTCCATAGGGCTTCATCTTAATTTCTTCCATAACTTGACGTAAAATCTCTCGCCCGATACCTTTGCCTTGATGATCTTTATCTACAAAAAGCCTCCATACATAGTAACACGGAGTGCCGCCTGTATAATTTTCTTCGTCATCGCCACCGGTAGGGAAGTAACCATACATTACAAACCCCACCATAGTGCCATTTTCGTATACAGCATACACAATAATCATTCCATTTGAACCGAGTAATTTAGGTCGAGTTGTGTTCCTTGCAGAAGTGATGACTGGGGATAGAAAAACAATAAAGATAGCTGTGTTTAAATAACACGCTACCATTACTGTAGAAAATAAAGTATTTTTCATAAAAATGTCGATTTCCCTTGACAACGGCGTCCATGGCTACGCTTGACGGAAAAATAAAAACATACTATCCTTGCATCCTTGACGATAGCTAACTATACAACATAATCTCCGTGATATTCGCTGCATAACCCGGATCCATTGCCGCTAAAATTGCTGCGGCATTTCTTTCTGCCATGAAGTAGAGGATTGCCGCAACGTCTCTCGGATCATACAATCTTACAAGCCTCTCTGACGCAGCATCGGGAGACATTTGTGTGTAAGTTCTGCTTAGAGACATCATATCTTCAAGATCCTGCTCCGACATCGGGTCACGGCGGTGCAGCGGAACAGTTCTCTCGTACATCGCTATTATCTGCTCCTCGCGCCTGTCCAAATCGTTTTGGCGCCTGTCGAGCATTGCTTCACGAGTATCAAGGACACCTTCCAGAAGCAGTATCTGACTCTCACGCTCGTCAAGCTCTTCATTTCGCTCCTGATATCGCCTCTCCATAGTCAATCTCTCCGCCTCAATCCGTGCGCTTATTGTCGAAAAGCCCGGGTCGAGCCAGATAATAATATCAACGAGCGGATCAGTTATTACCTCACCAATTATCTCACGTGCGTTGAAAACATCAAAGTACAAAGCCGCTGCAAAACCGCTTATTAAAATGATAAGCACAAGCAACATGATTAATATTATGCCACCCGCTCCGCCGCCTTTACCGATTTCATCTTTAGGGTCCTTTGGCTTTTTTTCCTTTTTCGGTTTTGGCTCTTTTTCAGCTTTAGGTTCTTTGGGAGCCTTAGGCGGTTTTTTAGCCTTCTTCCCTTTGCCCTCCGCCGGCGGTTCACTATCTTCAGTTAAGTCGGTAGTATTCCCATCAGACACTTATAATCACCTGCCTTAAACCCTAACTTCTTCCTTAATCACATTAAACGAAACCAAGTCGTCCATTTCTTTTGCTTCTTCCGCCTGAACTTCCTTCATCCAATCCTGATACTGTTCATCACGGAGCTTCAGGTATGTTTTTATTTCCTTCATTGTCAGGATTAACCGCTCTTGACACCGGCGTACAACTTCTTCTGCTTTTACTATTTTCTTTCGCACTTCAATAAGCGCATCACGTAAATATCTAAAATACGAGTCATGTTCAATTAGCGCCTCTCCGACATTTTCGCCTTTTTTGAGAGCTTCCTCAAGTGAACGTTCATTATCAGCCCAAGCCTTAAGAAGTCTCTGCTCTTCATCCAAAAGCTCTTGCAACGCCTGCTGCGCCCGCCTAAGCTCCGCCTTTTGTAATTTTTCGACTGTGAGTTTATAATTATATAAAGCCTGTAGTGTAAACTTGAATTTTTTAATCTCAACCACCCCGGCACTTCATAGTTAATATACTAAGATTCTACTACACCCTTCATCATATCAAGTGTTTCTTCAAATGAGAAATGTTCAAGCATGTCTTGTTTTAAAAACGACTGTATCGGGTGGTGGAGCTTTACAGACCTGTCTATTTCGGCGTTTGCTCCTTCTCTGTAGGCGCCTATGTTTATCAGGTCTTCCGCTTCTCTGTAGACAGCTATCATGTTTTTTATTGTTCCGAACTCAGAAAGGTGTTCTTTGCTGACAATGTCCGGCATTACACGGCTGACGCTGCCTAAGATGTCTATCGGCGGGTAGTGGTTGCTGTTTGCTATTGCTCTGGACAGTACTATGTGCCCGTCCAAAATACCTCGTACTGTATCGGATATAGGTTCATTCATATCGTCACCCTCGACCAGAACGGTGTAGAGACCTGTTATCGAGCCTTTGTCCGACATGCCTGAACGCTCCAGGAGTTTTGGTAATATCGCAAAAACCGATGGGGGAAATCCTCTTGAAACGGGGGGTTCGCCCGCAGCCATTCCTATTTCCCGCTGTGCCATAGCAAAACGTGTCAGTGAGTCCATAAGGAGCAGAACTTTTTTGCCTTGATCTCTGAAGTATTCAGCTACGGCTGTTCCTGTCATTGCGCATTTGAGGCGTAATAGAGCCGGTTGGTCGGATGTGGCGATTACAAGAACTGATTTTCGAAGCCCCTCTTCACCGAGGTCCTTTTCCAGAAAGTCGCGAACCTCCCTACCCCTCTCTCCTACAAGTACAATAACGTTTACATCCGCAACGGCATATCGTGCCATCATTCCCAGAAGTGTACTTTTACCAACGCCGGAGCCTGCGAATATGCCAAGCCTTTGTCCCCGCCCGACAGTAAGCATGCTGTCAATTGCTTTTACTCCAAGCGGCAGAACTTCTTTGATACGTTCTCTTGTCAGAGGATTTGGCGGTGCGCTGTCGGCAGGATACCAGGCATCTATTTTAGGAGCGGGCAAATTATCAAACGGATTTCCGAGCGCATCGAGGACTCTGCCGATAAGTGCGTCTCCAACGGGCACTCTTAGTGATTTCCCTGTGTAAACAACATAACTGCCAAGCCCTATCCCTTCAAGGCTTCCGAACGGCATGAGAAGGGTTTGCCCGTCTCTAAATCCAACGATCTCGGCACGCATGCTGCGCTCTCCGTCCAGTGTAAACATCTCACATATATCACCGATTTTCGATGACGGCCCCGATGCTTCAACAGCAAGACCGACAATCCGTGTAACCCTGCCTGCTCGCTCGAGAGTGTCGAATTTCGCAAGAGAGGTTATGTATTTGGTTGTGTCGATTATTTTCATTCCTTACTCTGTACCACCCCGGCACTTCGTGCCACCCCCCCATAGAGGGGAATTTAGCCAGCCCTGTCATTCTGCGCGTTAGTCGCAGAATCTATTGCTGTATATTAAGTGTTCTACCAGACATATAGTATAATCATGATGTGGATTCTGCGACTTCGCGCAGAATGACGGGGTTAAGATTACTATTTGTCATTTGTTAGTTGCCCCTACTCCGGCTCATATTGGTTTGCTCTTTCAAACGCTAATTTTACAAATTGGAGTTGTGAATCTAAGCCGGCGTTTATTGTTACGTCGTCTGTGTCGATTATGCAGTCGCCGTCGTTTAGTGATACGTCTCTTAATACTGATGCTGTTACTGTTACTCCGCTGTCGAGCTCGATTTTTGCTGCTCCCGATGAGAAGAAGCGTTCATATTCTTTTGCACCGACCCGCAAAACTACTTTACCTTCCGTCGGCATTTGTCTCAGTGCGTTTTTTATCAGTGACATATAAACGTTTTCAAGCTCATCTTCGGCAGGATTGATTATTTTTCTCACTATTTCTACCGCAAGATTTGTGACCTCGCTTTCAAGTGCGCTGTATGTACGCTCACGCTCTTCGTACATTTCGTCGAGCAGACGTTTTAATGTTTCGTCGTCTTCCCGTATCTTCGCTTCAGTTTTTTCATCGTATGAGCGTTTGCCTTCTTCCGAGCCTTCTTCAAAGCCTTGACGGAATCCGCGCTGGCGTTCTTCTTCTGCCTCTTCACGAGAGTCAAGTATAATCTGTGCCGCCTGATTTCGAGCGTCATCCAGTATTTTTTCCATTTTTATCTCGGTTTCCGACCTTGCAGCCTGCAAGTATTCGTTAACCATCATTTCCGCAGAGGTCGCCGCATCCGGGATATCCTCCTCCTCTGCGTCGACCTCAGAAACTTCATCATCATCGAAATTTTTGAATTTTACGCGCGATACCTTTACATGATTTCTGTCTATCCTAAACAATCAGGTCATCCCCTTCTCCGCGGGCAACGATAATTTCACCCTCGTCTTCCAGCTTACGGATAACATTAACGATTCTTTGCTGCGCTTCCTCAACATCCCTGACACGCACAGGCCCCATAACTTCCATGTCGTCCTTAATCATATCCTGCAGACGTTTTGAGATGTTTCCGAAAATGACTTTGGTAACATCTTCGCCTGCCATTTTGAGTGCGACCGCAAGGTCTGCGTTGTTGATTTCGCGCAGTACGCGCTGTACCGTAACGTTGTTGAGTTTTGCGATGTCTTCGAATACGAACAGACGTTTTCTGATTTCATCCGCAAGTTCACTGTCGTTAACATCGAGGCTTTCAAGGATATTTTTCTCGGATGAACGGTCGAGGGAGTTGATAATTTCTACGATCGTATCTATACCGCCGACGATAATGTTTTCCGTAAAGCCCATTGATGTTATTTTACGTTCGAGTATTCTTTCCGCCTCTTTTACATATTCGGGAGATGTACTTCCCATGTTTGAAATTCGGCTGATTATTTCAGTTTGCTTTTCTGATGGCAACGATGCAATAATCTGTGCCGATTGCCTCGGCTCAATATATGACAGGACAAGTGCTATGGTTTGCGGGTGTTCGTTATGGATTACGTTCAGGATTTGGTTGGAGTCGACTCTTCGTATAAAGTCAAACGGACGCACTTGAAGCGACGATGAGAGCTTGCGTATCATTTCCTCCGCTTTGTCCGCGCCTATTGCTTTTTCAAGTATGTCACGGGCGTAATCTATGCCGCCTTCCGTAATGAATTTTTGAGTCAGGCACATTTCATAAAACTCGTTTATGATTTGTTCCCTGACTTCCGGCTCGACACGTCTTGTTGTCGTAATACTGAGTGTCATGTCGCTGATTTCTTCGTCGGTTAAGTACTTATACAGTTCGGCGGAATATTCCTTGCCGAGACTGATAAGTAAAATCGCAGCCTTTTCCTTAGGTGACATATCATCTTTTGCCATTCATCATTACCCTAATCGTCAGATAACCAATTCCTCAATAATTGTGCGACTGTTACTGCGTCTTTGTCTATGAATCTTTCGATTTGCTCAAGCCCCGGTGATTTTGTGGTAAGCGAAACGTCTTCGTACTCTTTTTCATCAGATGCTTCTTCATCATCTACCAGCAGGTCTATTCCGTCGGGTCCGGAGGCAATGAGCACAGGCTCGGGCTCCGGTGGCGGCTTGACGGCTCTGATAACAGAACGTACCAGCAGCATGACCATAACGCCCAGCGCTACTATTACGGCATACATCATTATGTTATCAATCAACTCTCTGGTTCTTTGGGCTTGTTCAAATGCTGCTATTTCATCAAGTCTGTCTTGCATTGCTGTGTCTTCATAATTAAACGGTAAAAACTGAACTGAGATATTGCCGTCTGTGACCCCGATTGCTTTTGCTACTAAATCTCTTACCTGTTCCGAATAATCTTCATCAATTCCTTCTATTTCGCTATTTATATTTATGCTGATACTCAACCACTCGAGTACACCTTCCTGCTGTTGAATCTGCGTTATTGTCTGGTTGATGTCGTAGTTGTTTCTCATTATGGCTTCTCTGTAATAATCTGTGTCATCAAGTGTTCCCCACGGGTATTCAGGTGCGCCCGAGCCCATATTGTTTGAATCAGTGCCCGGTATACCTTCGGCATCCATCCCCCTTCTGCCCCACCTGTGTATTTCTTCACCGCTTCGGATAATACCCTCCATCTCTCCGGCAACCGGCGGTGAAAACTCTACTATTTCTCTTGAGACCCTGTCAAAATTAAGCCGGACACTTGGTTGTACACGCAAGTTCGCAAAACCAAAGACCGGCGCAAGAATTTGGTAAGTTTGCTCTTGCAGGGTGTTAGTCAATCTGCTCGTCATAAGCTCCCGTTGAGCGAATTGCGTTTCAATATCAAGCTCGGCGGTATCTCCGATCCGGTACAAATTAACGTTTGTATCAGTAATATTAATATTTTCATACTCAATGCCCGGTATAGCTGTTCTGACAGCATCGGCGATTACCTGTACCTCTGTTTGGGATAATCTTTCGTCGCCTCTAAGATCCAGGAACACGGATGCCGACGCATGTCTTGTATTTTGTGTAAGCCTGAACGGCGATATTTCTCCCGAGTTTACAATAACAAGCGCATTTTGTATTCTGGGGACCATCATTAATTGCGTCCTGATATCATGTCCTGTTTGCCTGTCCGCAATTAACCTCGCATGACTGTCAGTAATTCCGAAGCCTGTTGCACCATCAAGCATAGACGTATCAAAATCCGTTGTATCCAATAGTCCTTGCTCCCGCAGCCGCATTTGTGCCTCGCCAAGTCTTCCGCTCGGCACAAATACTCTGGTACCATCAGTGGTTGGCGAGAATCCCATATCAGATAGTGCTGAATATACATGGGCGGTGTTGGTGGCATCTCCGGTTCCCGGTACCGGCACCCAGTCCGTGCGGGAAAGCAGACTGACGACAACTATTGATAACGTTAAAACGACCACAGAAAGTACTGCCAATTGGATTTTTCTTCCCCTTGGCATTCTGCCGAACCAATCTTTAAGTTGAGCCCACATTCTCTCGGCTGTTTCTCTCATCACAATCCCCCATTAATCTGTACTACCCTCTCCTCTTGTACAGAAAAGTGCTAATAATCGCTCCTTTATTATCTAAATCCTAATTATTTACATACCACTCCAAATTCTAACACCTCCTATTCAATTTTGCAACAAATTTTTCAAAAAAATCACAATATATAGAACACCTGATTGTATCAGGTGCTCTATATATAGTATTTTATGTTGGAATATCATGTTTCACGGTTTCCGCAAAGCGGGGAGTGTAACGATATCATTGCTTTTTTTGCGGTGTATTCTTTTTGATTTTTGATAAATCGAAAGAAACAATCGGAGCGCCGAGTGCTTGTACGTTTGTGCTCTTTGTTGCTTCCAGCAATTCTTCCCTGAAAACCTTTACATCTCTGGGAGCGTCGACACCGAGTTTAATTTTGTCTCCGTCTATTCCGAGAAGGGTCACGCGGATGTTGTCGCCAATGACTATAGTTTCATTAAGCTTTCTCGACAGTACCAGCATCGTCGTCGCCCTCCTCCCTTGCAACAAGGTTGCATATTTGTTGGAAGACCGGAGCTCTGACGTTATACTCGCTTCCACTTAGTACAATCTGTCTTGCTTTACCTGTAATTGTATTGATAATAATCGGTGCGGCGAGGTTGACGGTCATACCTTGAATGTCATCGGGTATAACTACAACACTGACAATGTGCAAATCGTCGGGAGACTTTATTTCCAGTGCTCTGACATCTGTTTCGTCAATGTCAAAGACATACTCCGGCAACACCTTAAATGTGTCGAGTACCGGAAGGCATATCCCGGTATCCTCCATAGATTGTAGCCAGACTATCGGGTAACTGTCCTCAAATTGCAACAGTGCATATTTACGATACTGTTCAAGACCCGGAATACCATCGTTAAAAACTATGATTTTCTTTTCATCGACTTCAACCGTCCCGAACCGCAGGGTATCTAACTGCATATTCCTTCTCCTTTGTATTCTTAAAAACTTTAGCTGCGGATTCTCCGCAGCTATCTTATCATAACTATACCGTGCGGTCAATATGCCTTCCAATGGTGACTTGCTCCACCGAAACTCTTACATATGGCTGCCTGCTGATGAAAACATCAACCGGGAAGTTAATATTTGCCGTTATCTGCGGTGTAATGCTGCCTGCCCGGTCAATGGAAATATTGTGTCTTGAAAAACTTACATTTATATGCCCTTTGTCCCAGTTCAGCGAAGGGATACTTGACGGCATCAATCCGACATTGAAGTCAGGTTTTTGGAAAAATTGCCGCATCTTGTTTCTTACCATCATTGGTATGGATTTATCGCCGGGTATTCCGGGATTTGCTATAAAGTTCCCTTCGTTTTTATATGTCGCGGCGGCGTTAAGTGCCGCTTGTCTGCCTTTGTTGCGAAAATCCTTTGCAAGTGTAAGAGGATCCTTGAGACCTGATTCGTTGCTTACTCTCTGTCTGTTGCCTCTGAATGTCGGGATCTGTGTATCGACAGTTAACTCCGGATCACTTTTTTGGATTTGTATTTGCGCGTTGGGTATAGACATCTGCAGGGCTGCAGGGCCGCCCCTGACGCCGATTTGAGCCGTCTGCTGATCGATTCTAATCCTTGGTATAGTCATTTCTACGCACCGCCTTTGATAGTCCTTTATCTCGGCTACTTTGTTTTATTATACAATAAAAACCTTAAAATGTCAAAATCTTATCTTAAGAAGTCCATGAGTGAGGGTTGAATTATTCTTGCGCCTGCTGAGAGGGCGGCTTGATAGACTACTTCCGCCATTTTCAGGTTCATTATTACCTCCGCCATGTCCGCGTCTTCCGCGTCGGAGCGCATTTGTTCGTAATTCAGCAGGTCGGTATCATATCTGGCTTCCAGAAGATCAAGACGTCTTTGTCTTCCGCCTATCTCGGCGACTCTGGTTAAAAGGTGATTTTGTGAGTCCTGGACATACCTTATCAACAATGTCAGATCGTCTGTATATTTCGGCTCTGATGCCGTCATCGCAGTAACGCCGGGGGCAGCCGTTTGAGCAGGATATCCGTTGATACCGAAGTATACTTCATTAAGCATATCAAACGTGTTTCGGACTACAGATGCCCCGTCTTCCGGTCTTGTTGCTGTATAGAACACAATGTCGATACCGTTCATCGTGATTGGCATAGTGACTCCGGGACCTACGTCCAATGATTTTACGTCACCTAAAAGATTACGCAGTGTTATAAGCGCATCTCTTTCATCGGGGTCGGTAATGTCGTCCGGATCTCCGTAAAACTTTTCAAATTCCCATCCGTCAAACTGAGATATATCAAAGCCGTTAAAAAGCAGCCGCGGCTCAAGCCTTCCGTCTCTTTCCGGATTAGCCGGATCAACCCTTGGATGATATTCAATAGTAAATGGCTTGATTACAGGCTCCCTGCCTTCTGCAAAGTCACCGGGCGTATTGAATCCGGAAAATACGAATCTGTCCCCGAATGACGCATTTAATGTGTCTACATAATGGTCTTTAAGCTGACTGACAGCCATAGCGACGTTTCTCTTATCATCCGGTCCTTTTGCTCCGCCGGCGCTTATAAGCTCTTCATAAATGTTTCCAACGACTTTCTGAAGCTCCATCATTCCTGTTTCAGCCTGTGTCAGCCAATTTCTTGCAGTGCCGACGGCATCATGGTATTGTTGCAGCCGCACTATTTTATTTCTTGCCGCTTGGCCAAATACAAGTGAAGCAGGATCATCACTGATCTCTCCGAACTTCCTGCCGGTCGACATTTGATTTTGCAGCTTATCCATTCTGGTCAGGTTCATACCCAGGTTACTGAGCAGTGTGTTTTTTAACATTGAATTTGTTACACGTGATACTAACATTGTCTTACTCCTTTGTACTGACAAGCGAATCGCCTGTCCCTATATACTAAATCCTATCCTATAGCCCGACGCGTCCGGTTCCGTTTATTAGTCTGTCCAACGCATCGTCCATTGCCGTGATTACACGCGCCGCACCGTTATATGCGTGATTGTATCTTACAAGCCCTACCATTTCTTCATCAAGTGATACCCCGGCTATGGCTGTTCTCTGGTTTTCTGCCGCAAGCGTCAGTATTCTGGCGGTTTCCCTTGCTTGTCTTGCCGTATGCAATGTGTTACCGACGTCAAATCTGATGGTTGTGGCATAATCATTGAAGCTGCCGATTTCCCGCACATCACCATCACCCATATCTATCCTTATGGTTGTGACACCAAACAAACGGTGAAGCTCAAGCATATTGTTGTTATTGCCGCGCTGCAGTTTTTCGGGATCACTGTCATCATCCCCGGCTCTTCCTATTTTTGTATCAGATGCCGCGATATTGAATACATTGTCAATAATAGCTTGATTTAACTTAAGATTTCCCGCAGTTATCTGTTGTAAAATATGAGGAGGTATTATAAGACTTTTTGAATGGAAATCCAAGGTGGTCTCATCAAAATCAGGATCAAAAACATCAATTGGAGGGTCAAACGGCAGAGGATCATCACCGGGGGCAACAGGATTAGCATAGTAAACTATGAACTCCCGAAGATCTACCGGAGTTCCGTCCGGGTGTACGAGATTAAGCGCATCAAAGAAAAGAATGTTTGTTTCCGAGCCGGTGGGATGGTCTGACCAGCCCTGGATATGTTGACCATTTATCTCCTGTACCAGTGCGCGAGCCAGATTATTCATCATTTCAATGTAGTACGGGACGCCTCTTTTCGTAGTGTCTACGCCGCCGCCCATACCGTCTCGCATATCCATATGTGCTTTTATCTCTCCGCCTTTAATCCTGTCAAAATCGAGCCTTGCCAGGAGTACCGCGAGTTCATACGCGTCCCAGAGATCTTGATTATCCGAGTCTTCGGGCATCGGAACGTCCATAACACCCGCCCATATCGGTACTGCAACTCTTTCTTCGGGCGGGGTGCCGAGCGGATTTGGCATCCAGCCTAAGGATAACTCATTACTCCAGTCATGATCGAGAAGGACCGATCCGCCGATTCTGATCCGCAGCATACTTTGTTCGGGTGCTCTGGGATCAGGGTACTCTTCATAATCGATATCTATAAGAGAGGCAAGATCGTCGAGCAGCAGATTACGTTTATCTCTCAAGTCATTTGCTATCAGGCCCGTGATTTCAAAGCCGTAGATTGCTTTGTTGAGTTCGACAATATGCTGAGCGATCCTGTTTACTTCGCCTATTTTAACTTCAACCGCGTTGTTTTCTATTGTTTGAAAATCGATTAAGCCCTGGTAAATCGAGTTAAACTGCTGCACAAGGTCCATAGCTGTGGTCTGCATCAATGTACGCGGAGCTCCCGATACGGGGTCTTCTGTCGTTATTCTCAGCGATCCGAAAAACTGACCCAGTGTGTGGTTTATACTTGTTGCTTCATTAACATTATCAAAAAACGATTGAATGTAAGAAAGACTTTGTGACCTTGTCTCCCAATAGGCGTGTTCGGTGCTCTCCGTTCTGAACCTTCTGTCAAGATAGGCTGAGCGGATTTGGTTAAGTATTTGAACACGAACACCACCACCGACCAGCATATGCCCGGGGGTGGGGGCAAATCTTCCTATGGTTGCATACGGGTCATGAGCCGTTGATACGATACGTTGGCGCGTAAAGCCTTCCGTATCCAGATTCGCTATGTTATGGCCTGTTACGTCAAGACCGAATTGGGCTGTTGTAAGGCCTGTTCTTCCTATTTCGATTCCAAAAAATGTTCCGCGCATTACTATATCTCCCTACTTTTCGTAAAACGTGCTGCACACGCTCAGGGAGAATCCGTTCTCATGTGTTTGTTTGGCATCGCGATCCGTGCAATGCTGATAACTATGTTATCGTAACATTTCAAAAAAAAATTAGTCTTTTATGGAAAAAAAGAACTCCGGCTCGTCACCGGAGTTCCTTAAAATTTTTACGCGTGGCCGCTGTAGAAACCTGTTTGTTTTTTTCTGTCGGCTGTTGCTTTTCCGTCGCCTCCGTACATATTGTTTAGCGGGTCTTCGTAACCGACCATTAGCTCCAGCATTGTTTCAGAGTATTCCAAATGTGACTTTATCAGTTCACGGTTTTCACTGTTTACAGCTGTGTGCTGCTCTATTATCGGCATAAGCTCTGTTTGCAGTTTTTTGATTGCTTCACCTTCATCCGGCTCTGCTTTTTCTGCGATACCGCTTAATGTGATATTTTCATCAGGTAAGTTAAATTGGGCCGCGATAATCTTATGGAGAGCAAGGCGTTTTTTTTCAATCGCTCCGAGCTTGTTTAGTTCTTTGAGCTCAAGACGAATTACATTCTCAAGCTTATCAGACTCTCCGTTGATAATTATCTGCCGTTCTTCCTTGGCAAGTTCAAGCATTCTTCCAAGCACACTCTTCTGCTCTTCCAAAAGGGTACAAAGGTCAATTATGCTTTCTCTCATTAGCTGCGACCAATGATGCTGGAGAGGATTTTATCGGCAATATCTTCGCTGCTGACTTTGTATTCGCCTTTTTGGACAGCGGTTTTGATATTTGCGATATGTGCCTTTTCTTCCGGTGTACGGAATTCGAGTTCTTCTTTTGCTTCCGTCAGTGCTTTTGAAAAGCTAAGGGCTTCCTTTGAAAAAGTAACCTGGTCGCGACCGCTTGCCACTTTGGTTTCTTCTCTTACAGGTTTGCTTGCCTGGTAGCTTCTCAGGATATTCGGGTTTACTATCGGGTTGATTTTCATGTCTTCCACCTTCTTTGCGGGTTTTGCTAAAGCATAATTGCTCTTATACTGATTATCGGATTTTTTCGCAAAAACTTAATAGTTATTTCATTTATTTTTTGCCGATTTTCGCTGATCCTTTTAAGTTTGGTTCTTCTTTTGCAGGCTCCGGTTTTTTATGTATTGTAACATTTTTATCCATTGATGATGCCACGCTTCCCATACATTCCTTGCAAAGTCTGCCTGTGTTTATCGGCTTTTTACACATTTCGCAGGCAAGCACGCCTCCGCCGCCGTCCGGACCGTCTATTATCAATCTTCCTTCTTTTAACAGGTGAATAATAACGGCTTTTTTTACTTCCGTCTCTTCTGAAATTACGTCAATATTTGCGTGTTTGTTTTCATAGATATAGTCTCTAACCGTGATAAAGTCTCTATCTATCTGTTGAAGACATTCCGGGCAAATTCTTCCGCTGATACTGGCGAACGGTTTCTTGCAAAACTGACATTGAATGATATTCATATATAGCTGTCCTCCAAACATCTATAAAATTACTGTATCCTAGCGTCTCATATTATTTGCTATGCCTTGCATTTCATCCGCTGTGGTCAATGCTCTTGAGGCAAGCTGGAATGCTCTTTGTGTTCTGATTACTCTTGTCATTTCTTCCGCTAAATTAAGGTTTGAGCCTTCCAGTACTCCCTGGCGTAATGTTATATTGTCATTAACCTGAAATCTCTGACCTGCAGCCGGGGAAGGAGCAAAGTTTCCGCCGCCGACTGTTTCAAGACCTTTAATATTGCGGAAAGTGAATATACCAAGCCTCGCCTGACCAAGCTGATTGTTATTCATATCTAAAAATCGCAGTGTCCCGTCAACATCTGCTTCTATTTTGCTTGTTTCAAACGGAAGCTGTATTCTCCCGCCATTCTCATCGAGGACATAAAGACCCTGACCGTTAACAAGGAATATTCCGTTTGCTTCGACACTACGAAAGAACACACCGCTTCTTGTGTAAACTACGTCGCCATGAGGGTCGGAAAGTGAGAAAAATCCTTCTCCTTCTATGGCGAAATCGAGTTCTCTTTCCGTTCTTTCCATAGGACCGGGCTTAAAGTCTCTGGTTATAGCCATATTCATGAGTCCGTGACCTTTTTGCTGACTTTCCTCAAGACTTCTTGCAGGTCCCGGGGTAATTCCCGCTACGTATAACGCGTCTTTAAAATCAAGTCTCGCGTTTTTATATCCATGTGTATTAGCGTTTGCAATGTTATGTGCAATCGTATCTATTCGCATCTGCTGGTTTCTAAGACCGCTGGCTGCTATCGTCTTTGCCAAGTACATTATCTGAGTCTCCCTATATCATTAACTGCTCTGCCTACTGTTTCATCTATCATTGTTATCATACGCTGGTTTGTTTCATATGTGCGGTACATGGCAAGCATATCAACCATCTCGCGCCCTATATCCACATTTGACATTTCGAGAAATCCCTGTGCGATTGAATACGGGTGTGCCGCTGCAAGCGGGGGTTCGGTTGCAAAGTACAGGTTATTGCCTTGCCTTCTTAAGGTTGAATTGTCTTCAAATGATACTACACGTAAGGTGTCTACATATCCGTCCGGTGTAAAAACATTACCGGCACTATCTACAGCGAAGTTCAATCCGCCGACATTTATCGGTCCGTTGTTTCCGAGTACATAGTTGCCGTCTCCGTCTATGAGGAAGCCTGCATCATTTAAGTAGAAATGCCCGGTTTTGGTATAACGCTCGCCTTCCGCGGTCTGAATCACAAAGAATCCATCGCCTATGAGAGCAAAATCTGTCGGCCGTTCCGTACCTTCTGTTGCTCCTTGATCGAAATCAATGTACAGATGGTCAACTTGTGTTCCAAGATTTAACGGTCCTACGCCTCGTCCCGGTACCGGGACTAGCGGGCGGCTGTCATTTATACGTCTGAGAAAGACTTCATCGAAGCTGTGCGCTATGTTAAACTCTTTTTTATATCCGGTCGTTTCGGCGTTGACAATGTTGTTTGTAATGGTTTCCATCCGTCTGCGTTGAAGCAACATCCCTGTTCCTGCAATATATAAGCCTCTTACCATATTTGCACTCCCTGTAGCTTCTGATGCACCC
>Ga0123353_10000340_pt1 | contig 57301 bp, 42 predicted proteins | sample TergutLab28metaG_3_FD_92763 | JGI IMG/M metagenome (GOLD analysis project Ga0123353, IMG submission 92763) | Labiotermes labralis P3 segment gut microbial communities from Petit-Saut dam, French Guiana - Lab288 P3 | ecosystem: Host-associated > Arthropoda: Insects > Digestive system > Gut ... | reverse complement strand
CTACGTCGATTCGGACGGTACTATATACATGATGGAATGCTATCCGGGGTTAGTTTGGAATCAGGAATTGTGTTCTTGCTATTGGCCGGAATTCACCTGGCAGCAATATCCGAATTCGCACAGCTCTCCCCCTCCTCCCCCTCCTTTCGAGTATAGTGTCGCAGAACTTTTAGTTGCTGATGCCGCCGGAGCAGCAACAGGTGCAATGATAGGAATGCCGTTAGGAGTGTTCGGAATGGCTATGGGAGCAATGATAGTGGCGCCTCAGTCTTCTGCCTATAACGCTCTTATGCAACACCTCTCTAAACCCTAAACAATTTAAATGAGATAGCTATGGATAAGAAAAAGTTCGTAAAGCACCGTGTGATTGCGTGTCTTATATTGTTTGTTCCTTTTATTCTTGTTGGGCTCCGGTTGGAGCAGAGTGATCCGGAAACGATACTTTCTGCTTTGAGAATATCCCTGGGTGTGACTTCTGGGCTTCTTGCATTTGCATTTGCAGATACTTTCGAGAAACTCCAAGAAAAGAAGAAAGAAAAAAGGCGAAGGATAGATTAGGGAAGGTTATGGAAAAGAAAAAGCCCATAAAGCTAAGTGCGACAGCTTTTCTTGTCGTGTTTATTCCTTTTCTCGCTTTGTCGATTTGGATGAGGCTAAGCGATCCGGAAGTTAGATATACTGTTCTAAGGATGTTTATGGTTATGAATTTTGTGTATTTGTTCTTTTCACTTTCAAAGACTTTCAATAGGAGAAAGGAGGAAAGACGAAAAACAGAGAATAGCGGAAGATATTCTGAGCCTGAATAATTAAAATCGGATGGGCTATGAAATATTCTGTAAAACATATTACGATTGCTTGGGCTATATTGTTTATCCCTTTTCTCATTTTGTCATTATGGCTTAGGCGAAGCGATCCGGAAACTATATCTTCTGCTCTACGCATGTCTATGGCTATGAATTTCGCGTTTTGGATGTTTGCAATAGCAGCTATTCTCAAAAAACGCGAAGAAAAGAAGGAAGAAAAGACGAAGAATAAATCTTGATAAAAAAGACGATTTGTTTACAAATCATAAAATAATGCTTAACTTTGGCTGCCGATTTAGAAGTAAAATCACAACCAACAATAAAAATCATGAGCTTTAACACACTGATGGCCGAGCTGGAGCGCAAGCACGCCGGCGAGAAAGAGTACCTGCAAGCAGTTCGCGAGGTACTTGTAACAGTAGAAGAAGTTTACAACCGCAATCCCGAATTCGCGGCGAACGGCATCGCAGAACGTATGGTCGAACCCGACCGCGTTTATACGTTCAAAGTGCCCTGGGTAACCGACAGCGGCGAAGTGAAGGTCAATATCGGCTACCGCGTGCAGTATAACAACGCGATCGGGCCGTACAAGGGCGGTATCCGCTTTCATCCGAGCGTGAACCTCAGCATCCTGAAGTTCCTCGGTTTCGAGCAGACATTCAAGAATGCGCTGACGACGCTGCCGATGGGTGGCGGTAAAGGCGGTGCGGATTTCGACCCCAAAGGCAGATCGAAAGGTGAGATCATGCGTTTCTGCCAGGCGTTCATGCTCGAACTCTGGAAATACATTGGCCCGGACACGGACGTTCCGGCGGGCGACATCGGTGTCGGCGCGCGCGAAGTGGGCTATATGTACGGCATGTACCGCAAATTGTCGCATGAAAATACCGGTGCTTTCACGGGTAAGGGACTCACTTTCGGCGGCTCGCTGATACGTCCCGAGGCTACGGGCTACGGCGGCGTGTACTTCCTCAAACAGATGCTCGAAGCCAAAGGAGACACGATCAAGGGTAAGGTTATCGGTCTTTCGGGCTTCGGCAACGTAACTTGGGGCGCGGCTAAGAAAGCGATCGAACTGGGAGCGAAAGTGATAACCATCTCCGGCCCCGACGGATATGTGCTCGACGAAGCGGGAATGAATGACGAGAAGGTCGAATATCTGCTCGCACTACGCGCGACGAACAATGACGTGGTCGAGCCGTATGCAGCCAAATTCGGCGCGAAGTTCTTCAAAGGCGAAAAACCGTGGGGCGTGAAAATGGATGTTGCCCTGCCGTGCGCGACGCAGAACGAACTGAACGGTGAAGATGCCAAGAAACTCGTTAAGAACGGTGTACAGATCGTTGCCGAGCTATCGAACATGGGTTGCACGCCGGAGGCTATCGACGAGTTCATCCACAACAAGGTTCTCTACGGGCCGGGCAAGGCGGTGAACGCCGGCGGCGTCGCTACGTCGGGTCTCGAAATGAGCCAGAACTCGCTGAAAATGAGCTGGACGGCCGAAGAGGTGGATTCCCGCCTGAAACAGATCATGTCGGCGATCCACAACGCATGCGTCGAGTATGGCACGGAGAAAGACGGCTATATCAACTACATGAAGGGTGCGAACATCGCCGGTTTCATGAAGGTTGCCAAGAGCATGGTCGAGCAGGGGGTTCTGTAACGGACTCTCTTCCTATTGTTGAAAATCGGGCTGCACAATTTGTGCAGCCTGATTTTTTATCGCCCCAAAAGAACATCGAGCCGATTTATTCATTACCTTTGTGGTGCAATTTTGTATCAATTAAGATGAATATCGAGTCGCTCATATTCTTTTCAGCGCCCCCGCCTCCCATCTGCGCGGTGGGGAGACCGGATATTCATACCGCCTCCCCGTAAGGCTTTTCCCCAGTTACGTCGTAATCAAGGTCATTGTCGAATGCTTTTTCGACGGCCGAAAACTCACACTGCAACCACTCTTGTCGAGAAATGGTCTGTAAGTCGTACCGTATACGAAAAATTCCGAAAAACACATGAAACGCGCAGAGCCGCATAAAAAAGCCCGAATCACGGGCCATATTTCGCAGATCATCGGTCCGGTGATCGACGTGAGTTTCGACAGCGCCCACCATGGCGGCGGTCATGCTGCTCACCAGAACGGCAACGGTATCGGCGGTGACGAGCATAGTCATCACATAATCCTGCCCGCGATTTACGACGCGGTGGAAATTACGCGTCCCGACGGACGGGTCCTGATTGCCGAAGTACAGCAGCATCTGGGCGAGAGCCTGGTGCGCACGGTTGCGATGGACTCGACGGATGGGCTGCGGCGCGGTATGGAGGCCGTGTCGCGCTACTCACCGATAAGTATGCCCGTGGGCGAGCAAATTAAGGGACGGCTGATGAACGTCGTGGGCGAACCCATAGACGGAATGAAAAAGTTCGACCTTGCGGGCGCGCTGCCCATACACCGCGAGCCTCCGAAGTTCGAAGACCTTTCGACTTCGGAAGAAATTCTGCTGACCGGCATCAAGGTCATCGACCTGTTGGAGCCGTATTCGAAAGGCGGCAAGATCGGGCTTTTCGGCGGTGCGGGCGTGGGTAAGACGGTGCTCATCATGGAGCTGATAAACAACATTGCCAAGAAGCACAACGGTTACTCGGTCTTCACGGGTGTCGGCGAGCGCACGCGCGAGGGCAACGACCTGCTGCGCGAGATGATCGAAGCGGGTGTGGTACGCTACGGCAAGGAGTTTGCAGAGGAGATGCGAAAGGGCAACTGGGACCTGAGCAAGATCGACTACGCGGAGGTGGAGAAATCGCAGATCTCGCTCGTCTTCGGGCAGATGAACGAGCCTCCCGGAGCGCGCGCATCGGTCGCGCTGTCGGGCCTTACGGTGGCCGAATCGTTTCGCGACACGGACGGCTATCGCGATATACTGTTTTTTATCGACAACATTTTCCGCTTTACGCAGGCCGGCAGCGAAGTATCGGCGCTGCTGGGGCGGATGCCGTCGGCAGTGGGTTACCAGCCGACGCTGGCCACCGAGATGGGTGCGATGCAAGAGAGGATAACGTCGACGCGGCGAGGGTCAATCACGTCGGTGCAGGCGGTTTATGTCCCTGCCGACGACCTTACAGACCCCGCACCCGCCACCACGTTCTCGCACCTCGATGCCACGACGGTACTGAGCCGCAAGATAACGGAGTTGGGTATTTATCCGGCTGTCGATCCGTTGGCCAGCTCGTCGCGCATTCTCGACCCCCGCATCGTGGGGCGTGAACATTATAATACGGCGCGGCGGGTGGTGCGTATATTGCAGCGTTACAAGGAGTTGCAGGACATAATTTCGATACTCGGGATGGATGAGCTGTCGGACGAAGACCGTCTCACCGTCAGCCGCGCGCGGCGCGTTCAGCGATTCCTCTCGCAGCCGTTCACCGTCGCCGAGCAGTTCACGGGCGTAAAAGGCGAAATGGTGTCGATCGAAGACACGTTGCGCGGATTCGATATGATTCTCGACGGTGAAGTGGACCATCTGCCGGAGCAGGCGTTCCTCAACGTGGGAACGATAGAGCAGGCCATCGAGAAAGGCGAGCGGATAATGAAGCAGGCAACGGAATAAACATGAGCGGGAAGAGGCTGAAATTAAAAATTATGCTGCCGACGGGCAAGGGATTCGACGGCGAGGTGTTGCGTGCATCATTTCCGGGCACTCATGGCCGTTTCGCCATACATCCCGGCCATGCGCCGCTCATGTCCACACTCCACGCAGGCGTAATAAAATACACTACGCCCGACGAATGGAATGCCGCATTCAAAATAGACGGCGGCGTGATCCATGTCGAGCGTGATACGATAACCGTCTGTGCGGACTGAGCACGGTGGCACAGGAAGAGAGAGCGAAACACTGGATTGCTTCGAACCTGACGGTTCTCGCAATGACACAAGGAGTTTAATGTTTCGTCATTGCGAGGGTTGTTAAACCCGAAGCAATCCAGAGATTGCGGGTCAAGCCCGCAATGACAGTGTGGTGAATGAAAAAGAAAGAAAAACAGTTATGACAGGTAAAAACGCGATTTGTTTGATGACGGCGGTGGTCGTGGGGATGGGCTTTGTCGGCCGGGCGCTGCTTCGCTGGGTGTGGCCGCAGTATGATTTTGCGGCGTATCCGTTGATACCGCTGGTGTTTTTGCTAACGACGCTGATAATTATACTGTTGGAGATACGGTGGGAACGTGGTGTGGCGTGCGGGCGGACGACACAGCAGCGCGTGGTCGTAAACCTGATGGGGGCGAAGATGGCGAAACTTCTTTTGTCTTTGATATTAGTATTTCTCTATTGGCGGTTCTGGGGCGAGCAGGTCAGACCTTTCATAGTTGTTTTCTCGACGTTTTATCTGGTTTGCCTGGTGTTGGAGACGCGGGTGTTCGTGAGCCTGACCAAAAGATATGCTCCTAAAAAAAGATGAAACGCACGCTGTTCATATTGATGCTCACAATATTGGGAGCGGTTGCGAATGTGCGCGCCGAGACCGAAGAGGTCGCCGTGGCCATAGAGAGGTTCGACACGGCGGAGATGATCGTCGAGCATGTGGGCGACAGCTACTGGTGGCACATCACGAGGGTCGGGGGCCGCGATCTGACAATTTTCCTACCTGTGATCGCGCGCGAGCGCGATAGCGGTTGGCATATTTTTTCGTCGCGGCACATAGCGCACGGCGCGGAGTATCGGGGCTTTCGCATTGCCGACGAGGGGCGGCATCGCGGAAAACTCATAGCTACTGCCGATGGCGGAGAGTACCGCCCCTGGGACGTGTCGATAACCAAGACGACGTTCGCATTGCTGTTCAACTCGGCGGTGATAGTTGCGTTGTTCCTCTGGGTGGCGCGCCGGTATCGGCGGCGGTCGTGGAAAAGCGTGCCGCGAGGGTTTGTGGGAGCGATCGAGATGCTGATGGTGAGCATCGAGGACGATATTATAAAGAAAAGTATCGGTCACGGTTATGAGCGTTTCTCGCCATATCTGCTCACGGCGTTCTTTTTCATCCTGATCAACAACCTGATGGGGCTCATACCGTTCTTTCCGGGAGGGGCTAACGTCATGGGTAACATATCCATAACGATAGTTCTGGCCTTCTGCTCTTTAGTGGCGATGAACCTTTTCTCCAACCGCGAATACTGGCGCGAGATATTCTGGCCCGATGCTCCGATATGGCTCAAATTACCCGTGCCGCTGTTGCCCGCGATCGAGTTTTTCGGTGTTCTTTCCAAACCCGTTGCGCTTATGATCCGTCTGACGGCCAATGTCATGGGCGGACATATCGTCCTGATCTCGGTGACGAGCATTATCTTTGTTGCGGCGACAATGGGGGCGGCGGCCAGCGCGGGACTGACGGTATTCTCGGTAATATTCTCCATCTTCATGACCGCTATCGAACTGCTTGTAGCGTCTTTGCAGGCATACGTGTTCACGTTGCTCTCGGCGGTGTTTATCGGACTGTCGCGGCCCAAGAGCCACAAAACGGCTGTCGACTGACTACAAAACAGACTTTGAAAACAAAACATAAACCTAAAATAACGAAAATATGTCATTGCTTTTAATTACATTTTTGCAGGCGGTAGCCGCTTCGGACAGTATCGGAGACGCGATCGGCGCAGGGCAGGCGGCGGCCGGTATGGGCACTATGGGAGGCGCTATCGGCGCGGGGCTGGCGGCGATCGGTGCGGGTATCGGCATCGGGCTTATCGGCAATTCGGCTATTGCGGCTATTGCACGTCAGCCGGACGCAGTGGGCGATATACGTTCGACTATGATTCTCGCCGCCGCGCTCGTGGAGGGCGTGGCCCTGTTCGCAATGGTTATCTGTTTCATGGCATTATAACGGGCTATGTCGTCGCTATTGACACCCGATTTCGGGCTGCTATTCTGGATGTTGCTGAGCTTCGGCGCCGTCTTCTTCGCGTTGTCGCGGTGGGCATTTCCGGTGATCAAGCGGACGGTGGCAAAGCGCAGCGACTATATCGAAAGTTCGCTTGCCTCGGCCGATGAGGCCCGGCGCAAGGCGCAGGATGCCGAGTCACTGTCGAAGACCATCACCGATGAAGCTCGCGTGCAGCAGGCCGAGATATTGAAGAAGGCTATGTCCGACGGCGAGAACATCGTGCACAGTGCCCACGAAAGGGCGGCGGCCGAGCGCGATAAACTGATCGCCGCGCTGCACGACGACCTTGAACATCAGCGTGAAAAAGCGATGGTCGAGTTGAGCGGTGAGATGACCGATATGGTCTTGGATCTTACCGAGCGCGTATTGCGCGAGCGGCTCGAAGACCCGCAGCGGCAACATGAGCTGGTGCTGAGAATGCTCGAAGAGGCGGAACACACGCGTGTATTTTCCGGCTTGCCGGACACACATAGTGTGTCTCCCAGCCTGCCGGACAATAAAATTTGAATAGATAAACCTTGATAGGATTCGGCGACAATACAAGGGACAATGAACGAAGGCTTCATATCGAGGCGTTATGCCAAGGCGCTCATGGCTTATGCACATGAGCTGGGCGAGGAACAGGCGCTCTATGAGCGGATGCGCGTGTTGGCGCAGGGCTGTGTCACCGTGCCGCAGCTCATGCATACGATATGCAACCCGATGGTCACGCCGGCGCAGAAGTCGCAACTCATACGGAGCGCCGGAGGCGAGGGTGGGGCGGAGAAGAGTTACGATGCTTTCGTGCGCGTTGTGAGAGAAAACCACCGTGAGCGGCTGGTGCTCAACATTGCACTGGCGTATATGAAACTCTACCGCGCGGCGCACAATATCAGCATAATATCGATCACTTCGGCACGGCCTATGTCGCACGAACTTCACGAGCGCATCCGCCGCGACATAATCGAGCGGACGCACGGGGAGGCCGAGATAGAGTTGCATATAGACGAGTCTTTGGACGGCGGGTTCATTATCCAGATCGACGACCGACGCCTCGACGCTTCGGTCAAAGGACAACTTGCAAAAATACGGCGGCAACTGATGAGCGGCGGAAAATCGTTGGGATGGCACGCTCGTGCGGCGTCATTGCGAGGGCTGTAAAGCCCGAGGCAATCCAGAAAAGCCGGAATGGATTGCTTCGCCTTTCAGGCTCGCAATGACGATCAGAGTGAGATTGCGGATCAAGTCCGCAATGACAATAAAACATAGATTACGGGCGTGTTCCGCAATGACAACAGAAAAGAAATGAGTATACCGAATAAAATAAAGGTCAGCGAGGTGTCGGATGTGATCCGGCAGCAGTTGGAGGCCATAGACGTGCGGTTGGAGTACGAGGAGGTGGGCGTGGTATTGCAGGTGAGCGATGGCGTGGCGCGGATATACGGGCTGAATAATGCCGAGTCGAACGAGCTGTTGGAGTTCGAAGACGGGTTGCAGGCCGTCGTGATGAACCTCGAAGAGGATAACGTGGGTGCGGTGCTGCTGGGTTCGACCGACCGCGTTAAGGAGGGTTTCGTGGTGCGGCGCACGGGCCGGATCGCGTCGATAAACGTGGGCGAGGGATTGCTGGGGCGGGTCATCGACCCGTTGGGCGAGCCGTTGGACGGCAAAGGCGCGGTTGCGGGCGAGCGGTTTCATATGCCGTTAGAGCGCAAAGCGCCGGGCGTTATCTTCCGCCAGCCGGTGAACCAGCCGTTACAGACGGGGCTGAAAGCGGTGGATGCAATGATCCCGATCGGGCGCGGGCAGCGCGAGCTGATAATCGGCGACCGGCAGACGGGCAAAACGACCATAGCGATCGACACCATCATAAATCAGCGCGACAATTTCCTGCGCGGCGAACCGGTCTACTGCGTCTATGTCGCGACGGGGCAGAAAGGTTCGACCGTCGCATCGGTGGTGCAGACGCTGCGCGAGCACGGCGCGATGGATTACACGGTGGTGGTGGCGGCAACGGCGGGCGACCCTGCGGCCCTTCAATATTTCTCGCCGTTCGCGGGAGCGGCTATCGGCGAATATTTCCGCGACACGGGGCATCATGCGCTCGTGGTTTATGACGACCTGTCGAAACAGGCGGTGGCCTATCGCGAGGTATCGCTGATACTCGGCCGTCCGTCGGGACGCGAGGCCTACCCGGGCGATATTTTCTATCTGCACTCGCGGCTGCTCGAACGCGCGGCGAAGATAATCGACCAGCAGGAGGTAGCCGAGACGATGAACGACCTGCCCGAAAGCCTGCGCGGACGCGTAAAGGGCGGCGGTTCGCTCACGGCGCTCCCCATAATCGAGACGCAGGCGGGCGACGTTTCGGCGTACATACCTACCAACGTGATCTCGATCACCGACGGACAGATATTCCTCGATTCCGACTTGTTCAACGAGGGTATCAGACCCGCAATAAACGTCGGCATCTCGGTGTCGCGCGTGGGCGGCAATGCTCAGATCAAAGCGATGAAACAGGTCGCCGGAATGCTCAAAATCGACCAGGCGCAATATCGCGAACTCGAAGCGTTCAAGAAATTCGGCGGCGATATCGACCCCGTAACGGCCTACATGATAGATAAAGGACAAAAAAACACCCAGCTGCTCATACAGCCCCATTATCAGCCGATGCCCGTCGAGAAGCAGATATGCGTGCTCTACTGCGGTACGCACGGTCTGCTCCACCAAGTGCCGCTGACGAAAGTCGCCGAGTTCGAACACCTTTTCCTCAGTATAATCGAACGGGAGCACCAGGAAGACGTATTGCAGCCGTTGCGGCGCGGTGTGCTCGATAAAAGTGTCGAAGAAGTGATCGAACAGGTGGCTGCCGAAGTCGCGGCGTCACTCTGTGTCCCGCCGTCGCGATGCTAGATACGTGTGCGCGATTAGGTGAAGAATAAGAAAAAATGGCTTCTTTTAAGGAGATAAAGGAACGTATTACGTCGATACGCGCTACGCGGAAGATTACGTCGGCTATGACGATGATTTCGTCGTCGAAGCTCACGAAATCACAGGCGGCTTTGGCTGACGTTCAGCCATATATGACTGCCGTAGAGCGTATTATGCGTCGTGCGATGGCGGCTGGTGAGGTTGACACGGAGTTTACGAAACGCCGTCGGATGAAGCGCGTGGCGGTTGTGGCGTTTTCGTCGGACGGGTCGCTGGTGGGTGGTTTCAATTCGAATGTGACGCGTGAGCTGAGAGCGGCGGTGGATCGGTATATCGGGCAGAAAGTAGAGCGAATCGACATTTACAGCATCGGGCGTAAGGTACACGATGCCGTCGTAAAGTGGCGATGCCCTGAGATAGAAGATTCTGCGTATTTGCCGTCGAAGATCGACTATGGCACGGCGGCCGAGTTGGCGATGCAGCTTGCCGAGCGGTTCGTGAAAAAAGACCTGGACAGCGTGTTGTTGATTTATCACCACCTCAGAAGTCCGGGTTCACAGGTCGTTACGCACGACATTTTGCTGCCGATAACGCTCGCTCCTCAAAAAGAAGAGACGAAAATGCATGACCATATCTTCGAGCCGTCGCATCCCGAAATTCTTCTGACGGTCGTGCACAGATATCTGAAATTCAGGCTATATACTGCACTGCTCGATTCCACTGCGTCGGAACATGCGGCGCGCATGATCGCCATGCAGTCAGCGACCGACAACGCCGACAAACTTGTGGAAGAACTGACGGTCTATTACAATAAATCGCGTCAGCAGGCCATTACCAACGAACTGATGGACATCGTAGGCGGGAAAGCGCACGATCATGTGTAGGCTTTGATCGTACAATAGTTTCTAAGACCCGCCGCCCCACGCGGCGGGTCGCTATTTCGCAAAGAGACGCGAAAGCCCCTGCCGATTCGCAAAGTCGCTATGCGTTAAGAATGACAAAGCTGAAAGTTACTTACTCTCCCTGAAAAATTGCGCGTGGCAACTCGTCGATGCGGTTGATGTAGACTACTTCGATGCCTTGTGGTGGCTTGGGCATGTTTTTGCGCAAGTAGCCTGAGACTACGATTTTTCGGAATCCGAGACGTGCCGCCTCGCCGATGCGTTGTTCACTGCGCGGTGCGGGTCGCACTTCGCCCGAAAGGCCGATTTCACCCGCACAGCACACTCCGTCGGCAATGGGGCGGTCGAAATACGACGACACGATTGCCGCTACGACCGACATGTCGAGGCCCGTATCGGCTATCTTGAACCCTCCGGCGAAGTTCAGAAAAACGTCCTTCTGGAACATCTTCATGCCCACGCGCTTTTCGAGCACGGCGATAATCATGTTCAGCCGTTTAAGGTCGTAGCCTGTCGCCGAGCGTTGCGGAGTGCCGAACGCCGCACCACTGACAAGCGCCTGAACCTCAATCAGATACGCACGCAGTCCGTCTACTGCCGCGCCTACGGCAATGCCGCTCAGGGACTCATCGTAATGTGTCAGCAGGATTTCGGACGGGTTGGCGACTTCGGCCAGTCCGTCGCTGCGCATTTCGAACACCCCGATTTCAAACGTCGCTCCGAAACGGTTCTTCACCCCGCGCAGGATGCGATAAATGTTATTGTTGTCGCCCTCGAATTGCAGCACCACGTCCACAATATGCTCCAAAACCTTCGGGCCGGCGATCGTCCCTTCCTTCGTGATGTGGCCTATTAGAAAAATCGACACGCCCATCGTTTTGGCGCATTTCAGCAGCGCCGAAGCACACTCGCGAATCTGCGATACACTCCCTGGCGCAGAGTCGAGTGCGTCGGTGTAAATAGTTTGTATAGAGTCGATTACGACCAGATCGGGCTTCACCGCCTCTATCTGGCGAATGATATTCTCTAACGATGTTTCGCCGTAGATGAGGCACTCCTCGTTATGCGCGCCGAGCCTTTGAGCGCGCATTTTTATCTGCTGCGGCGACTCCTCGCCCGAAACGTAGAGCGTGCGTAACCCGTTGGGTGACAGTGCGATTTGCAGACTGAGCGTCGATTTCCCGATTCCCGGCTCGCCGCCCAGCAAAACGAGCGATCCGGGTACAAGTCCCCCGCCCAGCACGCGGTTCACCTCGCCCAACCCCACGTCTATGCGCTCGGCGGTCGATTCTTCGATCTCCGTAACACGTTGGGGTTTTTCAGCACTCGCGCGTACTATCGCTGCCGCGCCGCCGCTCTCTTTTCGGGAGATTATCTCTTCGACATAAGTGTTCCACTCGCCGCACGCCGGACACCGCCCCAGCCACTTAGCCGACTCGTTACCGCACTCCTTGCAGAAATATGCCTTTTTTACCTTAGACATTTTTCGTATGAAAAATGTCATCCCGAGCGAGCGCGAAGCGCAACGAGGGATCTATCGCGAGTTTATAAATTCAAAAGGAGACGAGCGATAGATTCCTCCGCCTGCGGCGTTCGGAATGACAGTAGTTACCCCCTTGTGAAAAGCCTGTAAATATCATTCCCGTTGGCATACAGTATCAGCGCGAAGACCAAAATAAGCCCCGTGATCTGGGCATATTCCATGAATTTATCGCTCGGCTTGCGACCTGTCACTACTTCCCAAAACAGGAACATCACATGACCGCCGTCCAGCGCCGGAATTGGTAGTATGTTGATAATAGCCAGCATTATAGATAGGAATGCCGTGATACTCCAAAACGCTCGCCAGTTCCACGTGGTCGGGAAAATACTGCCAATCGTGATAAATCCACCCAGGGATTTATAGGCCTCTGTCTGAGGCGAAACGATTAGTCCAAGCTGTTTCCAGAAATCCCGGATCTCGCTGCCCGCTTTGCTAAAACCCATCGGAACGGAGGCCAACAGGCCGTACTGATGGGTCTGAGCAGGGAAAAACCGAATGAGAGAATACGGCTCAACGCCAATCTTGCCCTCGTCCGAAATTTCGACAGGAAGAGTAAGATAGTCGCCTTTGCGCACAACTTCCAACTCCGCTGTCGTCCCGCGATGCTCGGCAAAAGCGCGGCGGAATTCATCGAAAAACATCATCGGCACTCCATTAATCGCCACCAGCGAATCGCCTGCCATAACGCCGCCTGTCGCCGCGCCGCCGCTTTCCATAACTCCTGCCACGACGAACGGCGTGCGCGGTATCATAAACCCGCGTTGCTCGTCGTTCGATTTCAGCAACCGCGCAATAATGTCGGGTGCAATATCCACCACCACCGTCTCATCGCCGCGAGCTACCGTTACAGGCGCTCTGTCCAGCACTATCTGTATGGGAACGTTGAGAAAATCTCCGACCTGCCGCTCCCCAATCAGCAGCACACGGTCGCCGTCGCGGAAGCCCGCCTCGTGTCCAAGCTCGCTGAACACATACCCGTACCGCAGATCGTCGTTGGCAATGTACCGGTCGCCCCATTTGTAGCTCATTCCCGCGTAAATAGCCACCGCAAGCACGACGTTCATAATGACCCCGCCGGTCATGATGATCAGCCTCTGCCATGCGGGTTTCGAGCGGAATTCATACGGTTTCGGCGGCTCTTTCATCTGCTCGGTGTCCATGCTTTCGTCGATCATTCCCGAAATCTTGCAGTAGCCGCCCAGTGGCAGCCATCCGATACCGAATTCCGTCTCACCGATGCGGAATTTCGCCAGAGAGAACCAGGGATTGAAGAAAAGATAGAATTTCTCGACCCGCACGCCGAACATCCTCGCCGTCAGAAAGTGCCCCAGTTCGTGCACCAGAATCAACAGCGACAGACTGGTCACGAACATCGCTATTTTGATGAATAAATCCATGCTCTATTTTTGTATTTTTAACGTTTTAGATATAAAGGCATGTGCGACTTTTGCCGCCTCGCTGTTGCTCTCGCGCAAGGTCTCGATGGTCGGCGCAGGGACAAAAGCAACCCGCTCCATCGTATGTTCGATAACGCGCGGAATAGTTGTAAACCCTATACATCCGTCGAGGAATGCGCTGACAGCCACCTCGTTGGCGGCATTAAGCACCGCCCCCGCATTGCCGCCGCGCCGCAACGCCTCGTACGCCATACCGAGCGCAGGAAAACGCGTATGGTCGGGTTCATGGAACGTCAGCGGCGAGCCTGAACCCACAAAGTTAAACTTTTCACATGGATTTTCCCAACGCCGGGGGAACGAAAGTGCATATTGTATCGGCAGGCGCATATCGGGCTGTCCCATCTGCGCCTTCACCGACCCGTCGGCAAACTCCACCATCGAGTGCACGACTGACTGCGGATGTATCAGAACCTCGATGCGCTCCGGCTCGATGCCGAACAGGTGGTGCGCCTCGATGACCTCCAACCCCTTGTTGAGCAGCGTCGCCGAATCGATCGAAATTTTCGCGCCCATCTGCCATGTGGGATGACGCAGCGCCTCATGTGGTGTAACATGCTCCAACGCCTCGGCCGGAGTGTCGCGAAACGGACCTCCGGACGCTGTCAGTATCAACCGCCTCACCTCGCCGCTCTCGCCCGTAAGACATTGAAGCACGGCCGAGTGCTCCGAATCTATCGGTATGATCGGGGCGCGGTGGCGTGCCGAAAGCTCCATCAATAGCGTTCCTGCCACCACTAAGCTCTCCTTGTTCGCCAACGCAACTTTCTTGCCCGCCTCCACTGCTGCCAGCGTCGGTTCGAGACCCGCATAGCCCACAATGGCGTTCACCACCACATCGCTGCTGCCTGCCGCCGCAAGCTGCCGCACGGCATCGTCGCCGGCATAGACCTTCACCGGAAGGTCGGCCAACGCATCGCGCAAATGTGCATAATGAGCTTTATTCGTAATCGCCACCGCATCGGGCAGGAACTCGCGCGCTTGTGTGGCAAGCATCTGCCAATTCTCGCGCGCCGTAATTACGCTCACCTCTAACCGCTGCGGCCACCTCCGCACCACATCGAGCGTTTGTGTGCCGATCGAACCCGTCGAACCTAACAGCGCTATTCTTTGACGCAATGACATTTGTTCTTCAATAAAAAAATTGTCATTGCGGGCTTGACCCGCAATCTCGAACAGACATGAGATTGTGGCTCGCAGGCCGCAATGACAGTTATCCGGCAGGCTGGAAAACACGCGCGCGTGCGGGGTCGCCGTAGCGACTTAATCGAAAAACTCATCCGAGACCGTTGTCATAGTTGTATCGGACAGCACTTCTTCGCGTCGCGAGCAGTCGTAGATTACAGCCCCTTCGGGTATGCGGAATCTGTCGGCCTGCGTGATGCCGAGACGCGGATTGGCGTACACTTTCCGCATAAATTCGGCGTAGATGGGCAGCGCAAGCACCGATCCCTCGCCGCGATAAGTGAGGCTCGTTCGCTGATCGTCTGCGCCCACCCATGCTCCTGCAACGAGTTGTGGCACAAGGCCCACGAACCATGCGTCGCGGTTATCGTTCGACGTTCCGGTCTTTCCGGCCATCTCGCCCGTAAACCCGCCGTTGCGCGTGCGCAGGCTCCCCGCCGTACCCGACCGCGTAACGGTTTGCAGCATTTGGAGCATCGTGAAAGCTACCTGCGGACTGATGGCGTCGCTCGTGGTGGGCGTGAACGACGATATGACGTTACCGTAGCGGTCTTCGATGCGTGTCACGAATATGGGGTCAGTGAAAACGCCGTTGTTGGCGAACGTTGCATAAGCGCCCACCAGCTCGAACAGCGAGAACTCGGCCGAACCCAAAGCCAGCGCCGGCACAGGGTCGATGAAACTGCTTATCCCCATCTTATGGATAAGGTCGGTCACCGCCTGCGGATTCTTGCCCTGCCGCATGATCCAGACCGAATAGTTGTTACGGCTCAGCGCCAGCCCCCATTGCAGCGGATGGAACGTGCCGTCGTGCAGCCTTTCGACGTCGCCGGCCTCGCCGGGCGCCCAGAGGTCGCCCGTCGGTGTTTCGTAGACATACTGCACGTTCTCCACCATCGTACACGGCGACAGGCCGAGATGGTCGATAGCGAACGTATAGATAAACGATTTGATTGTCGAGCCGACCTGCCGCTTGCCCTGCCGCGCCATATCGTATTTGAAATACCGGTAATCGGGGCCGCCGACATAAGCCCGGACATGTCCGTTGACCGGGTTCATCGCCACGAACGACGCACGCATCAGTTTTTTGTAATGCAGCAGCGAGTCGTAGGGCGTCATCAGCGTGTCGCGGTCACCCTTGTAGGTGAAGATGGTCATCCGGCTCGGCGTGTCGAAGATCTTCTGCAATTCGGCATCGGACAGCCCCTCGCGACGGCGCATCGAGCGGTATTCCCGGAACAATATTTCCTTTTGCTGAGCCTGGTTCTGGTCGCGGAATATACGCCTTGTATTGCGGTACTGCGCTTCCATCGCGGGTTGTATCTCATTCTCCAAACGCGTATATACCGCCTCTTCGGCGTAACGCTGCATAGTGGAATTTATGGTGGTGTAGATACGCAGCCCGTCGCTGAAAATGTTGTACGGCGTGCCGTCCGGTTTCGAGTTTTTGTGCACCCACCCGAAAAGCGGATTCGTCTCCCACTCGTGCAACTCCTGCCGGAACGTCCACTCGTCGAGCCGCCTGTCGCCCGAACGATTATACTTGGCGTCCGACCTTTGGGGTTTGGGCATCGTCATCACCCCGCGCAGCATTTCGCGAAAATAGGTCGCTATTCCGGTATTGTGCGAAATGGGGCGAAAGTCGAGCGCGATGGGGATCGCCGAAAGCGAGTCGCGCTGCGCTCTGGTGATAAAACCTATCTCGCGCATACGTGACAATACCACGTTGCGTCTGCGTAATGCATTGTCGGGATTGCGGACCGGACTGTATCTCGTCGGTGCATTCACCACGCCTACCAACAGCGCCGCCTCGTTAATGGTCAGCTCCGACGGCTCTTTGTTGAAGAATGTCCGTGCCGCCGATTGTATCCCGAACGCATTGCTGCCGTATTCCATCGTGTTGAGGTACATCGCGATGATCTCCTCCTTCGTGTAGTTATGCTCCAACTTCACCGCCGTCACCCACTCTTTGAGCTTCGCTATCGTAAGATGTCCGGCCTTCGAGAGCGCGCTGCGGTTCTGCACCGTGTCGCGCGGGAAGAGATTCTTCGCCAGCTGTTGCGTTATGGTGCTGCCGCCGCCCTGCTCGCGCTGGCGCAGCAGTCCCGTCTTCATGCCCACGCGCGCCAAGGCTATAAAATCGATGCCCGAATGCGAATAAAAACGCATATCCTCCGTCGAGACTAACGCCGCCACGAGCGAATCGTTCAGGTCGGTATAATCGACGAACGAGCGGTTCTGGTAGAAATACGAGCCGATTATCTCGCCGTCTTCCGAGTAAATGGCCGTCGCGATATTACTGCGCGGGTTTTCCAACTCCTCGAACGTCGGCAGCCGTCCGAACGCGCCGAGCGAGACGAGCACCATGAGCAGCAACAGCAGCACTATGGGCGCGCCAAGCGCTATCCATAGCCACCGTACGGCGGCGCGTGAGTTGAGCCTTGTTTTGAGTTTATTATTCCTGGTCATTTTTAAGAGCTTGCCGTGCAAAGACGTGCAAATATACGAAATAACAACGTATCGGCATAGCGAGTTATTATTTGACTATGCGCGTCCGTCATTGCGAGCCTGAAAGGCGAAGCAATCCAGTATTTATCACGCTGGATTGCTTCGCCTTTCAGGCTCGCAGTGACGGACGTCCAATCTTAGTGAAAAAAGGGTTCGTCTTTCGGACGAACCCTTTCTTTGGCGAGAACCACGGCGACCTACTCGTCGATTGCATCCACGATCTCGCGCAGACCGTCCACATCGACGTTTTCGAGCGTCGGACGCTCTTTGAGGCCTATCGAGTAGAGGTAATAGTCGCGCTGTGGATCACGGCCGCGGAAGTTGTTGAAGAGGGTCATACCGTCGGCCGAACCACCGCGCTCCAAAATTTCGCGGCGGAAACGCGTGGCGACTTCGCGGTTGAAAATGTCGCCCGTTTCGACAAATGCTTCGAATGCATCGGCATCGAGTACCGCGGCCCAGCGGTAGCTGTAATAGCCGGCAACATAGTTTCCGCTGAAAATGTGCTGGAAGAACGTCAGGCGGTGACGTGCCACGATCTGATCGATAAGCCCGCGCTGCTGGTTCAGCACCCTGCGTTCGAAGGCGTTGATGTCGATAGTTCCTCTGTATTCACGGAGATTATGGATATCCATATCGAGGAACGCCGAGGCGAGGAATTCGGTCTGAATGAACCCTTGATTAAAGAACGCCGAGTTCTGAATACGCTTGATCAGATCCTCCGGAATGCGCTCTTTTGTGCGGTAATGCAGAGCATAATTGCGCAGCATCTGTGGCTCGAACGCCCAATGCTCCATAACCTGCGACGGAAGTTCGACAAAGTCCTGCTCCGTTCGGCGCAGACCGGGGTAGGGTGCGCTGTTGAACAAAACATGTATCGCGTGCCCCATTTCGTGGAAGAACGTCCCCACCTCGTCGAGCGTAAGCAGCGAAGGAGTGTTGCCCACCGGACTCGTGAAGTTGCACACGATATAGGTGATCGGGGCGGCTGTCTGAACGCCGTTCTCGAATTCGCGGCTGCGTACCGATCCGCACCATGCGCCCGAACGCTTGCCTTCGCGCGGGTGCATATCCATCATGAACACACCCAGGTGCGAACCGTCGATGTCGATCACCTCGTAAACGAGAACGTCGGGATGGTAGACCGGAGCGTTGCGCACGGGTTTGAACGTGATGCCGTACAGGCGGTTGCACAGTTCGAAGATTCCGGCCTGCACGTTCGGGAGGCTGAAATAGGGGCGCGTCATCTCCTCGTCGAGATCATATTTCACCTTGCGTACTTTCTCGGCATAGTACCACCAGTCCCAGCCTTGGAAATCGTCCGTGCCGGTCTCGCGCAGCATGATAGCCTTCATCTCGTCCACCTCACGCTTAGCGCCGGCCAGAGACGGCGTCCACAGGTCGTAGAGGAATTCGTAAACGTTCGCCGTGTTCTTTGCCATGCGCTGTTCGAGCTGGAAGTCGGCGAACGTCGTGTAACCCAGCAAGTTGGCGCGTTCGAGGCGCAGACGGACCATCTCGTTGATAGCCGCCTTGTTATCATTCTCGTCGTCGCGGTTGCCGCGAAGGATATATCCCATGTACATCTGCTCGCGCAGGTCGCGACGGTCGGCGTATGTGAGCATCGCGATGCGGCTCGCGTTGTCAAGGTTGAAAAGATATTTGCCGTCATGTCCGGCTTTCGTGGCCATCTCGGCAGCAGCCGAGCGGATACCTGCCGGCAGGCCGCTGAGATCCTCCTCGTCCAGCAGCATCATAAAACCCCGGCCGTCGGCCAGCAGGTTGCTGCGAAACTGCACACTTGCATCCGAGAGTTCGGCGTTGATGCGGCGTAATTCCTCTTTTTTATCCTCCGAAAGCAACGCGCCCGAGCGCACGAAATCGGAATATTTCTTTTCCAGCAAACGCTCCTGCTCTGCGTTGAGACCCATCGTCGCACGATTGTCATATACGGCTTTCACCCGCTCGAACAACTGCGGGTTCATGCTGATATTATCCGAATGCTCCGTCAGTATCGGACTCATCTCACGCTCCACCGTGCGCAGGCCTTCGTTCGACTCCGCCCCGCTCACCAGGGCGAATACCATGTTCACGCGCGAAAGCATCCGACCCGACAAATCCATTGCAAGGATCGTGTTCTCGAATGTCGGCGCGTCGGTATTTGCGATGATCGCTTCGATCTCGGCGTTGTGCTGCCTGATAGCCTCTTCGTAAGCAGGTTGGTAATGCTCAGGTTTGATATGCCCGAGGGGCGGCATACCGAATGGAGTCTTCCACTCTTCGAAGAACGGGTTTCCGCCGCTCTCCACGTTTCTATTACACGCGGTCATAGCTACGGCACATGTCATCAACAGTAATGCAAATCTTTTCATAGGGATTCAAAGTGAGTTTGGAATGCAAATATAGTGAAAGGTGAGTGCAATCGTCGAAAATTTATTTTCGTAAGATTGCCGAACCGCATCCTATATTCTGCAAATATAAGCAGATTGTCAAAAAAATCAAAATTTCGCGCACATCGCTGCAAAATTTATACCTTTGTACGTATGATAAATGAGTACAAAGACGTAAGTCTGCGCGCGCTGAACACGCTGGGCATCGAGGTGCGGTGTGAGCGGCTGGTGGAGTTTTCGGATGCCGGCGACCTGCCAAAGATATTTATGCGTCCTGAGATTGCCGGCGGACGCTGGGCGGTGCTGGGTGGCGGTAGCAATATACTTTTCACCGGTGATTTTTGCGGCACGCTGTTGCGTCCGGTGGGACACGCGATAGACATTGTCGCCGACGACGGCACGGAGGCTACCGTAAGGGCTGAGGCAGGCGCGGTGTGGGACGATTTTGTGGCCTGGACTGTTGAACGCGGGCTGTGGGGCGCGGAGAATCTTTCGCACATTCCCGGAACGGTGGGCGCAGCGCCGGTGCAGAACATAGGGGCTTACGGCGTCGAGGCAAAAGATATAATCCACAGCGTGGAAATGTACGATGCCGTGACGGGGAAAATGGTGACTTTGCCGGGCGGGCATTGTGACTTCGGCTACCGCGACAGCGTTTTCAAACGCCTTTTGAAAGGGCGGGTAGTTATCACGGCGGTGTTTTTTACGCTTGGTCGCGCGGCGCGGCCGCAGCTCGATTACGGTGATCTGCGCGCTTATGTCGAGGAGTTGGGTGGCGCGACGCTCGCAAATATCCGCACGGCGGTGGTGGCGATTCGCCGCAGCAAACTGCCCGAGCCGTCGGAGACGGGCAACGCCGGTAGTTTTTTCAAAAACCCGACCGTGTCGGCGGCGACGGTGGAGGGACTGCTCGCCGCGTATCCCGATATGCCGGTCTATCCTGCTGCCGACGACGGCTTTCGTAAGCTGGCCGCAGGATGGCTTATCGACCGCTGCGGATGGAAAGGACGTTCGCTGGGGCGTGCCGGAGTGCACGCCCGGCAGGCATTGGTATTGGTCAATCTCGGCGGAGCGACGGGGGGCGAAATCCTGACGTTGGCCGGGCAGATCGCGGCGGATGTTCGCGCAAAGTTCGGCGTCGAACTAGAACCGGAAGTGAATGTCTGGTAGGTCGCACGCACGCGGTTTCCAAAATTCGTAATTTTTAATTGGAATATGCTCTCCCGTTTCCAAAAATGCATTGCTGAACACGGCCTCGTCTCAAAAGACGACAAGGTGCTGCTCGCCGTGAGTGGCGGGGTCGATTCGATGACGATGCTCGCACTCTTTGCCGAGAGCGGCTATGACGTGGCTGTGGCGCATTGTAATTTCGGACTGCGTGGCGAAGAATCGGACGGAGACGAAGAATTGGTGCGCAAGGAGGCGGCGCGCAGAGGAGTGCCGTTCCACAGCCGGCGTTTCGACACGACGGGGGAAATGGAGCGCACGGGCGAGTCGGTACAGATTGCCGCGCGCAGGCTGCGCTACGAGTGGTTCTCGGAACTGTGTGCGGAACACGGCTATACAAAAGTAGCCACCGCCCACCATGCCGACGATTCCATAGAGACGTTCTTTATCAACCTGCTGCGCGGCACGGGGCTGCGGGGTTTGACGGGGATCGGCATCACGAACGGGCGTGTCATAAGACCGCTGCTTTTCGCCACGCGGCAAGAAATTGAAGAATATGCACGGCAGGGCGGGCTGGCGTTCCGCGAAGATTCGTCGAACAGTTCGACAGCTTACGTGCGCAACAAGATCCGCCACGAACTTACCCCGCGTTTGCGGGAGATGAGCACGGCTTTTGCCGAAACGATGGAGCGCAATATGGAGCGGCTGGGCGAGGCGCAGGCTTTTATCGGCGCGGCAATGGAGCGCGTGCGCACCGAAACTATTGAGCAGCGCAATGAGTTTATCTATATATATCCCGGCCGTATCGACCCCTCACTCCCCGTGCGATTTGTGCTTTACGAGCTGCTTGCGCCTTATGGGTTTCGCGGTGAGGCGGTCGAAGCGCTCGTTGCCGCACTGCACGCCGCAGCGTCGGGCAAGCGGTTTTACGCCCGCGACTATGTTGCACATACCGATCGCGGTACGATTATCGTTGCGCCGCTTGCATCGGCCGATTCTCGCGAACTGACAATGCGCCGGCTAAAAATCGAGGAGGTCGAGACCCTGCACGTGCCGTCTAGTATAGCATTACTCGATGCAGATCTGTTGCAGTTTCCGTTGGAAATCAGACGCTGGCGTGAGGGCGATTCGTTCGTTCCGCTGGGAATGACGGGGCGCAAAAAGGTGAGCGATTATCTTATAGACACAAAAGTTCCGCTGGCCGAGAAAGAACGGCAACTCGTAGTGGTCAGCGGCGGACAGATCGCATGGCTCGTCGGCCGCCGCATCGACAACCGCTGCCGCATCACGCCGAAGACCGAGAATGTTCTCGAAATATCTCAGTAGATGGTCATCACTTTCTCCACCCCCGCCGCGACATCCTCATAATCATATCCGAGCGACAGCCCGTAACGTATCAGTTTGTTTCGCAGTTTGTAGAATTCGTTTTTTGTTTCGGGAGTCGTGCCGCGCATCTTGCGAGCGAGCATTTGCCGTAATTTTTCCGTCGCGGCGCACGACTCTATGCGTGCAAGAGCTTCATCGATAGTCGTGCGGTCGATGCCTTTGGTTCGCAGCATCCGGCGGATTTTGTGCACCCCCCAGCCGTTAAGGCGCGATTTCTCGCGCACATAAGCTTCGGCGTAACGGCGATCGTCGATGAACCGCCCTTCGACGAGCTTCGCGAGCACCGCCGCGCGCTGTGTCTGCTCGACACCCCATGTGTGCATCAGGCGCAGTGCGTCGCCGCTCGACTTCTCGCCGCGCGCGGCGAGCCGCATCAGCGCGGCGAGAGCCTCGTCGGGCGTCTTCGTTCGGCGCGCAGGCCGTGTCCCGTTTTCGCCGTTCATCGTTTCGTCGCTTTGATCATTCGCTCGCGTCCGTTTATGTCGCGGCGCACCATCACATCCGGGTAGCCCTCCGCTTCGAGTAACGCCTCCATCTGGGGCGCAAAAAGTTCATATATTTCGAAAAATAAAAGTCCGCCCGTTTTGAGCAGCGTGTGTCCCGCGCGCGCGATGGCGCGATAGAAGAGCAACGGATCGTTGTTGGGTACGAAAAGCGCGGCGGGCGGTTCGTGTCGCGCGACGTTGCAATGGAGCGTCGGCGCGGCGGCTTGCGGAATGTAGGGCGGGTTGGAGACGATAATGTCGAACGTTGCGGGCGGCCATCTCTCCCACGTTTTTCCGTCGAAAATATCGCCCTGTGTAAAACGCACTTGTGCGTCGTTGCGGCGTGCGTTGGCGGCGGCGGTTTCGAGAGCTGCCGGTGAAATGTCCATCGCATGGACGTGGCTGTCGGCGATGCGTGTCGCGAGAGCAATGGCGATCGCTCCGCTGCCTGTGCCCGCATCGAATATGGTCGCACCCGGTCCGGCTTCGCTCGCCATCCATTCGACGAGTTCTTCGGTTTCGGGGCGCGGGATGAGAACGCCCTCCCGCACGTCGATGCGCAGGCCGCAGAACTCTGTGTAGCCCACAATATATTGTGCAGGTCGTCCCGCAGCGATTTCCCGCAAGATGCCGCCCAACATGTCTGTGTCGCACGCTACAATCGCATACGGTTCGAACGCGATCTGTGCACGCGAGATGCCGTAGAGCCTTTCGGCAAGCAGCAAAGCGACAGCCCGTGCCTCGCGCGGGTCGTAAACCTGCGAGGCCGCGCCCAGCAGAGTGTCGAAAAGCGTGCGGCGGGTCATGCAGGCAAAGTTATACAAAAAACTCAGGTGCGAAACAGTTTCGCACCTGAGTTTTTTGTTGCGGGTTAGTCGTTCAGGGTTGTTAATTAGTTTGCGGGTCAAGCCCGCAATGACAGTTATCCGGTAGGCAATAAAACACGCGCGCGTGGGATTTTGCGGACAAGCTCTATCTGTTCGCCGCGCACTCCGATGGTTACGGTATCACCGTCGCCGACTTCTCCCGAAACGATCATCGTAGCCAGAGGCTCTTCTACGTTATCGAGAATCGTACGTTTCAGCGAGCGCACGCCGTAGCGCGGTTCGTAGCCCAGGGCAGCAAGGTGCTTCTTGGCTTTAGCCGAAACGCGCATCTTAAAGCCCAGCTTGCGCGCGCGGTCGAACAGGCCGCCCAGTTCGAGATCGACGATGCGTTCCACATCCTCCATCCGCAGTGTGTTGAAAACCACGATGTCGTCGATGCGGTTGATGAACTCCGGAGCGAACGCTGTTTCCAGCGCGCCGCGGTAGTTCGATGCCGTGTCGGCCACCTGGATCGATTCTTTGTTCGAGGTATTGTAGCCCACCACCGGAGCTTTGCGCGCGATGGTGCGCGACCCGACGTTGGATGTCATAATGATCACCGTGTTGCGGAAATCCACTTTGCGGCCGTTGCCGTCGGTGAGCTGCCCGTCGTCGAATATCTGCAACATTATATTGAATACGTCGGGGTGCGCTTTCTCGATCTCGTCGAAAAGCACCACTGCGTACGGCTGCCGGCGCACGGCTTCGGTCAGCTGCCCGCCCTCGTTGTAGCCCACATATCCGGGAGGCGAACCGATCATGCGGCTCACGTTGTGTTTCTCCGAATATTCGCTCATGTCGATGCGGATCAAAGCATCGGGACGGTCGAACATCCAGCGCGAAAGTTCTTTCGCAAGATGCGTTTTCCCAACGCCCGTCGGGCCAACGAACATGAAAACGCCTATGGGTTTGTTCGGGTCTTTGAGTCCTGCGCGACTGCGCTGTATCGACTTCACGACCTTCTCTACCGCCGTATCCTGTCCGATAACGCGCCCTGAAAGGTGGTCGTTCATCGCGCCCAGACGAGCTTTTTCGTCCTGCGAAGCACGCTCGACGGGGATGCCCGTCATCGAGGCAATAATCTCTTCTATATGCTCCACGCCTATTACGGGCCGGTTGGCTTCGACCTCTGCCCGCCAATCTTCGCGGGCTTCTTCGAGTTTCGCACGCAGTGACAGCACGCGCAGACGCAGGCGTGATGCCGCGTCGAAATCCGATGCGGCGACGGCGGCCTGACGTTCGGCGAGCGCCGCCTGTATATCCCGTTCGAGGTCACGCAGAGACTTAGGTTCGGGCATGGCGGCAAGCCGGGCCTTCGCGCCTGCCTCATCCAGAGCGTCTATGGCCTTGTCGGGCAGATGGCGGTCGGTGATATAACGGTCGCTCAGATCGACACACGCCCGCAGAGCCGCCTGAGTATACTGTACGCCGTGATGACGCTCGTAGCTGCCCTTTATGTTCTCCAAAATATGCAGCGTCTCGTCGCGCGTGGCGGGTTCGACCAGAATTTTCTGGAAGCGGCGTTCCAGCGCCCCGTCTTTCTCGATATTCTCGCGGTATTCGTCCAGCGTCGTCGCGCCGATACACTGCAACTCGCCGCGCGCCAGCGCAGGCTTTAATATATTCGCGGTGTCAAGACTGCCTTGCGTGCTCCCCGCGCCTACGATGGTATGAATCTCGTCGATGAAGAGTATGACGTTACGGTTGGCGGTGAGTTCGTCCAGCAACTTCTTGATGCGCTCCTCGAACTCGCCTCGATATTTAGTGCCGGCCACGAGCGATGTCACGTCGAGCGAATATATCTCTTTGCCGCGCAGGGCATAGGGTGTCTCGCGCGAGGCCATGCGCAGCGCAAGTCCCTCGACGATGGCGCTCTTGCCTACGCCCGGTTCGCCGATCAGCACCGGATTGTTCTTTTTGCGGCGGCCGAGAATCTGCACCAGGCGCTCTATCTCGCGCGTACGTCCGACGACGGGGTCTATCTCGCCGTTACGGGCGCGTTGTGTGAGATTCACGGCAAATTGTTCGATCATCGACTTGCTGCCTTTCCTGGTTTTGGTTTTCGTGGCAGCGCCGCCGCTGCTGTAATCTTCCTCGTCGCCTTCATCTCCCGCAGACTCGTCGGCAACATGCTGTTGCTGCTGCTTACGATGCTGAACCAATTTGTCGTTCACGAATTTTTCGATCGCTTCGACATCGATGTAAATATCTTCGCTGTCGGGCAAATTCGTAAGTTGCTCGACGACCTTTTCAAGTGTAACATCATATAATTCAAGTGTTTGCGCACACACGGAGTCGCGTTGGGTAAGCAGCCACAACAAAAAATGACCGGTGTTGGACACACCGCCCTCCGCTCCGCCCGCTGCGAGCCGCGCATTCTCGATACCTTCTATTATTTCGCTGACTATCTTGCGCGGGTCTGTCGCAGGCACATCTTTGTGTTCATTGGCCGCCTTGGAGCACTCGCGTTCGATGCGCACGCCCATCTGGTAGACTTCCCAGTCTTTGAGAAATGCACCCAGAATTTGCCTCGCATGAGAATTTCCGTCGCCGAGCATCGAGACAAAAGCTATCTCGTGCATCAGCGGGAATATCCCCGCGCGTTGAGCCTCGCGACTACCCGTGCGTAAATGGCGTTGAAGCGTTGCCGATTGTCTGATTTGCATTTTCATATCTCCTTTCGATATAAAAACGCGCAGATGTATATTATTATTTTATACAATGCGAAATATTAATAACTTTTGCTTATTCGAATATTTTGCGTCATAAATTTTGGCAGCAGGAAAAAAATCATTAGATTTGCACTCTGAATCGCAATATTCGTTGTGTACGCGCGGTTCAGAAACACGGTGGTAGTAGCTCAGCTGGTTAGAGCGTCGGATTGTGGTTCCGAAGGTCGTGGGTTCGAACCCCATCTTCCACCCGTATCAAATGAAAAAGCCTCCAACGGGAGGCTTTTTCATTTGATAAATATCGAACTGTCGCCGTAGCTTAGGAATCGGAAGTCGTTGGCCAGGGCATAATCATATGCTTCGCGCCAATGGTCGCCCACGAATGCCGACACGAGCAACAGCAGTGTGCTGCGCGGCTGATGGAAATTTGTGATCATGGAATCGACGATGCGGAAACGGAAACCGGGCATTATCATTATCTGCGTCGCGGTTTTGAGTCTCCCGATGCCCTGCGAGCGCATCCACGCGAGCAACTCCGCGAGCAATTCCGCACCTGTAAGCGACGGCGGAATATCATAAAGTTCCCACTGTCCCACAGCCCGCTCGGCATCGGGCGCTCCCTCTTGCAAAACTCTGTATCCCAGCCCCGTAAGGCTTTCGAGCGTGCGCACTGTGGTCGTTCCTACGGCTGTGACCCCTCCGGCATAACTTATCAAACTTTCCAAAAGCTCCGCCGAAATCTCGAACCGCTCGGTGTGCATGTGATGGTCGACGGCCGCATCGCTCTTCACGGGTAGGAACGTTCCCGCGCCGACATGCAGTGTCACCTCGCTCATCGTCGTGCCGTCCTTACGCAGATTCTCCAACAGCTCCGGTGTGAAATGCAGGCCTGCCGTCGGAGCGGCGACCGACCCCTCGAAGCGCGAATAAACGGTCTGATAACGGCTGTTGTCCACTTCCTCACTTTCGCGTCCCAGATACGGCGGGATCGGTATTCGCCCCAGATGTTCCAGCAGCTGCCCGAACGTGAGGTCGGCATCCCAGCGGAAACGGATTTCGTCTGCACCGGCCGCGCGCGTGGCTTCGAGCCTGCCGCCGTCGAATACGATTTCCAGCGCACCCTCTTTCCACTTCTTCGAGTTGCCCACCATACATCGCCATACGCACTCACTCCGCGCCGCAAAAGCGCGCTCATAGTCGGCCGGCTCGTGAGGTTCGAGGCAGAACAACTCGATGCGCGCGCCGCTCGGCTTGTGCATCACTATGCGTGCGCGGATCACCCGCGTGTTGTTGAAAACCAACAGCGATCTTTCAGGCAGCACTTCGCCGAGTTGTGCGAATTTTTTCTGTGAAATTTCGCCCTTCCGTGAGACCAACAGCCGCGCTGCATCGCGCTGCGCCACAGGAAACTTGGCGATCCGCTCCTCAGGCAGGTCGTAATCGTAATCGGAAATCCTTATGTCGGGCATTTGTTTTTCGGTCGTCACTGCCGAGCGAAATCAAAACTCCACCGTCGGCGCAACGTCTGTCCCCTCCGCAGCGGCAAAGTACGGTTTCTCGTCGAATCCGAACATCGATGCCATCAGATTTCGTGGGAAGCGGCGGACGGCGGTATTATATTGCTGCGCGGCGAGGTTGAAGTCGCGGCGCGCTACGCCGATGCGGTTCTCCGTACCTTCCAGCTGCGATTGCAGTTCAAGGAAATTCTGGTTCGCACGCAACTCCGGGTAGTTCTCCTGGATCATAAGCAGCCGCCCGATCGCCGAGCCGAGTTCACCCTGCGCGCGGTTGTACTGCGCAAGCGCTTCGGGCGTGAGGCCCTCTGCACTGACGGTCATCTGTGTCGCCCGCGAGCGCGCCTCCGTTACGGCTGCGAACGTCTCCTGCTCGTGTGAAGCGTATCCGCGCACCGTGTTCACGAGATTCGGAATCAGGTCTGCGCGCCTCTGGTACTGCGTCTCGACATTCGCCCAAGCCGTATTCACGCGCTCCTGCATGGTGACCATACCGTTATACATGCGCACCATCGAAATAACGACTACCGCGACGATGACCAAAATAATTATCCACGACTTTTTCATATTCTTGTGTGTTTTTGTGTTTGCTTTATTGTATCGTCATTGCGAGCCTGAAAGGCGAAGCAATCCAGTGATTTTTCCGGATTGCTTCGGGCTATGCAGCCCTCGCAATGACGTGGTATGTCTAAAATCTTGTCGTCGCTCCGCCGCCGCCGCCAAAGCCGCCCCCGAATCCGCCGCGTCCGCCACCGCCCAAACCGCCTCCGAATCCGCCGCGTCGACCGCCCATCATTCCGCCGATCATCCCTCCGGCGATAGTTCCGCCGATGGAATGCCCCGAACGGCGCGTCGTGGTGTTGCCGCATTTCGGGCATTTCATTGTGGTGACACCCGCCTTAGTGCCCTCCGCCCGCATCTGTGTGCCGCATCGTGCGCAACGGTTCGCGTGCCGTTGGGCAAACATCGCAAGGGCCATTATCACCCCGACGCCGCCAAGCAGAAGGAGCAGGATCACCCAGAGGGGAGGCTCTTCCGCCTGTGCCGCATCTTCGCGGTGCAATTCGCTTGCAGGGTCGGTCAGCACTTCGGCTACGGCTGCTACGGCCGCTAAAACCGCCCCGTTCCAGTCGCCCGCTTGCAGGTAAGGCATCATGCGAGCTGTCTGAATGCGCTTGCCGAGCGCGTCGGTCATCACGCCTTCCAGCCCGAAACCGACCTCGAATCTCACCAATCGGTCGTCCGTAACGAGCAATATCAGCAGTCCGTCGTTCCGGTCGCGCCGTCCTATCCCCCAGTTACGCAAAATCCCCAGACCGAACTCCTCGATCGGAAGTTCGCCGATAGAGCCGACCGCTACTACCGCCACCTCTGCTCCCGTTTGTTCACGCAAGGCGGCAAGTGTACGATTCGCCTCGCTGACCGTCGCGGCGGAGAGCGTACCGTCAGGGTTGCTCACGAAATTCCACGCGCCCGCATTCTGTGGATTCGGCACATCGGCAACGCCGTAAACCCTGCCTTGCGAAAAAGCCGATGCAATGCCCGCGAGCACAGACAAGCAGCAAAGCGCGAATATTTTGCTGAAATATTTCATCTCTTCTTGAGAACAAGCATCCGCAAATTTACCACAATTCTCTCAATATTGATGCCGCTTTGGCATAAAACCACTATTTTTGCGTACGGTATGGATGCAGGTATGGAAGACGCAGAACGGCAACAGACGGCAACGGAACACAGGAAACTCTTCAAGGGGCGCATCTTCGGCGGCGATGCGTCGTTGTGGATCATTATCGCCGCGCTGGCCATCATATCGGTGCTGGTGATATACTCTTCGACTGCGCCGCTGGCATACAGCCGTTCGCAGCAGACGTCATTCTACATGCTCAACCAGTTGAGATTCCTGCTGCTCGGATTCGGCGTGATGTTCGTCGTCCACCGGTTCGACTATCAATCGTATTCGCGCTATACGCGTCCGTTGTTCTTCGCCGCGCTGGGGCTGATGGTCCTGACGTTCTTCGTTGGCGTGACGGCGAATGAAGCCACGCGCTCGTTGCGATTTGCGGGACTGACGTTCCAGCCTGCCGATTTCCTGAAAATTACGCTCGTCATGGTGCTGGCCAAAGAGCTGGCCAAGCGTCAGGGTGACATCAACCGCCAGGAACTGCTGCCCGTCGCGCCGCTCTTTGCGCGACTGACCGAAAAACGCCGCGAACGCAACCGCTGGGTGATGCGCAATATGACCATGCCGCTGCTGCTGCCCATAGCTCTTGCGTGCGGCATGATTTTCATCTCGAACTTCTCAACGTCGGCGCTGCTTTTCGTCACGTGTCTGGTGATGTTCTACCTGGGTCGCGTGCGCGGGCGGGAAATCTGGCGGCTGCTGCGCAAAGTGATCCTGTCCGTAGCCTTCGTCGTGGCGGTGATGTATGCGTTCGGACTGGGGCGGTCGGAGGTGTGGGTAAACCGCGTAACGAGTTTCGCAGGCATCGAAAAGGCGGAGATGACCCCCGATGAACTTGCCGTGCGCGAGCGCAACGCCCATCAGGTCGAAAACGCCAAAATGGCTATCGCCTCAGGCGGTATTGTGGGGCGAGGGCCGGGGCAAAGCGTCCAGCGTACGAATCTGCCGCTGCCGTTCTCGGACTATGCCTATGCGTTCATCGTCGAAGAGTATGGTCTTGTGGGTGCAATGCTCGTGCTGGTGCTCTATCTGTGGCTGTTCTACCGTACGATAGTGATTTTCAGGCGGTGCGAGAAAAGTTTTCCGAGCCTGCTGGTCTTGGGGCTGGGAACGCTCATCACGTTGCAGGCGTTCGTGAGCATGTTGGTGGCGGTCGATTTGTTCCCCGTCACGGGACTGCCGCTGCCTTATATCAGTCTGGGCGGATCGTCGCTGCTGTTCACTTCCATTGCGATAGGCATGATACTCGGAGTGAGCCGCCAGATGCAGGAGAAAACTATCGGGGACTCCTAAAACACACGCGTGTGTTTTCCGGCCTGCCGGAAAACTGTCATTCCGAACGAACGTGAGGAATCTATCGTTAGTTTATAAGTTCAAAGACAAATAAGCGATAGATCCCTCGTCGGCACTTCGTGCCTCGCTCGGAATGACAGGTTTGTCATTGCGGCCTCCGAGCCGCAATCTTGCGCAATACTACTAAAATATCGAAATAGATCATGCCTAAGGAAATTCCGCTGACCCTCTCACCTAAGCAGGCTGCCGACCCGGCCACATATACCGCGATAGCCGCGCGCAAGGCGGGGGTGTGGCCGGAGCAGATTGCGCTGGTGCGTGTGGTGCGGCGGTCGGTGGATGCGCGCTCGCGGGCGGTGAAGGTGAACCTCACGGTGCAACTGTTCGTGGACGACGAACCGATACCGCCGCGTGTGCATTTCGATTATCCCGACGTGAGCGGTCGCGCAGAAGTGGTGGTCGTCGGTGCAGGGCCTGCAGGATTGTTCTGTGCGCTGAGGCTTATAGAGTTGGGCCTCAGGCCGGTGGTGCTGGAACGCGGTAAGGAGGTGGCGGCGCGCAAGGTCGATATTGCGCGTATCAACCGCAATGGAACGGTCGATCCCGACTCGAACTATGCGTTCGGCGAGGGTGGCGCGGGGACGTTCTCGGACGGAAAACTTTTCACGCGCTCGAAAAAGCGTGGCGATTACGACCGGGTGTTGCGGATACTTGTATTTCACGGTGCGGGCGAGGAAATACTCAGTGACGCTCATCCGCACATCGGAACGGACAAGTTGCCGCGCGTTATGACGCGCATTCGCGAGACAATCCGCGCGGCTGGCGGGAGCGTGGTGTTCGGCGCGCGGGTGACGGATTTGATATTGCACGACGGGCGCGTGCGTGGCGTGGTGTGCAGTGGCGGCGAACGTGTCGAAGGTGCGGCGGTGGCGCTCGCAACGGGACACTCGGCGCGCGACATCTACGAAATGCTGCACCGGCGCGGTATTGCCTTAGAGGCGAAACCATATGCTATGGGGGTGCGCATCGAACACCCTCAGGCTCTGATAGACAGCATCCAATATCATAGTGCGGGCGGGCGCGGCGAGTATCTCCCTGCGGCGACCTATTCGCTTGTCAGCCAGGATGGTGGGCGCGGCGTTTATTCGTTCTGCATGTGTCCGGGCGGGTTCGTCGTGCCGGCGATGACCGACGGCGCGGAGAACGTCGTGAACGGCATGTCGCCCTCGGAGCGCAACTCACCGTTCGCCAATGCGGGGATCGTCACGGAGGTGCGGCTCGACGATTTCGCTTTCCTGAGGGGCGAGTTCGGCGAGTTGGCGGGTCTCGAATTTCAGAAGCGCTATGAGGCGGCGGCAAAGGCCGCAGGCGGTCGGGCGCAGGAAGCTCCCGCGCAGCGCGTAGCCGATTTTGTCGGCAGGCGGGCGTCGCGTACGCTGCCGCGCACGTCCTACGTTCCGGGCATCGTGTCGGCGGATATGGCGGCATGGATGCCCGCTTTCGTGAGCGATGCCCTGCGGCGCGGCATAGGCTCGTTCGGCCGGCGGATGCGCGGCTTTCTGACCAACGAGGCGATCGTAGTGGGTGCGGAATCGCGCACATCGACGCCGGTACGCATCCCGCGCGATTCGGTCACTTTGGAGCACGTCGCGGTGGGCGGACTTTACCCAACCGCCGAAGGCGCGGGCTATGCGGGCGGTATAATATCCGCCGCCATCGATGGCGAACGCGTGGCGGAGAAGATAGCGCAGGCGATAAAATAGGAACTGTTTATACAATTCTGCTATCCGGAAGGCCGGAAAACACGCGCATGTGTCAATAGTGGTAGAAATTGATAAATTTAGATTAACTTTGTTTTGTTTATCGGGAGTAAGTCTATGAATTTTAGCTCTCGATACTAAGCAAACACTAACCGAATGCGGCTTGTAGAAACGACAGACCTGACAGGAGGGCGCACGGGCGTTGTGCCACGCTTTTTAGCCGATTGCGCGATGCGCGCTCTGGGTCTTCGGCGTCTGAACAGACTATACGCCGAAACATTCGCCGATGATGAGGGGTCGGCTGGCGACCTGCTGGCACGGCTCGACGTAAAATATACCGTCTGCGATAAGGACCGTTCCAATATTCCCGCGACGGGTGGTGCGGTGTTCATTGCCAATCACCCGACGGGAATGCTCGACGGCATACTGCTGCTCGACCTGATAGGCGGCGTGCGCCCCGACGTGAAGTTTATGGGCAATTTTCTGCTCGACCGTATAGCACCTTTGCGCAAATATTTCATAACCGTCGATCCGTTCGACTCGGCCGATGTGCGGCGCAACCTGCGCGGTGTGCGCGAGGCCATAAGGCACGTGCGAAGCGGTGGCGTGCTGGTAATTTTTCCGGCGGGAGAGGTCGCCGCATGGCATAGCGGCCGTGTGAAAGACCGCTTGTGGCCGGAGTCGATAATCAGATTTATTCGCAGTGTGGACGCGCCCGTTGTTCCGATATGTATAGAGGCGCGCAACAGCCGTTTTTTCAGGGCGGCGGGGGTGGTGCACCCCAAATTGCGCACGGCCCTGCTGCCGCGCCAACTGCTCAACAAGCGCGGAGTGACGGTGAACATAAACGTCGGTTCGGCGATCGTGCCGCACAAAGTGGCACATCTCGAACCGCTCTCGGTTTACGGCGATTATCTGCGGGCGAATGTAGAATATTTATACCTAAAAGAATCGGAGCACACGGCCGCGCCCGCGCCGAAATATGCGGAGGAAATATCGCCGCCCGTCGACCGGGCCGTGATAGAGGCGGAATTGGCGGCCATACGCGCCGAGAACCTGCTGTTCGAGCATACGGGTTACGATGTCTATTGCGCCCACCCCGATAACATACCGAACACGATGCGCGAAATCGGACGCCTGCGCGAGGTGACTTTCCGCGCGGTGGGCGAGGGGACGGGAAAGGCCATAGATATCGACCGGTATGATACATATTACCACCAGCTTTTCATCTGGGAACGTGACACGCGGCAGATCATCGGCGCTTACCGGCTCGGCATGGGCGACGAGATAATGCCGCGCTTCGGACTGGAAGGGTTCTACGTGAATTCGCTATTTCGCATGAAGCCGCCGATGGCGTCGATTATCGGGCGCACGATCGAACTCGGCCGCTCATTCGTCGTCGAGGAGTATCAGCGTAAGGCCGTGTCGCTGATGCTGCTGTGGAAGGGGATTCTTTACGTACTGTTGCAACGCGAGCAATATCGCTATCTGTTAGGGCCGGTGACGATTTCGGGCGAGTTCGACAATAACTCGAAAACGGTAATCCTTGCTCACCTGCGCCAGCAACATTTAGATGCTACCATTGCCGGATGGGTGCAACCGGTGACGGGCCTCAAAGGCATCGACATGTCCATCGACGAATCGCTTATAAGCGGCATTACCGACATTTCGCTGATAGACAAGCTGGTGCGCGACATCGAGCGCGACGAGCTGTCGATCCCTATTCTCATCAAAAAATATCTGCAACTGGGCAGCCATGTCGTCGCGTTCAACGTCGACCACGATTTCGCCGACGCTCTCGACGCACTGATGCTGCTCGATCTGCAACTGATGCCTGAGAGCAAGATCAACCTTCTGTCGAAAGAACTGACGGAAATCGACGTCGTCGCGCGGTTCAGAGAGGTTGCCACGGCGACACCGAAATAAACTTCTGTTATTACGGCATTTAGCGAATTTATTATTTGTTTTTACGGGTATAATACGTATCTTGCGGCGATATGTTTTTCTCTAACCTTTTAAAACTACAAAATCATGAGGAATTTAATTCGCAAATTAACTCCCAAGACGACCCTGAACAAGATTAATCTTGCTCTGACAGGCCTGTTTTTCGTCTTGCTGGCGGGAAATATTTACATGAGGTCGAAGACGGAAGGTATTTTCTTTGCCCATCCCGATGACAGAACCAAGTATTTTGAACTCGTCAATGGCGCTCTGTTTCTGCATCAATGTCCTCCCGGCCTCTATTTTTGCCCTGCGCTGCAAATTTGCTATTGGGAAGATGAAGACATGTGCAACTATGGCAGTGGTGGTAGTGGCAGCGGCGGTCAAAAAGGAGAGAAGAAAGAAAGAATAGTAGAAACATATACAAGTACTGCCCCAGGATGGGCATACGAGATCAATGGAAAGGCATGGTTCGTTAATGGGAAAGTTGCTACGTCTTGGCCTCCAAATTACCAGAAAGTGACCGATAAGTATAATTGCTGTGAGTTCCGCGATGATGCTTTCACTATATGCGAACATATTCCTTGTTAAAATATATTCTATGGAGATAACTAATAACCTTTACTCTGTTTCGATAAAACGCTTGCGGGCGTTTTATCTATTGTTGCTGTTACTTCTTGGTTTCGGCTGTAAAGGCAAATCGCAATATGTCGGCGATATTCCTGTGGTGAAAGTGGATGTATCGTCTGCAATCGACAGAGACTTTGAGGGTAAGATCGATATTGTGGAGATCGTTGCGCTGGAAACGTCCGACGTTGCGCTTATTTCAGAAATCGACAAACTTATCGTCACCGACAACTATATCGTAACGGCATCCCTTACTCATATGTCCCGAGGTGCAAGCAAAGTCGATCTTTTCGACCGCAACGGGCGTTTTCTGCGCACTATCGGACGTCAGGGCAGAGGGCCGGGAGAGCATACAGGTGTCGGTGATATTTGGTTGAATGAAGATAAAAATGAAATATATATACTCGATGCACGTAATAGTTACATTCTGACTTTTGATCTGGATGGCAATTTACTGTCGAATATAGACCCTGGCATTATGATCCTTTCGATTTGCAAGATCGATAACGGTATATGGTCATATAGTCCGGCTGTGAATCCGGAGGAGGGTGTTCTTATGCTGTTGGACGCTGATTCCGGCGAGATAAAAAAGAGATTTCTGCCTCAGAATTCTTATTTTCCTATCGGTTGGATTCCGCAGTTTTTCGATGATGGCGAGGATGGAGTTTGCTTTGCCTATCCGCACAGCGACATTGTCTATCGTCTCGAAGGCGGCGAGCCACGCCCCATGCTGCGAATCGATTTCGGCAAACACACTCAGCCGTTCGCCGAGATTAGAAAAATTAAGGATACCGATACCTATAACCAAAGAGTACAGGGACGTGGATATATGGGAAGTATCGACCAATTAATATTCTGCGGCGACGGGATGCTGTTCTTCCCTTTCACAGAGATAATGAATCGAGGCGAATGGGGATATCCTCATAGCGTATACTACAACATGACGACCGGAGATATGACGGTATATAACAGCATGAGGCGGCCTTTTTCGCTTCCCGATGACAGTAAATACCCGCTTAAAGAGATACACCATCTAAGTGACGACCCGATAACAGCCCATAACGGCTTGTGGGTTCATGTTGTGAAACCTCAGTCGTATTCTTTATCGGACGAAAATCTTGCATTATTGCGTGAAAGGGTCTGTCCCGAAATCACCCGTGATTCGAATCCGTTGCTGTATTTCGTGAAACGATTCTAAGAAAATCTTACCCCAAACGTATAAGAGGAGGCCGGTTAAATAACACCGGCCTCCTCTTATATCTTAATGAACGACAAATTTTTCGTATCTTTCGGGCTTGAATTAAAATGAAAAGACGATGAAAGAGGCTATTGCAATTCTTACGGGCGGAGGGCCCGCACCGGGAATCAATGCGGTGATCGCGAGCGTCGCCAAGACGTTCATTAACAAAGGGTATCGGGTGATCGGGATGCACGGCGGATACGAAGGGATCTTTTCCGAGCAGCCGCGAACGGTGGAGATCGATTATTTCCTTGCCGACGATATTTTCAATCGCGGAGGGTCGTTCCTCCAAATGAGCAGGTTCAAACCGACAGCGGCGAACTTCGAAAACGACTTCAACCTCGATTTTTTTACAGGCAATAATATCAAGCTGCTCGTCACTATAGGCGGCGACGACACGGCATCGACAGCCAACCGTGTAGCGCAATTCCTTGAACACAAGCAGTTTCCGATCAGTAATATTCACGTTCCGAAGACCATCGATAACGACCTTCCGCTGCCAGGCAATACGCCGACTTTCGGCTACCAGTCGGCGGTGGACAAGGGTGCGACGATCGGGCGCGCCGTGTACTCCGATGCGCGCACGAGCGGCAATTGGTTCGTCCTTTCGGCCATGGGGCGCAGTACGGGACACTTGGCGTGGGGCATCGGCGAGGCGTGTCATTATCCGATGATCATCATTCCGGAGATGTTCAACCGTACGCCTATAACATGTGACAAGATCGTGAAGCTGGTGATCTCGTCGATAATCAAGCGGCGTATTATGGGGATGGACTACGGCGCAGCGATCATTTCCGAAGGCGTTTTCCATAGTCTGAGCGATGAGGAGATCATCAAGTCGGGGGTGGTGTTTTCTTACGATGCGCATGGTCATCCGGAATTGGGCAAAGTCTCGAAGGCGCATATTTTCAATGATATGTTGGAACGCCGGACTGCCGAACTCGGCCTGAAGCTGAAATCGCGGCCGGTGGAGATCGGATACGAAGTGCGTTGCCAGACGCCGGTGTCTTATGACCTGATGTACTGTTCGGAACTTGGGATGGGTGTGTGGCATCTGTTTGCGAACGGATACACGGCATGTATGGTTTTCGTCGATCTTGCAGGGAATGTGAAGCCGCTGTCGCTCAGAGAGTTGCAGGATTCGGACACGGGCAAGATACCGCCGCGTATGGTCGATACGACGACCGACGGCTTCGTCGCCGTGGTGAATAATATACTGAACTATATCAAGCCCGATGACTACGAGGCTGCGCGTCAGTTCGTCGCCAACCCCGAAGATTACGATTTTTTCCGCATTCTCGAATGGGAACGCGCCGAGTGTGCAAGAGGGTAAATCGGTCGGTTGCTGCGGCCGCGTAGCTACCTGACTACGATACCGCATGCATACGCGAATTTCAAACTTTGCCATTTCTCCGCTTTCGGCGTTCGGAGGGGTGGCAAAGTTTGTGCATACAGATAATTAATTATAAATATTTTGATAAGAACGTGTTGTAATCAAATAATATTTATATCTTGTGCCGTCAATAGTGCATATAATAATTGAATATGAAAAAGCTAATAGTTATAGTCGGGCTTGCCATTCTTTCGTCCACTTTTTTTTCCTGTTCAAAAGATAAAACTCTGGATCGGGCATTACGGCTTGCCGGAGAGAATCGCATTGAGTTGGAGCAGGTCCTGCGACATTACGCTGCCGATCCCGCAGACCGGCAGAAGCTGGCAGCGGCAAAATTTCTGATCCGCAACATGCCCGGACACGGGACATACTCGGATGCGATAACGGCGCACTATTATGAGGCGGTGCTCGCTACGTATCCTAACCTGCACCCGCACACGTTGCATACGCTGCTTTGTCTGCCGGATTTCTACAACACATATTTAGCCGAACGCACAGAGGACATACAGAATATCAGCGCCGAATTCCTGATCTGGCATATAGACCGCGTATTTGCCCTATGGCACGCGACCCCGTGGCACGAAGATATCCCGTTCGAGATATTTTGCGAACATTTGCTTCCGTATCGGGCAGGAAGTGAGCCACTCGATTATCTTATGCATCGCCCCGACGTTAATATCGATTCGATGCTTACGATATGGCGTAATTACAATACGGAGATACCCTCTTTTCGGGCTTATGCCGCAGCCCTTGCATTTCCGGTGAGGGAGCGGAGTTACAACCTGCCCGCACCGGTCGGTAATCACGTCTACAATTTTGATTGTATTTCCAATGCCGTTCAGTACATGTTGCTGAACAGATTGATCGGCGTTCCGGCCGCCATAGATTACACTCCCGATTGGCCTCACCGAAACGGGCGGCACTATTGGGACTATGCGTTCGATCCTGTACGGCCTGAGACGGTGTCTTTGCACGGCGATTTTCGCAAATTTGCTAAGATCTATCGCACGACATATTCCCATAACCCGATGCCGCGCTACAATGGACGAGACTATATTCCCGGACTGTTCCAACGGCCGTTCAACCGTGACGTGACTGACCTGTATGTCTCGACGGAGGATGTTGTGGTTCGAATGGACGGCCGTCTGCGACATCATAAACCCGACCATATTTACCTGTGTATTTTCAACGAACTTGTGTGGCGGCCGGTAGCGTGGGCGGAGGTGCGCGGACGCATGGCGCGGTTCGAGAAAGTCGGTACGGGCATTGCTTATCTGCCTGTGTTTTTCAACGGCAAGGAAATGATGCCCGCAGGCTATCCGTTCATTCTGCACTATGACGGTACGGTGCAGGAATTGAAGCCTGATGCAGACGATAGCACGACGTTGAGACTGAGACGTAAACATACGATGCATGCCCAGCAGTTGGCGTGGGATTCGTCGATTGCGGGAATGATGGTCAAAGGGGTGGATACCGCCGAAGATGAGACGCTCCTGCATACATTTACGCTTGATAGCTCAGCGCCTTACTATTCGGTGGCATTCGAACAGCCGCAGGAGTTCAGGTTATGGAAATTCGAAATGCCGCCGCGCACTCATCCGGCCGATGTTGCAGAGCTGTGTTTATATGACGCTTCGGGTGCGATCATTTCTTTCGACGGCGCTCAATTTGTCCACAATGGCCGTGACGAGCGTCCGCATAATCTTATCGATGGCGATGTGTTGACATACGGAATGATACGTAACAATCTTATTATCGATTTCGGTGCGCCTGTCGAGGTTTCACGCATCGATGTCATGGCGCGTAATGACGATAATTATATTGTGCCGGGTCAGATATATGAGCTGTTTTACATGGATCGTGATAAATGGGTTTCTTTGGGAATTCAAGTGGCCGACGAGCGGTTTTTGGAATTCGACGATGTGCCTCAGGGCGCGCTCTACTGGTTGCGTAATCGCTCGAAAGGCCGCGAAGAACGAATCTTCACCGCATCGCGCGATGGGGAAATTAAGTTTTGGTAGCTGTTTCGCTTCATGATTCAAATAATTGCGGAAGAGTTACCTAAATTATTTGCATCTTTGGCGGCGTTTTTGTATTGCATTTGAGATAATTATTCTCATCGTTTAACGAGACCTAAATTTATATACCCTATACTTAATTCAAAATGTCGTTTACTATATCATCAGCACAAGATAAGCCAACGGGCCGAGCAATTGTTTAAGTTTTTTTATTCCATCTGCTTTCAGGGCCTTTACCGTTGCCACCGTAATACCCATTTCCTCCGCTATTTTCTCCTGCCGCATGCCTGCAAGCGAGTTTTTGATCACCTCGCGGCTGCGTAGGGGAAGCGATTCGACAGCTTCGATCAGCAAGCGGTAGGTATCTTGTTCGAGCACGTGTTCCCAATAATCGTCGAATGCGATTTTATGGTTGTCGGAAAAACTTTCCGACCGGTTCTTCTCGCGCAACCGCTTGACGGCCAGATTGCGCATAGTAATGAACAGGTAATCTTTGGGAGAATGTACGGCGGTGTATTTCCTGCGGTGTTTCCAGAGGTTCGCGAAAATATCCTGCACGGTATCTTCGGCTTCGGCCGGGTCATGGATTATGTTAAGGGCGACTGCGTATAGCGTGGAATAATAGCGCCGCACCAACACATCGAACGACCGTTGGTCGCCCCCGGCGATGCGCGCCATTAAAATCCTGTCGTCCTCCATAGTCCTGAAATTTTCTGCAATAATACATTTTTTTTCGCCGCCGACCTATACTTTTTTTCTGTGGCCAACTCTTTATGAAAAAGTACGACCATGAAAACCCATAGAGCAAATAATATATCCGCCCTTATTTCCCGGCAGATGCTCGGTACTGCGACCGAAGATGAAAAATCCCGCTTGGGAAAATGGATCGCCGCGTCGCAGCGCAACCGCGAAATATTTAATAGAATCACTGGCAAAGAGGGCTTTTCGGCGAGGCTCGGTCTGGAAGATAGTGTAGATATTGGGCATGGCCTGAAAGCTATCAGGCATAAGGTACGGTACGCCGGCAGCAGGCGCATGTATATACGCATAGCGTCTGTTGCGGCTTCGCTATTGGTTCTTATAGGGATCGGAGTGGCAATATATGACACTCCGGAGCCGGAAACTTATTCTATGTTCAGCGGCGAAAATGTCGTTCCGGGAAAAGTGCAGGCAATACTTTTTGCCGACGGATATGAAATAGTGCTTGACAACTCGATGGAACTTTCGATAGGCGACAGGACGATTGTCTCGGATAATACAGGCAACCGGGTTTATTCCTCAACGGAAACCGCTGTCGCGGAAAAAATGATTTACATCCCGCGAGGCGGGGAATATTTCCTGACCCTGGCTGATGGTACCAAAGTCTGGCTTAATTCCGGAACCAGGATAATATATCCGGATAGATTCGACCCGCAGTATCGCGAGATTACGATAGACGGTGAGGCATATCTCGAGGTTGCGCACAACCCGGATGTGCCTTTTTACGTCAATGTCAACCACCTGAAAGTGCATGTCACCGGAACCTCGTTCGTGGTGCGCAATTACAGCAATGAAGAGAACATTTCGGTGGCGTTGTTGGAAGGCGGTGTCAGGATGGAATCCCCGGGCGGATCTACGCTTGCGAGCCTGACTCCGATGATGCAGTTCTCGATGGATAAACTTACGAAGGCCACGAAGACCACAGTTTTCGACATCGACAGGGTGCTGGACTGGAAGAACAACCTGTTCATTTTCGACAACGAGGATCTGGGATCGATAGCCCGCAGGCTTGAGCGATGGTACGATATCGATATTGAGGTCGATCCGTCGCTGCGCATGAAGCGTTACTATGGGAAGCTCAACCGCCACGAAACCATGGAGCCGATAATTTCGATACTTACCGGTACAGGGGATATGGAAGTACTCGAAACGGAGCAAGGTAAAATAGTGATAAAACCAATCAATCAATAAAGTGCTGAAAAACAAACCAAAGTCTAACTTAAAAATGGAGAAATCATTATGAGGAATTTTTATTCCGCGAACCTACGGGTTCTTCTTCGGTCGGTGATGTCGTGTGTTTTTCTGACACTCACCCTCTCTCTGTCTGCCCAGGAGGTGGCAAATCGTAGAATGTCCATAAACAAGGATCGCGTCCCTTTGAGGGAGATCCTTAACGAGATCCAGTCCGGTACGGATTATAGGGTATTTTACAGTGCCGAACTCGTGCAGAATGTCACTTCGTCGGTAAACATGACGAATGCGACTGTCGATGAAATACTACGCAAAGCGATGGAGGGCCACAACCTCACTTACAGGCTCGAGAACGGCACCATAGTGATATCGGCTTCGCAGCTCCCCCCCACGCGTGCAGGATTAAGGCAACTTTCGGGTAGCGTCGTTAACGCCAAGGGCGAACCGATTGTCGGGGCCACGCTGACGGTAGAGGGGTCATCAAACTATGGCACGGCAACGGACGGTAGTGGGCGTTTCAGCCTAAACGTACCTGCAAATGCGCTCATGCTTGAAGTCTCGTTCCTTGGGCATGAACGCCGTACGGTCGCCATCGACGGACAGACCCAGTTCCGGATCACGCTTTCCGAATCTGTCCAGCAGATCGACGGCGTAGTGGTGACGGGTTATTCTAACATCCGCAGAAGTGATTATGCAGGTTCGGCCTACACGGTATATATGGATGATATACAGCTCGGGGGCGTCGCATCGGTCGATGCTATGTTGCAAGGTGTTATTCCGGGTCTGCTCGTGTCGTTTACCAGCGGCCAGGTGGGCAGCACGCCGTCCGTAAGGGTGCGCGGAACTTCGACCCTGCTCGGTAACAAAGAACCGCTGTGGGTCGTGGACGGCGTGATACAGCGCGACCTGCTACCTTCATTTACGATGGAACAAAGCAGTACCTTCTCGAATAATAACGAGGAATTGCGCCATTTGGCGTCCAATGCCATTTCATGGCTCAACCCCGGCGACATAGAGACGCTAACCGTCCTTAAAGACGCTGCGGCAACGGCGATCTACGGGTCGTCCGCAGCCAATGGGGTTATAGTCATAACCACCCGGAGAGCGGAAGCGGGGCAGATATCCGTAAACTACAACAATGAATTCTCGCTCGGTCTGCGCCCTTCCTACGGCATGTATGACCGCATGAACTCGCAGGAGATCATGGAATTTTCATGGCAGAACTACAAAAGCGGCATGAGTTATCCTACACAACCGTTGCGGATCGGATTTTACGGTATCCTCGAACAGCTGCTCAACAAGGAAATCGACATGGCGGAATACAACCGCCTGTACAACGAAATGGAGGGAATGAATACTGACTGGTTCAAGATACTATTCCGTAATTCGTTCAGCCATAAGCACAATTTAAGCATATCGGGCGGTACCGACCGTATACAAACCCGCGCGTCCATAGCTGCCGACTTGACCAACGGCGAAGCGAAGAAGAACAGCAGCGAAAAGTATTCGGCCAATATAAGCTCGACTATACGGTTCAACCATGGAATTCTGGTTACGGCAAGCGTGTTAGGAAGTATCCGTGACGTGGACGGTTATGCTTATAGCGTAAACCCGTTCAATTACGCTTACGAGACCTCGCGCGTGATCCCCAGCCGCAACGAAGACGGGACGTATTATTACCACACCAGATTCGGCAACCAGAGCAGGGCCATCAACGGCAGGAATATCTACAACTATAATGTAGAGAACGAGTTGGAAACCACAGGCTCGCGCAACCTCGACAAGACAATGGGCGCAAGGCTGGATATACAAGTTCCGATATTCAGTAACTTACGCTATAAGGGGCTTTTCTCCTACAATGCCGGTTCGAGCAGCATCAAGACGTGGGCTACGGAAAAGTCGTATTATATTGCGCAATTCCGGGGTTACGATTATAACGAGTTCGGTGCCAACAGTCCCGAACAGCAATCGTCGCCGCTTCCTTTCGGAGGCCTCCTGCGTGCCGAGGATTATCAGGCAAATGACTATATGTGGCGCAATGACCTGATTTACGATAATTTGTTCAAAGGCTTGCATCGCACGACGTTCCAGGGCGGTTTCGAAATGCGTTCCTCGTCGCGTACCGGCAATGCCAACACCCGTTACGGATATATGCGCGATCGCGGGGAAACGTTCGCCGCAGTCCCGTTGCAGCATTTCCAGAACGGCGCTATTGGCGGGTCCAGAATGGATAACGTCCTGATAGACAGGATGCGAACGGAGCATAAAGTGGTAAATCGTGTTGCGAATTACGTGAGCGGATATTTCCTCGGGGTGTATTCCTATGACCGCAGGTATGTGGTCAATGCGAGCGCGCGTGTGGATGCCTCCAACCGCTTCGGGCAGGATCAGAACAAGAAATGGGCACCCACGTGGTCGGTAGCCGGCAAATGGCGCGCCGCGGAAGAGTCGTTCACAGACGGATGGGACTGGCTTAACTTCTGGGACATGACCGCATCGTATGGTTACCAGGGCAATGCGGTAGAGGAAGTTTCCCCGCACCTGATCGTAGGGCAGGGGTCGTTTGACAACTATTATAAGCAATATACGTTAGGCAATATAAGAAGCATGCCTTACCCGTATCTCGGCTGGGAGAAGACGCATACGGTAAATTTTTCCGTCGAAGGCTCATTCCTGAATAACCGCATAGGGTTTATCGCGGAATATTACAATAAACAGTCAGACGTGCTTTCCAGCCGCGACGTACCATTAGAGAACGGTAACGATCGGTGGTATGTTCCCGGGGCCAGAATGAGGAACAAGGGTTATGAATTCGTGTTTAACGTTGTTCCGGTACGCAGCGGAGACTGGACGTGGCAGCTGTCGGTCAATGCGTCGCGTACCGAAAGCAGACTTACGCATAACGACCGTATAAACACGCTCGATGACTTCCTTGATGCTAACTCCATAGTCAATGGCGATCCCTATTCTGCAATATATTCGTTCAAGTATATCGGACCGGATGCGGCGGATGGAACCCCGACTTTTGACCTCGGCAAAGCGCCGAACGGGGAAGACGCTTACGACTGGACAAGGCCGCTCAGACTTACCGAAGATCCGCTCGATTTCCTTGTCAGGACTGGTAAACTGACCCCCGACTTCTTCGGAGGGTTCAACACGCGCCTGACTTACCGTAATTGGACCCTGAATGCCCAATTCTCGATGCGGTTCGGCGGCAGCGGCAGGCTTCCGATGCTCTACGACTACACCAGAAACAGCGGCGTGCCGTATCCCGAAGTGAACGTCTCCCGCCAGTTGAAAGACCGCTGGAAGCAACCGGGTGACGCGTCTGACATACCTTCGGTTCCGGGAGTGGGGCGGACGTCGGCATATATTCCCTCGACCACCAATATCTTTAATCCCTACCGCCTCTATCATTTCAGCGATGCGCGTATAGCCAAGACCGATATGGTCAGATGTGAACAGATAGCCGTATCGTACGATTTCGACCGCAATTTCCTCGAACGCACCGGCGTAAAGCGCCTGAACATGCGCCTGAGCGTTACCAATCCGTTCTTCGTTGCTTTCGACAAGGCGTGGAAAGGTGTCGATCCGGGTACCGGTTCGTGGCCGCTGCGCAGGATGTTCGTGTTATCGCTTAATTCGTCGTTCTAAACTTTAACCGCTTAAAACAATGAAAAATATCATATACAGAATAACCGTCGCGGCTTGTTGTGCGATCATGCTGGCCGGATGTAACTTTCTCGAAGAACGTTCCAACGATGAAATGATCCCGAGAACGGCCGAAGACCTGAGCGAGCTGCTCGCAGGCAGGGGCTATCCCTGGGGGAACGAGAGTAGCATGTTGTCCTATGTTTATGCGCTTTGCGACAATGTGCAGTCTTTTCATACAGTGGCTCCTGCAGTAACAGGGATAGCCGGCTATCAGAACTTTTATTCAGCCTTTACATGGCAGCCGGATATGTATGAGGTCGATGTAAAGGCGACTGGCATGTCGAACGGTTCGTCATACAATACGTATTATCTCAGGATCGGCGGATGCAACGCCGTAATCGACCTTATCGATGACTCGATAGGTGACCGGGCGATGAAAGATATCGTCAAGGCCAGAGCGCTTACGCTCCGTGCCATGCACTATTTCTTTCTGGTAAACCTTTACGGAAAACCCTACAATGTGGACAAAGCAAGTCCGGGCGTTCCGTTGAAACTTGCGATGGGCGTCGATCCCGATCCTATACCCCGCAATACGGTAGAAGAAGTGTACGACCAGATCGTGGCCGATCTGTTACAGGCAATCGAATTGTTTGAAAAACATGGGATTACCCGGAACGATTTCCACGTAAACCTTCCTGCGGCATATATACTCCTCTCCCGCACCTACCTGTTCATGGAACGATGGGAAGAATGCGTGGCAGCTGCCACGAAAGCCATACAACTGGGACGCGGTCTCGGCGACATGACGGGGCTTACGGCCTGGATGCCGATAGCGACTTATAATTTCCCCGAAACCGAATGGCTGTACGGCAGGGCGGAATACACGCTGGTCATGAATCAGCTCTATTTCGTTCCGTCGGAAGAATTGCTGGCAATGTACGGCACCGGCGACACGCGCAGAAATGCTTTCTTCAAAAGACAAACCGCCACAATTGGCGGTCAAAGTTATGGCGCGGATATATGTTTTAAGTTTGACAATCTGACTTCGGCTTCGCTTGGCAACTCAATCAGAATGGGCGAAGCCTACCTCAACCGCGCAGAGGCATATGCGCGATTGAACGATGCCAAAGCCACTGCGGATATAAATGAACTGCGCAGTAAGCGCATCGCGGGGTATGTGCCGGTGGCCTCTGTCACGCTCGAAGACGTGCTGGCCGAGCGCCGCAAGGAGCTGTGTTTCGAGCTTCCGCGCTGGTTCGACCTTCGTCGTACGGGGATGCCTTCGATCACCCGTGCGTGGGGTAGCGGCACGACGACCGAGATGTACACCCTGAGACAGAACGATCCCATGTATACGTTGCCGATCCCGCCGGAGGCGATAACCGCCAACAAGGCGCTCGAGCAGAATGAATCCCGCCTTTCGGGTACGCGCAATCCGGGTGTATGACAAATCGGACAATAACCGCTAAAATGAAAAACATGAAAACAAGATATTTCATAATATTGATGGCCGTTGCCTTGTTCGCATTATCATGTAATAAAGACGTGGCAATAGGCGAACCGACCGTTCTTCCGCTCGACGTGGAGATACCGCAGGGCCTCGCCCCGGCCGCAACCGACCAGAAAATAGTCGACTTTTTCCATAAATACAACACCTACCTGATCTACGAATATGAACAATTAGATGTGATATGGAGACTTGTAGGCAATTCTTCTCCTACTTTGTTGAACACATACCAGATGCCCAAGTCCAACCCTGAAAAAGTGAGTGGGCAGATCGACCTGTTACAGAGATTGTTGATAGATTTTTATCCCGACGAATTCCTTAAAAGACAGCTTCCGTATAAAATTTTCCTTGCAGATCGGATGTTGTTCCAGATGGGTGGATGGAACGAATGGGGATCATGGGTATCCGGCACCAATATGATCTTTGGGCTTGGCAGGGTTGATTATCAGATGCAGGCAGACTCGATGTATTGGGCATTCAATTTCGCCAATAGGGATTTCCAGACATTCCTTTTCAACAATCAGAGAGTGGGAGCGCCTGAAGAATTTTTTGCTCATACCGACTATGTGACCGGACTGACTGCCACGACTACGCAATATCTGTTCCCGAGTGAAAGCCGGTTCAGAAGCATTGCAGCTCCGCATAATGATCATCTCGCGCGGGGAGTATTCGCCAATCTGAATGCGGCACAGGCTATTTCAGCCAAACAGACCGCCGATTTGCAGAACTATCTGAGCTATATGCGTTGGTTCCCGAAGAATTCGCCGCAATGGGATCGTTTCCTTTCGTTCCCTTTGGTAAAGGCGAAATACGATATACTTGTCGATCACTGGATCAGAACCTACGGTTATAATCCACATTCCTTAGGGGAGGCGGACTTCGGCCCGATAGTGTTGTAATAATCCTCAGAACATACCATTGAACACGGCAAGGGTCGTCCGAAAGGCGATCCCCAGGGTGGCCCTTGCCCTTTTAAAAAACTAAAAAATGAAGAACAGCATTCTTGTCGTGGACCACCTTTCCCACCGTTACACCACGCAATGGGCCATACGCGACATTAATTTCGAAATAACGCGCAGCGGCGTACTGGGTCTGCTCGGGTCGAACGGCGCGGGAAAGTCCACCACCATGAACATTATATGTGGCGTGCTTAGCCAGACCGAGGGCGAGGTCTACATAAACGGTATCGATCTTAAAAAACACCCCGAACAAGCCAAGATGCACATCGGATTCCTGCCGCAGAAACCGCCATTGCATCCCGACCTGACGATCGACGAATATCTGCATCATTGCGCCGGATTGCGCCGGATGCCGGGTTCGGAGATCAGGCGGTCGGTCGAGGAAGCGAAAGAACGCTGTGGCATCGCGCATTTTAGCAAACGCCTGCTGCGCAACCTTTCAGGCGGATACCAGCAGCGGGTAGGTATCGCGCAGGCGATAATACACAGCCCGGCGCTCGTGGTGCTTGACGAACCGACCAACGGACTCGACCCGAACCAGATCGTAGAGATCCGTAAGCTTATCAAGCATATTGCCGAGGACCGGGCGGTACTGCTATCGACCCATATTCTGAGCGAAGTGCAGGCCACGTGTGACCGGATCAATATGATCGAGCACGGACATCTGGTTTTCAGCGGCTCACTGGGAGAATTTGACAACCAGATCATCCCCGACACTCTGATAGCGGTTTTCGCCGGTACGCCACCTATGGAGGCCGTCGGAAAAGTCGACGGCGTGAGGCGCATAGTCGAACTGTCTGGGAATAGACTGCGCGTGTATTATAACAATGAACAGCCCGTTTCCCACCGCATAATAGAGGAGAGTGTCAGGCACAAATGGGATATGACCGAGATAAACGTCGAACGCAGTTCGCTCGATGCCATATTCGCCAAGCTTTCAGGTAAGGAGATCGTGGAATGAAACAGATTTGGAGAATAGCCAAGACGGAGATGCAGAACCTGTTTTTCTCTCCGGTGGCATGGGTGGTGCTGGCCATCTATGCCATACAGACGGGCATGGCATTCCTGGAGCCTTTCGGGCAAGCCCTGCGTCATCAGGTACTTGAATGGCAGTTGTGGAACGTTACGTCACAACTTTTCGGAGGCGGTGTATTCGCCTCCGTGAAGCAGCATATTTTCATTTACCTGCCGCTTATCACGATGGGCCTTATGAGCAGGGAGACGAGCAGCGGATCGGTGAAACTGCTCTACTCATCGCCTGTCACCAGCGGGCAGATCATAATGGGGAAATTCCTTTCGATGATGATCTTTGCGCTGGTAATGATAGGCATACTGTTCATCTATATCGGTTTTGCCGCTGTCACAGTCGGCAACCTGCAATTACCGCTGATATTGAGTGGTTTGCTGGGTCTATTCCTGCTTATCTGCACATACTCTGCCATCGGATTGCTCATATCGTGCCTCATATCTTACCAGATCGCAGTTGCGCTGAGTACGTTTGCTGTCTTCACGGCGCTCAACTATGTGGGCAGCATCGGGCAGGACATCCCGTTCATCAGGGATATAACTTACTGGCTGTCGCTGTCGGGCCGCGCCGACGGTTTCCTTCGCGGGCTTATCGGCAGCGCAGACACGGTGTACTTCCTGCTGGTAATTACGATGACCCTCATGCTTGCCGTTATCAAACTCCGCATGGTCAAGCATTCTTTGACGCGGATGACCGGTTGGCTGTCGGTGGCGGGCGTTATGGTGATTGCCGTAATGTTCGGTTATGTCACTTCGCGTCCCGTCATGAAAGTATATGCCGACACCACGATCAACAAATCGCAGACGATAACCCCCGTGAGCCGGGAAATAATGTCTAAACTCGACGGAGGTCTTACGATAACCACTTATGTGAACCTGCTCGATCCCGCGTTCAGTATGAGTTTCGCCGCGCCGAACCAGGTAATGAACGACATGAGAAGGTTTGAGCAATACGTGCGGTTCAAGCCGGAGATAAAGATGGAGTATGTCTATTATTACGACCAGGCAGTGAATATGCCGGTGAGTTCGGTCCCACTCCGTGAACAGGCTGAGAAGGCCGCCGAGGCCAAGCGCCTGAGATTCTCGCGTTTCAAAACCCCGGAACAGATACGCGATATTATCGATCTTTCGCATGAGGGGAATGTTCTGGTGCGCCGGATCACCCGAGGGAATGGAGCTTCGACTTCCCTGCGCTTTTTTAACGACATTCAAAAAGTTGCTACGGAACGTGAGATATCGGCGGCTTTGCAAATATTGACAGGCGACGCTCCTGTGGTGGCATTCTTCGGCGGATCGATGCGGGATATCTATGGACTTGAAAACAAGGATATAAATCACCTGGTCGCCGAACACTGGAACCGCACTTCGATGGTAAACCTCGGCTATGTGGTCGAAAGTTGGGACGGCCTGTCGCCATTGCCGGAGAAGACAGAGATCCTGTTTATCGTCGATCTTGAAGAACCGCTGTCCGACCGGGCATTGAAAAATGTCTCCGATTTTGTCGAGAGCGGTGGCAATCTTTTCATCTCCTCCGACCTTGCTTCGCGTGAGGCCATGCGTCCGGTCGCGGCGCTCGTGGATGTTCAGCTTACTGACGGGATATTGTTACAGTCATCGCCTGAAGACCCGTCGCTGATCAAGGCATATATAACGCTTCCCGCCATGACGATGTTCCCGCAGTTGGAACGTATCTCCGGCGGTACGGTCACGATGCCGGGAACTCACGCGCTGGCGTACGACACCACGCGCTTCCGTGTCACGGATGTTCTGATGACAATGATGATGCAAACGGGCACATGGAATCGCCTGAGACCTTATAACCGCATGGAACGCGAAGTGAAATACGAAGAAACGGCAGGCGACCAGAGAGGCAGATTTCCCGTTGCGATCGCGCTGGAACGCGAGATAAACGGCAGACAGCAGCGCATTTTCGTGGGCGGCGACACTGACTGGCTGAGCAACGGCGAACTGCGCACCTCGCGCAACGAGATTGCTCAACAGGTCAACATCGGGGTCTGGTCGGAGATAATTTCATGGCTCGGTTACGGCAAGCTCCCGCTCGATGTAAATCGTCCCATTGCGCCTGACCGCAATGTGAATTACGAATACGTCAACCTGGGGACATTGAAAGTCGTTTTCTACGGCATAATCCCCGCGTTGCTGCTGGTGGGTGGATTGGTGATATGGATTGTACGCAAAAGAAGATAGTGAAACTATGAAAGCAATATTTCAAATAGCAGGGACGGAGTTAAGGTCGTTCTTTTGCTCTCCGATCGCATGGTTCGTGCTTGTGGTTTTCGCTGTGCAGGCGGGACTGACGTTTACAGATGCATATGAAAGCCTGTTCGCAAGACAGGTGGTGGGATCGACCAATTCTGACATTAGCCTCGGGATATTCAACGCCTGGCGGATAGGCGTATTTCCCCTCGTACAACAATATCTGTTCCTATACGTCCCGATCCTGACAATGGGCCTGATAAGCCGCGAAACCAGCAGCGGGTCGATAAAACTGCTCCTTTCATCGCCGGTTTCGAGCGGCGACATAGTGATTGGCAAATATTTTTCAATGATGGTCCTCGGTCTGGTCATGTCGGGCATCATATTCTTGCAGATATTATTTTCTTCACTTACGGTAGTCAGTTTCGATATGTCGGCCATATTGAGCGGATTGCTCGGGTTTTATCTGCTTATATGCGCATACAGCGCCATAGGGCTGTTCATGTCGTGCCTGTTCAACTATCAGATACTGGCGGCGATCTGCACGATAGCCCTGTTAGCCGTGCTCAACTTCGTGGGCACGTTGTGGCAGGACATACCCTTATTGCGCGATGTGACGTACTGGCTTTCTCTCAGCGGAAGGACAGGCAATCTCTACAAGGGTCTCATACCGAGCGAGGATATTGTCTATTTTATCGTGATTTCGGCGATGTTTCTCGGATTAAGCACCATGAAACTGTACTTTGACCGCAAGCGTGTTCCCGCGATAAGAAAAGCGGTCAGCTATGCATTCGTGTGCGTAATTGCCTTCGGGGTAGGAGTGATTTCCGCACAGCCGCATCTGAGGTTTTATCACGATGCCACCCGCATGAAAAAAAATTCTCTCAAACCGGAATTTCAGGAAATAGTGAAAAACATGGACGGAGAGGTGACTATAACCGCGTTCGTAAACCTGTTCGACAACGACAGCCGCAGGGCTTTCCCGGGACAAAGGCTTTACGATGAGAGGTGGTTTGAACAATACACTCGCTTTAAGCCCGACCTTAAACTTAAATACGTTTACTACTACGACAATGCTTTTGACCTGCCGGAAGACGAGTTGAAGAAAAATGCCTTTAAGGTCGCGATATTGAACCGGACTAACTTTAAACGTTTCAAGCCGCCCGGGGAAATCAGTAATATAGAAGAACTGCGCGCAGAAGATTACCGTTTTGTGCGGCTCATAGAGCGGGATAACGGCCAAAAGACCTGGTTACGCGTGTTCGACGACATATCCAAACTACCAAGCGAGGTAGAGGTTGTCGCAGCATTCAAAAAACTGTCCATGCCACTGCCTATCGTATATTTCCTCGAAGGGCATGGCGAGAGGCGCATCGACCGCGGCCAGAACAGGGATTACTCTCATATAACCAGTGGTAAGCATTTCCGTAAAGCACTGATTAACCAGGGATTCGATGTCGCGACATCAACGGCCTCCAACCTCGGGTCGCACGATCTTTCTCGTTCGGTAGTGGTCATCGCCGATCCAGTTGATGAATTCACCGAGGAGGATCTGGCGCATATTCGTATGTATATCGAAAATGGCGGCAACCTGATACTGGCCGCCGATGAGAACAGCACGGCAAACGCAAATGAGGTCGCTGCGATGCTCGGAGTGAGGTTCGCGGACGGGCTGCTGCTGCAAACGCATAAGGAACTCCGCCCTGACCTGATTCTTGCAAAAGTTACGCCCGAAGCTAAAAATACCGAATATTGGTTTCATTGGATGAACATTCACCGCCATGTGATCTCGATGCCCGGTGCTACGTATCTCGACCTGTCCGAGGTAGGGGAACGGTTTACGGTGATCCCTATGCTCGTAAGCGATTCTACGGCCGGATGGTTCACCGCTGACAGGATGAATATAGAGGAATTTCCGTCGCCCAAAGTAGATAAAGGAGAAAATTACAGCCCTCATATTGTCGCGGCAGGGCTTTCCCGACAGGTCGGCGAACGCGAACAGAGGATATTCCTTATCGGTGATGCCGACTGGATAAGCGACGGCGAGTTGAGAAGTTCCAGGCCCGACCTGCGTCTTTCCAACGTGGAGTTCGCCATGCAGGTATTCAAATGGTTTGCTTACGGCGAAGTCCCGCTCGATTCAGGTCGAAGAGCCGGTCCGGATAATAAGATGCATTTCACTTCCAGCGCAGTTTCCTGGATGCGGATGCTTTTCTGGGGATTAATTCCCGGAGCATTGTTAGGCACAGGCGCTATTTGGCTCGTAAAGCGCAGGAGAAAATAATACAAAGACGATGGAGTCAGCCATGATACTACGATTTCATCGCCAAGATACACTGTCGGTATCCTGGATTACAGGGACGCATGGGCAGGACAGAATCACTGTAACCCTTACGGTGATACAAGCACTTTATTACATTGGTTGCCTCAGTCCGGATATCCGGACTGAGGTTTTTGTTTGTAAATAATTAGAAGTGGAAGTGGTTTTCTTGATAGTGAAAAAGTAGATAGCGAATAAAAAGAGTTGTGTGCAAAAAATGAGAGAGTTGCGATTTCAGTCGCAACTCTCTCATTTTGAAGCTCCTCTTCAAGGACTTGAACCTTGGACCCCCTGATTAACAGTCAGGTGCTCTAACCGACTGAGCTAAAGAGGAATAATTTTACGGGTACAAATATATGACAAATAAATTTCATGCGCAAATATTTCACGCCGAAAGTTCGTTGTCCGGCGTAAAAACGGGCGCGTCGAACTCCGTGCGGCCGCCGAGCCGCAGACGCAGGTATGTGATCGGTTTGCCCTCGCCGAGGAAACGCGTTTCATAAGTGGTTTTTATCGAAAGGATATCGTCCGCCGCGCCCGTGCCGTAGATGTCGGCGCACGCCGCTTCGAGCGGCAATTCGTTACAAGCCGCGACGGCGAGCGTGTAGTCATGCAGATGGCGGCTGTCGGTTTTCAGATGGATCAGTGCGTCGGGCTTCACGAACCGCGCATATCGCGCAAGGAAACCGGGCGCGGTGAGGCGCTTGCGCACGCGGTTTTTTTTCAACTGCGGGTCGGGAAATGTGATCCACACTTCGTCTACCTCGCCGGGCGCGAAAAATGACTCGATGAACTCTATGCGTGTGCGCAGGAAACCCACGTTGCACATCCCGTTTTGCGTGGCTGTCTTCGCTCCGCGCCACATACGCGCACCCTTGATGTCGATACCGATGAAATTTTTCTCCGCAAACCGCTCGGCTAACGCCACCGTATATTCCCCGCGTCCGCAGCCCAGTTCGAGCACGATGGGGTGGTCGTTGCGGAAAAACTCTTCGCGCCATCGACCTTTGAGCTTGTGATCGCACCCGAAAATCTCGTCGAACTCCGGCTGTACCAAACAGTCGAACGTAAGATTCTCTGCAAATCGCCGGTGCTTGTTTTTCCCCATTGTTTAAAATATTGTCATTTCAGATATGCGCGCACGGTTTATATGATCAGCCGCAAAACTCATAATAGGATGGGTCTGTTAACACAAATTTGTGTTAACAGACCCCATTCTAACGCCTACTGTTCCGTTTTCTTTGTCTCGGACTTGTTATGGCGACCCCTCGCTGTTGCCGCCGCCACTGCTTCGCAGCCCTCTGCCGCCGCGATGGTGACGTCCGCCGCGTCCGCCGTGATGCGGCTTTGTTTCGCCGCCGTTACTGTCACTATCATTATTGCCGCCGGACTTGACACTGTCCTTGCCGCCACCCGCCTGCCGATTTTCATGTCCGCGATGCCGGTCGTTACGTCTCTGTCCGCCGCCGTCGCGCGAACCACTGTTGCGCGAATTGCCGTGTGAACTACCGCCGGAATGATGCCGTCCGCCGCCGCGTCCTTCGCGTGGTGCGGCGTCGAACCGCGTGATGCTGTCCTCTTTGAGAATATCTGCGAACCCGCTCGGCTCTTCCGCTTTCGCCGTAACCGCAACAGTCGCAGCGTCCGCGAGCCTTGTCGCCTTTTTACCGCGACGGTTCAGCTCTACAATCTCCTTCACTCTTGCCAGCGGCAGCGTCACCACTCCCACCATTGCACCGGGCGACGTGCTGAAACTCATAGTGCGACCGAGTATGTCGGTTTTCACCAGGAAATAATCGCCTTCGATTGTCTGCAACGGGCCGTTGATGCGCGGGAATTCTCGCCGTGCGTCGAGGTAGTCGTCCAGCTCGTAGACCATGCAGCATTTGAGTTTGCTGCACTGTCCGGCGAGTTTTTGCGGGTTCAGCGATATTTCCTGCGCGCGTACCGAGTTTGTCGTTACCGACGCAAAGCTCGCGATCCACGATGCGCAGCACAATTCACGCCCGCATGACCCCAATCCGCCTATCCGCCCTGCTTCCTGCCGCGCCCCGATTTGTTTCATCTCCACGCGGATGCGGAACTGCTCGGCGAAGACCTTGATCAACTCGCGGAAATCGACCCGTTCGTCGGCGATATAATAAAAGATCGCCTTTATTTTGTCGCCCTGATACTCGACGTCGCCGATCTTCATGTTCAGTCCCATCTCGGCGGCGATTTGCCGCGAACGGATCATCGTTTCGTGCTCCATCGCGATCGCCTCCTGCCATTTCTCGATGTCGTAGGGCTTTGCCTTGCGGTAGATTTTGCGGAATTCGCCGTTCTGAGGGTTGAACCCCACGCGCCGCATCTGCCGCGCTACCATGTCGCCCGTGAGCGATATGATCCCGATGTCGTGGCCGGGTGACGACTCGACCGCCACCACATCGCCGAGCCGCAGTTCCAGCCCATTGACATTCTGGAAAAAACTCCGCCGCGTGTTCTTGAACCGCACTTCGACGATATCCGTCGGCATCTGTGCCGGCATTGCTGCCAACCAGTCGGTTTCGTGCAATTTGAAACACCCGTCGTACACTTTCACCGACGGTTCGGCCCCTTCTTCGCCACAGTTGCAGAACACGCACCCGCGACCTATATCGACGAAACAATCTTTATCTTTTTTGCAACACATTTTTCGCAAAATATTTATTAGAATATTGTCACTCTCAGGCGAGCGTACCGAACCGTAAAATCTTACAGGTCGATACGCTCGCTTAGAATGACAATACGTATAAACTCCTTGTGATTACGGCTTGTACTCGTAATCGAGGATCAGGATATCAATCATCAGCGGCGTATAGGGGAATATCACGGGTTTGGTCGCCGTGCCTTCGTCGCCGAACGGACCGTAGGCCCACCGGGAAGTGAATACGAGTTGTATGCGCGAGTTGTAGCGCACTTCGAGATCCTCGTCCTCGAAAAGTTCGTTCAGCGCGCTGATGTGACGCGCTGTTCTGCTGTTTCTGAGTAAATTCGACGAATTCACGACGAACGGCGCGGGCACGCGTGTTGTCGAAAAATCCCCCCATGCTGCGAATGCCAACGCAGGGTCATTTGTCGAAATAAGGAAATCATCGAGGAATCGCAATGCATAAACCATATAGAACGTCGAGTCTTTGGCGATCACCGCTGCCGTCGCGTCCTCCTCTATATACCTGAAAAACAGCCCTTCGCGTATCGAATCCTGTACCATGAAGTTCAGTCTATCGGCCGCCGCGATGGCATCCGCAAGTTCGCGCGCTTCGGGGTCGGCAACCACGTCGCGCAATGCCAGGTCGATCACGACCGGACGGTTCGTGAGCGACGGCATCCCGCCCTGCGTGTTTCGCGGATTTCTGACGCTGTTCCACCATCCTTCATAGCCATTGACGAACTGCGAAGTGATAGCGGCATTGTTGTATGCCAGCATCGACGGCAGCCAGATGCGCACGCTGTCGCCCATGCTCATCTGTGCCAGAATTTCATACTCGCCTGCCGTGAAGTACCGCCCTGCTACATTATACGGCGCATAGTGCGGCGTATAACGTGTATATGGCGTAAACGTTTCTTCGTGTCGGGCGATTGCCGAATCGCGGTTCGAGAAGACGTTGCCGTCGATCGTTCGTCCGCGATAATCTACCATAATAAAATCATCTTCGCTGATCTTGGTCGTCGAGCTGCCCTTGCGAAACCACTCTACATACATGCCGTTATCCATTCTTTCGGCCTGCGGGGCATTTTGCGCTATCCACAGTTCGAAAACCGCCTGCTCCCGTGCGGCGCGATCCTCGCTTTCGGTCTTTGCGCACTGCGCCAGCACCAGTCCGGCCGCGCAGAGGATCGCTATGTTTTTTAATATTTTCATTATATCTCGTATTTTACGACGCGATTATATTCACCGTTTGTCGTGTAGATTGTTTTTCCGTCGGGGGATATTGCAAATCGCCCACAAGGTTCTTCCAGAAGAATCTTGCGCACAGGAGCGCCG
>Ga0123353_10000339_pt1 | contig 57571 bp, 47 predicted proteins | sample TergutLab28metaG_3_FD_92763 | JGI IMG/M metagenome (GOLD analysis project Ga0123353, IMG submission 92763) | Labiotermes labralis P3 segment gut microbial communities from Petit-Saut dam, French Guiana - Lab288 P3 | ecosystem: Host-associated > Arthropoda: Insects > Digestive system > Gut ... | reverse complement strand
TCAAGGATGCTCACTCGATGATTGCGGGTGGCGGTTCCATTAGATCTGTGTACCAGGCTTCTTGGAATCGCGACGGCTTACTGGGGGGCGAGGGCATCGGCTTGGATCCAGAGGAAGCGCTAAAGAGGGCGCTCAAGCTCAAGCAGGGCGAGGAGAGGTTCCGCAGAATGACGCTTGTCGGGCCGCATCGGGACGACATCCGATTCTTCCTTGATGAGGGTAGGGATGTGCGGGCATATTCGTCGCAGGGGCAGCAACGGACCGTTGCCCTTGCTTGGAAGCTCGCAGAGGTTGCAGTCATCAAAGATGTTTCAGGGAAAGCCCCCATTCTCCTGTTGGACGATGTCATGTCTGAGCTGGACGAGCAGAGACGTAGCGCGATGGCCAGGCTGACAGGGGAGACCACGCAGACCTTTGTCACTACCACAAATACCGGGTATTTCGAAAAGGATCTGCTTGATAGGGCCCGCTTAATAAAGCTTGGGCCATAAATAAGGCTCGGCGGATCCGGGCGGCAGAGGGTTAGAGGGCAATGAGGCGCAAAGGAACAGATCTTGCCGATGGGCTCAGGAGGCTTTCCTCCCGCCTGAACAAACGCAGTGGCGGTGGCCTTGTCCAGGCAAGGATATCTAACGCATGGGATGAGACGGCTGGCCCAACGGTCTCGGCGCACACGACCGAGGTGCACCTTCGGCAGGGCGCAATGATGGTATATGTTGACTCGCACGTGTGGGCGGCAGAGCTCTCGGCTCTTAGCGAATCGTACCGGACGGCCATCAACACTGTTCTTGGTGAGGAACTGGTTAGAGCTATGCGCTTCAATGTGTCCAAGAGGACAAGCGCGGTGCGCTTGGCAGCGCAAGACGCTCACGGGAAAGAAGAAGGAATGCAAACCCGCGACCAGCCAGCCAGGCTTTCGCCCGAAGAACTTTTGATAGTGGAGGCATCGGCGGCCTCTATTGAGGACAGTGAGTTGCGGGAAGCGGTAATCAGAGCGACGGTGGCTGATCTTGAGTGGAAAAAAGGGTCGGATAAAACGCATAGACCGGAGAATGCCGGAGAATGCCGCTGAAGGGCGTTTGGGCGTTATCACACTACTGCTTGTGGTAGAATAAAAAACATCTCCACAATATCTAGCGGAAAGCGCTTCGTAAGCAACTGCAACTGTAGACGCTCATAAAGGAGCGGGTGTGTCCAAAAACGAGTCTTCGTATTCTGCCAAAGACATTCAAGTGCTTGAGGGTCTTGAGGCGGTACGCAAACGGCCAGGCATGTACATAGGCTCTACGGGGCCGCGAGGGTTGCACCATCTGGTCTACGAGATCGTGGACAACGCAGTCGATGAGGCCCTTGCGGGGTACTGCACCAATGTGGATGTCGTTATCCGTCCCGATAACTCGGTAAGCATCATCGATAACGGTCGCGGTATTCCGGTTGAAAAGCATCCGAAGATCAAAAAGCCGACCGTGGAAGTGGTTTTGACCGTGCTGCATGCCGGTGGCAAGTTCGGAGGAGAAGGGTACAAGGTATCTGGAGGGCTCCATGGGGTAGGTGCCTCGGTGGTCAACGCCCTCTCAGAAAAGATGATCGTCGAAGTCAAGCGCGACGGGCACATCTGGGCCCAGGAATACGACAAAGGTAAACCGGTTGCGCCGCTAACTCCCACGAGCAGGTCAAAAGCCACGGGTACCAAGATCACTTTCTGGCCGGATCCCTCGATCTTTGAGACGGTGGTCTTTGATTACGGCACCCTTGCGGCGCGCTTCAGGGAAACCGCTTTCCTTAACAAGAACCTTCGGATCACTCTCACCGATGAAAGGGAGCTTGAGCCTCGGCGGGAAGAGTTTCGCTACGCCGGCGGGATCGTTGACTTCGTTAAGTATATAAACGAGAACAAGGAGACCATTCACGCCAAGCCCATTTATTTCGAGTCCGAGGGTCCAGAGGGCATGGTTGAGGTTGCCTTGCAGTGGAACACAGGGTTTTCCGACTCGGTGCTTGCCTTCGCCAACAACATCAACACCCATGAGGGCGGAACCCACCTCGAGGGGTTTAAGAATGCGCTGACGCGCACCATCAACGACTACGCCCGCAGGCAGGGGATCTTAAAGGAAAAGGACGACAACCTAAGCGGCGAGGACATCCGGGAAGGGCTTGCGGCCATAATATCGGTCAAGCTTCGGGAGCCGCAGTTCGAGGGGCAGACCAAAACCAAGCTCGGCAATACCGAGATGCGCGGAGCGGCCCAGCAGATAGTCACCCAAGGGCTGTCCGAATACCTGGAGGAGCATCCCAAGCCGGCGCGGGCGATCGTCAGCAAGTCGGTGCAGGCGGCCAAGGCGCGCGCCGCTGCCCGCAAGGCGCGAGAACTCACGCGCCGAAAAGGGCTGCTGGAGTCGTCCACGCTTCCTGGGAAGCTTGCGGACTGCTCGGTAAAAGAGGCCGCCCTGACCGAGATATACCTCGTGGAGGGCGACTCGGCGGGTGGCTCGGCGAAACAGGCCCGCGACAGGAGTTTTCAGGCTATTCTGCCGTTGCGGGGCAAGATCCTCAATGTGGAGCGGGCGGGGCTCAACCGAGCGCTTTCGAACGAGGAGATACAGGCGATCATCGCGGCGATGGGCACCAACATCGGCGAGGAGTTTGACATCGGCTCTGCCCGATACCACAAGATGATCATCATGACCGATGCGGATGTCGATGGGGCGCATATCCGCTGCCTGATCCTCACGTTCTTCTATCGTTTCATGCCCGATATGATCGAGCACGGGTATGTTTATATCGCCCAGCCGCCGCTTTACAAGGTCTCTTTTGGGCGAAAGACCGAATATGCCTACAGCGATGCCCAGCTCCAGCAGGTCCTGGCCCGGCTTCCCGAGAACACGAAGTACAACATCCAGCGGTACAAGGGCCTTGGAGAGATGAACCCCGAGCAGCTCTGGGAGACCACCATGGATCCAGGCAGGCGCACGCTTTTGCAGGTGACGATTGAGGATGCGGCTGCTGCCACCCGCAGTTTTGCCGATCTTATGGGAGACCAGGTCGAGCCACGCAAGGAGTTTATCCAGCGCTACGCAAAAGACGTCCGCTTCCTTGACATCTGATGGATTCGGACACGTAACGGATCGAGCGTGTTTAAGGAACCCTGCCATGAGCGATGATGAGATCAAGTTCCCACCCGCCGAGAAAAGGGAGTGCAAGCCCTTTGAGCCGCCTCCTTGGGAGCAGGATGCTTTTGATGAGATGGCGCGCCTGCGTACGGAGCAGGCTGAAAGCGCCCAAGCGGCAAGCGCAACGGACGCTGTTGTGGCAGGCGTTGCGCCCACAGCTGGCGCGGCGGCAGGGGTCGTGCCAGGCACCGAGTCTGGCGCGGTACCGGTCGGCGCGCCAGACGCAACTGCGATGGCTGCAGCACCAGCTGTGCCCGATGCGGAGCTTGGCACGGAACGCACGGGTGCCTCGGCAGGTGAGGAGGCAGGCAAGCTGGACGAGGCGAGGATGGCCGAGCTGTTCGCGAACCTTGCTGCCGAGGAGTCCAGGGGCTCGAAGGACCTGTCCTGGGTCGGCCTGGCCGCCGGTGGGGTTCTTTTGGCCGCCGGTGCCCTGCTTATGATCTGGAGCGTCGCTGCTTTGGGAGGGACCAGGAATGCCGGGTGGATCGGGCCCACATCCAGCATGGGGCTTGGCCTGTTCGGCATGCTCTTTGGGGGGATCGGGGCATGGCTGCTTTATAAAAGCCTCAAAAGGCGAGGAGTGCTCTAAGTGGCAGGTGAAGGCGATATGACAGAGGGCGGCATGGTCGACACAAGTGGAACGACGCTTCTGCCCATCAACATTGAAAAAGAGCTGAGGAGCTCGTTTCTCGAGTACTCGATGAGCGTCATCGTCGCCCGCGCTCTTCCGGACGTGCGCGACGGGCTCAAGCCGGTGCACCGGCGCATCCTCTATGCCATGAGCGAGTCGGGGCTTACCCCCAACCGACCGTACAAGAAGTCCGCATGGACGGTGGGCGAGGTCATCGGCAAGTACCACCCGCACGGGGACCAGGCAGTCTACGACACGATGGTGCGGCTTGCCCAGCCGTTTGCGATGAGGGCCCCGCTTGTTGACGGGCATGGCAACTTCGGCTCGGTCGATGGGGACGCGGCGGCGGCTATGCGCTACACCGAGGCGCGGCTGCAGCGTCTGGCGATGGAGCTTTTGCGCGACCTGGACAAAGAGACCGTTGACTTTGGCCCCAACTACGACGAATCGCTTTCAGAACCGCTTGTGCTCCCAAGCCGTTTTCCAAACTTGCTGGTCAATGGCTCGGCGGGTATTGCGGTCGGCATGGCGACCAACATCCCGCCGCATAACCTGGGCGAGGTCATCAGCGCCACTATCATGCAGATCGATAACCCTGATGTGCCCCTTGAGGAGCTGATGGCGATCCTGCCGGGGCCGGACTTCCCCACAGGCGGCGTGATCATGGGGCGCGAGGGGATCCACGATGCCTATGAAACCGGCAGGGGGTCGATCATCGTCCGTGGCCAAGCCCACGTAGAGCAGACATCCACCGGGCGCACGCGCATTGTCATCACTGAGATCCCCTATCAGGTCAACAAATCGAAACTCGTGACCAAGATCGCCGGGCTTGTGCGTGAGAAGAAGCTTACCGAGATATCGGATCTGCGCGACGAGTCGGACCGCAAGGGCATGCGCGTGGTGATCGAACTCAAACAGTCCTCGATCCCGCAGGTCGTGCTCAACAAGCTGTTCAAGCACACCCAGCTCCAGCAGGGTTTTGGTGTCATCATGCTTGCGCTGGTGGACGGGGTCCCGCGGACGCTCACGCTCAAGGAGATGCTGCACCACTACATCGAGCACCAGAAAGAAGTGGTTGCTCGGCGCACCAGGTACGAGCTCCGCAAGGCAGAGGAGCGCGCACACATCTTGGAGGGCTACGTGATAGCCCTCGACAACATCGACGAGGTCATCAAGATAATCCGCGCCTCTGAGACCGATGCCGAGGCGCAAGCCGCCCTCATGGGACGCTTCAGCCTGAGCGAGATCCAGGCCAACGCCATCTTAGAGATGCGCTTGCGCAGGCTTGTCGGGCTGGAGCGCAGCAAGATAGAGACGGAGCTTGCCGACCTCAAAGCGAAGATCGACTGGTACAAGAGGATCCTCGGCGACGTTAGCCTGCTGCTCCAGATCGTCAAAGAAGAGCTTGAGGAGCTGCGCGACAAATATGCCGGTAAGCGGATGACGCAGATCTCTTCCGCGGCCAAAGACCTCGATGTCGAGGACCTGATCGCCGAGGAGGACATGGTCGTCACGATCACCAAGGCCGGATATGTCAAGCGGCTGCCGGTGGCAACCTATCGCCAGCAAAAGCGCGGGGGCAAGGGCATGCAGGGCGTCAACCTGCGGGACAACGACTTCGTTGAGCACCTGTTCATCGCAAGCACGCATGATTACGTGCTCTTCTTCTCAAGCAAGGGCAAGGTCTACCGGCTCAAGGTGCACGAGCTGCCGGTTGGCAGCAGGCATGCCCGGGGCACGGCGGCAGTGAACCTGCTTCCGTTTGAGGCGGGCGAGCGGATCGCCGCAGTCATCAACACCAAGACGTTCAGCCCCGACGAGGACCTGCTGTTTGCCACGGCCTTCGGCATGGTGAAAAAAACCGCTATCCAGGCATATGGCCGCAGCCGCCGCGACGGCATCATCGCTATAAACCTGCGCGACGGCGACGAGCTTATCGAGGTCAAGCGAGTCAGGCCAGGAGAGCGGGTCATATTAGTCTCGACCGCCGGCAAGGCCATCAAGTGGGAGGAGTCCGAGGCCCGGCCTATGGGGCGCGACACCATGGGCGTCAGGGGCATGACCATCAAAGAGGGAGAGCGGGTGCTCGGCATGGAGATCGCCTTGCCGGGGAGCGAGCTGTTCGTGGTGACCGAGAGAGGCTACGGGAAGCGCACGCCGGTTGTTGACTATCCGCTGCAGCATCGGGGTGGCCAGGGGGTGCGTACCATCCAGGTCACTCCAAAGAAGGGCTCCATTGCGGGCATGAAGGTCGTCGGTGCCGCCCACGAGCTGATGCTCATCTCTGAAGAGGGCGTGGTCATCCGCGTGCGCGCTGAGGACGTGAGCAGCTTGGGCCGCTCGACCCAGGGCGTGAAGGTCATGAATGTGAGCGAGACCGATCGGGTCTCTGCAATCGCACGCGTTTCAGGAGGCAAGCGCCGAGCAAAGACACGCAGTGTCGACGAGGGCCAGGGCAGCCTGGTCGAAGGGGATGATGCGACCGGCGCGGCCAAACAACTCGTGCTTGAGGAGGAGCAGGACACGGGCAGCTTCGGGGCCGAGGGGTTTGACGCTGAGGCCGAGGAGCTTGCCGCAGAAGAGTTCGAGGATGCTGAGGACAGCGGGCCCCTTGCAGAATAAGGCTTCCATACAGGCGGCGTTGTTCGACTTGGACGGAACGCTCATAGACACGCTGGAGGCGATCCGGGCCTCGATGAGGCACGCGACAAAGACGGTGCTCGGCAAGACGCTGCCCGACGAGGTGCTTATGAGGCATGTAGGGACACCGCTTGCTGCGCAGATGAAGGTGTTTGATGCCGAGCGGGCAGATGGGCTCATGTCCGCCTATCGGGAGCACCATCTTCGCGTGCACGACTCCCTGATCAAAGAGTATCCCGGAACGGCTGCCGCCCTGGAGCAGCTCAAAGGCCTTGGCTACCGCCTTGGTGTGGTCACGTCCAAGGGCAGGGCCCTTGCCGAGCGGGGGCTTTTGCAATGCGGCCTGACTCGTTTTGTCGAGGTGCTTGTCGCACTTGACGACGTGTCGGCTCACAAGCCGGATCCGTATCCCCTCCGATACGCCGCCGAACGCCTTGAGGTCGATGTGACGCGCTGCGCCTACATAGGGGACAGCCCGCATGACATGCGCGCAGCGACCGCCGCCGGTTGCGTCTCTATTGCTGCGCTCTGGGGCGTCGCCACGCCGGAACGGCTGCTTGCGCTCTCGCCGCAGTATGCGATCCGGTCGGTGTCCGAAGTAGCCCAGGTGCTCCGTGATCACGACGCTTTGCCTGCGCAGGCGCAGGAGACATAGCCGGTCATGATAAAAGCATAGTCGGCCATGACAGAACTGGCGCACAGGCGTGGCGCATCAAATGTGGTGCATCTGTGGTTTTGTCGTGAAGGGCCGCCACTGAAGAGCCGTAGGGTTTGCTAATTGGATTATATTGTAATAGCATTAGCAAATAAGCAGAGAGCGCAGGCGGAAGCGAGCGGGAAAGCAGTAAGGAGCGCAACAGAGAGCGAGCGGGAGGGCTACAAGCGGGCAGCAAGCGAAAGAGCGGTAGGGAGAGCCGTCGAGTGGATTACCAGGAGTTAGCCTCCGAGCTTTTGAACAGCATGTACTCGCTTCGCAGGACAGGCTTCGAGAAAGGCATTGCCGAGTTCCTGCACGGCGAGGCGGCCGCTTTGCACCACATCGCGTTCTGTAGCGGCGAGGCGCTGCCCAGTGGGATCAGGCGCAAGCTGGGCGTCAGCTCCGCAAGGACCGCGCAGGTCCTGAACAACGCGGAGAGCAAGGGCTGGATCACTCGGCAGATCGATCAAAGGGATCGCAGGAGGGTTTTGATCGAGCTGACCCCGAAGGGAAGGGCCATTGCAGAAAAACATCGCCGAGAAGTTGTAGGGCTTGCCGCAAAAATGCTTAGTGTGCTCGAGGAGCATGACGCAAGGGAATATGTCCGGATTACAGGTAAATTGGCGGAGATAACAGCTGGCACCACGGCGGGGCTGCCGTGAGCGCGGGCATCTCGGCGGAGTCGTCGTGAGCGCGGATGCCCTGGTGGGGCTGCTGAGCGAATCTGTCGATGAGCCTGGTATATCGCTGCATATGGGGAGGATCTGGTGTCAAAAAAGAGCCGCGTGATTCTTGCGATCGTAGGGATCCTGACAGTAGCGGGCATAGTCGGATACTTTGTGTGGAGCGCTCGCGCAAGCATGCCCGAGATCGAGACCGCCAAGGCCGCGACCGAGAAGCTTGCGGTCACTGTGAAGGCATCTGGCGAGACCAAGGCCGGGGTCCGCTATGACGTGTATCCTCCGACCCAGGGCGTGTTGGACAGGGTATACGTGAGTGATGGCGAGACTGTTACTGCCGGGATGGCACTTGCCGTCATGGACACCAGGCCCATTGAGCTGCAGGTCGCACAGGCCAAAGCCGCGCTTTCCCAAGCGAATGCGCAGCTGGCTGCTATCAATGACTCTGCGGTGAGTCCTGCTGATCGGGCCGCCGCCCAGGCAAACGTGACAGCTGCCCGCAACGCGTATGAGGCCGCCAAGAAGCAGTCGGCGATGGCCGCGGATACGAGCACATACGCGGTGCAGCTCGAAGCCGCCCATGCCGCGACCGAGGCCGCAAGGAATGCGCTTAAGGATGCCTCGGCGGCGTATGACGCATACCCGTCCGAGGACAGCACCAAAGCCGCGCTGGCTGCGGCAAGGGCCGAGGCAAGCATCGCCTACCTCTCGGCGAGGGCGGCAGAAGAGCAGCTCAGGCAGGCGGATCCGGCCACGGCAAGCGTGAGTGCGAAGGCAGCCGAAAGCCAGGCATATGCGGCGCTCAAGGGAGCTGAGGCGCAACTCGCGAAGCTCAAGGGCAACACCAGCATCTCGGCGCAGAGGGCGGCGGCAAAAGACGGTGCCGCGCAGGCGCGGGCCGCGCTGGAGCTCGCACAAAAGACGCTTGACGATGCCAAGCTTGTCGCCCCGATCGACGGGGTCGTCATCTTCAACGCGGGTTCTTCGATGATCCCAGGTGTGGTGATGCCGCCGCTTAGCGAAGGCTCGGCGGTATCGCCCGGGACCGCCCCCTTCACGATCATGGACTTTGATGCCCTCAGCTTTACCGCCGAGGTCGATGAGGGCGATATCGGGCGGATACAGGTAGGGATGGACGGCTCGGTCACGCTCGACGCGTTCTCAGGGACGACGATAAATACCAAGGTGGCGCATATAAACCCTGTGGCCCAGCGCACGGCGACTGGTGGGACGGTGTTCGAGGTCGAGCTGCTGCTCACCGGTTCCTCGGCGGATATCCTGCTGGGGATGAAGGGAAGGACCACGATCGAGGTAAGCACCCGGGCCCAAGCGTTGACCGTTCCCATCGAGGCATGGTTCAGCGAGGGGGGCAAGGACTTCGTCTATGTCGTCTCGGACAACAAGCTTAAAAAGACCGCGGTCACGATCGGAGCGGAGACGGACACCAGGATCGAAGTGTTAAGCGGCCTGGAAGAGGGGAAGGTGGTCGCCTTGCTGGGGGCGACGCAGTATCGGGATGGCATGGCCGTACGTACGGCTGCCGCAAAGTGAGCACGGCCGTCTAGCCCCATGCCGAGCAACCCCGCACATGCCGAGCCGTCTGCTCTCGTCGGGCAGGCTGCCCATGCCGAGCAGCCCGCCGATGCGGCTCCCCAGCCCATCGGGCGTCCGGTGATCGAGGCACGGGGGGTCTCGAAGACCTACCATCTCGACGAGATCGAGGTGCATGCCCTGCGCGGTGTGGACGTTGCCGTGCATGAGGGGGAGATGCTTGCGATCATCGGCCCCTCCGGGTCAGGGAAGTCTACGCTCATGCACATCATCGGCTTACTGGACCGTCCAAGCACCGGAATCGTGGCGGTCGAGGGCGAGGATGTCTCGGCAATGCTCCCGAACGAGCTTGCGGCGGTGCGCAACAAGCGGATCGGCTTTGTGTTCCAGGCGTTCAACCTTTTGGCGCGCACGACCGCACAGGCAAACGTGGAGCTTCCCCTGATCTATGCCGGCGTGTCGGCGGCGGAGCGTGCCAAACGTGCGCAGGAGGCACTTGCCCGCGTTGGCCTTGGCGAACGGTTGCGTCACATGCCCAACCAGCTTTCGGGAGGCCAGCAACAGCGTGTGGCGATCGCCCGTGCGCTCGTGACCAATCCGAGCATGGTGCTTGCCGACGAGCCCACCGGCAACCTCGACTCCCGCAGCGGCATCGAGGTCATGGCGATCCTGCAAGGGCTCAACGAGCAGGGGATAACCGTGGTGCTTGTCACCCATGACACAAGTATTGCCCAGCACGCCCAGCGTGTTATAGAGATCAGGGACGGCGGGGTCGTGGCCAACCGCATCGTTGTTGATCGCACCGACGCGCAGGCGCGTCTTGCCGAGTATCTGCACGAGCACGCGGGCGATAACGCGGGTGATCATGCGGGCGACTACACCGACGACCATATGGGTGGTTTGCAGTGAACCTCGTGGAGAGCTTCCGCATCGCACTCCGTGCCCTTGGCGCGAACAAGGGCCGAGCGGCGCTTACCATGCTCGGTGTCATCATCGGCGTTGCCGCAGTCATCCTGCTTGTCGCGATCGGGTCAGGGGTGCAGCAAGAGATCACCGGGCAGATCGAGGGGATGGGTTCGAACCTGCTCTTTGTGGTCCCTGCGGATATCTCGGCGGAAAGCGGCGGGGCCGGTGGCGGGGCTATGGGTGCGGGAAAGTCGTTTACACTTGACGATGCCGACCTGTTGGAGCGGCAGCTTGGCGGCGACGCGCTTGTCGTCCCCATACTGCAGGGTGCCGCGAGGCTCAAGGCGGGCAGCCATTCGATGCGCGCTATGATCGCCGCGGCGAACCAGTATGGCTCCGAGGTCTTCACGAGTGATCTTGTGTACGGGCGCGGGTATTCCCGCAGCGAGTACATAACCGCAACGCGTGTGGCGGTGCTCGGAGCGACACCGGCAGAGGAGCTGTTCCCCGGGCAGAACCCCGTTGGCCGAGAAGTGCAGATCAACGGCGAGCGCTTTGAGGTCATCGGGCAGTACGCCAAACAGGGCGGCACGCTCTCGGGCGATCAGGACAACCGCGTATATATGCCGCTGACAACCGCGCAGCGTTTGCTCTCGGTAAGCGACATCTCGGTGATTGTGGCCAAAGCGGAGGATCCGGGCAGGATCGAGCTTGTCAAGCATAAGATCAGGCAGGCCCTCCGCCCATCGTTTGGCGATGACATCACCGTGTTCACGCAGGAGCAGACGCTTGGCATACTCTCCACACTGCTCGGCACGCTTACGGTGATGCTTGCCGGGATTGCTGGGATATCGCTTTTGGTGGGCGGTATCGGGATCATGAACATCATGCTGGTGAGCGTGAGCGAGCGCACGCGGGAGATCGGCATCCGTAAGGCCGTTGGCGCTAAGACCTATGACATCATGAGCCAGTTCGTGATCGAGGCTATCGTGCTGTCCGTTGTGGGCGGGGCGATCGGCATCCTGATCGGCTGGGCGGGGGCGTTGGCGCTCAAGACCTGGATCCCCACCGAGATCACCTGGTGGGCGGTTACGCTTGCCTTTGGGTTCAGCGCGGCGGTCGGGATCTTCTTTGGTGTGTACCCAGCGTGGCGTGCCTCCCGGCTCGATCCCATCGTGGCGCTTAGGTACGAGTAGCGGCCACGGCGGCGCGGCGGCGAGCAGCAGCCACTCGGTTACCGCTCAGCCCTGGAAGTCCGCCGGGTCGACGCGCTCCAGAAACGCTCGGAACTCCTCGATGGCGGCATCATCGTCCACGTTCACGCCGATGCTCACCGAACCGCCAGGGATGGCCGCCTCTTCCAACACGCTACGGGCAACGAAGATGGGCGCACAGGCCCGTACGGCAATCGCGATCGCATCCGATGGCCGCGAATCAACGAGCCTGACCTCGTCGGTCTTCTGGTCGCGAAGCAAGACGTTGGAGAAGAAGGTCCCATCGTCCACGCGGGTGATCTCGACCTGCTCGGCGGCGAAACCAACGCTTTCCAGAGCGCTCATCAACAGGTCGTGGGTCATGGGGCGCGGGGTGGACACGCCTTGGACCGCCAAAAGGATCGCCGCCGCCTCGGGGTGCCCTATCCAGATGGGCAGCAATCGGTTATCTTCTGGCTCGCCGAGAGGCTGCAGGATGATCACGGGCTGGCCCGTGGACGGGTCGATGGCGATGCTTGCGATCCTGACCTGTACCATTACGCATCCTCCGGAAAGCAGATCATGCCCGCATGGCGGGCAGTCTTTCTCTGAGCAGCCATCATACTCCGAATGAGTCGACCAGGTTTTGCAGACGAAATGATGTCTTGGCATGCGCATTGCTTCTAACCGCCTTTGAACGGCATAGTCGCGTAATTGTTTGCGTAATAAAGCCCGGTCATCGAGCGCATAGGACTAGCACCCGCACAGGCTGACCGGGCACCTGGCGCCAACTTGGCTCGCAGCTGGGCACATGCCACGCAGATAGAAGAAGGAAGGCGAAGCCACCTCTCGGCAAATGGCGCTAGGGACAGGCTGAACAAAAGGGGTTGTCCAATGGAAAAGCGATGCAGCGCGGCAAGCAGACTGTCACGTCTCCTACTGGTTTTCATCATATTGGCGGGGCTGATGCCCATCAGGGGTCTTTTTGCATTTGGCGCAGATGATCCTGGCGAGGCTACAACGGAAGAAACGGTACCACCTGATCAGAGGGCGCGGGCACTTACGTATGCGGCCGAGCTGGATCTCTCCACTGCCATCACGGGCAACGCTGCCGATGGGTATACGGTCTCTGCCGGCACGGCGGCCTACGATCCCCGCTTTCCAATCGCAAAGCCTGATTACATCCTTACTTTTAACACGAATGCCAACGAAAAAGTATATCGCATTTATCAAAGTGGTGCACTTAATGCGGGCGGCAAGAACGGCACATCCATGTTTGGCAGCATCGAGGTTCCAGACGGAGTGGATGTCACGCTGGTGATAGATAGGATAGACATGGGGGGGGACAAGGACCTCGGGGGAGGCTCGTTCTCAGCAGGGGGCAGGATCTACCTGTCTGGCTCAGGTAGGTTGGCTTTGCTGCTGAGCGGTCAAAATTATATCAGGCGCTACATCCAGGTGCCCTCGACCTCCGAGATCATCATCAACAGCTTGAACGGAAGCGATACCGACGATCGGCTTACCATGTCGCCAAAGGCGGGCTCCGTCAGCACCCATGCGGGTATCGGCGGCTCTGGTGGCTCCGGTTCTGGCGGCAATGGCAGTGCGGGTGGCACAGTCACAATAAACGGTGGCGCAATAGACATAACCGCCTACTCGTCAGGCGCATGTATCGGCGGCGGCGGCGCCTATGGTCTCGAGGGCACCGGTAGCACCAGTGGCGGCAACGGCGGCATGACCACAATAAACGGCGGAACAGTGTCCGTCACGCAGTACGGCAGCGTCAACAGCGGGAGCCTGCCAGTCGGCGGCGCGGGCATTGGCGGCGGCGGCGGCACCTCCATTAATGGTGGCGATGCCGGTGTGGTCAAGATCACCGGCGGTAAGGTGACCGTGCGCCAGCACACACGCGGCGCGGGCATTGGCGGCGGCACATATGGCCCAGCCGGAGACATCACCATCGACGGTGGGGTTGTCGATGTGACCGTAGCCAACTACCCCGGGCAATCTGGAGACGGCGCGGGCATCGGCTCTGCTGCGGGCTCCAACCGCACGGGAGGCGGCAACATCGTGATCAACGGTGGTGCGGTAAGCGTGGCCTCTCAGTTTACGGGGATCGGCGTGGTTCACAACAGCAACCCTCCCAGCGCATGCAACATCACCATCACAGGCGGAACGGTGTACTCGAAGAGCGTTAATGGCCCAGGCATCGGCTACTGGGGCAATCAGGGCGGAAGCACTATTGCCATCACAGGCGGAACGGTGGTTGCACAAAGCGAGAAGAGCACGGGCATTGGGAGCAGCACAAGTAATCTAGCAGACTTCCATCTTGATGCTGCGGCGAATGTCAGGGCGTATTCCCAAGAGAACTACCCGGCCATCAGCACTCAAAACAACAGGGGCAATGGCTACTACGTTAATGCAGGCTTTGTCGATTCGGCGGTCTCGCCCACAGAGGACACGACGCTGAACGTGTATGCCGACGGGGATTTGAGCGCGCTGCTCAAAACACTGACCTTGCCTGCCATGTACAAGAATTTTGCTTACAGTTCGGATATAGACGAGTCCCGAACGGACAATATACTTGCGCAGAACGGCTCTGCGATCATAGGGACAGTCGTGCGCGCTGCAGACGACAAGGAGCAGATCTACTCGGTTGCGACGCGAGCCGGGTACAATGAGCATAACAACAACGCGGGCAACGGCATGCTTCCTGTCAAACTGCGGCGGCTGCCCTCGGTTTACCTGCCTGTGGCAGGCACACCCTCGGCAGACAGCGTCGGCAAACACTTCGCCGACCTTGTCAGCACGGGTCACGCCTTAGGAAGCGGCAGCTATGTCGCGGGCGGCTTTAAGTACTCGGATAGACTTGACGGAAGCGGCAGGCCGGACAGCCCTGTGGATCTGCCCTGGATCAGCCCTTTTGCCACGACCACGATTAGTGAATACACGGGCGATGCGGCGCTGCTTCCCAACACACGGTACTACCTGACCACATATATCACGGTATACGTAGACCTTGGGCTCACGTCGGGATCCAGCAATTACACCTTTGAGAGCGATGAGGTAGCCGAATTCGTGACATCGCCAAGCATCACGGGCGGCGAGGCGAATAAAGGCGCTGCGGCGGGGGAGGCATTGGTAAGCGCGGCCTTTGAGGGCGGCATAGAGCCCCTTGAGGTAACGGTCTATTGGGATACGGATCCTATAGATCCTGGCGGCAAGCCATCCTGGGCAGCACACAGCTCAGCAATCCTGCTCGCCTCCGAGTTTGATTATGCGGGTTTTGAGAACTACGCGCTAACGGGTCTTATCCCGGATCAGGCGTACAACATGTTAGTGGTCATAGAGAATGAGACAGGTTGGGACAGCTACCCGATCACCTATACGCCAACGTCCCCCCCCCCGGATCCCGTAGACCTTACGTTCCGTAAGGCTGACGAGGCCGATGCCCCTATGAAAGGTGTCGTGTTCGAGCTGTATTCGTGCTCCGAGAAGGAGAATCCTTACCACTCCCACGACTGGCTGGCATACGATGGGATGACCGGCACCGAGCTTTGTTGCTGGAGCGATCCCCTTACCGCGACAAGCGACGCGGACGGCATTGTAGGTTTTTGGGGTCTGGAGCCTGGCGAATATATGCTTGTAGAGGCCAAGACGCTTCCTGGCTACCAGCTCCCGCGTGGCCAGTGGCTCATCACCATAGATAGCGATAGCGCCACCTCAGACATCGATATCACCGCACGTGGCTTCGATTCCGTCTCGCAGCCACCGGCGTTCAAGTCAGGCGCGAATGGCCTTACATTGCCGAATTACCGCCAAATGACCATGCCCCACTCGGGCGGTGCAGGCGTGCTTGCTTTAACGGTTGCCGGCATCATGCTTATTGGCAGTGCAGTCCTATGCGCGATCCTTACTCGAAGGCGTGGGCTCCGCGGATTCCTGGGGAATCCGGCGCGTTCGGCGGATCCGGTGCTTGACGGTGGCCAAGGGTGCACGCTATCGTAGCGAAGCGTTTATGCGCCCTGGGGCCCGTAGCTCAGTTGGCTAGAGCGCACGGCTGATAACCGTGAGGTCACTGGTTCGAATCCAGTCGGGCCCACCATGACGCTGTAACAATTGCTTACGTCAGCGTTGCCAAATGTCATCAGGCGCTAGGCGAGGTCACGTAAGAAGGCCGCTACCTGGCGAATGCGGCGCGGCAATTCCTAAATTTGCAGTATGGACGCAGGCGCGGCTATACTGACGCACGCTCGGGGACGTAGCTCAGTTGGGAGAGCGCAGGCTTTGCAAGCCTGATGTCGAGGGTTCGAGTCCCTTCGTCTCCACCATAAAGATTGCCGCGTAGCCTTGGTAAAATCGCCGAGGTTTACGCTTAACCGGAAAGAAAAACGAAAGAAAAGCGGCTTTGGTCAGTTGTTTTCGCATTCTCGGCTGATTTAGGCGTAGAATGCGTGGTACAAAAGACAGAGCTGGCTGCGGGGCAACGACCGTGCGTGTGCCGATAACACGTGTGCGGCGGTTTATTGTTGTACAACGTACGAAGCTAGCATAGAATAGAGATTTGATGGAGTTTGTTTGGTCGCTGTCGGCGTGCTTGTCTGTATGCGTGAAGCCGGAGTGAATGAGGGACATGGAATCTAAAATACGCGTAAAGACCCTTGCAAGTGCCTTGTTGTTAGTTGCCGTCTTAATCCTGGCGGGCTGCGCTGTCTCCAAGACGGAGGAGATCCAGAAGGAAGAAAAGGGGCATCCTGTAGTTGCTGCTGGTCAGCAATGCACCTCGTGTAAGGATATGCCCAACTATGACTACAAGCCCGCGGAGCCCTTCGCCAGTAAGGACTGCGCCGTATGTCACAATGCGGGCAGTTGGACGGTTAAGCCCTACGAGCACGAGGCAAACAAGGACATGAACATCGGCATGCACTCGATGATCGACTGCATGTCCTGTCACAACAAAGATGGCGAGCTTCCCCCCACGACCTGCGAGGGGTGCCATGCGCAAAAAGACGGGGACATCCCCGAGAGCCACAAAGAGGCAAAAAGCCTTTCTTGCGCGGTGTGTCATACCCCGGAACAGCCATGGATCCTTCCCAAGCCCGTCCCGACCGAGCATGTGTCCCTTGAGGGTGGCCACGAAGGGCTCCCCTGTTTCAATTGCCATTATGAGGTCCGTGACCCTGCGCTGCCGGAACAGACGTGCGGCGATTGCCATGGACCCAAGCATGGCGGCCTGAAGAACTGCGAGAGCTGCCACCATCCCAGCAGGGGATGGAAGCCCTCCCCTGACTTCGACCACAGCGCGTTCTATGCGTTGCAGGGCGCACACAAGACGGTTCCGTGCGCCGGTTGCCACCGCAATGGGAAGTTTGCAGGCACCTCCACGGACTGTGTCGATTGCCATGGGGTGAAGCACAGGCTTACCAGGTGCGCTTCGTGCCACAGGCCGACAACCGGTTGGAAGGCGCTCCCTGGGTTCAATCACGGGGCCTTTGGGTTCGCGCTTACCGGCCAGCACAAGAAGATCAAGTGCGACAGCTGCCATCCCAAGAGGCGGTATGTGGGCACGCCCAGGCAGTGTGTCGGCTGCCACAAGGTTGCGCATGTCGGCTTGAAGAACTGCGAGAGCTGCCACAACACCGTGCGGTTCGCTCCGGCGAGCTTCGGCCACTCGAAGTACTTCAACCTGACAGGCAAGCATCGGTCGCTTGCGTGCACGAAGTGCCACAAGAACGGGAAATACAAGGGAACGCCCAGGGTTTGCGGTGATAGCGCTTGCCATGGCGCTGCACATGGTGGCTTGACTGCCTGCACCGATTGCCATACGACCTCCGGGTGGAAACCGACGACCTTCGAGCACGAAAACGCCTGGCCGCTTGAAGGGGCGCATGCATTGCTGGCGTGCTCGGCGTGCCATTCTGGCGGCAACTACAAAGATCCTATAGGCGACCCCGGTAAGACCTGTTTTGGGTGCCACTCGGCGAAGAACCCGCATGGCTCGGGTTCGGTTGTGACAAACTGCACGCAGTGCCATACGCCTGTGGCGTGGAAGCCGATTAAGAGCATCACGCATCCGGGCAGCATCCGGCTGGGCGCAAAGCATACGAACCTGGGCTGTGCGCTCTGCCACGGGAACGCCCTGAAATTTGCAGAGCCGACGATCCCGTGCCAGACGTGCCACCTTGCGAATGTGCCGCACGTTGGCCCGACGGGTTGTCGGAGCTGCCACCAGCCAACGACGTGGAATAACGACATCAGCTTCACTCATAAGACGCTGACCTTCCACAACGAATGGATTAATCCGGGGTCATGGGCATCGTGTCTCACTTGTCACCCAGGTAGGAACTATACGACGTACTTCAAGAATGGTTGTGGGGTTTGCCACCCATAAGGGCTGGCACCGAGGCAATAGGCGAAGACACGAAGGCAGTAGGTAAGCTAAAGATCTGGGGCAGATGCGAAAGCATCTGCCCCGATTACGTGGGTTGCCCGAGCGGGGTGCCTGGCCAGCTCTAGTCGTGTAATCGCCAGGGCGTGAATTCTGTTGTTCAATTGTTGGGGAGCGTAATCGTCAGGAAGCGCGATGGCCGGTTCTTTCAAACGTGTGTTGCTCGGCAAGCCCCTTCATAACCAGGAAGCTGCTCACCAACGGCTGAGCAACCCGGTTGCACTGGCCACTTTTTCGAGTGATGCCCTGTCATCGGTGGCGTATGCGCCGCAGGAGATCCTGCTAATGCTTGCGCTTGCCGGTGCGGGTGCGCTCAAGATGGCATTGCCTGTTGTTGCCGGGGTCAGCCTCCTGCTGATAACGGTCGTACTGTCCTATCGACAGACCATCAAAGCGTATCCGGCCGGCGGCGGGTCATACCGGGTTGCAAAGGAGAACCTGGGCGATGTCCCAGGGGTGGTTGCCGGGGCATCGATACTGGTGGGCTACATCCTGACCGTTGCGGTCTCCGTCTCCGCGGCGGTTGCGGCAATCACATCCGCTTTCCCCCAGACACGCCCGTTCGCGATCCTTCTTGCCATCACGTTTGTCTCGCTGCTTGCCATCGTTAACCTACGTGGCATCAAAGAAGCGGGCGCACTGTTTGCTGGGCCAACGTTTTTGTATGTCATCTTGCTCGGCATTACCATCTTGATAGGGCTGTCGAAGTTCGTGTTTGGCAGCGGCTTCTCTGTTCCTGTTCCGCACGATCCTGTTGAGGCGGTCCAGGGGCTGGGTGTCTTTCTGGTGCTGCGGGCGTTCGCCTCGGGGTGCACGGTGATGACAGGGGTAGAGGCGATAGCAGACAGCACGCAGGCGTTCCGCGAGCCGTCATCTAAAAACGCCTCAATAACGCTTACCTCAATGGCGGGCATCCTGCTTTTCTTGTTCCTGGGGGTGACGCTGCTTACCACGCTCACAGGATTGCAGCCGAGCGAGACCGAGACGATCATCAGCCAGCTCTCGCGGGAGATTTATGGAACGGGGCCGTTTTACTACCTCATCTCGGTGAGCGTCGCTGTGATCCTTGTGCTTGCCGCAAACACCGCCTACGCGGACTTTCCGCAGCTGTCGTCGTTTATCGCTGCCGATGACTACCTTCCCCATCAGCTGGGTGATCGGGGGCAGCGCCTCGTGTTCAGCAAGGGGATTATCTTGCTCACAGCGGTTGCCATTATGCTCCTGGTTGTTTTCGGGGGAAGCACTACGCGGCTGATCCCGCTGTATGCGGTCGGCGTGTTTACCTCGCTGACTCTCTCCCAGGCTGGTATGGTCATGCACCATCGCAGGCATAAGGAGCCGGGGTGGCGCTGGTCGCTTGCGATAAACGCGATAGGCTCCATGACCACCTGTGTCGTGACCATAGTGGTCGGCGTTGCTAAGTTCACGGGCGGCGCATGGATCGTGGTCGTCTTGATCCCAGCTATCGTATCGCTTTTCCTCTGGATCCGTAGGCAGTATGTCCGAGTGGGCGCGGATCTGGCCATTAAGCCTGATGAGCTGACCGATCTCAACTGGCAGTCGTTCAACCGCATGCATAACCATGTGATCGTGCTCGTCAAAGAGATAGACAGAAGGCTTATCCGTGCGGTTCAGTACGCGAAGTCGCTTGAGGCGGATTGCTTAGAAGCGGTGTACGTGGATGTTTCCGGCAAGGCACCTGGGTTCAAAAAGAAATGGCAGGCTGCTGATTTTGGCGTGAAACTCACAGTCATCGACTCGCCTTATCGCGAGATCGTCCCCTTGGTCATGACGCATCTGAGGTCGATCCCGCGTCCAACCTATGATCATGTGATAACGGTAATCCTGCCCGAATACGCGCCTGAGAGCCTTGCCGATGAGATGCTTCATGGACAGCAATCGCTCTTTTTGAAGCAGGCGATGGTGAATGAGCCCGGCGTGATTATCGTCGCGGTTCCCTACCGGATTATCGAGTCAGCACCTGCTGTTGGGCCCGCATCTGCTGCATCTGCTGCTGAGCCGGCGACCACCGCTGGGTCGACACCTGCAATTAGGTCGGCATCTGCCACGCCAAAGGCATCTCGGATGACGGAATCCTCAAGCGGGCCTTCCACCAGGAACAACAGCTGATCGCTCGCAATGAGTGTGGTGTCGCCGCGAGGCGCTTTGATGTTTCCGGTTGCGGACAGGATTGCAACAACGGTGACGTTGGGTGGCAGTCCGATCTCTCGGAGTGTTTTGCCAACAGCAGTTGCCCTCGACGGCAGGGTGATCTCTTTGAGGAACACGCCCTCGGCTTTGAGTTTAAGAAGGGTGATGAGATCGCCGAGCCCTAGATCCTTGTCGATGAGGCCGTACATGAGCTGAGGGGATGAGACGGGGACGTCAACGCCCCACTCTTTGTCAAAAAGCCAGTAGTTGGCCGGGTGGTTGACTCGGGCATAAACGGTCTTTGCATCGTAGAGTTTGGCAAGCATCGCGACCACCAGATTGTCCTCGTCGTCGCCGGTGACGGCGGCCACCAGGTCGATCTCAGAGACATTTATACGCTCAAGCACATCAGGCTCGCAGGCATCCCCCGCGATGACCGTGGCATCAGGCACCATGCGGCGCACCATGGCCGCCCGGTCTGCCCGCTGCTCGATGATGGCGATGGTGTGGTCTTTGGAGAACTGCTCGGCAAGGTAAGAGCCGGTCTTTCCCGCCCCAACGATAAGGATGTTCATCGCTGCCCCCGCTCAATGCCAAAGAGCTTGTCCAGCTCGCTTAATGCCTCGCGTGTGCCTGACACGCAAAGCCGGTCCCCTTGCTCAAGCCGGATGTGTGCAGAAGGGATCATAGACTTCCCCCCTCGCACAAGCGCCGAGACAAGCAGGCGCCCCTCGGACTCGATGTCAGAGATGTGGGAGCCGCCGAGGCCTTGCGGCACTTCGATCTGGGTGGCCAGCACGATCCCATCGCCGATGGGGATCATTTCCGGGTCCTGCAGGTTGAGAAGCAGCTTGATCATCTCGGCAGTCGTCCACTGTACGCTTGAGATGGCTGCGATTCCGAAGTGCCGGTAGATATCGGCTCGGCGTGGGTCGTAGATGCGCGCGACGACCCTTTCGACACCAAATCGCTCGCGCGCGATTCTGGCGCTGACGATGTTGCTGTTGTCGCCAGAGCTGACCGCGGCGTAAACGTCGGCTCGTTTGATGCCTGCTTTTATCAGTGTCTCGCGGTCGATGACCTCCCCGGTGAGCTCCCTGCCAAGGATCTGTCTGCCGTAATTGGCGAAAGCCCCCGGATTCCGGTCAATCACGGCGACGGTGTGTTCTTTTGCCTCAAGGGCGCGAACCAAGTGCTGCCCGACCCTGCCAAACCCGCCGATAACAACGTGCATGCTGTCTCCAAACCTCTCGTGCCAAAGCGCTGTCGCAAAGTGCTGTCGCAAAGTGCTGTCTGATATCATGACAGTGTTGCAGGAGGGAGCACAATGGCCGATATCCTTAGCGTCACCGATCTAAGAAAAACGTACGGTGATGTGGCCGCGGTCGATGGCGTGGGCTTTTCTGTAGCCGAGGGCGAGATCTTCGGGCTGCTCGGGCCCAACGGAGCCGGCAAGACCACCACTATCTCGATGATCTCGTGCCTGATCGCGCCGGATGCCGGCGAGATATCGATCGATGGCCACTCGACGCGCACCGACTCACTTGGTGCGCGCAAAATCCTCGGCGTTGTCCCGCAGGAGATAGCGCTTTATCCGTTGCTGACCGCCGCCGAGAACCTGGCGTTCTGGGGCAGGATGTACGGCCTTAAAGGCAAGCGGCTTGCCGAGGCGGTCGAGTACGGGCTTGCGCTCGCCGGCCTAGAGGACAAGGCGAAAAAAAGGGTTGAGACGTTCTCAGGCGGGATGAAGCGTCGGATCAACATTGCCGTTGGTGTGCTGCATCGGCCCCGCGTATTGCTTATGGACGAGCCGACGGTCGGCATCGACCCCCAGAGCAGGAACCACATCCTCGGCCTTGTGCGCGAGCTGAACAAAGGTGGGATGACGATCCTGTACACGAGCCACTACATGGAGGAGGTCGAGGCGCTCTGTGACCGGATTGCGATCATGGATCACGGTCGTGTGATCGCGCTCGGCACCTTGGGCGAGCTGCGTCGGGTCGTAGGCGGCATGGATATCGTGACCGCCGAAGTAGCGGAGATCCCGCCCAAGGCCCTTGCGGGAATCCGTGCGCTCGAAGGCGTGGATCGCGCAGAGATCGCTGAGGGCTCCCTCAAGGTGTTTGCGGCTGATGGAGGGGGTGTCCTTGCGCCTCTCGTGCAGACGCTTGAGGCGCACGGTGCGCACGTGAGCTCAGTGGCTGTGGCCAAGCCCGATCTTGAAAGCGTGTTCCTGCATCTTACGGGCAAAAGCCTTAGGGACTGACGTGCGTGCACTCTTCAACATTGCGCGCAAAGATGCAACGCTGCTTGCCCGCGACAAGGCTGCCGTGCTTGTGCTGATCGTCATGCCATTTGCGCTCATTTTTATCCTTGGGTCGGCGTTCAGCGGTATCGAGTCGGGCGACCTGGACATTCCGGTGGCGATCGTCAACGAAGACGACGGCGCGGTGGGCGACGAGTTCGTTAAGGGGCTCAAAGATGCCGAAGGCATCGATGGGTTGTTTGCAATCACCGTTTCTGATGATGCCGCCGAGGTTCGCACACGGGTTGAAAAGGGAGATCTGTGTGCGGCGATGATCATTCCCCACGATGCGAGCAAACGTATTGAGGCCGGTGAGCCGGTTGCCATCGAAATGCTGCAAGATCCTGGCTCGGAGGTTGCGGCGGGAGTATGGGTGGGGGTTGCACGCGCTGCGGTCAGCTATGCCTCTGCGGAGATCATCGTAGGGCGGGTGGTCGGCGAGTTGCCGCCCAACGGCACCCTTGATGCGGTCACGGTCAGCAGGGTCGATGCGCAGATCGACAAAGAGCTTTCGATGATGTCGTATTATTCGGCGGGGATGACCGCGATGTTCCTGCTTTTTGGCAGTATGTTTGGCGCTTTCGAGTTTGCGAAGGAACGTCGCGAGCGTACACTCGACCGCATGTTTGTCGCCCCAACGAACCGGACTGTGATCGTTGTGGGCAAGGGGCTTGGGATCATTTTCGTAGGGATTGCGCAGTTCGCATTGCTTCTTGTCGGGACAAGCCTTGTTTTTGGCATCGAATGGGGGAATGTCGCCGCTATCCTAGTGCTTGGGATGGCCGAGGTATTCGCTGCGACCGGCATGGCAATGGCACTGGCGGCCATCGGCAAGACCGAGCGTGCCATCGGGGCGGTGGGCCCCGCTCTCATCCTGCTGTTCTCGGCAACCGGCGGCTCGATGATCCCCATCGACATAATGCCGCTCTGGCTCAAGCCGGCCCAGGTGGTCTCCCCCGTCTACTGGACGCTGTCGGGCTTTTTGAAAGTGCTCCAGGGAGCCGGTTTTGCCGATGTGGCAGGGTACGCCGGTGTGGTCTTTTGCATCGGCCTTGCCCTGTACATCTTTGGCGTTTGGAGGCTGAGGTACTAATGGTACGCCGCGTCATAGCCCTTGCGTGGCTAAACCTGCTCCAGCTGTTCCGCACGCCTGCGGAGCTGGTGGTGGTGCTTGCAATTCCGCTTGCGCTCACGTTTGTGTTCGGCGCGGCCTTCTCCGCCTCGGGCGACAGTCCGATCCGCGTGCTGTTTGTTGACGAGGACGGCAGCCCAAAAGCGCAGCAGGTGCGCACCCTGCTTGCCGAGGAGGGATCGTTTGCCGTCGAGGATTCCAAACGCCAAGCCGCCGAGAAGCTTGTTGTCGCCGACAAGGCTCCTGTGGCGGTGATCGTCCCAGCTGGCTTTGCCGACGCGGCGGATGTCGGCAATGGTGTGATCGAGGCGCTCATGCACCCGGAGTCGAGCAGCGCATTAGGGGTCACAGCCGTTTTGGAGGGGATCGCTGTCAGGATGTCGGCGGGCGTTGCTGCTACCAAGATCGTCTCTGAGGCGTTGCCGGCGGACAGCGGGGGCAGCAAGGACAGTGACGTGGGCGGTAGGGGCAGCAGGGGCAACGCGGACAGCGGGGGCAGCGACGCAATCTATGAGGCTGCCGACGCGCTCTGGGAGCCGGATCCTCCGGTCTCAATACGGGGGGAGACGGTGATCGCCTCCAATGTCCGGGGCAGCAGCGTGCAGGCGGAGGGCACCACACAGTACTCTGCCGGATTCACCCTGTACTTCATCTTGTTCACGGTTTTTGGTGGTGCAGGAGCCATTCTTGAGGAGCGTGAGCACAAGACGCTCAGTCGGCTGCTCGTTGCTCCCACAAGCAAGAGGGTGCTGCTTGCGGGTAAGGTAGCAGGGATTGTGCTCGCCGCTGTCGTGCAGACGCTTGTTCTTACTGTGGCGGGAGCGGTTCTGTTCGGCGTGCCCTGGGGCGGACAGTGGCTGGCAAGCGGGATCCTTTTGCTCGCATATATCCTCTCTGTCACAGGGGTTGCGGTGCTTCTCTCCACATTGGTGCGCTCGCGGGGGCAGTTCACGGGGGCGAGTCCGGTGCTCACAACGGGTCTTGCGATGCTCGGCGGCTGCATGTGGCCGCTCGATATCGTCCCACCTGCGATGAGGACGGTCGCAAAGGCCACCCCTACTGGCTGGGCGATGAGTGGGCTTACCGACGTGCTCGCCCGCAATCATGGCCTGGAGGCGGTATGGCTGCCGTCGTTGGTGTTGGTGGTTTTTGCTATTGTTGCACTCTGTTTAGCATCCGTATTGCTCAGGTGGGAATGAGGCAGGGTCTATGGTGATGTGGCATGACTACTGAAACGAGTGAGACGAACATCGAGGAAAAACCCAAGCGGCCCTACACTGTTGGGGAAGAGATCGCCAATAGCGTCACCCACGGTGTCGGTGCTGTCCTTGCCGTGTCTGCGCTGACAATACTCGTAGTGTTTTCAGCGCTTTCTCGGGACGCGGTCAAGCTGGCTGCATCGATAACGTACTCGGTTGCGCTCACGCTCGAGTACGCGGCATCGACTTTATACCATGCGTTCCCGCAGCCAAAAGTCAAACACGTGTTCAAAATCCTTGACCATTGCGGCATCTACCTGCTTATCGCGGGCACCTACACACCGTTTTGCTTAGTGACCCTTCGTGGCAACGGTGGAGTCAGGCTGTTTGCGCTCGTGTGGGCGCTTGCCCTGGCCGGGATCGCGCTCGAGGCGTTTTGGGTTTATCGGCCGCGCTGGCTCTCGGCGGTCATCTACCTTGGGCTAGGCTGGCTCGTGGTGCTTGCGATAGGCCCGCTCACAAAGGCGATGCCGTCGCCGGGGCTCTGGCTGCTTGTCGCGGGCGGTCTTTCCTATACGCTCGGCACGGTGTTTTACGTGCTGAAAAAAATCTCCTACATGCATGCGGTCTGGCATATCTTTGTGCTTGCTGGCAGCATCCTTCATTTTCTCGCAGTGCTGCTCTTCGTCGTTTTGTAGGCCCCTAAGTCCGTGGCTGGATCCCGCACGAGAAGGGTCCCGGATCCCGCGAGATCGGTATTCGTGCCCGCCGATCGACCGAAGACCCATGGGCCAGTCGAGAGAGCCCATGTGTTGCCCTGCGTCGCCAAGGACCCATGCGCTGCCCCCCGCTGTCCTGTCCTGCTATGCTGTAGCACATGCAGAATGTAGCGCTTGAGGCAGTCCTTATACTCGTGCTGGTGATACTTAACGGGTACTTCGCCGCCGCCGAGATCTCGCTGATCAGCGTGCGCCGGACCGCGCTAAAGCAGCGCGCCGAGGAAGGCGGCAAGGGTGCACGCACCGCCCTTGCACTCACAGAGGATCCCACTCGGCTGCTTGCGACCATCCAGATCGGGATCACGCTCGTTGGCTACTTGGCATCGGCAACGGCGGCGATATCGCTCGTCCACCCGATAGCCACATGGATCTCCGGCCTGGGGATCGGGTGGCTTGCCAGGATAGCGCCCGGGCTCTCAGTGCTCCTGGTTACGGGTGCGGTAGCTTACGTGAGCCTCGTGCTCGGCGAGCTTGTCCCCAAACGCCTCGGGCTCCAGCGTGCCGAGAAGGTCGCGACAGCCGTTGCCGGCCCGATCGCTCTTCTTGCCCGGGCATCCTCCCCCGTGGTATGGCTTCTCACAAGATCAACGGCGGTCGTGTCACATCTTTTTGGCGTGCGCGAGGACGGCGGTTCCCCCGGGGTCTCGGAAGAGGAGATCAAGCTCCTGGTAGCCGAGCAAGGCTCGCTGCTCGACGAGGAAAAACGGATGATCCACGAGATATTCGGACTTGGGGACACCGTGGCCCGCGAGATCATGGTGCCCAGGGTAGACATGGTGCTCGTGAGGGACTCGGCGACGATCAGGGACGCTGTCGGCATCATGCGGGAGAGCGGGCATTCGCGCCTGCCGGTCTTCCACGAGGATCATGACCGCATCACGGGCGTTGCCATGCTGCGCAACCTTGTGGAGCACGTCTTGCAGGGGAACATGGGCGGGCCCGTTTCCTCCGTGATGCGCAAACCGGTTTACGTCCCCGAGACAAAGGGGATCCTTCCGCTCCTGTCCGAGATGCAGGACCAGCACAATCAGCTGGTCATAGTCGTGGATGAGTACGGCGGGACCGCCGGCCTGGTGAGTGCCGAGGACATCATCGAAGAGGTCGTGGGAGAGATCGCCGACGAATTCGACCGCGATCAGCGTTACGTCATCGAGGCATCGGATGGCGAGTGGGTGCTTGACGGTCGCCTTCCCATTGAGGATGCGCTCGGCTTAGGACTGCCGGCCAAAGAGTCCGACGAGTATGAGACCATGGCTGGCTGGGTGCTTGCCGAGATCGGGCACATCCCGCAGACCGGAGAGCATTTTGAAGTCAGCGGATACCGTTTCAAGGTGCTTGTGATGCGGCATCGCAGGATAGCCAAGTTGCAGGTAAAGGCTCCACGGCGAGCCGAGACGCAGGATCAGGAGGGCTGACGGATGAGTGCGGCAAACACCGCAGGAAGCCAGCAGGTGGGACATGTCGGCGGCCTGCCTGCCAAGAAGGCGCAGGAGGCACCAGGCGGAGCCTTGCCGCCGGGCTGGGCCTTGCCGACCGCCCCCGGCGACATCATCGATGCGCACGTCCACCTTTTCACGGTCGGGATGATCGAGGAGTATGTGCGAAACAACCCCGAGTCCGCAGAGGTGTACCGCAAGGCACTGAAGACCCGCCGATTCGGGAGCAAGGGCGAGCCGTTGCCCGATATGACACCGGCCGAGACAGCCGAGTGGTATGCAGCGCGGCTTGCCCGGGTGGGAGTCACAATGGCCCTGGTGGTCTCGACGATGCAGGACAGTGCGTGGCTCCGTGGGTTCATTGCCGCATCAAAAGGCCGGATCCAGGCACTCTGTTACATCGATCCGCGTGACCCCGAAGGGCCGGCCCTGCTTGAACGTGAGATGGCCGCCGGGTTTTGCGGGGTCAAGCTGTTCCCGGTCAATCGCTGTCACCGGCTTTCTGATCGGGCGTGCTACCCGTTTTTCGAGAAGGCCGAGGAGCTTGGGGCAAACGTCATCATCCACTACGGGGTCTCGGTGGATCCCTCGGCAGACCTTCGCTACGCAGACCCGTTGGACCTCTCCCCCGTCGCACGCGACTTTCCCGGCCTCACGTTCGTGATCGCGCATTTTGGCGCGGGATGGTTCGAGGAGGTGCTCAAGCTCGCGTATGCCCGCCGCAACGTGTGCGTTGACTCGTCGGGCACTAACAACTGGCGTGACCTCATGCTCTACGAGCTCTCGCTGGAGGATGTGTTCGCAAAGTCGATACAGGCGCTCGGCACAGAGAGGATCCTTTTTGGCACCGACAGCGGGACCATGGCCCCCTACCGCGAGTGGATCAAGTACCAGCAGGTCCGCACGTTGGAGGAGCTGGGGCTGTCGGCAGCCGACCGCGACCTGATCCTTCGGGGGAACGCCGTGCGCATTTTCGGGCTTGACGAGCCGAGAGGCACACGCCGATGAGTGCCCGGGACGCCTCTGCCCCGATGCCCGCGGTGTCCGCTGTCCCCGTCCCCGCGCCTGGCCTTGATGCCACGTTTGCGGCATCCTCCGTCCCCGTGCCTGCGGCTGATTACGACCAGCTTGTGGAGTGGGCAAAGCGCCTGGAGCGCGAAGCCCCGCTGTTCAGGCGCGTGTTCGCGGAAGCAGGCGTAAGCCGCCTCATTGATGTAGGTGCTGGGAGTGCTCGGCATGCCATCATGTTTGCCGAGTGGGGCATTGCCGTCGATGCGGTCGATCCCGATGAGTCCATGCTCGCTCAAGCCGAGGTCAACGCGGCTGAAGCGGCAGACAGGATTGCTGCTGCAGGCGGGAGGCTCAGGCTGCATCGGGCGGCGTTTGGCGGGCTTGCGGCGCTTGGGCTAGAGCCCGCCGATGCCCTCATCTGCACCGGCAACGCCTTGCCGCACGTTGGCGGGCGAGAAGGGCTGCGCACAGCGCTCGCCGACTTTGCGTGCGTCGTGCGGCCAGGTGGCGCAGTCATCTTGCACCTGCTCAACCACGAGCGTCTGCTTGCCGAGCAGGTGCGGGTGATCCCTCCCGTTGTGCGGGAGACCAGCGAGGGGACAAAAGTGTTTTTGCGGATCATGGACTACCCTGATGGCGGCAAGTCCATCGACTTCGACTTCGTGACGCTCGTGCGCGACCATGCCGGGTCATGGACGGTCTCTGACCGACGCTCGCTTCACACAGCGCTTCCCGCGAACATACTTGCCGAGGAGCTTGAGGCTGTAGGCTTTTCGGGCATCGAGCTGCTCGGCGGGCATGATGGGAGTGCTCTGGGCGTGACGGACGAGAGCGTCATCTTGGTCGCAAGGCGATCAAGTTAAGTCTGGCTGGCAAGTGGGGTACCGCTGCCCCACTCAGGAGCCGCAGCCCATCTGAGCGCCGAGTCCGCACGACCGGCCAAGCATCTGGTCACATGCGGCCACCGGCGAGACGATCCCCGGTGCATATCGAGGATATCGGGTCGAAAGCTCACAGTACAGGTGGCAGAGCGGCAGGCCACAGACGTTCTGGTGGCACTCAAGGCTGTCCACTCGGGCCAGGTTCTTCTCAATGTTGTAGGCACCGGCACAGCCAACGTATTCGTCCGAGGCCAGCCAAGCATCGATCTGCTCATTCGGCAGCTTTCGCATCGAGACATTGCTTGTTACCGCAAAGGATGCCGGGGCGCTATCCCCAGGGGCAAGCAGCGCCGCACCGGTGACTACCTGATGGCTTTCGCCCGAGAGCATCCGCAACATGCGCCGTGCGTCTGACTCGTCGGTCGGCTTGCCGAGAAGAACGCCGTCAGCCACCACGATGGTATCAAAAGCAAGGATGAGCGCACCTGGTCCGATGCCCTCGGTTCGGGCGGCCAATGCCTTTTCAACTGCAAGGTGCGCGGCAAGCGCCGACGGGTTGTTTGCCAGTGGCCCGGAGATATCCTCGGGGGTGTCCACTGCGCATGCCTCGAAGGGGATCCCAAGGCAGGCAAGCAGCCGCCGTCTTCTCGGCGAGAAAGAGGCCAACACGATGCGGGGTCCATAGCTTGCCATGTCCGCATGATACTTCAATAAAAGGTAGCCAAAGCTCCCTTAACACGATTGTTACTGTCCATACGATTGCTGCAGGGAAAAATTCTGATAAAGAATACAATATTGGTGCAAAAACCTGATACGGTAACTGTGCAACTAGCCAAAAAACTTGATATGGTAATCGACATGGCTCATTAAATGCGCCGGTTGGTATTTTTGCGGCATTTTATGTTTGCCGATGTTTTACCCTAAGTATTGGTTGATGGCTATACTTATATGTGAGCGTGCGAATAATATATAGAGTATCTATGTAGCATGCGAATGATATACAGGGTGTTTGAGTGGTGCAGAGGTGATATACAGGGCATTTGAGTGTACCGTTGGCATATGGCACCGTTGACTTGCAAATGAACGATTTTGAGTCTGAGAAGGGGACTTGTGGCAACGATAGTCGGCCCGCCAAAGGTCGATCCTAATATTCAGCGCTTTGCGCTCTCCCTTGTAACTGCGGCGAAGACCGTGGTTCTCTATCCGCGTGCAAGCAGCATTCTTCAGACGGCGGTCGTCGGCACGAGCGCAATCTTAAATGAGGTGTTTTATAACGCAGACGATCTGTTGCTGCAGGTCGGCAAGACTAATCTGTGGTGTAAAGGAGTTCCTTTACTATCGGATACGCGTGCAAACCGTGATTTTGTCTATGAGCTGTATCGCCGCAAGCTCGCGGTCATCAGATTTGACGAGAACACCAAGGTTGACGATATCATCGGGGTACTCTCGATCCTCAAGGAAACGCCGGAAGACCTCGAAGGCATGGGTGGTGCCGAGGCATATCTGGTCGACCTGGGAGTCACTGCGATTACCGTCAGAGAGCCGACCCTTGCTGTTTTTGGCGAGATGTTTAGCCAAGAAGAAGGCGGCCCTGTGCCCCGCGAGGTCATTGACGACATACTCATATCTGCCGTGGCAGGCGACCCCGGATCTCGGCAGGCAATCGTTTTAAGCCTCGTCAAGCCCCAGGTGCTAGCGCAGTATTTCCTTGATGTGGCAGAGGACTGCGGAGAGAACGTCACGCAGGAGCTGGGTAGCCGTTTCGCGCAGATCGCACAGGTTGCACAATCCATTGATGCCGAAGACGCAGACCTGCTCATCGGCTCACTTTGGGACGCTACCGCCGAGCTGGACACGGATGTGCGTGCCGAGCTGCTCGTCAAAGAAGTACTTGCTACGGCAAAGTCTGACACCGCTTTAAGCGCTGTGGTGCGTTACGCGGAGAGTTCCATGCTTGGACGCATACTTGCCGAAGGCATGGAGCACGGCGATATCTCCAAAGAAGGGTTCACCCGTGCTGCGCGGGCCATCGAGTCGGTGACCGGTATTGATGGCAGCAGCATTCGGGAGATGCTTGAGCGTGAGATGAAGGCCGCGGGCGTAAGCGAAGAGTACGCCTCCGACCTGATGGAGCTACTTTCGCCAGATAGAAGCATTTTTGACCAGGAGGCCCTTGGTATAGAAGGCGGGGCCCCTACAGCCTCAATAGTCGCCCTGCTGGATCTTGCGCCGATGCCCTTTGCCGCCTTCAAGGAGAGCGAGGATCCAGAGGTTGCGGCGATCGTTGAGGAATCAAAGCGCGGTGTGACCGACAGCGATGTCGTCACAGCGCTTGTCATGCTGGCTGGCCTGGAGCGCTCCTCGGATGCGCTTGAGGCGATCATGAAAGCCCTGGAGGACTCACTCAGCGTCCTGCTCGATTTAGGCGAGATCGAAGTCGTTGCCGAGGCTGCTACCGGCCTTCGGGCGCATGCCGATGACCTCACAGGCTCGCCCGAACAGCGCGAGCAGCTCAATGATGCGCTTGGGTCCAGTCTCATAAAGCCTGTGCTTGAGCACCTTGCGGAAGAGTCTGAGATGTCCATTAGAAAGGCGCTTGTCGAGCTGCTTTCGCGCATTTCTACGGAGCAGATCGATGTGTTGGGTGCGTACATCCAGGATTCCCGATGGTACTTTGTGCGTAACGTGGTCAACATCATGGGCGCGACCCGCTCGGCATCCGCGCTTCCCTATCTTGCCCGCGCCCTTCAGCATCCTGAGCCGCGGGTTCGGCGTGAGGCGATCAGGGCGCTGTCCAGCATACCGATCCCCGGAGCCAACGACGGGTTGATTCGGGCGCTTTCGGACAACAACCTAGAGAATGTCCAGCTTGCTATCCGGCTGTTGGGGGTGTCCCGCTCGCGGGAAGCGGTTCCTGCCCTTGGTGTCGTTGTCGAAGGCGAGGGCATGGGGAACAGGGACCTTGCTGTGCGGATGGAGGCTATTGATGCGCTCGGCAAGATCGGTGACCCGGCTGCTGCACGCATCCTGGCGCCCATCGCCTCCAAATGGTCGTTCCTGGGTGTGAAAAAGACCCGCCAACTTAGCGAGGCCGCGAGAGCAGCCATGGACCGCATAGCGCCGGGGGGGACGACGTGATGGCCGATCACGGCTCCCAGCAGACCCCGGGGCCCGCCGAGGGCCTCGAGCACACGCGGTCGGAGGCCCCCCCCGCCGAGGGCCTCGAGCACACGCAGCCGGAGGGCCCTGCCGAGGATCCCAGCGATCCCCTAGGGAAAACTGAGTTCGCAAAGTACACGGCCGAGCAAGTGCGACGGGCGCGTGAGCTGCTCACCAGGCTTTACAGCACGCGGCGGTCGCACCGGCTCTATCCCAGCACACATCCTACTGTCAAAGAATCGCTCAAGCGGCTCGCCGATGTCGTGCGGGCGTACCATGCCGAGAAGGTTGACATAACACTCACCTTCCACGAGGGCGAGGTCTATCTGGGCGATCAGCTTCTTCCCGCCGAGACCCGCTCGTTTGCGCAACTTATATACGACCTGGAAGATATTGCCGTAGGGACGATCACCATCTACCAGGATGCGACCGAAGAAGAGATCGGGTCACTTCTCTCGGTGTTGGCCTCTGAGACGGAGGAGGTCGATGCTGCGGGCGGCTCAAGCGCAATGCTGCTGGCGCTGGGAGTGGAAGGGGTCCGCATCACCACGCTCATTGCTGCCAAGCGTGTCTCGATCTCCGACGAGGAGTCTGAGGCGGTAGCCTGGGAGTCCTACTCGGGAGCGCTCCAGCTTGTCCGAGAGGTCAACCGGCTTGTCCGGTCGGGCGCGCTTGCTGCAGCAGCGGGCAAGGTCAAGAAGCCGGTCCGCTCCCTTGTCGACAACGTGTTGACGAACCGGGCCGCCATGCTTCGGCTTACGGGCCTCAAAGACTACGACGAGTACACGTTCTACCACTCTGCGAACGTCGCGATCCTGTCGGTTGCGCTGGGGTCGATGATCACCGAGGACTACCGCTTTTTGACGTCGCTTGGCATCGGTGCGCTGCTGCACGACATAGGGAAGCTTACTGTCGACTTCGACATCCTGAACAAGGCGAGCACGCTTTCGGATGAGGAGTGGGAGATAATGCAGAAGCACCCACAGGCCGGGGCATCTATGGCCGTGGGTATGCCAGGCATGGACAGAACGGTCATCGTTGCAATCCTTGAGCACCATATGCGCTTTGACGGGCAGGGCTACCCAACGCGGACGCCTTTCTGCAAACAGAACCTGGCCAGCAGGATCATCGCCGTCGCCGACACGTTTGATGCCATGACATCCAAGCGCAGTTACTCGGGTGAACGCCTACAGGATCAAGCCGTCGCCGAACTCCTCAAAGGATGCGGCTCCGCATTGGATCCGGTGCTCGTGCGGCTCTTCATATATACCATGGGCATCTATCCTCCGCGCTCACTTGTGCTTCTTGAGGATGGGCGGCTTGCAGTTGTCCTTGAGCCAGGGGCCAACCCTATGCGACCGAAGATCCGCGTCATTGCCACCCCTGCGGGCAAGCTGGTAAATCCCATCGATATCGATCTCGAGGAGATGACCGGCATCGTCGTGAACCGATGTGTCGATCCCGAGCTCGTCTCGGTAGACATTGATGACTACCTGATGTGATCCCTGCCCGTGTTTTGTTTGGCGCTTGTGCCTACATCTTGGCCTGAGTGGCTTGACCCGACAGTCAGCCCCCCCACAGTGACGGGATGTAAACAATCGTGCTACTATTGACCGGAACATGGTAAGCGGATCTGTGCGTTCGGCCGGAATACGATTGGGACGGTCGAGGAACCTGCGCGACAGATACCGGGAACAACCAGACCGATCGGATCGGCCAGACGGCTACCGCCAATAGCGGATGGAGTTCGACCGAGCACCATCAGGTTCATCGCCAAGAGCATAGCGCTTCTCGGCAAGAGACGACGGCTTGTAGGCCGTTTGTGCCGAATGCGAGACGGCTCGTCCTCCTCCATCCTATCCTGCTGTCTGCTTTACCCATCTTTTCCTGCGCATTCGGGCTGTCCGCTTGGGCTGTCGTCTGTAATGTCCCCGAGTGTGGAGGTTTGTTTTGAGTACAGGCAGTACCGTGCATCAGGCCGCCAAGGCTGCTGATGCCGATGCCCACCCGCGAAGTGCGAGGAACCGAATGGCTGCGATGGCAGGGGCGCTCGCGGTCGCCCTTGCGGTCGCCCTCGCCCTCGCGGCCTCTCTTTCCGGGACCGCTTTTGCCTCATCGGCACGCGCCGGTGCCAAGGAGCTGGGGGTAAGCGAGGAGAGCACCATCGAGCTTCCCGCCCCGCGTGATGGGAGCGACAAGTTCGAACGGATGCTCTTAGACGCTGTTGTTGCAGACGAAGGAGTTTTCACACACAAGGCAAAGCGGAAAGCCGAGGAGGGAGCCGAGGCTTTCGCACCGTCGGAGGCACCGACCGGCTCGGCACAAGCATCGCAACCGAGTGTGATGGGCATCACGAAAAAGGCGGATGCCCCTGCTGCGCAGAAGGGTAAGCCAAAGGTTGCCGATCCCTCGGGCGAATGGAAGACAGCACGGGTCTCATGGTATGGGCCTGGCCTTTATGGGAACACCATGGCTGGCGGAGGCAGACTGGCCCCCGATTCTATGGTAGTCGCGCATCGTTCACTTCCGTTTGGCACGAAAATCGAGTTCTCGTATAACGGGCACACCGTGATCGCCGTTGTCCAGGATCGCGGCCCGTATGTGCGCAACCGGGTCTTTGATCTCGGGCCGGGAACAGCCCAGGCACTCGGGTTTTCCGGTGTCGATACAGTGGAATACCGTATAGTCCGTTAAAAGCGGGGCGTTGCATCGCCCGCTGAACATCCCATGGCTGCCTGAGGCAGCCGAGAACGAAAGCACGCACGGTACCCCTATTCTTTTGCGGCACAGCTGAAAATGAAAGCAGGCGCGGCACCCTATTTTTGGGGCAAATTCACTAAAGATGGGCAGATTCTCGCCATAGGGCACCTGCTTGCGGTACCTTTATACGAGTGAGTGTTCGGGCTTCACCCAAAGGAGGAGCCAGATGCCAAAAGCCCGCCCGATGCCTTCGGGCACATGCGACGACGAAAAGGCGACAGATCCGCAGGAAACAGCGGGCTCGTCGCCCAACGTTATTGACGCAGCGGTCGATCTTGTTGAGACGGCGGTCACCTATGCTCGGCAGGAAGTCGGCGACCTGGTGCACGACAAGGCGGTCATCCCGCTGCAGACGGCCGGTGCCACAGTCGCCCTCGCCCTGGCAATCGCGACCACGGTTGTTTTGGGCATCGTGTTCCTGTCTGCGGGGGCGCTGATCCTGCTTGCCCAATGGATCGGCTGGCCCTATGCCCTGTTTGCCGTCGGGGGTGTGCTCATCCTCGTATCCGTGATCATTGCCGTCATTCGTTTGAGGAGCGTGCAGAAATGACATCGCCCGCTGGTAGTGCGTCTGTCGGTAGTGCGTCTGTCGGTAACACGTCTGGCAATACGCCTGCCGACAACACGCCGGACAGACGTGTATCGCTCGATGAGATCCGCCACAAGGCCGAGGCGGTCAAATCCCAAGCTATCCGAGAGGTCAGGGATGCCACTGATACTGTCGTGCAATCGAAAGAGGGGCAGACGCTCGCGATCGTTGTGGGCATCGTGGTTCTTGCGGCATCGTTCGCGTTCTTCCTGGGCAGCCGGTTGGCGGCGGCACGGGCGGCCCGGATCCTATAAAGCCGGGCACGCCGCTGGTATGCCGCAGGTGCACAGCGGATACGCGGCTCGCGGCGCTTCTGCGCGGGCAGTCGGTGGCTGGTGCGTGAGCGGTCAGGTTCTGCCTGCGAGCGGTCGATGCTGACGGGCAACAGGTGCTTGATGAGCGGTTTAGGCATCGAGTCGATCGATGTGTCTGAGGCCTGCATTGAGGCAAAGGTGCGGATTGCCGAGGGCGTGCCCGTACGTACCTCGGCTATAAGCGGGCTTGCCGAGAGGGCGTTGCAGCTGCTTCCTGGCCTAGGCCGGCATCGTTGTCTGAGTCGGCATCGTCGTGATGCTGGTGCCAGTTGCTGTTTTGCCGAGGAGCTGCGTGACACAGAGATCCCGCATCTGCTGGAGCATCTCACGATCGAGCTGCTGGCACTTGCGGGCTCGCCGCGTTCGCTTCCGGCGCACACCGCCTGGGATTTCGCGCACGATGGGCGGAGGGTCTTTCGTGTGTGGGTGGCGTGTGATGACGATGTGGTTGCACTGCGGGCGCTTAAAGAGGCGAATACGGTGCTGGACTGGCTTCTCGGCATGCGTGATGGGGAGCCGGATGTAGGGGCGATAACCGACAGGCTGGCAAAGATGAGGCGACGGGCGTGAGGCTCGGCGCACGGGCTGTAGGCGCACGGGCGTGGATGTGCCAGGCGTGGGGCAAGCGATGGACGTGAGGCGGCGGACGTGAAGGTGTAGTATTCGACAATGGCGTGGCAATGGCGCGAAATGCACCCATCGGGGTTGATAGGGTACATTATGCGTGCGAGAAACCGAGTGAGCGAAACCAGCAGCGTGAGAAGCAGCGCAAGAAGCGACCTGACTGATCAGCTCACGCAATAAGGCCAATGGAGGTGTTGCCCATGTACGAATATCGTCGCGGAGGCTCAATCTTTGGAGCGTTTCTTCTGGGTGGGCTGGTCGGCGCAGTGCTCGGCCTGCTCTTTGCTCCCCGATCCGGTCGGGAGACGCGTGAGGTGATTGCGCAGAAGGCCGAAGAGTATTGGGGCGAGGGGGTCGAGTTCTACAACACCGGTGCCGAGCGCATAGTGGGTCAGAGCAGTCAGATCCGCGTCAAGATCGATCAGGCCCGCGAGAGGCTCCAGGAGCAGGTGATAAAGACGAGCGAGACCGCCAAGAGTCGGGTTGCCGATGTTGTCCCGGTTGCGCAGTCAGCGGTCGAGCGTGCTGCCGAGATGACCAAGGGCGGCATTGAGACCGCCGGCCACAAGGCGCAGGAGACGCTCGATGTCGTCTCACAGCGGGTTCGTCCGGTCGATGTCTCGGCAGCCGGTTCAGGCGATCTTGAGCAGGACGCGATCCCGGAGATATAGACAGGCCGCGCTGGCATAGGTTGCGCTGGGGTAGTCTGTGCTGGGGCAGGTTGTGCTGGCGTAGACCGCGCTGGCGTAGCGCTGGTAGTCGTATCAGGTATCAGCGAGCCGACAACAGGGCCGGTTTCCGTGCGCGGGGCCGGCTCTCGTATGGGAGGTGTCAGCTTGGCAGCTTCTTTGCGGGGCGTGTACCGCACGCCGGTGTACACCGCAAAAGGCAGGTATTACGGGCGCATCCGGGAGGCGTTGTTCCATCCCGAGCGGCCGGTCGTCGTGGGCTACCTGGTCGGTCGGCGGCGGTTCCTGTTCTTGATCGACCGCGCAGACCGGCATCTTGCGCTGGATCGTACCGAGATGCGTGACAGCAAGGTGCACATAACCTGCACCAAGGCCAAAGAGGCCCATGAGCGCGTTGCAGCCGAGCGCTTAGGGATCGATTGGGATCTCAGTGTGATCTGGGCAGAGATGCCGGCGCGTACCCAGAGCGGGAAGAAAGTCGGCCGGGTGTACGATGCCGAGTTTGACCCGGCTACCGGGCAGCTGCTCTCGCTTCAGCTCGGCGGGAGCACGGCTGACAATATCGCCCTTGGGAAAAAGACCGTCCGCGGCGCGCTTGCCCATGGTTACAGCGGCGGGTTTGTTGTGATGGATGACTCGATCGTGCAAGCCCGGTTGAGTGGCGGTGCGGCGGAGGCGGCCGGCCGCAACACTGCGATCGCCAAGCACAAGGCGCAACAAGCCGCGCAGAGCGCAAGCGTGTACGGCAAGGCGGCAGGCAAGGTCTTGCGGCAGACCCAGGATGAGAACGCACGGAATGTAAGCCTGTATGGCAAGGCGGCGGCAAAAGTCGTCAAGGAAAGCCGAGCAGGGAAGAACGCTGCCGGCTGGTTCAAGTTGGTTAAAAACGCTGCAGCGAATGCGATGAGCGATCCGGATAAGCGATGAGGGTCCAGGCGACACGGGGAGGCCAGGCGACGCGAGTCCAAATGGCGCGGAGCCAAGTGACGAAGGCCCAGAGTGTCTCGTAGGCTGCGCGCCCTCACCGCGCAAGACCATGAGCGCCTGCCTGGCAGCTGCTGCGGTTGCATGTTCTGGGAGAGTCCCAAGCGGCAGGAGCGCCTCTGTGCGGCGGTGCTTGACACCGAGGGGCAGCGCGCATGGCACCATGGCGTTGCGCAGGAGTGGGGCGATTGCGGTAAGGTCGCGTTCGACGAGGACGACGTTGCCATCGGTTGCATCAAATACGCGCCGTCCAGCTTCTTTCCCCAGTCGCAGACGTTTGGCTCGGCACCAAAAAAGCCGTCGACGCCGCTCATCACCTGCTTGCATATAGAGCCGTATGCGCGGCAGACGGGGCTTGCGACGGTGCTCCTCCGAGCCGCGCTGCGTGACCTGGCAATCCGCGGCGAGCGCACAGTCGAGTGCTTTGCGCTTGCCAAGCGCCCGCCAAGCTGGGAGGATGCCCCGATGCCGGGTATCGAGTTCTTGCTGCGCAACGGGTTCACGGTCTCGCGTCCTGACCCGGTCTACCCGCTCCTGCAGCTGGAGCTGCGTTCGCTCGTGCTTTTAACCGAGAACCTTGAGGCAGTGCTTGAATCGCTCAAGCTCCCCCTTCGCATGCCGGGGCGTGTCCCGGTGCCAGGACTTAAGGATGGATGAGAAGGCGCATGAATGAGGCTTTGGGAAAGGCAGATCCGTGCGGATGCAAGATCCCGAAGGGAGCAGACCCGGGCGAGCGCAAGATCCCGAAGAAGGCAGGTTCGCGTGAGCGGGTCCGGTCATTCCTTGAGCGCCACGGGCTTGCCGAGGGGTTCTTTGAGTTCGAGCAGTCCACCAAGACGGCGGTGATGGCTGCCGAGGCAGTGGGCTGTGAGCTTGGCCAGATCGTGAAGTCCCTGGTCGTGACTGTGGACGACGACAAGGCCGTGCTTGCGCTTGTGGCGGGCGACCGAAGAGGCGATTTTAGCGCGATTGCGGCGGCGGTTGGCGGCTCCTCGGCGAAAATGGCCGACGCAGACACAGTCCGAGAGGTCACGGGATATGCGATCGGCGGGGTCTCGCCGTTCGACCTGCCCGAAGGGATCCCTGTGCTCGTGGACGACTCCTTCGAGTGCTTCGACGTGGTCTATCCGGCTGCGGGGACGCCGTCGTCGATGGTGCGCATAGGGGTGCCCATGCTTGTTGAGATCTCACGGGGGAGACTGGCGGCGATCTCGCAGTAGCGGCAGGGTCAGGGTCAGGGCAAGGGCAGGGGCCAGGGCTCTCGCACGGCATCGCTGGGCTTCTGAATCTAATAGATTTCATAGGTCTATGAAATCTATTAGATTCAGTTGTTTTAGCAGTATCTTGGCGGTACCGTTAAACGCGCTCGATCCGCCCTGCGGTTCGGATCGCTTGCGATGGCGTAATAACCACATCGACGCGCATATCGTGGGTCTCACAGGGGATCTCCGGTACAAGCTGCTCGTCAAAGGCATAGCCGATGAGCAGGCAGTCGCTTCTGACCGCTGGCAGCAGCCTGTCGTAATAACCGCCCCCCTGGCCGAGGCGGTGTCCTTGTGCGTCAAAGGCCACTCCCGGGACGATGATCGCGTCTATGCCCACAGGCTCTACGCGAGGGGCATCCTTTGGGGGCTCCAATATCCCTATGTGCCCTGCAAGAAGGGTCGCAGGGTCAGCGACAAGGTGTAAAGTGAGCAGGCCGTGTCCGTGGCCGTGGCGCTTGCCACCTGTGGGCGCTACCGGCGCGGCAACAACGCGGGGTAAAGCGACCTGCACGCCGCGTGCGCGCAAAACCTCCAGCGCGGGTGCGGGGTCGAGCTCCTCGGCGGTCGCAGAGTATGCGAGCACTACCCCTGTTGATGCGGTCGTCGACATGGCCGCCGACATGGCCGCCGCCGCGGCCTCTGCCGATGCGGCCACCGACGCGATCTCAGGCAAAGCCAGCAGCTGTTCGGCGGCAGCGGAGGAGAGCGCAGCGCGCACGGACGGGTCGATGGCACGCCGAGCAAGGCGCATACGGGCGCGCAGGGCGCTTTTCTCGGCGGCGATGTCAGAGGGGGTGTCCATAATGTGTCCGGTGGCTGTCTTATGGCTCGCGGCCTGATCTGTGGCCGGGTGGCTTTCCTTGCTCGGCTATAGCGAGCCATGCTCGGACGAACTCGCTCCACCCGTCACCGCGTAGGCCGTGGGTGCGCCAGATGTTGTTGCAGGAGACGCTCGGGGTGTCCAGGCCGCCTGTGGGGCGCGAGAGCGCTGCGCAGACCCCGGGGTCTGCAAAAGCGTTTGCGACGAGCACCATCACCCCGGTTGCATCGGCCATCTCCAGGTCTGTCGCCGAGTCGCCGATGGCCGCCGCCTGTGAGCGGTCGAGCCCGCGGGCTTTTAGGTCGAGGGCGATCGCCTGCGCCTTGCTCACCCCTCGGGGCACCAGATGATAGGCGGTCGGGACGCTTTCCTCGGCGCAGGCGAGCGTGCCTGCGTTGCGCACAGGGCCGTTATCGAGCAGGGCGGTCGGTGGGTCAAAGGCATCGAGCACGGTGCGGGCAGCCTCGAGGTCCAAAAACCCTCGGAGCAGGTGGGTCGACTCGCGGGAGGACCCGTTGCCGGTATCCCATGGCGTGTGGTACTCGATGCGCCCGGGGAACGCCTCCATCAAAGCGTCGGCGATCCCTGCGCGAGCGATGGCCTGGTACGGGGCCTCGCTGGCGGGGCTTTGCCGGTGGGCGTTCTCAGGTGTTGCGGCTGTCGGGTTGCCCGTCGCCGCGGGCATCGTTGTCGGCCACTCCCCGTTGTTGTAGGCCACTTCGGCGGGGGCACCTGGCCGAGGACGCCTCACGATGACGGCTCCCGCCTCGGCGATGAAGTCGCTCCAGCCGAGCAGCCGCGTGAGTTCGGCGAGCTGTATCCTGCTCCTGCCTGAGACGGGGACGGCCTTGAGTCCGGTGCGCGCAAGGGACGTGATCGTCTCGGCGGTCGATACCGACGGCGCGCCGAGCCCATCTGCGAGCACGGAGCCGCCGGGGGCGAGCAGTGTGCCGTCGAGGTCGGTGTAGAGGATCTCCACGCGGGCCAGTGCCTCGAAAAAACGAGGATCGTTATCGATGAAAGGGATCGTATGCATGCAATGATGATACAACGTCTGCGTGATGAAAGGCGCGACAGAGACATGCCGTCTTACCATAAGGCCGACAAAACGGTATAACTGAACGCGACAAAAGTTGGGAGTGCGGCAAAAGTCGGGTTAAGTAGTAGGCTCAGATTGAACAGGACTTCGGTTGGACGTTAGAGGACAACACGACATCGCGGCATCTGCTCCTGCGGGCACCGGCGCGGGTGCGCCTGTGGGCGCGACAGCAACCACGTTTGCAGATGCAGTCCCAACACCGGTGCTCGCCTTTTCCGACGCCAGCTTCGTCTACGCTGGGGTCGGACGCCAGGTAGAGGCACTCTCTGGGCTCACGTTCTCGGTCGCGCCCGGGGAGTCCGTTGCGGTGATCGGGCCGAGCGGATGCGGCAAGTCAACGATGCTTCTGCTCGCAGCCGGGCTGCTTCGCCCCACGCACGGGGGCGTGCAAGCGCATGGGGCCGAGGTGTCCGCCCCGAGCCTGGGAACGGCGCTCATATTGCAGGAGCATGGGCTTTTGCCCTGGAAGACCGTCGAGGACAACGCCGGCCTCGGCCTGTTGATCCGCGGTGCGAGCAGAAAGCACGCGAGGGAGCAGGTGCGCGAGGCGCTTGTGCACCTCGGCCTCGGCGACTTCGTGCGTGCGTATCCTGGCGAGCTGTCGGGGGGCATGCGCCAGCGCGTGGGGCTTGCGCGGGCGGTTGCGCTCAACGCGGGGCTGCTGCTCATGGACGAGCCCCTCTCGGCGCTCGATGCCCTGACGCGCGAGGATGTCCAGAACACACTTCTCAAGCTCTGGATCCAGCGCGGGCATGCGCAAGTGCTCGTTACGCATTCGATCGAGGAGGCGGTCTTTTTGGGCCGGCGGATCATCGTGATGTCAGCGCGGCCTGGTAGTGTGTGTGCGGTCGTCGAGAACCCCGATATGGGTGAGCCTGGGTATCGTCAGAGCCCGACGTTTTTTGAGGCTTGCGGGCGGCTGCGCGTGCTGCTGGCGGCTGCGCGCCGACATCTTGCCGAGGGTCAGCAGCCCGCCGGGAGCCAGCAGCCCGCCGAGCAGGGAGCAGTGTCTTAGCGATGGGAAGCACGATGCGGAAGGTGATGGGGTATATTGCCGGGGCGCTTGCGCTTGCGGCGATCTGGGAGCTTGCGGCGATCGCGCTGGGCTCCCCCGCCCTTCCCCGCCCTTCCGCTGCGGTGCCGGCTTTTGTCCGGCTGCTGCCCGGACTTTGGCCGCATGGGCTGCGGTCGTTTGCCCGGGTGCTCGTGGCGATGCTTATCGGGACCGTGCTGGCGGTGCCGCTCGGGTTGGTTGTGGGTCGCTCGGCAAGGATTGATGCGGTGCTTGCGCCGATCATATTCATCACCTACCCGATCCCGAAGGTCGTCTTTTTGCCGATACTGCTCGTCTTGCTCGGTCTAGGCAATGCGCCCAAGGTCGCGCTCATCGCGCTCATCGTGTTCTTCCAGGTCCTTGTGACGGCGCGGGATGGGGCGCGTGCGGTGCCGGAAGGCACGGTGCTCTCTGTGCGCTCCCTTGGTGCGGGGCGCTTCGATGTGATGCGGCACGTGGTGTTCCCAGCGGCGCTGCCGGAGCTGTTCACCGCCCTGCGGATCAGCAGCGGAACGGCTGTCGCGGTACTTTTTTTCGCCGAGTCGATTGCCGGCACAGAGGGGCTCGGCTGGTTTATCGTGGACGCTTGGGGGCGCATCGATTACCCATCGATGTTTGCCGGGATCATCTCGATGGCGCTCATGGGCGTGGTGATCTACGAGGGGCTTGATGCGCTTGAGGCGTGGCTCACAAGGTGGCGTCGGGTGTAAAGGAGGCACGTGAGCAGAAGCGTTACGTTTGTACATACGGCGGACCTGCATCTGGCTGCGCCGTTCAAAGGGCTTTGCGCCGACGACCCGCAGATAGGCGCGGAGCTTGCCGAGGCGACGTACGCGGCCTTCTCGGCGGTTGTAGACACCTGCATCGGGCGCGAGGCGGACTTTCTCGTCATCGCCGGTGACGTATACGATGGTGCGGAAAGGGGTCTTCGGGCGCAGTGGCGCTTCCGAGAGCAACTGTGTCGCCTTGCGGACGCGGGCATCCAGGTGTTTATTGCGCACGGCAACCACGATCCGCTTACCGACCAGGTGGCCGAGCAGGAACTGCCCGAGGGCGTTCACGTGTTTGGTGCAAAGGCGGTCGAGCGCTACGCGGTATTGCGGGACGGCGAGGTGATTGCTGCTGTGTACGGGCAAAGCTTCGGGCGCTCGGCCGAGACGGCGAACCTCGCGCTCGGCTTTCGCCGCAGCGGCGACGAGCCGCTCGCGGTGGGCGTGCTGCACGCGAATGCAGGCGGCAACACGGATTATGACCCGTACGCGCCTGCATCGCTGGACGATCTCCGGGCGGCTGGGATGGACTACTGGGCGCTCGGCCACGTCCACACGTACGGGGTGCTGTGTGAGGATCCGTGGATCGTCTACCCGGGGAACCCGCAAGGGCTGAGCCCAAGGGGGATCGGGCAACGGGGGTGTGTGGTTGTGCACGCCGAGAACGGGCAGGTGACCGGGGTAGAGCGGGTCGAGGCCGCACGCGTGATCTGGGAACAGGTGACCGTGCAGCTGCAGCCTGTGACCTCGCAGGCGACGACTGCTCAGCCTGCAATCGTGCAACCAACTGAAGCGGTGGCCGCGCAGCCTGCGGCCATGCAGCCCGCGACCGCTCAGGCGGCGACCATAGACGGCCTGCGCTCCATGCTCGGGCAGGAATGTAGCCGACTGCGCGACCAGTACGGTCGCCCGGTGATAGCACGCTTCTTGCTCACGGGAGCCACGCCTCTCCATGAGGTGTTGCTGCGACCGGGAGTGGTCGGCGAGCTGCTCGATGACTTACGGGTCGAGCAGTCATACATCCAGCCATGGGTCTGGATCGACAGGCTCCGTGTGGAGACATCCTCGCCGCTCGACCTTGGCAGCATCCGTTCCGGTGGAGGCTTTGCGACCGAGCTTGTGCGCATTGCCGACGAGCTTTCAAAGGATCCCTGCGCGCTTGCGCAGCTCGTTGCCGAGGTGACAGGGCCGGTTGAGAAGGCGCTCGGCTTGCCTGTTACGGCAGTTTCTGGGTACGCGCATCTTCCCGAGCACACGCACACCCCCGACACGCACACCCCTGACACGCACCCCTCCGTGCACACGCACGCTGTTGCACACGCGCACCCTCCCGACCACGCGCACTCTCTTGCGCTCGCGCACGCACGCGACCTCGTTTTAAGCCGGCTGCTCCCCGGGGACGGTGAAAGCTGATGGATCCGGTGAGGCTGCGGTCAGCCGAGGCAGTGCGCTACGGTGCCCTTGAGGGGGCCCGCCTAGAAGTACCTGGCGATGGGCTTACTGTCGTGCTCGGCCCGAACGAGTCAGGCAAATCGACGCTTGCCGCCCTTGTCAGGCATGTGCTCTATGGTTTTCCCGACCGCCGGGAAAAGGAGCGTTCCTATTCGCCGTCGGCGGGATCCCGTCATGGGCGGCTGGTGTTCGAGTCTGCGGGCGGGGAGTGGGCTATCGAGCGGTTCGAGGGCAAGGACCGAGGGCTTGTGAAGGTTGTTGCGCGCAGAGGGTCGGAGCGTCCTGGGCTTCTCGGCGAGATAACGGGCGGGGTGTCAAAAGAAGAGTACCGCGTGGTGTTCGGTTTTGGCTTGGACGAGCTTGCCGAGATAGAAAGCGGCGGGAGCGAGGACGTTGTAGGCCGGTTGTATGCGGCGACAACGGGGCTTGCGGTCAACCCGGTGGACATCCGCAGCAAGCTTGCGGTCGAAGCCGAGTCCCTCTACAAGCAGCGTGGCAAGAACCAGGAGATCAACCGGCTTGCCTCTCGCCTTAGCGAAGTGCGCAAGCGGATCCGAGAGCTTGAGCGGGATGCTGCGGTGGCATCTGGCGAGCAGGATCGCCTGGAGAGGCTCAGGGCACAGGCTGCACGGCTCAAAGAGGAGCGTGACGCGCTCGGCGGGCGGCTGGGTCTGCTTGGGCGCTTGCAGGAGCGGGCCGCAGACAGGGCTGAGCAGCTTACGCGGCTGGCCGATGAGCTTAAGGGAGCCGAGGCCGAGGCCGAGAGAGTGCGTCGCAAGTCCGAGTTGCTGGTGGTCGATGAGAACGCCCTGGCAGCGGCACCTGCAGTCCAGGCGGTCCTTGAGGACGCATCTGCATTCCGCGAGCGGCTTGCACAGATAGCCAGCTTGGACGAGCAGGCTGCAGAAACCGCTCGGCGCAAGCGAGCTTTTGGCCGACTGCCTGCGGATGCGGCTGATTCGCCCGAGCTGCGGGTAGCGGTCGATAGGTGGAAGGACCGCCTGAATGATGCGCGCCGCGATCTCGAGCATCGACAGCAGGCGATGAGAGCCGCCGAGGACGACTTGGCCCGCGAAGAGGCGGTTGTTGCTGATGCGCCGGCGCAAAAGGAGCGCCCAGACCGTACGATCCTTTGGATCGGGGTGGCCTTGGCGGCGCTCGGCGCAGGGGCTGCTCTTGTCGGCGCGCTGATGCACCAGACGATGGCAGCCGTTTTTGGCGGCGTGATATTGGTGTTTGCCTCGGTATGCGCCCTTATCGGCGCGAGGCCGCATTCGTCCAACCAGTCGTCGTCAGAGGAGACGTCTGGGAAGGTCTTGCGCCTGCGAGCCGATGTCACGTCGGCGGCCCAAGCTGTCCAGCGGGCAAAAGACGCGCAGGATCAGGCCGCCTTAAGGTGGAGGTCATGGCTTGAGGAGCACTCGCTCGATGCTTTTGGGGACGACCCGCTGGCGGTGATCGGCCTGCTTGAGCAGATCCGGGAGCGCGATGGCTTTGCGTCCGAGCATGAGCGCATAGAAGCGGCGGCGGCGAATGGCCGCAAAATTGCCGAGGCGTGGGTCCTGCGGCTGGTCGAGGCAGCCGGGCTGGTCGATCCTGCATTCGCCCAGGTGCCGGAGTTGACAGCGGCATTAGGGCTTGCAGAGCGCGTGCGGGTTGCGGTGAAGCGTGCGGCGGAAGTGGCAGACGAGCGCAAGCAGCTCGCGGGGCAGCTGGAGGCGGCAGAAGCAAGGCACCGGGATCTTGCGCATCAGCACGATGCGCTTGCCTCAGAGGCCGAGGCCATTGCGAGCGAGTACGGCTTGGCAGGGGCAGCGGGGCTCTCGCCGCATGAGGTGGCGGACGAGCTGGCAGCCCGTGCGGCGAGCCTGGCCGCAGACTTCGATCACGTGCGGGAGCGCCATGAGCAGGCATGCCGCGACGAGGCCAGCCTAAGCGCGCGCATCGACGAGCAGGGACGTGACGACGCACTGGCCAGTGCACGACAGGAACTCGAGGGCTTGCGGGTCGAGGCAGACGAGGCGGCCAGCCGCTTCCTTGTGGCCGGGCTTGCCGTGAGGCTTATGGACCGTGCGTGTGAGCGCTTTGAGCGGGAGCGGCAACCCGAGGTCGTGATGCGTGCGGCGCAGGTGTTCTCGGCGATGACCGAGGGCCGCTACTCCGATCTCCGTGTGCGGATCGACGGCAAGGAGATCTCGGCTGTTGCCCATGATGGTGCCGTGCGATCCACCCGTGAGCTCTCTCGCGGGACTGCCGAGCAGCTGTATCTGGCGTTGCGCGTGGGGCTCATCGGCTCTTTAGGCGGGCTTGGGCGCTCGCTTCCTATCCTCATGGACGATGTGGTTGTGAACTTTGATCCGGCTCGTCGGGCAGAAGCGGCAGCCGCAATCGCCGCGCTCGCCTCCGAGCGACAGGTATTGTTTTTCACGTGTCACCCGAATATTGCCGAAATACTGTATAAACGGGTGAAGAACTCCGAGTTGGTACAACTCTGAGTCGGTGAGCCAGTGCAGGTTCTTTGCGTTAGTACAGGTTCCGCGCCAGCACAGGTTCTGCCCACGAAAAAACAACTGATCGCTTGAAAAGTAGGCCAAGATCAAAAGGAGTGGTCCATAATGCGTCGGTTCGGGCAATCCGGTTCTCTTGTCGGTCTTATCCTTGCCACGATCCTTGTGCTCTCGCCCCTGAGCGCTTCTGCACAGGGACAGTCGAATGCCGAGGCACTGGCTGGAGGTTCCGATAGGGGCGCTGCCATACTGGCCGAAAGCCAGCCGTTTGCAAAATGGACGGCTGTAAGCGCAGGGGATGGGTACTCCCTTGGCCTAAGGGACGACGGCACGCTTTGGGCATGGGGGGTTAACAGGACAGGACAGCTCGGCGACGGTACGAATACAAGCAAGAACGTCCCCACCCAGATCGGAGACGATACCGATTGGGAGGCGATCAGCGCAGGCCACAGCCATTCCCTTGCGCTCAAGGAGGATGGCTCGCTCTGGGCATGGGGGTTTAACCCCTGGGGCCAGCTTGGCGATGGGACTGGCGGGAGCGGGACGAATGCCAACGACAAGAACGTCCCTGTTCGCATCGGGGCCGACTACGACTGGACGGCGGTCAGTGCAGGAGACAATCATTCCTGTGCCATAAAAGACGACGGCTCGCTCTGGGCATGGGGGTATAACGAGTTTGGTCGGCTCGGCAACGGCACGACGGTGAACACGAGCACCCCTGTCCTCATCGGGGTCGCTACCGATGCATGGCAGGACGTTAGCGCAGGAGGTCGCCACTCCCTTGCCATCAAAGACGACGGCACGCTTTGGGCATGGGGATATAACTTCTATGGGCAGCTCGGCAACAGTGCGAACGGTGCGACTGCGAACAGGAATATCCCGACCAAAGCCGGAACAGCTGCCGATTGGAAAGCGGTTGTTGCAGGCGAGGACCACTCCCTCGGCATCAAGGGCGATGGCTCGCTCTGGGCGTGGGGTTACAACAATTCTGGACAGCTCGGCGGCGGTTCGACCGGCTCGGTTTACAACAAGAATGCTCCCACCCAGATTGGGAGTGGTGCCGATTGGGAAGCGATCACCGCAAGGAGGTATCACTCCTTTGGCACAAAACGTGACGGCTCCCTTTGGGCTTGGGGGAACAACGAGTATGGGCAGCTCGGCATTGGTACCAGCGGTTCGGGTGCCGGTAAGGATGTCCCCACACAGGTTGAGACTGATATTGGCTGGAGAGCGATCAGCGCAGGAAGCAGCCACACTCTTGCCACGAAAAGTGACGGTTCGCTCTGGGCGTGGGGAAGCAACGAGTATGGGAAGCTCGGCAACGAGACAACGGTGAGCACGAGCACCCCGATCCTTATCAGCGGCCCGCCACCCGATGAGACCCCGCCTGCTACGATCTGTGACATCGAGGCGAGCTATGTCGGCATGGCCACGATCACCCTCACCGCGACCGACGAGACGGGCGGCTCGGGCGTGGCGGCGCTCTACTACAAAGTCGACGACGGCGGCATAGAGACCGTGATGCCCACAGGCGCTTTGCCAGCGTATGTGGTCACGGCTACCGTCACTGTCGTAGGCGATGGTATCCACACGCTCGAGTTCTGGGCAGTTGATAACGCGGAGAACGAGGAGTTCCCGCACACGGAGGTCAAATTTACCGTCACGGCCCTCCCCGACACGACTCCCCCGGTGTCTGGCTCCGATGCGGCCCTTGGCTATGCATCCGCGCCTGCGGTGATCACCCTCACCGCGACCGACGAGACGGGCGGCTCGGGCGTGGCAGCGCTCTATTACAAAGTTGATGACGGCGATGTAGAGACCGTGACACCTACAGGTGCCGCGCCTGCCTACGATGTCACAACGACGATAACCGTCTCAGAGGAAGGCACCCACACGCTCGAGTTCTGGGCGGTTGACAACGAGGAGAACGAGGAAGAGCCGCACAACATAGCGGTGTTCCGCGTGGGCCTTCTCCCTGACAAGACCCCTCCGTCCTCGGCCTGCGATGCTGAAGCGAGCTATGTCGGCACGGCCACGATCACCATCACTGCCACCGATGAGGGTCCTGGGAACGAGGAGTCAAGCGGTGTGCGTGAGGTCACCTACATTTTGAACGACGAAGAACCGGTTGTGACCCTGGGGGACGAGGCGGTTGTTGCTGCCTCAAGGGAAGGCACCTACACGCTCGAGTTCTGGGCGGTTGACAACGAGGAGAACGAGGAAGAGCCGCACAACACCGTCACTTTTGCCATCACCCTCGAGGATCCTGACGATCCTGAGCCAGAGGACATGCCGATCACGGCTACTGTGAAAGACAAACATGCCGAGACGGTGCATGGCGCGGGTTTTGACTCCACAAGCACTGGGTGCGAGGACATGTGCCATACCGACCCCGTCATCACCGGCTGCACGGATGCCGGGTGCCACCGCATCGCGGAGGCTCCTGACCTCGAGCCAGGGCACACGGACGATGATGCCCCTGAAAGCCACGGCTACATCAGGCCGGAGACCTACGGCTGCGACGGCTGCCACAGGATCAAGGGCGACGGCTCAGGCGGCACGATCACCCGTATATCAGGCGCAGACCGCTATGCGACCGCCATCGAGGTCAGCAAGAGAAACTTCACGTCCGCTAACGCGGTCATCATAGCCACTGGTGCGAACTACGCAGACGCGCTTTCTGCAAGCGCGCTCGCAGGCTCGCTTTCCGCCCCACTTCTGCTTACGAGGACCGAGTCCTTGAGCACCGGTGTGCTTGGCGAGATCAATCGCCTCGGTGCAAAACAAGCCTACATCATGGGCTCTTCTGCAGCGGTCTCTAACGCAGTAGAAGGCCTGCTTGGCGAGGCAGGCATAAACGTCGAGCGCATCGCCGGTGCCGACCGCTACGCCACGAGCACTGCTATTGCAGACAAGGTTGCAGAGCTTGAGGGCACCTCGTTTGCCAAGAAGGCGTTCCTTGCCCGCGGCGACAACTTCGCAGACGGGCTTGCCGCATCCCCGCTTGCGTATCGAAACAAGATGCCGGTCGTTCTCACCCGTCCGGCAGAGCTCCCCGCCCCTGCAGGGAGTGCCATCCAGGCTCTCGGCATCATGGATGTCACCATACTCGGCTCTGTCGCTGCGGTATCTGCAAGCGTCGAGGCAGAGGTCGGTGCCCTCGGTACGGACCTGACCGTCAGACGTGTCGCCGGCACAGACCGCTACGCCACCGCAGAGGCGATAGCAAGGCACGCGTTTGACAACTCGCTTGCCACCAAGAACTTCATCGGTGTGGCCACAGGGTTGAACTTCCCTGACGCGCTTGCCGGAGGGGCTGCGACAGGCGAGCGTGGCGGCATACTCGTGCTCACCACGCCAGACGCGCTCTCCCAGAACTGGGAGGGCTACCTGTCAGGCGCGTACGGGGGCATCAAGCCAGACATCCAGATCTATGGCGGGGACAATGTGGTCTCCGAGAGTGTCATGAACAAGCTGCGGGCGATGCTGATCGACTGAGGCCTGCAAAAGTAGGCACGACGCGCAACAAGATCTGACGTACAGCAAGATCCGATGCTAACAAAGTTTGGCATTGACAGGATCTGACACCACTAGCAAGAACTGATCCGGGTAAGACCTGACATACAGCGTGACCAGAGCGCGGGCTGCACTCCAAGCATGGGGCTGCAGCCCGCGTGTGCTCTATGCTGAGCCGCACGTGGCGTCTTTTATGGCTTTATCCTCGGCGAGTGATATCAATGGATATAGATCGTTGTAGTGCTTTTGGATAAACATGGGGCTGCGCTTTTTGTACAGCCGCGCAGCAACGCGGTCGGCGATCGGCAGGACAATGCGCTCGTGGGCGCAGAGCACTTCGGATACGGTACCAATGCTGCCGGTGGCCTGCTTGTTCAAGCACGCGCAGTAGTGGTTGCAACGCTTTTGGATCGCGCAGTCGTCGCAACCCGGCTTTTCCGTCTCGTTCCGGACGTATAGCGCCTTGCGAGCCTCTTCGTCTATGCCGCTCTGCACATCGCCGATCCTATACCCAACGTCGCCTACAAACTGCACGCAGGGATATATCCCGCCATCCGGCGCGATCGAGAGCTGGTGTTGCCCGAGCTCGCAGCGCTCGTGACGATATGTCTTGTTATGCACATGGCTGCTTATCTTCACATCAAAGGGGCTGAGATAGAATTTATCCTCCTTGACCGTGTGTTCATAATAGAACGATGCCAACCTGTCATACTGCCGTTTCAACTCGCCGAGTGCCGCCCTGTCCCATTCGGCGGCGTAATGCAGCGAGCAGATCAGATATCGAAAGCCGAGCGAATACAAGAACTCAACAGACTCGGCATACCACTGCACGGTGTCGGGGCTCACGGTCATCAGAGCTGGCGCATACGGGAAGGATCGCAACAGGCGTTCCGCCGCGGCAACGACCCGATCATGCGTGGGAGCACCGCCCTTTTGCCGCCTGTGGGCGTCATGCGCCCTTTCTGTCCCGTCTATGGACAGGGCGATAAATATGTCGTGTGTGCGGGCATACTGCAAAAACGCGTCATCCAGAAGAAGTCCGTTGGTAGTTATTTTGTAGAAAAACCTTCCATGCCCGGATGCGTGCGCCTGCTCTGTCGAATACGCCACGGTGTCTTCGATCAAGTCACGGCACAACAACGGCTCACCGCCAAAAAATATCAAGCCGAGGCGATGGCCGCCGGATCGCAACGCAAGGTCGACGGCTTTATGCGCGGTATCGGCAGACATGCGATCCGCTGACTGCGAGACATAGCAGTATTGGCAGCGCATGTTGCATTCTGCGGTCAGATGGAGCGTATAGTGCATTTAAATGATCCCCTGCGCCGAGAGCCACTCGATGAAATCCTTGACTTGCTCTCGCAACTCGGCGGAGGCTCGTTGACGCGCTTCCTTCTCGAGCCGAGCGCGGGCTTTTTTCCAGTCATCGGCTTTTGAGACGCTCATCATATCTACCCGTTCAACCGGGTCGTAGAACACGCCATGCACATTTCCGTGATCGGATCTGTTCAGGCCATCATTTAGTGTTCGTGCAGCTTCTTTGTAGTCATAGCGCGATACAGTTGAGACCCGCATGATTCCATTTTCATCCGGCCCAGCAGATTCCCACATACGCATATCATCGGTGGAAACATATTCCATAACGATGTTTCTGCCCTGCACGGTAAAGTCGAAATCAAGCCTGCCTTTTACAGTTTGCATGCGACTATCATTATCGCGTGGCGAATAGTACGGGTTAGGTTTCGGGATCTGGATATTTTCGATCGTGCCACCATTTTGCCGTACGACCAGACCCGACTTCTTGAACTCGTCTTTGATGATGGCAAAAGCGTCGTCTTCTGATAAGAAGACCGGTGCAGCAACTGCCTGACAGCCATAGGTGCCGACGCCATTGCCATGCTCGAAAAACGGCGTTCCGAAAATGGGTGGAGGCGCAAAGTCCCCCATTGTTATGGCACCCGTCCCAGGAGCGGACGGAGGCGCAACACCCCCCATGGTTGTGGTTTCTGTTCCAAGAGCGGGCTGAGGCGCAGAATCTCCCGTCAAGGCGGCTCCGCTATTGCACCCCGCAAGCCCAAGTATGACTACAGCGGACAACACAGTGCCTGCCACAGGCGTTGCGTACCAGCGCAGCGGCCTGTTTTCAAGCAGCAAACGGTTGAGCTCGACGGAATACTGATCCGGATATTTAGGGGTTACCTGTTTTTTGACCGGCACGATCTTTATTTTGGTTGCAATGATGCACCTCCATGTTTATCGCGTTACCGGAGTTCTGACATGTCTATTGGGGAGCGGCGCTCATGCCCAAAGCCTGTCCGTGATTACTAAGACGACGGAAAGATGCCAAATGTTCTTGCCGGATGCCAAAATCTTGCAAAAACATCCAGTGTGGTGCGGATAAAAAGAGTTACAGTGCGGATTGGCAGTGCTGATGGAGCCAAGGTGATCAAGAACGTGCGACAATATAGTCGGCGCAGGTCCAGTGACGAAGAAATTGGTCAGATCACCATTGGCCACACCGGAAGCGGGATGGGCGTCTGTGCGATTAGCCGGAAGCGTGGTTGTCACTATTCAACGATTAGCAAGATGCAAAAGGCGAGGTCGCATTGATGAAAACTACCTTGATAAAGGGACAGGAGCATTCATGCAAAAAGCTACTGCGATCTTAGTTTTCGTCGCGCTTCTCGTGATGCTATCAGGGTGCAAGGGGGGAGCGAGCAGCACCGAACCAGCCGAATTAACTGCCAAGGGAGCTGCAAAAATAGCCCGAGCACATCTTAAATCTGGCGGATCGCAACAAACTTTAGACACAATCACTAATTTTAACTCGCCAAGTGTTGCACGCATGGATGGGTATGGTCCGCAAAAACAAGGAGTATGGAAAGTCACCTTTACCACTACGCAAGATCCACTACTTGGGTCGATAACACTTTATCTCGATAGGCATACGGGAGATGTATTAGGCGGTGACCCAAGAGACTAGCGTAGCCACCACAGCAGCAACAAGGAAATCATCAGAACCGGGCCGAGAATAACCGTTATGCGCAGTTTCGGCACTTTGATATTCAGGACAAAAAAGAATCCGAGAACTGCGAGAGTCACGACACCAGCAGGTACTGAACCAAAAAGAGTGATGGCAGGCAAGATCCACGCGACATTCGTTACAGGCAATCCTCGGTAATATGGCTTGTGCACGTCCGGAACAGCGCTGGTGTTGAAATGTGCAAGCCGAATTACCGCACAGGTTACATAGAAGGCATAAACAATAAGCACGTACCACGCCCTCGCGCCAAGCGAGAACATAATGATTACCGGGGTTACGCCAAAACTGATGACATCCGCGATCGTGTCCAATTGGATGCCAAATTTCTTTTCCTCAGTTGTCCGATTGATCATGCGTGCAACCGCACCATCACTCATGTCGCAGATCCCGGAAACGATAAGGCATATGATGCTCAGTCTGAGATTCCTATACCCTGCGAAGTAACAGCTTGCAAGAGCAAAGAATAAGCCCAGCATAGTGATACTGTTTGCAAGATTCTCATACCCAAGAAACGGTCTTTTTTCTGGGGCCAATGGCTCCACATCCATTTTGATGGTTGGATTACCGACGGTCGCGCAAGTAGTGCTGGAGCCAGTGCCCATCCATTTTGATCAGCTGTTCGAATAGTCTTGCATTACCTTGTGCTCATGGGGTTGCTCTAAGACCAAACCGTGTCTTATCTCCTCCATAGCAGCGTCTCGCTCGATATTGTTGTTCGTTGAGGCGATGATCAATTCGAGTGCAGAATACGGCATGATCTGCGATTCCATGTCATAGAATCTTTTGAATTGAGAGTAATCTTTTGCGGCTTCCACGGCGCAACTCGTGTGCAATATCTTGTGTTTGCTTTGAGGCATAACAAAGCCGCACTCTGCTGTGAGGAACTCCTTCACGCTCTCATAATCATAGGTATCACTTTCTGAGATGTCGTTCAGATCAACATGGACGAATGCCGGCATCAGCGCTCGCCTATCGCTTTGCCGTATTGCTCTTTTGAGATTCTGTTTGAGATTAGGGATGTAGTCCATTGACAGGCACACGTTGGATACCAGCTGATTCTTGCTACCTGATAACCGCTTGATCAACCCGTCGCCATATGCCAGTTGTCTGACCAGCATAAGCATTTCCCGCTGTCCGCTTTTGAGCGGCTTCTTCAATAACAGGAGTCTTCCCACATTCATCAGGAAGTCCAGTGCCTTGTTGTCGCGTGCGGTGTACGCCATTTTTGGCACTATTCTGTTGTAATAAAGCGCCTTCATCTGAGCTGGTTCGTTAGCCAGTACCACATAGGGTACCCGCTCCTCGCAAAGCAATGAATAGAATATGGCATGGGCTATCGAAGTGCATGCACAGGTGTTGTTTTGGAGCTCAAGCAACTTTCTAAACATTGGTTTCAGATCAGCGTCGGCAATCCGCCGTGAAACGAACTCAACATTGGGAAATAGCCTGTGTGCGTTCTCAATGCTTTGCCGAGCATTGTCGGACATATACGGAAGCTCCCAGGTGAGGGCTACCACCCGGAGGTTTAATTTCTTCGACAAATAGTATAGAAGGTAGGTTGAATCCTTGCCCCCAGTGTAAAACAGCGCTACATCAAAACGTCCTGCCCTGTTCTTGGACTGCTGGAACACGTTCTGGATTGGCAGTATCGAGACCAGGTGCTTCTCTGTGTCGGCACATATAGGGCACAGACCCTCTTCATCAAACTCAATTCCCGGGATAATGTAATTGTTTGCTATACAGGATTTGCAAAACGTAGCGTCATCGAGAGTGCCCGGTGTTTTGACGTACTTATCTTCCGGAACAATAATGCCCTGACCAACATATGCCTCGAAAAGCTCACTTTGAGTATCACAGGTACCGTTTATGAGATCTCGGAAAAACGCGATCTCCTTTTTTGTGAGCCTGATGGTGTTCTTGTTCAAATACGGCTTTTTGCGAATACCGTAATAGATAAGCTGGCCATCCTCGAGCTTCCACCTATTTTGTAATACGTACCTCATTTGTTTGCGCCTGCTCACATCTGCCCGGGGTTAAAACCTTACAAACTTATCAATAACGAAAGATGCCTTATTCGCTTTATAATATGCAGAATCATAGGCGCAATTGGAGTAGCAATAAGGATTGCACTCTTTTACAGATTCCTCCAAGGTCTCTTTGAGACGTGCGATTTTCTCCGGTGTCAATGAGAGGAAGTCGATGTCTAATGCATCCATTTTTTTGGTACAGCTTCGGATTGCTCCGTTAGGGGCGACGTTGATCCACCCAAACCTTGTTGGATAATTACACTTCCAAAACTGCTCGTGCCTGAGAAACCTGAATACATTCGTGAAGTATGATTTGTGGTCTATGACGGGGTAGTGCTCATCTTTTTTCGCGAGGATGTAGTCAACAATCTCGTGCAATAGGTCACTATCCTGCTCTGAGAAGTGTATGTCTTTTTCGCCGGGATTTTTCATATCGGGCACGATGAAGCCAAGTGAGATCGGAATGTCGCGATGCTTTGAAAGCTCTAGCAGTGCTTTAATATCTTCAAAGTTGTTGTTGTAAATTACCGAGTTCATTCTGGTTTTCATGCGGTAAGCTTTTTCTGCCGAGCTTAACGCCGCAACGATATTGCCATCAAAGAGCCTGTTCTTCCGCGACACGGAGTTCCTGTCGCGTGTATCGACCGAGATATTCAAATAGTCGAGCCCTGAACTGCCGAGCTTCTGGATCGTTGTGTCGTCGAGCAACGTTCCGTTTGTCGTCAAATCGGTCATGATATTCTGCTTTGAACACAGCTCGAGCGCATCATAAAGATGATCCCAAAGCATAGGTTCCCCGCCGAGGAAACTCATAAGCCCAACCTCTAGGCTGACGGCCTTTTCAAGAACTTGACAGAATAAATCCCACGACATATCCGAAGAATCGTTGTTCTTTTGAAAACAGTAGCTGCAGCTCAAATTACATCTGTCAGTCGGGATAATCCGTACAAAGAAGGCCGTGTTCGTTATATAGGAAGATACGAGGGTTTTTGCAAAGTTCAGCTCTTTTTGCGGTTTCACTTCTCGCGCCTCCCTATTTCATGAATGCGGGTATGCCAAACCACCGGATCGAACAGAATAGATGCACGTCATCAGATCCGAGAATTGTGCTATTGCGCCAGGACTTCCCGCCCAAAGCGATTCCTGCGTTCTGCGCTCATAGTAGCACCTGTCCACTGGTCTCATTTTGGGCTCGGTTCTTATTCATAGAAATAGCATTTGTTCTGCATATTGCTACCACGGACGGGACGACTGGATTTAGAGAGGTCAAGTTCGGGAGACGAAGAGATTGACCAGAGCAGAGTCGGTTCGCCAACAAAACTCAAGTCCTTGGGGTTTGCCCTCTATACGAGAAGCGACAAGACCAAAGGGGCGAGGATCCATCCGAAGTCCGTCAAAAGGTTCAGGGCGCGGGTAAGATGGATCACCAAGCGGAACCAGGGCGGAGCTATGATGTGGTCGTCTCCGAGCTGAGGCGCTACGCCGACGGGTGGCTCCAATACTTCGGCATTGCCGACATGAAGGCTCTCATCCGATGCTCAGCCAGTGGATACGCTGCAGGCTGCGGGGATGTATATCTGGAAGCCGCGGAAGAAGGTCTCAGCGCGGGTTCGCAGCCTGATGAGGCTTAAAGCGACAAGGAGCCAGGCATGGCAGTAAGGCGAACATCCGGAAGGGCTATTGGCGCACTGCGAGCAGCTGGATCCTTGGCACTACCATTGCGAGCGAACCTCTCAAACGTTGCGGACATGCAGATGCATCCAAGAAGTACGAGGAGGTGCACTCAAGCTGCCGAACCGCCGGGTACCGAACGGTATGCACGGTGGTGTGAGAGGACGGGAATCCGGAAAGCCCGGCTATGCCTATTGACCAGATTCCCTCCCGCTCGATTTCATTCCACTATGCGCTCACTTTTTACTTTAACTCTGTAATATCCTGTTTCTAATCTTTGCTAATCTAAGCATTTCTTTATGTTGCAAGACGTTGATTCCTTGTAATGCAGTGCTGATTCCTTGCAATGTGAGACTCTTTTTCTGTAGCTCGATGCTCGTATTCAGGGCTCCCATTATTCTATCGCTTGATAGAT
>Ga0123353_10000338_pt1 | contig 57671 bp, 67 predicted proteins | sample TergutLab28metaG_3_FD_92763 | JGI IMG/M metagenome (GOLD analysis project Ga0123353, IMG submission 92763) | Labiotermes labralis P3 segment gut microbial communities from Petit-Saut dam, French Guiana - Lab288 P3 | ecosystem: Host-associated > Arthropoda: Insects > Digestive system > Gut ... | reverse complement strand
GCGGGATTAACAGTCCGGGCGGTTCACCGATAAACACCATATCGTCGTCAGGTGTGAAGCTCGTCCTGCGCGGGAAAACACGGATTATTCTCATGTTGTATTTCCTTTGCTTCGGGCATAAGCCGCAGAGTGCAAATCCGCTATCATCAGTCCCGTTTTTGTCAACTCCGCATCATTGAACCGCAACCTCAGCTTATTCATAGTTGCATGTTTTTTGCGTGTAATAAGAATCAGGTTATCAAGTGATATGTTCTGCTTGTCACCATCGCCGAATATAACAATATGACCTTGCGGAATTTCGCCGTGCGCCGCTTCCCATAGTAAGATGTGCTTTGGGCACCACTTGTTCGGATCGGCAACCTTGATATAAACATAGCCGTCACTTCTAATAAGTTCTGTACCGACAGGGAGATGGTTATGAGGCGTCTGACCTTTCTTAAACTGTGTTTCTTCGCCGCCGATCCACCATTTCTTTTTACCTTTGTTAAATGGCACTTGTCCGGGCTTGAATCGACCGTCTGTGGCTCCACTAAAATGACCTCTATTGTTTGCTGCCGCCATCACCTGTTTACGAGTGAAGCTCGTGCCGAATCTTTTGTTAAGCATATCTGTCAACTCTGTATATGGGCGTCCTTGGACATTTGCCAGAATGAATTCTATTTGCTCGGGCGTGAATAACCGCAACCCTCTTCTGTATGTAGAGGGCGCGACGGCTCCGGCGGCACCGCTTATACACACCTCGATGATAACGCTACTCATTAACTTTACCTGTAAGTAGAGCCGGAAGCTCGAAGTTAGACCTGCCGCCGTACTCCGCCATCAGTTCAGCGGCTTTTAGTACCAGTGCCGCGCTGCTTACAATCTGCGTGGATACGCCGGTTATAGCCTTCGCACGGTCTATTTCGGCAAGCAGTTTATCGCCGGTCAGGTCATCGTCGTTGAGACGCTCAAGTTGCTCAAATAGGTGGTTATTTAGGTCTTCGAGTTTATTTTTCATTTTGCTGTTCCTCCATTTCTAATAAAATGCACACGGTCGATGCTCGATAAGCATATTCATATCATCCGTAGCAAATAGTTTCGCCAACCTGAAATAGTTTTTCGCATTCGGCTTGTATTGCTCGGTTTGGCGCAGCTTTTTAATCTCGTTTGCCATGCCGCGTCTCATAATCTGCCGCCAGCGCTCAGGGTGTGTCTGCCGCAGCACATACATCTGACTATTCCGGCGCCCGAAACTCGTATAACAGCCGACACAACCGTTTCGGGCTATTTTCTGCTCATTGCCGTCCTCATCTAGATATGTAATATCATATAGCGGTGAATATGGAACATCATAACGGCGTATGTATTCCCAAATATCATCATCAGTCCATATTCCCAGCGGGTGACAGTGATATACCGGCATTTTGATTTTGCGGCTCTCCGTAACAACCTCGAACAAATAGCCTTTGTCTGCAAAAGTCTGAAACCGCCTATAACTCTCGCTTGACATCATGCCGAGAAACAGCAAGTCCACTTTTAACTCGCGCTGTATCTTTTGTGACGGTTGCTTTTTGAGAACGTCACAGCAAGCCTGTGATATTTTAACTTCGCGCAACATGTCGTAGTACTGCATTAGCTTCGGGTCATCACTGGCGGTGTTGCTGAATCTCAGAAAGCAGTCGATATTTATACGACGCGCTTGGAGTTTGCTTGCCGCCTTTCCGAGTATTGGCCATCCGTATTGGTCAACGCACCACCAGTAGCTTTTAGGCGTTCCGGCTCTCCATACAAGCCCCTCCGCCCTGAACTTGTCCCACATATCCGGCGGACACGCCTTTTCCAACGCTTGTGTGTTCTTTAGTTTGCCATCGGCTTTAAGTATCTTGCCAATGCTGCCGGTTTCGACAAGATATTCCAACACTTCACACTGGGCGGCGTATTTCAATCCGTCCTGTTTCAGGCGTTCGGGTGTGGCTTCAATAAAGCTATCGCCGCCCCATTCTGCACCCAGCTCACGGGCAAACTTCAAACTCTCAGGGTACTCGACGCCTGTGTTCCCGAATATGACCGCCATGGGTGCGCTCTGTCGGGGGAAGTGCGTCCTGATAATATGCCAGAGTACCGTTGAGTCCTTACCGCCGGAGAACGCAAGAGCAGATCGTGATTGGCAGATGCTAAATCCATGCTGTATAGCTTCGATAGCCTTTCGGATTTTGTAATCCAGCGGCTTTTTCTGCTCATCAAATATTTGCTTGTATGGCATGTACATTTTTATTCCTCGGATTCGGCATCTTCTCTCACAAACAACTCATGCGTACCGTCGCGCAACGCCTTTTCCTCGTCCGACATCTCATATCCAAGTTTGCAGAGAAAATCATACCGCATGTCCAAAAACTTGGCAGGCGTATATTTCCTCTCCCAGTTGTAATAACGGCTATCCGTTGAATCACCGCTGTACACTGCATATAACAAAGCCCGCTCGTGACTGTCTTGACACCTTGCGTTCAATTCATCCGACACAAGTCTCTTCTTTTTGTCGAGCGTCACACTTAACATATCTCCGACGGTCACGTTGTCAAAGCTCAAACGTCCTTGAGCAAGCAAGTTGAGCATATACTCCGTGATGTCCGGCAGATGTTTTTTTACTTTTGGTGTTGAAAGCCCTTTTACAAACTCATAACGCAGCTGATAAATACGGGAATGGATTTCCCTTAGGCGCTCTTCCCGATCATTCTCACGTTTCTCTGCGTCGCTCAAAACCCGCTCTTTCTGTTCGGGTTCCTTATCTGTGTATAAAGTGACACTATAATCGTCCAAAGTAAAGAAGTAGTTTGCCGAATCTAAATCCGCCGGAATTTCTATTTTGTCGCTATCGTTCCAAAAACCTGTCACGCGATAATAGCCTTTTTCGGACTTCACCTTTTTTGCAAATTTCTCTAATTGTTCAACATGTTTAGCAATACGTTTTGCGCGTTTCTCCGCTTCAATAGCCGAGCGCAGTTGATTGTTAAAATTATGAGTACCTATAGTATCCAGTACCTTGGCTCTTGTTTTAGGGTCCTTAATTTTGTCCAGCGCGGCATAGTCGGCCAGAGTACCGCCACGGGCTTCGGCTGCCTTTAGCTTGTCCGGGTCAAATTCAAGTAATTTTACACGGGTGTAAACCGTGCTTTTCGAAAAGCCTGTTTTTGCCGCGATGGTTACCGCCGTTTCGCCTAAGTCCATCATCATTTGAAAGCCCTGCGCCTGTTCGTAGGGCGTGAGGTCGGCGCGTTGGAGGTTTTCCAAGAGCATTGTTGCAAGCTGGGTCGCATCGTCCATAATTGCCACAGTACAAGGAACCTCGGTCAGCTCCGCAAGTCTTGCGGCCGCGTGACGCCGGTGTCCGATGACGGCTATGTAGTTCCCTTGATATTTGCGTTTGCTGTCGACCATCTTTTTGTATTGAGCGGGATCCTCTGGCACGACGGTTAGGTTTTGAAGTATGCCGCGCTCTTTGATGCTGGCGGCGAGTTCAGTCAGGTCGCCAAGGTCTAAGCGCGGGTTCTTCGGGTGCGGCAGTATGCGGTCGATTGGTATGTTGGTTAGCATTTCTTTCTCTCCTTTTTTATAAATCGTAAGTGTATACCCCAGCCGGTCATATCGTTATATGTGACCGGTTCGCCGGGGCGTTCGATTAGCCTGTAGTCTTTGTATTTGCGTTCCCATGTCTTACGCCATGCTTCACAATCAGGCGGTATACGGGCGAGCTTGTCCACTTCGCGTAGGGTATATTGGTCGTCGGCATCGGTGTATGTCGGCTTTTTGAGATTGAGCGAGCTTGTCCACCGTCTGACGTTATCGGGCTTTTGTTCTTTTGTAAGATAGTTTGCCAGCTTGGTCAGTCCCGCATCGTCAAATTGGATTCTCCGTGCAGTGACATAGCCGATTGCCTTTCCGTTTTTAGTCCATAGCCGCTCGTAAATATCGCGGTCAATGTCGCCGGATATTAAAACATGGTGGTGGAGGTTTCTTCTTCCCTCCGTGACAACTATGTATTTTGCGTTCGATAAGCTGTGTTTTTTGCGGTAGTAATTCACACGACTGAAATAATTTGAGATCTCACGCTGGGCATCATCGCGGCTGTCAGGCTTGTATACGTCGGGATTATAGCTAAAGGTTATGTAATAATCCTTTTCTGTGAAGTTAGCCAATGTTAACAGTTGAAGATAGTGCCGAGCGTTTTTATCGTTGAGGTTGCGCTGGGACGGCTTTGTCATTTTTTTACGATGGCGGCGACCGTCGCATCTTGCATGGTCTGATACCTGAAAAATATCGACGTCCATCACGTCACCGCCAAAAGAACGTTTTTCCCTTGTTTTCGGCATAGGCGGCTCCTTTGTCGTTGAGTTGTTAATACCCATTACAAGCCCTAAAAACGGCAGTACGCCGATTTTTTGCGGGCGCGCACTTGCGCACCGCGCGGGCTTTTCAGGTGTTGACATCCGCCGAATATTATGATATTATAATAGTGACTTTTTCATAAGTATTCGGCAATTCTCCGATGTGCGGCTCGGTCAGGAGCTGCACTTCATTTTTTTGCGTCTTTTTCGGACGGTTTGCAATTGACAAAACAGTCACATTTCTCCTGTGGATCGAGATATGCACCGCAGTCGGGGCATTGCTTTGCCTTTATTTTCAATTGAATCACCTCCCCGATCAAATTTCCAAACGCTTGGGAATTTGAATTATTCAATTTCACTGACGTTAAGGGCTTTGCTATCGAGATAGACATCGACATATACCTTTCGGCTGGGGCCGTATTTTGAGAATGGGTTGTTTTGCCACTACATGGCGCCCCATGTATAATAAAGACGTTTCGTTTCATTTTGTTTTCGGGTTCTTGCTTTTTACTGTTACGGAGCTGCAGCCCCAATGTCCTAAGGGCATCATTTGCATAACTGGTCATATGTAACCTCCTTTGTTAATAGGGCTTGTCCAACGCCGCGCCGAGCGCGCGGCTCAGGCCGTTGTTTTTTCCTCTTCTACGATAAAGGCCTTTGCACCGGGCATTTTCATGTGTAAATACACGTTCGCAAAATTCAAGGTAACTTGCTTGCGAGCGGCTTCGCGCTCTTCAGGCGTCATGTCATTTTCATGAACTTCCTTCCCGTCAATCCAAAAGGCGGCTTCATAGTGGAACGGAGCGAGGGGCTTTTCGTTGGGGTTATTGTTTTGGGGTACTATCAACATTTTTATCACCTCTTGACATCGTATGTAGGGATGGGTTGTACTTTTGACTAAGGGTTTGATTATGCGGTGTTCTTTTGTTGCCGTTCGATTTCACGTTCGAGTATCAGGGCAACCATCATGCTTAACGAGCGGCGCTCATTATATGCGATCTCTTCAAGTGCGGTTTTGACTTCCGGCGAAACTCGTACACTAAATGCCGCCGTGTCTTTTTGCCGTCTTTTTGCTAAACTCGACATTTTTATTCCCCCTTCTTGTTTTATAGTGTTGCTTTTTTATTCTTCGTATGGTACACTTGGTGTGATATGGTTCATGGTTGTATTATACTCTGTATATTTACAGATGTCAATGCGAATTCTGTAAAATTACAGTATTTGTATATTTGCACATAGGAAGCAAAAATAGCACCCTGCATTTGTGCAAGGTGCATAAAGAGGAAACAACATGGATAATCTTATTATAATTATTCCGATAGCCACTATGGTATTGGGTTTCTTTTTGGGACAGTATAAAGATAGATCGGCTTCAAAATCAGCTTTTTATGCGCAATGTATAGTAGTGTTTTATAACCCATTTTTCTCTTTGCTCTACCGACAAAAGGATAAGTTTCACTATCAGATTTCTAGCGCAGAGCCCGCCTTTAAAAGAAAAGCATTGGATTTAATCCATAACGGAATTCTTTATATGGGATCAAATACTCAGGCGGCTGCTTTCAATGTTCTCAATAGGTATAAAGATGATTTCTCAGATGACATATCAGGCGAAGACAACTTTAACGAGTCCTTTACGGTGCTTTTTAATACAGCCCTTAAGGAATACATAAATATATGCAAGAAACAAGGATGGCCAAAACCAAACCTTGAATTCTTCTCTTACTATGATTGCTGAAAAACGCTCCCCATCCAATTATCATTAAAATGGGCAATATAACGAATCTTATAATAATTAAGAATATTTCCATTGTTATCCCCCCGTATAGTTATAGGTATATTATTATTTATGGCTTTTAATGTCTCTATTATCGCCTTTCATCAGGCAGTTACGTTCAATCCAATTATCAACAAAAATATTGACGAAACAGTACCCGATACCGGTAACAATAGCTGATGTCCAATTTATAACGCAACCGAAAAGAAAGAATACCAATGTGCCAACTAGCGAAAACCCTATAAGCAATAATATATATCGCAATACGTATTTCTTTTTCGGCATAGCCATCACTCCTGTTATAGTTCTATTAAGACTTAAAGTATCATATGCGAAAGCGACACGACGCGACATAAGTAAGTTATCCCTCCCGTATTGTTATGGGTATATTATACTCTGTATTTATACAGATGTCAAGAGGTGAATTTATGGATGTAAAATTAGGCGCGGAGAGAATCCGACAATTAATAAATATCAAAAAAGCTATTGTCAAAGGTCTCTCGGTCAATAGGATGCTTATTGAACTATCTTTAGACACAAGTATAGTTGATAACATGAAAAAAGGTCATATGCCATCCGCTGATAAGCTAGTAACAATCGCTCAATACCTTGATACATCAGTTGCTTATATTATCGGAATGTCGGATGAAGAAAAACCGACTACCCCTGACAAGAGACAGTCGGTAGATGTGCGTTCGCTACAAATTGTACAGCGGATTATAAATCTCCCCGCGCAAGACATGGAGAAGGCATTGAAATATCTTGATGAGATAGAACATCAAGATACTCCTCAAAAGCAATAAGCTTTTCTTCCGGTAACGCCGATAACCTTTTGGAGAGTATGTAGCAAAAGTCATCAACGTATTCCTCTGCTGGACGCATGTTTCCATCATTCAAAATAACCACCTCATTTGTAATACTTATAAACGCATTAAGTTCAAACCAGCGCCAAAGCAGCCTTAATCATCCTCATAGGAAAACAACTCGACGACATGCACATCTAACGCCTTGGCGATTCTGCACATAGTTATGAGCTTTGGCTGTGTTGCTCCTCGCTCAATGTAGAAAAGAGCAGACTTTGATATTCCAATGAGCTTTGCAAGTTTGGATAGCGAGATACCTTTTGATTCGCGTATTTCTTCAATATGGAGTTTCATGTAATCACCCGATTTTAGTGTTTACAGGAATCCAATTGTTAATACGCAAGAACATTCTACCACATATCTTCTTAGATTCTATATGGTAGAAGAATCTAAATTTATATGGTAAATGAGCCGTTTTGTTCTATTTTTAGAACGAAAGTCTAAAATTGTATGGTACAATACATAGAATCGTTCTATTTTTAGAACGAAAGTATGAAATGGTATGGAAATAAAGGCTATAATTATTCTATTTATACGATGCCGGAAACTATATTGGAGGGCTAAGAGTGACTACTTTTATAGCAATTGACTTCGAGACAGCGAACTCTAACAATTGCAGCGCGTGCTCTATAGGGCTTGCTTTTGTTCAAAACCTAAAGATCGTTGATAGGTTATATTTTCTTATCCAGCCACCGAACAACTTTTATGATCCATCGCATATTGAGTATAACGGCATTACTCCGGAAATGACAGCCAACGAACCGCAGTTCCCCGAAATTTGGGAACAGATAAAAAAATACTTTACAGGAGAACACCTTATAGTCGCCCATAACGCCCAATTTGATATGTCTGTTATTTTTGCATGCTTGGACTATTATAAAATTGAAAAGCCGAATTTTACATATATGGACAGTATGTATTTTTGTAATTTCCTCATTCCTGGGGGCGAGAGCAAAAAACTTGATAATGTGGCGAAAATACTGAGTATTGACAACCCTGATTATCATAACGCATTAAATGACGCTGTTGTCTGTGCCGAGGTTACAATAGCGGGTATAAATGCTATATTAAGCGGCGAGAATAAAAAAGTTAAACAGTTCCGAGATTTGAAACCTCAAATGAAAATTATAAAAGAAGCAGGTTCCAAGAACCCATATGATCATTTCAAGGGTCACAAAGAAAAGATTGATAAGTTAAAGCCGACATGCGAGGTTAAGCCGGGACATCCCGTTTATGGTAAGCATGTTGTAATTAGTGGGTATTTTGATAATTATTCCGCTGTTGAATTGTGGCAGAGACTACTTAATCTTGGTGCGATTATCAAGCCGGATGCTATGAGGGTTAACACGGCTTTCTTAATTAACGGCAAGCAAGACCCCAAGTGGGTTCATGCCAGCGGCAAAAGCGGAAAGCATCGGTATGCCGAAGAGCGCGGAATAAGAATCATTAGTGAACATGAACTTGAAGGTTTCTTTAACGAGGTTTCGGAACCTGAATATAGCCTGTTGGGTTAAAACGGAGTGAAACTATGCAGTCATTATTAAAATTTGCCGCGTGTTACCTCCGTGTGTCTACTGACGAGCAAACGGAGTTCTCTCCTGATGCGCAGCTGACCGCGATACGCGAATATGCTAAAAGAAACGGCTATATTTTACTGGATCAATATATTTTTAAGGACGAGGGTATATCCGGCCGCAAAGCGGAAAAACGTCCGGCATTTATGCGCATGATCGCGGCGGCAAAAGAGAAGCCCGCGCCATTTGAGACTATACTTGTCCATAAGATAGACAGGTTCGCCCGAAGCCGGGAGGACAGTGTCGTTTACAAATCTCTGCTGCGTAAAGAGTGCGGGGTTAAGGTTATCAGCATCACTGAAAATATTGAGGATGACAAATTCAGTGTGATTTTAGAAGCAATGCTTGAAGCCATGGCTGAGTATTACAGCCTTAATCTGTCAGAAGAGGTCAAAAAAGGTATGACGGAAAAAGCCAAGCGCGGGGGATTACAAACAAAACCTAGTTTTGGCTATACAGCAAAAGATAATGTGCTTGTGCCGGTACCGAAAGAAGCGGCGTTCGTTAAGAGCATTTTTGAGCGGTTTATTGCCGGCGAGGGGTGTTTTACTATAGCACGCTGGTTAAACAACATGGGCGTTAAAACCCGCCATGGCAATAATTTTGATAAAGTGACGGTAGAATATATCATTCGTAATCCGGTATATATAAGTAAGCTCCGCTGGAACCCCAGCGGTAAAACTCCACGCGGGCATTATGATGATCCTAATATTATTCTTGTCGACGGTAAACATGAGCCTATTATAGATATCGAAACGTGGGATGCTGCCCAGAGCCGCGTTGAAGAAAATAAGGCGAGAGCGTATAAGCATATGCGTCCTCGCAGTGAACACCGCGATTGGCTGACGGGCATAGTCAAGTGTTCTGAATGTGGTAAAAATATGGCCAAAACATACCGTAACTATTGGAAATGCGGCGCGTTCAATCGAGGGTCATGTAAAACATCTCAGCATGTATCGGACGAAAAGATAAAACGCATGATAAAGGAATCGCTTTTCAAAGAAATCAGTTCGACATACAGATTGGACTATGTATCGGTACATACAAAGTCGCAAACACTCTCTGAGTACGAGATGATAAACGCACAACTTAAAAGAACCGACATTAAACTGGAGAAAATAAAGGCGGCTTACTACCACGGCGCTGATACATTAGAAGAGTACAAAGCCGCGAAATCCATTATTGACACGGAAAGAGCTAGCTTGAATGAACAATTGGCCGCTCTTGTAAAGGATACCGACGATATTGATTACAGTGCGAATATAAGGATGAGCTTGCAAATGCTGGTTGACAAACTATACTCTGACAATTGCCCTATGGAGGAAAAGAACTTTTGGGCGCATGAAATTATTAAAGAAATCAGCTATAATAAAGCCGCGAACTCCTTGAAGTTTATTTATTATCATAATATCACACTCTATTAGAGTTCGGTGAGCCGAGATGCACTGTAATATGTGTGGGGATAGCTATGTCGTTTGCGAGTATGTCGGTCGTCGGGCTTGCGAATGCTATTTTTTCCAACGTCGTATCCCCAATATCCTCCGAGACCGGTATTGCCGCGCCGCTTCGCATATTGCCCCTGTTTGAGCTTGGATGTCCCCTGCCCTCGGCGTCGTCAACACCGTGTTTCTCAGGGATAAATATCTCATCAGTGTTCTCTTCCGGCGTGTCCCCCGCTACCGCCGGGTGCATTTGGACCGGCAAAATCGAAGTTTCGCCGTCAAAAATTTCAACCCCGTGGATTATCACATGCTTGTATCCGCTTTGCGCCGGTATCTCCACATCATATCTGCCGCTTCGGGGCATATTACTGTACGGAACTATAGAGCTCTCTCTATCCGGTGCAGTCAAAGCAATTAACGGCGTAATGCCGTTTTCATCAGCGATTAATTCGTGAAGTATCTTTCCGGTGACCGGATCCCGTACCAATACCGTCAGATTCTTGACAGGAATCGCCTCGTCGGCAAGATACAGGGCGATCTTCAGATTTCCCATACCCATAAAATCACTCTCTTTTCAATAAATTTTAGGAATTTCATTTTTATTATATTCATCAAAAGTTTTTTTGTGTTTTTTACTGACATTTTTTCATTTCCATGTTGACAATATACATAACTTGTTATATTATATATAATAGGTTATGTATTTAAAAGGGGTGAAAGACATGACAGATAATAGTGTATTTAACGAAGTGCCAATCGAACTGACGATGTATGGGACATTGTTCTCCTTAACGAATCGAATCCAAACGATAGGGGACGAGGTTTTTTCTGACATTACGATGAAACAACACTTCCTGCTTGTAACATTGATGTTATTTAATGATAATTATCCCACATTAAAAGATGTCGCAGACCATATCGGCTGCTCTTATCAAAATGTTAAGAAGATGGCAGCTATACTTGAAAAAGATGGTTACTTGCGTATTGTGCGGGATACTGAGGACAAACGGAAATACAAGCTCATAATAACGGATAAAGTCAAAACAATTTCGTATGATATTGAAAGAGATATAAACGATTTTATCAATGTCCTGTATAAAGACTTGTCTCATGACCAAATGATAAATACGATAAAGGCATTAAAGCAGATGGAGCACAATTTAGAGGCATTTAGAAGGAAATAGGAGACATATTATGAATATAAAGAAAATAATTCTTATAATTGTTTTGGTTTTATTGGCAGGTAGCATAGCGATAGCTTCTAAGGTCATGCTACCAAGCGATGTAAATGTCAAGGACTTCGACAGTATTTTTGTCAGGGTATTGGGCTTTGAGATTGTAGCATCCCTCTATTTTGTGATGATATACACACACAATGCTATTATTACATCAGTATTTGGACGACGCGCAAAACTATCTAATATGCAAATCGGATTGCGTTTTGGAATTTGCTTTGCATTGATCTATCTTTTTGGAATGCAGGAAGTTGTCGTGGAAGCAGCGCCTTATGCAACGTGGGGATTAGATTTCGTTGTATATCAGTTTTTTATGGGAGCGGGCGAAGCCGTTGCCGCGCTTCTTCTATGTGTGGCAATATCCTTGTTTATTATTGATAAGAGACATGCTATTCAACCAAAAACTCCTAAGCTTCTTCGAGAAAAAGCATCAGCAGTTTTATTGATAGCCGCCGCGTTTACGGCAGTACGGGTAATTGCTTATGAGACCGGCACTATCCATAGTAATGTAGATAGTTTCCCTATCCCTAGCTATATATGGACAGGGATATTCGGTATTGTTTTAGGTTTTTGTTTTATCATGCTATATCCTGTTTTTGACAATCAGAAAAGCCCCGTAAAACTGTCTGTCAATATTATGGTTCTAACAGTGGGGCTGTGTTGGATATTTTTTAACCTATTTATTGGACTAATTTTTGCCGGAACAATAACAGAAATGCTTTTAAGGAGCGGGTTGGATGTCCTCGCTGTGTTTTCGGCCACTTTTGTTTGGAGTAACTACATCCGCAAAAAGTAGCGGTACTCATTGCGCGTTCACAGGAACGGCACGATGAAGACATCGCGCCGTACATAAAGATGGTCGGGCATTGAAGCCCGACCTTATAACTTTTATTTGTGTTTGTATAAAAATAGAATCCATTTGGTTAAAAAATCTAATGAAATTTTTCTTAATATGACACACTGTTGTCTAGTTTTCTGTAATAATATTTATAGGGAATCTACTTTGGAGGACGCACATGGATATTAGATTTGAAAACAGGAGTGCATTTTATGTTTCTGGCTATTCCGTGGAAACGAATGAATCATCACATGAAAAAGACATCGCTTTGCTTCGGGAAAAACATGAGGACAAGCTTAGGTCTATATCGAAAAACGGTTTCGGTTTATACTTCGTGACATGGCTTACAGAAAGTAATAATTACATATATCTTTTTGGCATTGAGAAACATGACAAAACCCCCATTGACGAAGCCGCAGCCTGTGTAAAAATCCCTGCCGCTAATTTTGCTGTGGCGACCGTTCCGGGGGGGATGCCCGTCTTGGAGGCATGGGCTGAATTGTTTGAAACAGGATTACAGTCTGTGGGGTCTGCTCCAAACACAGAGCATGGAATATATTTTGAATTCTTTAACGAAATCGGCGTTTGTGAGATATGGGTTCCGGTGATATAATAAATAAAAGTTTTGAAAGGGGATGTTTCATTATGCCTAATGCCGTTTATTTCAACTCTTACAGATTAAAGAAAGGATCATCTGTTCCGGATTTTTTACTTGCAGTAGAAAAGTTAGTTAATGAGATCGCGTCTAAGCATAAAGGCTACATTTCATTTGCATTATTTGTTGACGGCGAGACGTGGGCAGACTATTCTATTTGGGAAACAATGGATGATCTCAATGCTTTTGTAGCAGCAGCGGAAGCAGCAAGCGCAAGCGGAACGAATGAATTAGCTGAAAAGTTTTATTCCTTCCTTAATTTTAACAGTTGCAGATCTTATCATTTTACTGTTAAAGGTAGTTTCAATTTCGATAAGGACCAATTTACTAAACCTAACATCATTTCTTTCCATTCCTATAAATTGAATAAAGGTGTTTCTGAAGCAGACTTTTTACTTGCGGCGGAAAAGATGAATAACGAGTTTATTTCTAAACAAAAAGGTTGGATTTCATCGAAAAACCTTTGCGACGGCAAGACATGGGCGGATTTTGTCATTTTTGAAACACAAGAAGACTTAGATAACTTTGTAAAAGCATGCGAAGCGTATGAAGCAACTAAAGATGGTTTTGATTTAATGAATACCAGTGATTTGAGAAGCCATACTTTTTCTGTTGAAATGAATCACTACTTAGATAAGTGAATGGGTGGGGAGTTTTTGGGTGCACAATGTGCGTCCCGAGGATCGCATAAACGCAGCTTCACTTTTCCACTTGTTATCCAAAGCGGCGGCACTGACGACGGCAATCAGTGTGATTATTCCCATGATGAATATACTGTATAATCTGGACTTTGCCCTTAACCATGCGGAATCTGCTATTAATATTATTGGAATTAATATAGCCGCTGTACTTACTTCGCCGCTGTACTGTTTGTTATTGATTGTTTTCGTGTTCGAGCCGGTGGTATTTATCCTTAAAAAGAAAAAAACATAGTAATCGTGTAGGGGCGATTACTAATCGACCGCGGGCGGCTAATAGCCGCCCCTACATTTTGTGTTATTTTTCAGTACAAAAACCCTTGCAATCGAACATTTGTTTTGTTATAATAGTCGCAGGGCGCTATTATAATGATTAGATTTTTATAACATTCGCCGTCAACGGCGAACGGCGCGGAACAACACATGTTTGAATTTGATGATTGTATGCGCCTATGTTATAATAGATGACGGTGATTATTTTGGCCAAGTCTAAAGCGACTGAATTTCAGGTTGTAAGTGAATATCAGCCGGCCGGCGATCAGCCCAAGGCTATCGACGCGCTGGCAAACGGTCTTGTCAACGGATTGGACGAGCAAACGCTTTTGGGCGTTACGGGTTCCGGTAAGACGTTTACCATGGCGCATGTCATACAGCGCGTGCAAAAACCCACGCTGGTGCTGGCTCATAACAAAACACTCGCCGCGCAGTTGTGTGCCGAGTTTAAGGAGTTTTTCCCAAACAACGCCGTCGAATATTTCGTGTCATATTACGATTACTATCAGCCTGAGGCATATATCCCACACACAGACACCTATATAGAAAAAGACTCGTCGATAAACCATGAAATCGAACGTCTGCGCCACTCCGCGACCTCGTCGCTGTTCGAGCGGCGGGACGTTGTCGTTGTCGCGTCTGTGTCGTGTATTTACGGGTTGGGAAATCCCAAGCAGTACAAAAAGCAGACCGTCTCATTGCGTCCGGGACAGAAGCAAGACCGCGACGAATTATTAAAGCGGCTGGTAGCTATTAGATACGAGCGCAACGACATCGCATTCGAACGCAACATGTTTCGTGTGCGCGGCGATACTGTAGAGGTTTTTCCCGCATATACAAACGACTACGCCATACGCGTGGAGTTTTTCGGCGACGAGATAGACAGAATTTCCGAGATAAACGTTGTGACGGGTATGCCACGCCGTCAGCTCTCGCACGCGGCGATATATCCCGCGACACACTATGTCCTGAACCGGAGCAATATCGAACCGAGACTGCGTGATATAGAGGATGAAATGCTGGAACAGGTCAAGATTTTCGAGACTGAGGGCAAACTTATCGAGGCGCAGCGTATCAAGCAGCGCACGATGTATGATCTTGAAATGATACGCGAGATCGGGTTTTGCAGCGGAATTGAAAACTATTCGCGCGTGTTGTCGGGGCGGGAACCGGGAGCGACGCCGTATACATTGTTTGATTATTTCCCCGACGACTTTTTGCTGATAATAGATGAATCACACGTGTCAGTGCCGCAGGTGCGCGGTATGTTCGCGGGCGACAAGGCGCGGAAAACCACGCTGATTGACTTCGGCTTCAGGCTGCCGTCGGCGTATGACAACCGCCCAATGAATTTTGAGGAGTTTAATAAAAAGATAGACCAAGTAGTATATGTGTCCGCGACGCCCGCCATTTACGAGCGAGAACGCTCAGGGCAGATTGTGGAGCAGGTCATCCGTCCCACGGGACTGATCGACCCCGAGGTGGACGTGCGTCCTGTCGAGGGGCAGATAGATGACCTATTGGGTGAGATAAAGGCGCGCATTGAAAAGAAAGAGCGCGTTTTGGTCACGACGCTGACTAAACGCATGGCGGAGGATCTGACAAGCTATTTACAGGAGACGGGTATCAAGGTCAGATATATGCACCATGACGTGGCGGTCATAGAGCGTATGGAGATTGTGCGTGAGCTGCGGCTTGGCGTATTTGACGTTTTGGTTGGCATTAACCTTTTGCGTGAGGGGCTGGATTTACCAGAAGTCAGTCTGGTGGCGATTATGGACGCTGACAAAGAGGGGTTTTTGCGCAATGAGACATCGCTTATCCAGACAATTGGACGTGCCGCGCGTAATGCGGCGGGGCACGTTATCATGTACGCCGATCGTGTCACGGACTCTATGCGGCGGGCTATTTCGGAAACTAACCGCCGCCGTGAGCTGCAAGTAGCTTACAATATTGAACATGGCATTACACCGCAGACGATAATCAAGAGTGTACGGGATTCGCTGGAGATTTCCAAGGAAACTGACGATACGGGCAGGACGCTTGATCCTAAGACCGAAAGAGAGCGCAAAGAGCTGATAGCCCGCCTTGAAAAAGAGATGAAAGAGGCGTCGAAGATGCTCGAATTCGAGTATGCCGCACTGTTAAGGGATAGGATTATTACATTAAGAACGGAGGCCAGGTGACCTGGCGGTCAATGCGGAGGCAAGCCCCCGAGTCCCCGGGCATCCATAGCATAAATTTGGAGGAACAGTAATGAAAACAAAAAAACAAGAAGAACTGGCAAACACATTCTTATCTACTTTGGGAGATGAAAAAAGTGCGATATACCGTGAAATTATAATGTATTTGTCCGAAATGGGGTACAATCCGAATAAGCAGAGGTCGTACATCGTATTCAAGCATGATTTGCACAACAAGCAGATAGCAAAAACGGGTATACGAATCAACAAAGACAAAGCCCCGTTTTTTGCCCTGCGTTTTTCTGCTTGCAGGGGATATTCACAGCGGTTCGCCGATATTGTCCGCTCTGAGGTTACAAAAGATAGTTTCCGCGAAGCCCCATGTTTAACAAATAATTGTAATTATTGCGCGGGAGAAGCCGATACACATATTTACACATACACATTCCCCAATGGTGAAATCAGATCGCGTTGCGGCGCGGTCGCGCTTGATATACCAAGCATTACGGCAGATGACATACCGGAGATCAAGAAACTCATAAAAGAAGCGCATGAGTATTTAATGAAACACGAGGCAGGTGCCCGATACGGGGCAAGCCTACGAACTTAAGCATCCATAATATAGTTTAGGAGAATTTCAATAATGCAACAATTCATCCACGTCCGCGGGGCGAGAGAGCATAATCTTAAAAACATCGATGTAAAAATCCCACGCGATAGATTAGTCGTTTTGACCGGACTTTCAGGGTCTGGTAAATCGTCACTGGCATTTGACACCATTTACGCGGAGGGGCAGCGCCGCTATGTCGAGTCGTTATCCGCCTATGCCCGTCAATTTTTAGGGCAGATGGAAAAGCCTGATGTAGACGGTATCGACGGGCTCTCGCCCGCTATATCGATAGACCAGAAGACGACATCGCGCAATCCGCGCTCGACTGTCGGCACGATCACCGAGATATACGACTATCTGCGCCTCTTATGGGCACGCGTCGGTACACCCCACTGCCCGAAGTGCGGCAAAATCATACATCAACAAACCATTGACCAGATTATTGAGCAGATACTCACACTACCCGCGGAGACGCGTGTTCAGGTTCTTGCGCCTGTCGTACGCGCGAGGAAAGGTGAATATCAGAAAGTTTTTGACGACGCTCGGCGTTCGGGTTATGTCCGCGTTCGTGTGGACGGCATTATTTACGATTTGAGTGAGACTATAAAGCCGGATAAGAACAAAAAACACACCATAAATGTTGTTGTTGACCGCTTAATAATTAACGAGGATGTGCGCCGCCGACTTACGGACTCGGTGGAGATAGCCTCGAACCTCGCGGGCGGTCTGGTCATAGTGAATGTGGTCGATAAAGAGGAAGATATTCTGTTCTCACAGAATTATGCCTGTGAGGATTGCGGCATTTCCATTGAGGAGCTTACGCCGCGTATGTTCTCATTTAACAACCCTTACGGCGCCTGCCCGAAATGCACAGGGCTCGGGGCGAAGCTGAAAGTCGATCCAGATAGGGCCATCGACCGCGCGCTATCACTGCGCGAGGGCGCTGTTCTGGCAAACGGGTGGAGCTCGGAGCCGGGCACTATCGGGCGTATGTATTATGACGGGCTTGCAAAGCATTACAAATTCAGTATAAACACGCCTGTCCGCGATCTGCCTGAGGAAATACAGAATATTATCCTTTTTGGTACAAAAGGCGTAAAGATTCAGCTGAGCTATAACAACGAGTTCCGTAAAGGTACGTATACTCATCCGTTCGAAGGTATTGTGAATAACCTTGAGCGACGGTATAAGGATACGCAGTCCGATGCGTCACGCCGCGATATAGAGGATTTTATGTCGCCTGTGCCTTGTCCTGAGTGTAAGGGAATGCGACTAAAAAAAGAGAGTCTCGCCGTCAAAGTCGGAGGGTTGAACATCGCGGACTATACAGCGTTTTCGATAGTAGAGGCTCTTGAGTTTATTGACACCATAGAATTCACACAGCAGCAGGCGCTTATTGCCGACCGCATACTCAAAGAGATTCGGGAGCGTTTGGGTTTCCTGCGCAGTGTGGGCCTGGAGTATCTGACGCTCGCGCGTCAGTCGGGGTCGCTCTCGGGCGGTGAAAGCCAACGCATCAGACTTGCGACACAGATAGGCTCGTCGTTGATGGGCGTGCTGTACATCCTTGATGAGCCGTCCATTGGCTTGCACCAGCGCGATAACGCGCGGCTTTTGGCGACTCTTAAACGATTACGCGACTTGGGTAATACCCTGCTCGTCGTCGAACACGACGAGGATACCATGCGCGAAGCCGACCATATAATCGACGTGGGGCCGGGCGCGGGCATACATGGCGGGCATGTCATCGCCGAGGGTACGCTTGAGCAGATATGCGACTGTGAGGAATCCGTCACGGGGCAGTATCTCGCGGGTAAGAAAGAGATACCCGTACCGAAAGAACGCCGCGAAGGCAATGATAAAACGCTCGTCATCCGCGGCGCAAAGGAAAACAACCTTAAAAATATTGATGTAGCTATACCGCTGGGCAAGTTTGTGTGCGTGACCGGCGTATCAGGCTCAGGCAAATCCAGCCTTGTCAACGAGATACTGTATAAGTCCCTTGCCCATGATTTGAACCGCGCGAAGACGCGTCCGGGCGATTTTGACGCTATCGATGGGCTGGAGCACCTTGACAAAGTCATCGATATTGACCAATCCCCTATCGGGCGCACGCCGCGCTCTAACCCCGCGACCTATACGGGGCTATTTGGTGAGATACGTGACCTATTCGCGCAGACGCTCGACTCAAAAATGCGCGGATACGGACCGGGGCGCTTTTCGTTCAATGTGCGCGGCGGACGGTGCGAGGCCTGTTCCGGTGATGGTCTTATCAAGATCGAAATGCACTTTCTGCCCGATATATATGTGCCGTGCGACGTGTGCAAGGGCAAGCGTTATAACCGCGAAACGCTGGAGGTGCGCTTTAAGGATAAGAACATCCACGAGGTTTTAGATATGACCTGCGAGGAGGCGCTGGCGTTCTTTGACAGTGTACCGCGTATTAAGCGTAAGCTGGATACACTATATCAGGTCGGATTGGGTTATGTACGCCTGGGTCAGCCCTCTACAACACTCTCCGGCGGTGAGGCTCAGCGCGTCAAGCTGGCGACTGAGCTTTCTAAGCGCAGCACGGGATCTACAATTTATATTTTGGACGAGCCTACTACGGGGCTGCATGTCGCCGATGTGCATAAGCTGATCGAAGTGCTGGACAAGCTTGTGGAGTCCGGTAATACCGTGCTGGTAATCGAGCATAATCTTGACGTTATCAAGACCGCTGATCATATAATAGATTTGGGACCAGAGGGCGGGCACAACGGCGGCATGATAGTCGCAGAGGGAACGCCCGAAAAGGTCGCGGAAAATGAGGCATCGTTCACGGGACAATATTTGAAACGGGTTTTGTAGGGGCAAATTGTAAGTTCTTCAAATTTTCCAAGCACTAAACATATAATACGCAAAATGTTGTAATTTCTGCCCAAGAAAACATCCGGCTCTGCGGAGCCACCTTCTTTGCAAAAGAAGGCAAGGAAAAAACCTTGCGCATTACGACAAATCATGTATTATATATTTATCTTGATATTCGAGGTGTAACTACGTGGATTCATGGAAATCCCAATACTCTGATGATCTTGACGCACGGTCTCGCAGTTTGCAGCGGCTGTTTGATCGTCCGACCGATGAAGACACATTTAACGCGCTGAAATTGGTACTTGACAAGGCTCCGCGGTTTTTACAGGAGTATTATCAGCTTGTCCCCGATTATGAAGACGGGCTTAGGTTTGTCGATTTTGCTTATGGCGTAGTAAACCCGTATAAAAGAAGAACCCCAGAAGCGCGTTTTACGCGCTGGAATGTCTGCCTGATAACCTTAAAACTTGAAATGCTGGATAAACTCGGACGTTGGGGGGAATACCGCGATTATTTCAACCAGATATACGCGCTGCACCCTAAGTTTTTATCTCTGCTGATACCTCGATATAAAACGATAGTCCTGCATCTTAATACCAACCAAAAAATCAAACCAAAACATAGCGCTTTTGGCATTGACGAGCAGACACAGGCTCGCAATTACAAGCTTTTAGCGGAGCGGCTGGAGATGATTTTGAAGCAGGATGTTAATGTTCTGAAGCTGTATGTATAAGAACCTGTTTCCATAACTGTTCATCGTCTATCGTCCGGTGAATTTCCCGCCATGCCGTGTTAATTTTTCTTGAAATACGTAAGTATATCTGCAAAAAATCGTCTTGCCTGACAGAAATTTCACTCAAAATCTGAGCAGTTGAGACTATGGGAACAGGTTTTAAGGGCGGGGTCAGCCCGCCTGTCGCGGGTCACCGCGCCCTAGGTCTGAGTTCAGCACAAAGCAGTATGATGAAGCTGATGGCATATATCCACATGGCGGCGGATAGAAACGCGCTGACACCGCTGTAAAGCGGGTTAATTTTCAAGAAAATCGATGAGAATTTCTCAAACGCAAAGTTTACTAATAGCCATAGCAAAGTGGCAATCCCCGCTCCGGCTAAGCGGAGTTTTCCTATATGCCGACAGCCTGGCGTAAAGGTATACAGTGTTACTATAAACAGAAATATCACGCCTGCCGCAGCAACGCGGCCCGCTAAACTGATGTGAAACATCGTACCCTTCGCCAATATGGAGAACGTGATTGGAATGGCTATTGCCAGTGCTAATCCAAGTGTGAATACGAACGCAAGTCCTCTCGTGCGTATTGTCAGTTTAAGACGTTTGCCGTTGACTGCCCTGTGTATACCGCGCATCAGCGCCCACACAGCGCTTGATGCCGACCATGTCGCAACAATTAGCGGGATTATCAGAATCGTACTGCCCGGTTTCTCGGGCAGCTGCTCTATCAGCGTTAGGACTGCTTCGGGCAGGATAAGTGAAAGTTCTTCCTTACCAACGAATAAGTCTAGGTGGCCCAAAAGCGTTATTACGAACAGCAATAGTGGAAAAAGCGCAAACATCAGGTAAAATGTCGTCTGCGCAGAAACACCGATTATATCATCTTCATTCAATTGTTTTACAAACGCAATAACTTTTTTCATAATTTTCTTCATATATAAACTTTATTTCGAAAGCAGAGTTTTATTAATATGGATTGGTTAAAAATTACAATTAAAACCACACACTGTGAAATCGATGCAGTTTGCGCGAGGCTTGCAGTGTTGGGTTTCGACCAGCTCGAAATCGAAGACGCGGAGGAAATCAGCAATTTCATCGAGCATGAAAAGCCCTTTTGGCAGCTTGCAGACGACAGTTTATTGGAAAAAAAGGACACAAGTATCAGTTTTTATGTTGCTCCGGGGACGGATGTGACCGGTCTTGACGGGCTAGAAGTCACACGAGCGATTATACGTGATACGGATTGGATGGATAACTGGAAGCAATATTATAAGCCTATTAAAATCGGCAGACGGATTTTGATACAGCCGGAGTGGGAGCCGCTTAACAACATCGATAACAGGGTAGTTTTTTGGTGTGACCCGGGCGTTAGCTTCGGTACGGGTACTCACGCTACGACGCGTCTATGTTTAGAGTTTTTGGACAAGCTGGTAAAAAAGGGCGATACTGTTATAGATTTGGGCTGCGGCAGCGGAATCTTGTCTGTTACCTCTATGTTGTTGGGCGCGAAAAGCGCTTTTGCCGTTGATATTGACAGTCATGCCTGCAACATTGCGCGGCGCAACGCCGAACGCAACAGGCAGATTTTAACAGCGGTACAGGGTAATCTTTTAGAGGATGACAATCTGTGGCTCGGTATGCAGCCGGCGGACATCGTGTGCGCTAATTTGGTGTCCGGCCTGATAACCACGCTCGCGCCGAAGCTGAGGGTCGTGACCTCTGGCTATCTGATAATATCGGGGATACTATCAGAATGCGCGGATGGGGTGTGCAGGGTTTTGCAACAGGAGGGGTTTAGAACTGCAGAACGGATGGAGAGCGAGGGCTGGGCGGCTATTTTGCTTTTGTAGGGGCGTCCGCGGGATGTTAAAATGCCCTCCGGGGAGCACGGGAGCGAAGCCCCCGCATTGCCCGGCAGGGCACCTGCCCAATCAAGGCGCGGCTTTCGCCGCGCCTTTTCATTTACAAGTCCTCAACGTGGCTGTGTCTATTGCGGAACAATAGCGATATACACCATACTCCGGCGATGCCGATCACTGTGTAGATTATACGGCTGAGCGCCGTACCGGCACCGAACGTATAGTCCACAAAGTTGAAGTTGAACAGGCCTACACAAGCCCAGTTGAGCGAACCTAAAATCACGAGGATAAGAGATACTCTATCCAAAACGTACAACTCCTTTACTTGTTAGTACGTCTTGTATTTTGCGCAATTTTTCGTTTTCTATTCGGGCGTGTTAACACTGCCACAGCGCCCATCTTTTGGCGGATCTTTCGCTATGTTTCGTTAAGTTTTCTTGCCACACGCTAGTATGCCTGTGAAAATTTGCCTTTTCTATCGAAAAATCCGCTCATACCCTAGGCATCTCCGACAATGTTAAAACGCCCTCGTTTCGGACAGGTATGATTTCGGAGGCCGATACTTCAAATGCGGTTTTTATTACCTCAACGCCGTTTTCAATTTTTGTATATTCCCTGCTCTGAAGCCGCCCATTTATATTTACACGGTCGCCGGTTTTTAACTCCGCACAACTACGGGCGTGTGTACCCCACGCGATACACGGCAAATAGTCCGAACGCCCGTGATAGCGTGAAACGGCAATTAGCAAGTCGCATATTTCGCGTCCTAGCGGCGTTTTTCGGTATGTAGGAGGTTTGCAAAGCGTTCCTGTTATCTTTAGTATATTTACGTGACCATCCTCTTCATTACTGATTTTAAGCTCACGTGCCAATACGTACAGGACAAGTCTGCTGCCTATACCGCTTTTATTGTTAAATGACCGCAAATGCCCGATGACGCTGACCGGAATATTTTCCTCTTCTATCCCAAGCTCGCCGATCAGCGCTTGCTGTGCTTGAACACGTATTGTATCCGCTGCGCCTGACAGGCGCTTAACACTGAGCATTAACTGGTAAAACTTAACGCCGTGGGATTCGTGGGAAAATATGGGCGGCTTACTTAATTTACCTGCCAACTTTATCATATTATCGTCCATTGTATACTACACCTCATTTGTTGATTTGATGAAGTATATTAGCAATAATATCGTTTAAGAACCCTGTTTAATAAATTGGCAAACAAGCCCCGGAAGGCGGTAGCCTAGAAGTCGCTTACGGAGGGAGTTGCGAAAGGGGGAACTCCCCCTTTTGTATTATAATCGGACAGATTGTTCTGAGAACCGCCATTTTGGCACACAAGCATTGCGGTCGCGCCCGCAAGCGTTGAGTTAGTTAGAGGCGCATTTTGAATAAGCATCTCTTGCTGCTCGATGCGTCGTCCGTCCAGACTTATAATCTCACGCTGCAGGGCAAGAAAAAGTCTGTTCTCGTCAACACTGGACAGCGTTACAGTATTTTTGCCGGAAATCCCGTAGGTAACGACGCGCCCCGCCTGTAAATAGCGGCAGTCGAGCGTTTTGTCACCAGGCAGTATAGCAATTCGGCAACGGCAGGGGTTGTGTATATCGGGCAGAGGGCCGTCGGAGATACAGATGTCACATTCATGTGGGCGCAGTACGTATTTTCCATCGGGAAAAAAACGCAGAAGCGACTGTATCAGCAAGCCTTTGTTCCCCTGCCAGACACCAATGGTAATCATAAAAATCACCCTTTTTATAAAATAAATAAGTCAACGAAATTATTCGTTGACTTAAATCGCAGACAAACCCACAAGGCAAGGATTTAACAATAGCCATGGGGGGAAAATTGTGAAAGGAGACTTCCGCTTTCACGCCACAATCAGCTAGATTATCGATTTTATCGATAATTTCAGTCAACGATTTAATCGTTAACTTTAGCATTGCAAAAGCGAAGGGATTTATACATGAAAAGTTTATGTTATTTCAAAGGGATATAAAAACACATTTCGGGGTCGTCCTGTATATTGGTCTTATATACCTCGATCCAATATGTCAAATAATAACAGTCTTCCACTTCCTCAGTCGGAAGATTGACCAAACGATATTCTTTTTCTGCTTTCTTGATCTCAAAGACGTGATGATTATCACGAAATTGATAGTTATACATTATGTCCTTGTTTTTCGGTATCCATTCGTTCGTCAAATATTCGTTCGCTAGATTCATCCCTTCACCGGGACCGTCGTCGTCTCCCACAAGGTCTCCACCCGGCTGCACCCTGAACGTCAGGCAGGCAAATCTTCTTAACCCAGTGTCAAACCCTATCAATCCATTAGGCAGATCGTCAATCGAATCGACTTGACACCCGAAAGTGTACCAACCATTTTTACAGATATTGCTTGATATGCCGACTTCCGTATAAGGTGTATGTCTGTCAGCCATCAAAGGCTTGTACTTTTCATGAAATATGTCAATGTTTTGGAAGTTCGGCAGCCCTTCACTTGTTAATCCGGCTAACTTTAAAGTATCTGATAGCTCGATGATCTCCATCTTAATGAGTATATCTTTGTACATTTCAAATTGTGTTGTTTCCATTGTAAAATGCCCTCCTGTTATTTTAAGTTGAAATGAGATTCGAGGGTAATCAATATACTTGCCGTATTTGCGCGCGGCCATAGGCGATATTCCGTGAAACGCCTTAAAGGAACGCGTGAACGCTTCGGGTGATTCATAGCCGTACTTGAATGCCAAATCAATGATTTTGCTTTTGTTTTTTATCAATTCTTCCGCCGATAAAGCCATCCTCCTTTTTCTTACATATTCGGACAGAGTGATGTCCGTAATGAACATGAACATGCTTTGAAAGCGCGACAGAGAGTAACAAGCTATGCTTGCCGCCGTCTCATAATCGATCTTGCCGGCAATGTTCGTTTCGATATAGTCGATCACGCTGTTCATCTTACTGAGCCACTCCATATTGACTGCCCCCTCGTAAAGTATTATCGCATAATCAAAACAGAAAATCCTTGCAGCAAACGGAAATATCTGCAAGGATTTGTTTGGCTCTCTCTTTATCTGTTGTTTTTTAAATATAAATACTACACGCCGCAAGGTCCGGAATGCACTTATCTTGTACCCAAATTGCCGGCTTCAACATTCAGCTTGAGTTCAAATTCAGGGGCATTATATCCTACAATCTTTATTCTGTTATTGCCTTTCTTCAAAGAAATTGTTTGAGATTGCATTTCTGTATTTTGAGCGTTGTCTGCATTTTCCACCAACGTAATTACTTCATCGTCAGGCGTTATAAAAACCAATTTCGCTTTTCCGCCTTTAGTAACAGAGAGCATATAGGATAATGTAATTTCACTGTCGTCTTTGGCATCATAACGCCAAATTGTACATGTGCCTGTCATTGTCGCCGATAATGAATATTCATTTCCATTCTGATTACCTATTGATCTTATTGCGCTATAACTGTCGCTGGATCTTGCTATTCTGGCATTATCAGAATATATGCTGTTATGAACTGATACATCACAGCCTGAAATGGAAATCATTATAAAACATAATAATAATGCTACTATAATCTTCTTCATATTAATCCCCTGAAAATATATCTAGACGCAGTGTGTAAAAACCCACTGTATCTGATTTTTATTTTATTTCATCCCAGTATTTTTTAGCAGCCTGTTCGACTTTGTTGTCGCCGAACTTATAGTATTCAACGTCTTTCAGCGCGTCCGGCAGATATTGCTGTTTTACATAGTTTTTTTCAAAGCTGTGGGCGTACTGATAACCCGTGCCATGTCCGAGTTTTTCCGCGCCCTTATACGCGCTGCTTCGTAAGTGTGCCGGAACTTCCCCGCCCTTGCCTTCGTGTATATCTGAGAGCGCTCTGCCAACGGCGCCCGACGCGGTATTAGATTTCGGAGAAGTGGCGATAAGTATCACCGCCTGTGACAGCGGCATCATCGCTTCTGGCATTCCGAGCTGAACGGCGGCATCCACGCACGCTTTGACTACCGTTATGCACTGTGGGTATGCAAGCCCCACGTCCTCGCAAGCCGTGACCAACAGTCGGCGGCATGCCGACACTATATCCCCGCCCGCCAAGAGACGCGCCAAGTAGTGTACAGCGGCATCAGGGTCGGAACCGCGCATGGACTTCTGAAACGCCGACATCACGTCATAGTGGCTGTCACCGTCGCGGTCGAACCGCATTGCCGAACGCTGCGTTACCTGTTTGGCGTCCTCCATCGTAAGGATCGCTTTGCCGTCCTGGCGGTCAGCGGCGGCTGACAGTAATTCCAACGCCGTCAGCGCCTTACGCACATCACCACCGCAGGATACAGCGATATGTTCAATGACCTCCAGAGGGCAGTCCACTTCCTCGTCGAGAAGTGTAATGGCGCGTTTAAGCGCAAGTTCGACATCCTTCGGCTCTAACGGCTTAAACTCAAACACCGTGGCGCGGGAGAGGATAGCATTATATATGGCGAAATACGGATTCTCAGTCGTTGACGCAATCAGCGTTATTTTGCCGTTCTCCATGTATTCGAGCAGCGACTGCTGTTGTTTTTTATTGAAATATTGTATCTCGTCGAGATAGAGCAAGACGCCGTTTGGGGCAAGCATGGTATCAAGGCTGTCTATTATCTCTTTTACGTCGGCAAGGCTTGCGGTTGTAGCGTTTAGTTTGCACAATCTGCGCCCCGTCTCACGCGCGAGAATAGACGACACCGTTGATTTGCCGGTGCCGGACGGGCCATAGAATATCAGGTTGGGCAGAAGACCCGACTGCACGATACGCCGTAAAACGCCCGCTTTTCCCAGTATATGCGACTGCCCCACAACATCGTCAAGTGTTGTGGGACGTAATCTCTCGGCTAATGGCTCATGCATACAGCGGATATTTTTCGCATAGGGTCATTACCCTTGCGCGTATGTTCGTTTTTTGATTCTCAAAGTCAGTGGCGGCAAGATGGATTAGCTCGGCGATGACTGGCATGTCGGCTTCTGTCAGGCCGCGCGTGGTGACAGCGGGGGTACCAATCCTGATGCCGCCGGTGACAAACCGGCTGTATGTATCTCCGGGGAACGAGTTTTTATTAAGTGTAATTCCAACGTCATCGAGCCGATGCTGCATCTCCTTGCCGGTTATGTTAAAATTGAGCAGGTCAACAACCATTAGGTGGTTATCCGTGCCGCCGGAGATGAGAGTGAAGCCTTTGTCTATAAGCGCCTGACTGAGCGCCTTGGCGTTAGCCAGCACGCGCTTTTGGTACTCGACAAACTCCGGTTTGGCCGCCTCGGCAAAACTCACTGCTTTAGCGGCAATAACGTGCATCAACGGACCGCCCTGCGTACCCGGGAATACAGCTTTGTCTATAGCCTTGGCGTGTTCGGCTTTGCAGAGAATCAAGCCGCCACGGGGTCCGCGCAGGGTCTTGTGTGTTGTTGTCGAAACCACATCAGAGTGCGGCACAGGGCTTGGGTGCAGTCCTGCGGCAACCAATCCGGCGAAATGAGCCATATCAACGAACATTATCGCGCCGACCTCTTTGGCTATTTCACCGAAAGCCTTGAAGTCCAGTATACGCGAATATGCAGAATAGCCTGCAAGTATCACGCGCGGCTTATGTTCAAGCGCCAGTTTACGCACATTATCCATGTCTACGCGCTGATCTTTTTCGTCCACGCCGTAAGGCACAATGTTGTAATATTTGCCGGAGATATTGACGGGGCTGCCGTGGGAGAGATGTCCCCCGTGTGAGAGGTTCATCGCAAGCACGGTATCGCCCGGGTCGCAGAACGCGTAGTATACGGCGTTGTTCGCCTGGGCTCCGCTGTGGGGTTGAACGTTCGCGTGCTCGGCGCCGAACAGTTCGCAAGCGCGGTCGCGGGCGACATCCTCAACTTCATCTACATGTATACAACCGCCGTAATAGCGTTTGCCGGGCAGTCCCTCGGCGTATTTGTTCGTCAGTACCGTACCCATTGCCGCCATAACCGCGGGCGATACAAAATTTTCAGATGCTATAAGCTCTAATCCGTCGCTCTGACGAACAAGCTCCCTTTCGATCATTGCGCCCACCACGGGGTCAGCCGATGTTACTAAATTCATATTCTCACGCAGCATTTATTTCCCTCTTCTCTTGTGTTGTTTCCATTATCCGACCCATAATGTCGTATAATTCGTCATATTGCTTCACCACATCATTATAAGCCTTTTTATCCAAAAAATCAACACCGATATCAAAAAAGATGTTATAAGCGGGTTTCGAGCTGCCCTGTGATAGGAAATTGATATACTCCTCCGCTCTACCGTTCAGAATTTTTTTGGCTAATGTCTCCGCCGCCGCAACGCTGAACGCATAATTGGCAACATAAAAATCACGGTACAGGTGCGGAACCGCCGACCACGAACCGCGCGCGTCGTCGGGAATCTCGACATAGCCGCTTCGGAAGGGTTCACTTATCGCGCTCCACAGTTCGTCAGCCTTATCGGCGGTAAGCGTTCCGCCATTTTGGGCGTGGTTGTAGATTGCGCGCTCAAAAGCAAACAGTCGCGTCTGATTGTAAAACGTTGAACTTATCAGGTCGGCATAAGAGGAGGAGGCGCAGTTAAGCTCTTCAAAGTCCCCCGCCTCACTGAGCATATATTTGGCGAGGAGTATCTCGTTGGTTATCGCGGCGGTCTCGGTCGTGGTAAGGGCAGGCTCGCGGTAACGCGGTTCCTGCCCGGCAGAGAGGGTAAAATGCACGGCATGTCCCAGTTCATGCGCCAGTGTACTCACACTGTTCAGCGAACCGTCAAAGTTTATGTGGATATATGGGTCTATACCGTCTCCTACCGATACGCAGAACGCGCCGGACTGTTTGCCCTCTTTGGGGTATACGTTGATATGATCTGAATATAAAATACGTCTTGCGATGGAGATATACTCTTTACCTAAAGGCTCGAGCGCGGACAGCACCAATTCACGCGCCTCGTCATAGCTGTACCGCCCCTCCTCCGAACCGGAGGCGGGTTCGGAATCATATGGCGCATATCTCTCCACGCCTAACCTCGCAGCTTGTAATTCTCCGCCGCGATGATATATACCCAGTGTGTTGTACACGGTTTTTATCAGAATATCACCGGTAAGCGGCGGCATTTGATAGCGTCCGTTAAATATCTGGTACTCATGGGTCGAGCGAGGATCGTGCAGACGCGCCTGCCGCAAGCGCCCGTTGATATGCGCGTTCATTGCAGCTGAAAGTGTGTTGCGGTGCGTTTTTAATGTCGAATAATACGCCTCGTATACGGCCTTGCGGTAGTTTCTATTCGTGCTGGTCAGCGCGCGGGCAAGTTCCGAATAGGTAGCGTTCGTCTGCGTACCGTCGGGGCGTGTGATTGTTTTCGCGTTAAAGTCGGCGTTTAGTACAATCGACGCTATCTCCTGCGGGAATCTAAGCGATGGAGCAAGTTCGCGCAGAGCACTATTATCGGGAAGTTCTATGCCCTTGATTGCCGCAAGCTCCGTCCTTAGAGGCATAAGAGTATGGTCGACATATTCGGCGGCGGCGCGTACGGTGTTAAGCCGCTCGTTCGCGCGCCCGTCAAGCGTATTGTCGGCATGTGAGAGGTAACTGTAAGCATACAGTTTTTCCAGCTCGGCGTTGCTTTTTTCAAAGAGGGTGGCCGTTTTCTTCAATACGGCGGGGTCTTGGAGCCTGCCGCTGTATTCGGCAACTTGCTTCTCAATGCCGTCAAAGCGCAGTGCATTTTCAAAATCCATGGGGGTTTTGTAGATATCCTCTAATGAAAAATCGGCGGTCAGAGCTGTTGCTGCGGTGATAATGAGAATAAACATTAAGCAAGTGGTTTTTTTCATAAGACCCTCCAAAATAATTAATAATTGTGATATAATATGCCGTAGACGGCATATTATATCTGACTAGATCGTATATCATATTTTCGTCAACGAAAATATGATATAATGTAGGAGCGGTCTTTGACCGCCCGCGGGCAAACACAGTTTGCCCCTACAAGCCCGGAAAGGAATAAACAAATGATAGAGGATATTATTAGCAGGCTTGCCAATCTTTATCCAGACGCAAGCTGTGCGCTCGACTTTGACGCGGATTATAAACTGCTGTTTGCAACACGCCTTGCCGCGCAGTGTACAGACGCGCGCGTCAATACGGTGACCCCTGTCCTGTTCGGTGAGTTCCCAACGCTGGAGGCGTTGGCGGAGGCGGATATAAAAAGGCTGGAGGACATCGTCCACTCATGCGGTTTCTACAGACAAAAAGCACACGATATTAAGTCGTGTGCGGAGCAATTGATTCTCTTGCATGGTGGACGTGTACCCGATAATATGGAGGAATTACTTAAACTCCCGGGCGTGGGACGCAAAACCGCGAACCTGATACTCGGCGAATTCTACGGCAAACCGGCGATTATTGTCGATACGCATTGTATAAGGCTTTCTAATCGGCTGGGGCTGTGCAACACTAAAGACCCTGACAAGATAGAGATCATACTAAAGTCAATCGTACCACCAGACAAGCAGGTCGCGTTCAGCCACGGATTGGTGGCGCATGGGCGAGCCGTGTGCTTTGCGAGAAACCCGAATTGCGCGGGGTGTGAACTAGCTGAGTTTTGTACATTTTTGTAGGGGCGCATATTATGCGCCCGCGGGCTGATTGATAATCGCCCCCTACACGACTTAAACCCTTGACCGTCTGATCTCTCTTGAAAACTGTGTTATTAAAAAAGCTCCAACAATTAAACAGTAGATTTTAATAATAAGATCAACCCATAAATCTGCTATCGGCAGATAAATCATGCCTGTATAAAAGCTGAACATCAACTCATTTAACGCTAAAAATATCATGCTGGAAGCGGTTAGCAAACCGCAAACTATAGCCATAACGTCGCGTTTTGTTTTTATGGCAAATGCCAACAATGCCGAGGTAACTACAATCCAAAAATCAGGCAACGGAAACGACCAAAACCATACTGTATATCCCGGAACAAGCTCAACTACAGGAGACAGCCCGGTAAATACAAATATCCAATACATCACTGTTGCAATAGCTGTGAATAAGCCCAATCCCAATATTAATCTTCGATATTTCATATAAAGCCCTCCGTTTTTATGATATTTACATTTTATAGTTGTAATAAACATTCAGCGCAATAAAACTGATTATGTTAAACGCGAGCAAACCGGCGATAAGTATTAGGTAAGAGTTTGAATAACCCAACATATACAGGAAAATGCCCGCTCCGGTGAGCGCTGCGATGTTGACAGACCACGCTTGAAAGCCTGCTTTCCCTTGTATTGCCAGATTTCTTTCATCTTTATCTTCAACTTCGATGTTTTTATTTCTTTTTTTCAGTAATTCATAAACTATTGTCGCTCCAAAGAATATAACTACGCCGATGACACCTATAACTAAGGCTCCCCATAATTTCGATCCTTCGCCTTCCGGCGGGTTTATCACACCTATTCTGCTGAGTACGGCATAAATCACGCCAACCAAAAGACCGGCTAAAACGTAAATCCCGAATAACATAATCTCTGTTTTGACTTTGCTTTTCATTTTTAGACTTCCTCCTCAAAAATAAATATTTCTTCTATGCTCATTCCAAAAAACCGCGCGATTTTGAACGCCAAAATAATTGACGGATTATATCGGCCGTTTTCCAATGAACAGATGGTCTGCCTTGAAACCTCAAGCGCGGCGGCAAGTTCCTCCTGCTTTATGTTCCGCTGTCTTCGGAGTTCTTCAAGTTTGTTTTTCAGATTGTTAAGCCCCCTTCAGATATGTAAAGTTAGCTTTACATCAAGAATATCACAGACTTTTCTAAATGTCAAGCACGCTTTACAAAAGTTTTTCATAAAAATAACCTCGCGGGCAATACTAGCCGCGAGGTGAGGTTATGTTTGCGATTCTATATAAAACACTTTTTATGTTTATTCTGGTGGTCGTCGCCATGCGCCTAATGGGCAAGCGTCAATTAGGGCAGCTTCAGCCCGGTGAACTGGTCGCTACGATAATGATGTCTGAGCTGGCCGCTATGCCGATTACGCAAAAAGATACTCCTTTGATCCACTCAGTAGGAGCTATATTGGTTATACTTGTTGTGGAAATAATCATGGCCCTACTGGCGCTTAAGAGCATAAAATTACGCGAATTATTCGGCGGTAAACCCAGTCTGGTCATAAATAACGGCATGATTATGAAAAAAACAATGAAACGTAACAGGATAACCGTTGACGAGCTTATTGAATCGTTAAGGGAAAAAGATATTACCGACTTAAACACCGTGAAATACGCTGTCTTAGAGCGCGGCGGCGTGCTGTCGGTCGTGCAGCAGGAGGCGACATTGCCTGTTATTTTAATAAGTGACGGTAAATTGCTGAAAGAGAATTTAATCTTTATGGGCGTTACAGAGGAGTATCTTTTAGACGAGCTGAAAAACAGAGGCATAACGAAAATCAAGGATGTATTTTTGCTTATGCTGGACGAGCAGCATAACTTCTATGTTTATACACAGTTGGATGTGGCGTAACAAAACATCCCTGTCTAAAGTCAGATTTTATCCAATTATGGCAACAAGTTTAAGCATAGCGCGCCGATGTCGGCGCACCCCGTTTTTATGTAAACATGATTATAAGCCGTATTAAAGCTATTCCCATTGCAGATATACCAATTACAGTCAGTGTAACAAAGAAAGAAAGATATTTCCGTATTTTCTTTAACTCTGTCAACTGTGCTAATTGGATAACATCGTTCATTTCATCATCCAGCAGTTCCATGCTTTCGCCCCGTTCAGCGATAAGTCTTTTTCTTTGCATCTTTACTTCTTTGCCTGTAGCTATATCGGGTATATTTGATGATTCTCCATTGTCGGTATCCTCCACACCTCTGCATTTTCTACAAATCCGCCATTCGCGAGAATACTCTTGCGATAATGGCTTGCCGCATTTCTCACAACCTAACATTTTGTAACCTTCTTTCGATATTGCTTTTAGCAATTTCTACCATGTAGATATTGCATCATACTTGTGTATGTTTTCATCTGCCGTTAAGATAGTCAATCCGTCTGTTATGGCTGTGGCGACAAGCAGGCGGTCAAACGGGTCACGGTGGATAAGAGGTAAATGGATTGTTTTTTCAATATAGGGTTGTGTGATTGGTAAGATTGTAAAACCATTTTGTAAAATCATATTCCAAAGCTGAGGGGGACCCCCATCAAATTTGAGTCTCCCTATGCCGTATTTTATTGTGAACTCCCAATAACACGCTATGCTTACATACTTTTGCACACCTCTGTTCTCAATAATATCTGCCGCCTTTTTACTAAGTTTATCCGAATCGTCAAAATACCATAGAAAAGCGTGCGTATCAAGTAATATTTTCATTCCATATACTCCCGAAAATCCTCCAATGGTGCATTAAAATCATCCGCTATCCACATCTTCCCTTTCATACAACCACGTCCATAAGGTAATTGTTTATAGTCAACTGTTACAAGTTCGTCTAAAACAGTGAGTATTGCTTTTTTTCGTTCAGGGGTGCTCGATACATTTCCAATCGGGAAGAATTTTCCATTCTCCCAATATCCTTCATATGCTTGTATTTGCATGACTTATACCTCCTTTGCTCATGAAGCTATTATATCACTATTACAACGTTGTGTCCAGCACTACACCAACTTCACATTCTCTTCCCCTAATAACTTCCGTAGCCGTTCAAGCAGGCGTTCGTCGGGCGTACATTTCCCGCCGATACGCTTGTTTGTTTTTTCCACAACTATTGTGACCGGCGTTATACCGGGGAAAAACCCGAGCATCGCCGTGACTCGTGACGCGTCCTCAGGAACGCGAATATACAGGTGCTCCTCGCTCTTTTCTTCGAGCTTGATATGAGAAAGCGGCACGATTTCGTCAGCCAGTATCTGCGGCTCCTTGTCCTCGCGTGTGGAGTATTTACCCTTTACCTGCACGACTTCACCGGCCTTTATATATTCACCCGATCGGCGTATGACGTTCGAGAACACTAGCAGCTCTATCGCGGCGGTCGTATCCTCAAGCGTCACATATGACATCAGCGAGTTATTTCTCGCGGTTTTGGTTTGCACATGTGAGATCATTCCGGCAATGGTAACCAGTTGGTTGTCCTCAAACTCAGATTCCTCGCCGAGCAGCTTGGATATTTGCGTCGCGCCCGAAGTTGCCAGCGCATCTTTGTATTCATCCATAGGGTGGCCCGAAAAATACATTCCGCATGTCTCTTTTTCCTGACTTAGCCGCGTTCTTATATCCAACTCCTCGATGTCTGGCAATTGCGCTTCGGGTGTCTCTTCCATCGTGAAGAAGCCAATTTGCCCCTCGGTTACGCTTTTGCGCTCATGCGACGCGGAATCAATCTCCGCTTCGTAAACCTGTAAGAGCTGGCTCCTCTTACCGAAACTATCCATAGCGCCCGACATAATAAGGTTTTCAAGCGCGCGTTTATTCAGGTCATGCTTCAGCATTCGCTCGCAGAACGAGCGCAGTCCCGTAAAATCGCCGCTCTGAACGCGTTCGCTGATAAGCGCGTTCACAAAGCCCGCGCCTACATTTTTGATCGCCACAAGCCCGAAGCGGATACCGTCATCACCGACGGAGAACACTGCCGACGAACGGTTTATATCAGGCGGCAGGACATCTATACCCATGTCACGCGCCGCCGCGACATATTCCGCCACCTTGCCCTGCCAGTCAAGCACCGATGTGAGCAACGCCGCCATATATTCCTTGGGAAAATGACATTTCAGATAGGCTGTCTGATAGGCAATAACGGCGTAGCTGACCGCGTGCGCTTTGTTGAACGCGTAGTTGGCAAAGTCGATTATCTCCTCGAATATCGAGCGCGCGGTCGGCTCGTCTATACCGTTGGATACCGCGCCCGTGATGAACGCTTCGCGTTCGCGCTCCAGTTCTTTCATCTTCTTCTTTGACATCGCGCGGCGTACCAAGTCGGCGTGCCCCAGTGAAAAACCGCCCAAACGGCGCAGGATTTCCAGCACCTGCTCCTGATATACGATACAGCCGTAAGTGACCTCTAGCATATCCTTTAACAGGGGATGCTTATATCTCACTTTATTGAGATTATGCTTGCTCTCTATAAATCTCGGAATCGAGTCCATGGGGCCGGGGCGGTAGAGCGCGACGGTAGCAGTGATATCCTCGATAGAATGTGGCTTTAAGCCCACGCATACGCCCGTCATGCCCGCGCTTTCCAGCTGGAACACGCCCGCGGTCTCACCGCGTGACAGCATGTCAAAAGTGTCTTTGTCGTCGTCGGGTATGCTTTCGAGCGTAAAATCAGGTTTTCGAGCTTTTATCAATTCTACCGCGTTGTATAAAATCGTCAAGTTTCGCAGACCTAAGAAATCCATTTTCAGTAGCCCCAACTCTTCGAGCGTGTTCATGGGGAATTGGGTGACGATAGATTCATCGTTACGCGCCAGCGGAACATATTCGCTGACAGGCTCAGCCGTGACCAAAACGCCCGCAGCGTGAGTAGATGCGTGACGCGGCATACCCTCTAACCGCCGCGCCATGTCGATAAGGCGCTTGACGCGCTCGTCGCCCTCGTAATATTCGCGCAGTTTGGAGGATACTTTTAGCGCATTGTCCAATGTCATATTTACGGCAAAGGGTATCAGCTTAGCAATGGTGTCCGCCTCGGCATACGGGTAGTTCAGCGCTCTAGCCACATCGCGCACGGCGGCGCGCGCCGCCATGGTACCGAATGTCACAATCTGAGCGACTCTGTCCGCGCCGTATTTCTCAATGACGTAGTTTATGACTTCCTGCCGTCTGTTGACGCAGAAGTCGATGTCTATATCCGGCATACTAACGCGCTCGGGATTGAGGAACCGCTCGAAATACAGCGCGTAACGCATGGGGTCTACATCGGTTATTTCAAGGCAGTACGATACCATACTCCCGGCCGCCGAACCGCGCCCGGGTCCCACGGGTATGCCTTCGCTTCTGGCAAACGCCATAAAGTCATAGACGATGAGGAAATAATCGACATAGCCCATGCGGACTATCATGTCAAGTTCAAAATTCAGGCGGGTTTTGTATTCTGAATCTAAAATACCCCCTGCCCCTTCGGGGCATCCCCCCTTTTGTAAGGGGGGCAAGTAGCGTTTCTCAAAACCCTTTTCGCAGAGCTCACGCAGATATTTTTCGGCACTTTTTTTGCCTTTCGGCAGCTTAAAACGCGGAAGATATTGTTTGCCAAATTCTATCTCGACATTGCACCGCTCTGCTATACGCACAGTGTTCTCAATGGCTTCGGGGTGCTTGGGGAACATGCCCAACATCTCGTCATAAGACTTCATATGCAGCCCCAAACCTTCGTAGCTCATCCTGTCGGCATCCTCGATGGTCTTGCCCATCTGGATACACATGAGTACGTCCTGCGCCTCGGCGTCGCCCTCGGAGATATAGTGGCAGTCGTTGGTAGCTGCCAGTGGAAGGTTAAGCTCTTTGGCCAAACGCAGAACACCCGCGTTTATCTCGATGTTCTCAGGCATGCCGTGGTCTTGGAGTTCAAGGAAGAAGTTATCTTTACCGAACAGGTCGGCGTAATATTGCGCGGTCTCTTTTGCTCTCTCATAATCGCGTGAGAGTATCGCCTTTGGTATCTCGCCCGCCGTACATGCCGATAGGGCGATAAGCCCCTCGTGATATTTCTCCAAAAGCTCCCTGTCAACACGCGGCTTTACGTAAAACCCCTCGATAAACGCAAGCGACACGAGTTTCATTAGGTTTTTATATCCCGTCATGTTCTCGCACAGCAACACAAGGTGGTAACGCTCATTGTCAAGTTCATGGGTCTTATCAAAGCGCGAACGCTTTGCAACATATACCTCACAGCCGATAATCGGCTTGACTCCCGCCGCCTTTGCCGCTTTGTAAAAGTCGATGACGCCGTACATTACGCCGTGGTCGGTTATCGCCACGGCGGGCTGACCGAGCTCTTTTACACGGTCAAAGAGCCTATTGATACGACACGCGCCGTCAAGCAGACTGTATTCTGTGTGCAAGTGTAGGTGAACGAAGTTAGACATGTTAAACTCCTCTCAGTGATTATTCCGGGCGTACGGGGTCAGAGCCCCCGTATCGGGCACCTGACCCATCAGTTTCCTCAGCCTGTGATTCATACCCGATTTGCCGATACCCGCCCGCCCGGCAAGCTCGGCAAGTGTATCCTCGGGGTGCTCCAGTCTCAGATTTGCCGTCTGTTTCAGCGGTTCAGACAGCTCGTCCCACATTGGCGATGATTTAAGCCGTCGTATGGCTTCACACTGTGCTGCCCCCGTCTCTACGGTCTTGCTCAGATTCGCGGTCTCGCAGTTAACTCTGCGATTTATGTCGTTGCGTACTGATTTTTCTATCTTAGCATCCATAAGCTCCATGGCGCGTATTTGCGCGCCGCACAGCGTAAGAAAATCCTCGATAAGTGTGGAATCTTTATAGTAAAGCACGCGGTGCCCTGAGCGACTCGTGTTTTTCGGGGGCAGATCCATCTCGCGCAGCAGAGCGTCGATCTGACGCGAGAGCGCGACATGCGGCGTTATTATCTCCAGATGATATTTTTTTATCGGATTCGATACGAAACCGCCCGCCAGAAATACTCCGCGTATAAACGCCGTTATGCAGCATTCTTCCTCTATTACCGCGCGGTTTAATTGGACGGAAATACGGAGCCCATCGTCATGCCCGAAAGCGGCAATAGGTTCTGATGGTTTCGGCACTTTTAATAACAATTTGCCGACTTGCTCGTGCAGTGTGAGTTCCTGATTAAATGAATATTTTAAAAGTTTGGACAGCCTGTCCGCAAAACCTTTATGCCCTGTCAAAATAATAATCTCGTCGGGAGCAAATTTGAACCCTAATAAAAAAGCTCCATAAAGCTCCGCGCGCGCGCAACACTCGCGGCGGACGGGCATTTTGCACATCTCGGTCTTGCATTCGGACGAGAATGACATAGTAATCGTCCATTCCGCCGCCGCGCATCGGCAAAGAATTAAATGAAACCCATCTTATCGCGCGGTAAGAAATGATAAAACGATTATTTCTCTAATCATGAAGTCTGAAATAAGTTTCAGTCTTCTATTTTGATTTTCTAATGTCTTCAGGGATTGTTTGCGTAATTTTTAAGTTACTAAACTCCATAAACCGCCCCGCTACTGTTAGAGATTGCGCCATCAAAACTGAAAACATTGGCTATTGCTTTTTCGCCAAGACTATTGCAATATCGCGATAATTCCTGTATAATGGCTATAGGTTCATTATTCTGAAACAGGGAGATAATACAATGAAAAAGAGATTTGCTTTCGATAAACTGTCTTGGAAAATCACCATCATAGTTGGTGTCGCTGTGGCAATCGTCGCCGGATCTCTTTCTGTTTATCTGCAATCCCGCGTTATGTACCATGCCGGCAATTATTCGCGGGAGAATCTTATTAGAGAAGTCAGCCGAATGGTCGAAGAAAGTAACAGCGCGTTTACATCCGCGATTTACAGGACACAAAGCATGAGGCTTTTGGGCGAATCTATTTTTAATGTCGAGGCATTTAGAAGAAGTCCTCAGGACTTTTTTGATAATACTATGAGAAAGCATATGGACGGCTTTGTCGTCAGTGTCATAGAGAATTCAGCTCATGTGTCGGCCGCCTATTTCTCCCCGCATCCCGACCTGGCGGGTTTCCCGTTTGTTGTTGAGATCTATTTTAAAGATACCAACGAAGGCATCATCAGCTTAGATCCTCTTACATATGAGGAATATATGGAGGAAGACAGCGAGGACATGACATGGTTCTACGGCGCTTATAACTCCGGTTTGCCATACTGGACACATGTGTATGAAGACAATGAGATCACTATGGTCAGCTATGTTGAGCCGGTTATTATCGATGGCATGATAATCGGCGTTACGGGCGTTGATATCTTTATCGATGATATCGAAGAGATGGTTAGCGCTTTTAAGGTTTATGAAACAGGGTTCGCACTTCTTAAGGACAACTACAGCGGTATCTTCCAAACCAATGACATTGTCGACGGTTTTACCGCCGGCGAAATAGAATATCTCATCAATTCTGCCACAGCAAATCCCGATAACGTGTTTGAAGCCCGTTTAGGCCGAGAAGATTACATAATAACCGCCAAACAGCTTGTAAACGATTATACCTTATACATATTTGTCCCGAAAAATGAGTTCAATGCGGTGGTAACGGCATCACTGGTAAGTTCCATAGTCGTATTTATCGTTGCTCTGATTATCGTTTTGTTTATCGCTTATCTTATCGGCAAGGCCATAAGCCGTCAGATTTTCGCCGTTTTAGTTGCTAACAGGCGCGACTAGTTTTATTTACTTAAAGCCTGCCCTCCAGCCATCTCAACATCCGATTATCCAGCAAACTCAAATCGTCCTCTCGCGGCTTTTTCTCAATCATCAGCCTATACAATTCATATGCCAGACGGAGAGGATTATGGCGGGCGTAACTGTGCTTTTTACCGAATAGCGGGCGGGCGATGACCTCGATCCCGCTATTTTCAAATGTCTCGATATCGACCTTGATATACTCGGCGCGTTCGGATTTATATCGCTCTAAAATCTCGTGCGGAACCGGCGCGTCGTTGACCAGACAGTATTGAAAAAGCCCCTCTTTGGAGTGCGCTATCAACTCATGTACATGGTCATATGCAGTATAGCCCTCACTCTCACCCTCCTGCGTCATGACATTGCAGACATAGACTTTCAGTGCGTCAGTCTCCATTATGGCGTCCACGACGCCGTCTACAAGCAGGTTAGGAATAATGCTGGTGTAAAGGCTGCCGGGCCCCAGTACGATATAGTCCGCTTCGCGTATGGCGTTTAGCGCGCTGGGCAGAGCCGGCGGATTTTGCGGAACAAGACGCACACATCGTATACGGCAATCCTGTTCTTTTTTAAAATTAAAAATCTTGGATTCGCCCAGGACCTTGGCACCGTTTTCAAATTCAGCTTCAAGATACACGTCTGAGGTCGTGACCGGCATGACGCGCCCCGTGACCGCCAGAACGTCGTGCATACGCTCTACAGCTTGTTCGAATGTGGGACTGACCCCATTTAACGCCGCCAGTAAGAGATTGCCGAAATTGTGCCCGTTGAACGCGCCGCCCTCGAAACGATAGCTCATCAGCTGTTCCATCAACGGTTCGGTGTTTGCCAGCGCCATCATACAGCTGCGAATATCGCCCGGCGGCGGCATACTGCGGTCGTGGCGCAGATAGCCCGAACTTCCGCCATCGTCACTTACGTTGACGATGGCCGTTATATTAGCGGATACCTCTTTTAATCCGCGCAGCATTGTGGATAATCCGGTTCCGCCGCCTATTGCCGCTATCTTAGGCCCTCTAAGATGAGCCTCTCGGACATAATTGGGAACATCTCTCATACACTTCACCTCTTGACATCTCTATGCTCAGCCACTACTCCAAAATGCCTCGCCAGACGCTCGGCAAAAGCCACCGAGCGATGACGTCCACCAGTGCAGCCTATGGCTATGATTAGTTCTTCGCGCTTGTCAACCTGAAATTGGGGTATTATAAAATCTAAAAAATCACAAAGTTTTTCAAAGAAAGTCCGGCTGTTTTCAAAGCTAAACACATAATCGCTGACAGATTTGTCCAATCCCGTTTGCTCACGCAGTTCATTCACCCAAAACGGGTTGTTCAAAAATCTGACATCAAACATCATATCGGTTTTTTCCGGCATACCGTATTTGAACCCGAAGGTCATTATCTCAATCTTCATCTACCCTATCACCTTGATCTCAGTTTTTAGTTCAACTCCTGTTTTCGCAAGCACCGTTTTCTGTATTAACTCGATAAGTTTTAATACATCGGCACACTTCGCGCCGCCAATATTGATTATAAATCCCGCATGTTTCTCTGATACCCTCGCACCGCCGACAGTCAGACCCTTAAGCCCACACTGTTCGATAAGCGCACCGGCAAAGTGACCCTCAGGACGCTTAAACACACTGCCCGCGCTGGGCTGTGACAGTGGCTGTTTAGAACGGCGGCGCTCGAAATATTCGTCCATCTCTCGCCTTATATCCAGAGAGTGCCCGTATTTCAAAACCGCGCTCGTTTCCAATATGAGATAATCGGAATTATCTGTAAAATAACTGCGGCGATACCCGAAATTATGTTCAGCACCGTTAATCTCACATTGTTCACCGTTCCGTTTTAAGAATACCGTACTGGTGATTACGTCGCTCATCTGTCCGCCATAAGCGCCCGCGTTCATATAGATCGCGCCACCTACGGTTCCGGGTATACCATGCGCGAACGCCAATCCTTTCAGCTCGGCGTTACACGCGACAGTCGCCATTTTAGATAACCTCGCGCCGCATTGCGCAGTTATCGTATCGCCAACCACCGTCACGTCGTTTAAACGTGTCAAATGGATGATCACTCCCTTAAGTCCAGCGTCAGACACAAGGACGTTGGAGCCGTTGCCTAGCAGATAGACGGGCAGCTCCATCTCATGGACACAGCGCCAGACATAACTCAGCTCGTCTATATTGCGCGGCGACACCATCAGATCGGCGCGCCCCCCGATACGAAACGAGGTATACTCACGCATATCGACACGCTCATTCATGAGCAGGCCGGGGAGAGCGGCGCGTATTTTGTCAATAAATGAAGCCATAGAACCTCCCGTCTCTAATTACCCTTACCCAACATAGCGGCTCCAATAATACCCGCATCGTTACCGAGCTCCGCGACACGAATGTGCGCTTTCTTATCGAAACCCTTAAACTCTTCCACGCGCGTAAGCTCGATAAGCGGACGCAAAAGATAATCGCCCTCGTTACATACACCGCCGCCGATACACACCATCTCCGGCTGTAAAATGTTAATCATGTTTGCCAGCCCCGCGGCAAGATATTTGATGTACTTATCAACAACGGCTTTCGCGCTCTCGTCACCTCTGCGCGCCATGGCAAACGCAGCTCTCCCGCTGATCTTCCCATTTTCTTTGGAGGCTTCATGCAAAAGGCTTCCTTTATCGGCCTCCATAGCCTCTTTGGTCATACGGATAAGGCCTGTCGCGGAACTGTAAGCCTCCCAGCAGCCATTCCTTCCGCATGTACACGACCAGCCGTCAACCTCTATAACGGTATGCCCGATCTCGCCGCCGCCGCCGTTAAAGCCCGAGTAGATTTTGCGATTGATGATAATGCCGCCGCCAATGCCGGTTCCCAGCGTTATCAACAGCGCAGAGTTGCAGTCTTTTGCCGCTCCGGCGTAAACCTCGCCCAATGCAGCGGCGTTGGCGTCGTTGCCTACATAGATGGGGCAGTCTATATATTTTCTGAGCATTTCAACTACGGGAGTGTTGCGGAAAGGAAGATTGCCCGCAAATAAGAATATGCCGTTTTCGGCGTCGACTGAACCCGGAGCGCCGATCCCGACTGATTTAATATCTTTCATACTGATTCCCGCTTTTGCCGTTACATCATGGCATAACCGCACGACATCTTGAAAAACGACTTCGGCACTGCGTTCTGGGTTCGCGGGAGTTTTTGCTCGCTCGATAATTTGGCAGCTCTCATTTACAAGACCCGCAACAAGATTCGTTCCACCGATGTCTACTCCGATGTACATGGTACCCCTCCTCGTAAGTTTAAGACTTATTAACCTTTTCTCTTCTGCCAAAATCAAGAACTATAAATATAAGACTAACTAAAAATACAACCCCACCAAGCAAGATTCCAGCCGACAAAATAGTATTCTGCAATATATAGCCAACAATTCCTATAATACAGAGCACACCGTTAATTAGCAGCAATAGACCTGATATTCTTTTTTGACTTTTGCTTAACATATATCCGTAGATAATTGACGGTATACCCAAAATTGCATATGCCAGTCCATTCACAAACCCAATAGCGGAATGACTGATTGATTGTACTAATTCTGTAGCAAACAAGATGTCGCTTGACGAATTCAATGCATTGGCCGCGATTGAGGGAACAACGGTAATTTGAATTGAATAACAAACAAGATTCAGAACGCCATAAACAGGAATAAAAATTATCGCCAAAAGCGCCAACGTTTTGTTTTTCTCCGAAAAATAACTGAATAACAATGCAAATAAACCGATAACCACAATGGTCAATACCGTGACATTGACATAATTGACTATATAGAAGATATCCGGCTGCGATGCCCATTTTAGATAATCAATATCCGACCATGTTGACTGTATCTGTGACATTGATATCCCCGTAAAAATTATCCATGTTACAGTTAAAAGCAATGATATAAACGCGATTAGCCTTATGCTCTTTTCTAATTTACTTACCAATTTATTCTCTCCTATTCAACATTTATTTTTCTATACCAAAATACGCCTTAAACCTCTCCCAATCAGCATTTACCACCAACTCCTCGGGAAATCCCACCTCGTCGAGAAGCTCCGCTGAGTTGCTGAAATTGCCGACGCCCCAGTGGTTATGCGCGTCTGAGGAAACGACTATGCGAGTTTCATGCTTTTTACACATCCTTAAAATCTTCGCGCAGCTTTCCCAGCTGCCTTTTCTGACATACTTTGACGCGTTGTTTATCTCGATAAGCGTATTTGTATCACGGCAGCGCTTGACAACCTCCTCGTGGTCAAATGGAAAATCGGGCTGCCCCGTGTGTCCCAGACAGTCCACATAGGGGTTGTCACATATCGCCAGCCACGTCTCAGTATGTCTTGCGGATGTAGAAGGTCTATACACATCGTTGTGCATCGAGGCTATTACATAGTCGAGATCATACGCGACAGGTACGTCGATGCTTCCGTACGTATCAAGCACATTCGCCTCCGCGCCTCTTAGAAGATATACGCCATCAACCTCTCTAGGCAAGCCGCGTATGCTGCTGAAATACCATAAATGCGGCGAGTCGGGGGTCATTGGGCCGTGGTCGGTTATCGCCACAGCTTTAAGCCCGATCTTAGCGGCATGGGCGCATATTTCACCGATTGTGGAGAGCGCATGGGCAGACACAATGGTATGTGTGTGCATATCGGCGCAAAATCTCATGTTAATCGTCCATTCCGCCGCCGCGCGTCGGCACAAAATTAAATAAAACCCATCTTATCGCGCGGTAAGGAATGATAAGACGATTATTTGCTCATCAGTTTAATTTTAAACTTGTTTCATACATCTCCTATTGTTGTTTGTTATCTTCTGCGGCCTTCTCAAAATATGTGTTTATTCTGTTGGCAAAATCGTTCGCGGCATTATATCCCAGCTTTTTGTGACGGTTGTTCATTGCCGCAACCTCGATTATGACTGCGAGATTTCTTCCGGGTTTAACCGGCACAACCAAAAGCGGAACTCTCACGTCTAAGATGTCGATAAACTGGTCGTCAAGACCCAACCTGTCATAGGCGCTGCTATCATTCCAAGGCTCGATGTTTATTACAAGATCGATCTTCTCCGTCGGCTTGACGGCACCCATACCAAAAATCCGTCGCACATCAACAACACCTATGCCCCTGAGTTCTATATAGTGCCTGATAAGCTCAGGCGCAGAGCCTACAAGTGTTTTTGCCGACACTTTTTTTATCTCTACAGCGTCGTCGGCGATAAGCCTGTGTCCGCGTTTGACAAGCTCGATAGCCGTCTCTGACTTTCCGACGCCGCTCTCGCCTAAGAGAAGTATACCCTCGCCGTAAACCTCGACTAATACGCCGTGTCTTGTGATTCTCGGCGCAAGGGATACGTTTAGCGACGCGATAAGCGCGCTTATCAGCTGCGACGTCGTATCACTTGTCTGAAGCAGCGGAATCTTATATTTCTCAGCAAGCTCTAAAAACTCGGGATACAAGGAATGTCCACTTGACAGTATTATGCAGGGTATATGTTTACTCATAAGCTTTTCGAGTACCTTATAGCGCTTTTCCGGCTTGAAACGACTGATAAAGGTCATTTCGACCTTCCCCATCACCTGTATGCGGCTTGCGTCAAAATAGTCAAAAAAGCCCGCAAGCTGTAAGCCCGGGCGATTGACATTGTCCGATACCACAAGAATTTCATCAAGGTTTTCCGGCGCGTATAGTATCGACAGGTGAAACTCTTTGATAATGTCCGTCAAATGAACTTGAAACATATTATCCACGGCAATTCCCCCACTGCCATAGTATACACCCAATCAGCAGAAACGTCAACTGTTTATGATGGCTGACCGATTAATCAAAAACACACCGGCTAAAACCATCGCGCCGCCTATGTATGCTGTAAAATGAGGCGTTTCACCTATCAATATAAATCCAAGAAGGGTTGTCAGAATGGGCGTAACAAACATATAGTTTGTCACCTCATGTGTTTTCTCTGCCTTGCTCAGCGCGTAAGCCCAGCATAAATAGGCGATACCCGCTGAGAAGATGCCTAATATAATAATAGAGGTAATCCCTGATGGCGCAGCACTAACAAGCTGCGGAAAAGATTGCGGGGCGAATATGGAAAGCAGTATCGCCCCGGCGACTATGCAATATGTAGTAATCTCCAAAGGGCTATACCGCAGCAGTAATTTACGTTGATAGACGTTATATATGCTGATCAGCAGCATAGCAAGGCAAATCCAAACTGAGCCGGAAGTAAACGTAAGGCCCCCGTTGAAGAAGGTGATCACGCCCACTCCTAAAAATGCGCAAGTCACTGAAAACCAGCCTATAACGCCGAGCTTCTCTTGCAAGAACACACGAGCAAGCAATGCTGTAACAATCGGGGACGCGCTGACAAGGAGGCTGACCACGGATGCTGTCAATGTCTTAGAGCCAACATTGATAGCGTAGACGTAAACGGCAAACCCAACCGCCCCACCCGCAAAGAACAAGGGTATATCTTTTAATTTCGGAAGACTCATTTTCCTGATAGCCGCGTATATCAGTAGAAATATGGCGGCAATAAGATACCGAAGGAAGGCTATGGCTTCTGCTGTAAAATGCTGTACGGCAACACGCGTCATCACATAACCCAACGCCCAAAATATAACCGTCAGCGTTGCGAAAATGTGCATGGCAGTTTTTCTGTTCATATATCCAGCCTCATAAAACAGACCGTAAACGGCAGATGGTCAAGCTGCTTCGTACCTGTTTCAACAAATCCAAATGCTTTATACCAATTCAAAAGCCGCTTGTTCTCATAGATGATCCCGATAGAGATGTCTTTGCCTCCCGCTTGCCTAACGTGTTCTTTTGCGAAATCCATCAATCTTTCACCGAATCGTTTATGCCGGAACTCCGGCAGAACAGCCAGCTTTTCAAGGTAGAATATGTCCGTATCTTTGCGTTCCAATGCCACAAAGCCAATTTGACGGTTATCGCTAAACAGCCCAAACATTTTAATACCACGACGATATTCGTCAAGCAGTCTATCTACTTCCAAGAAGGCTCCATTTGTAGGACAGTTCTCTTTTGTCAAGCCAAATTCAACAGCGACCGTCGCAAATGAGCGCCGGATTATATCTGCACTGGCTATAATATCTGGCTCCGCTATCTCAATAATTTTGATATTCATATAATTACATCCTTGAAACTATAGTATAATTTCGCCGCGTAAATACCTGACCGCCTTGCCGCTGATTTTCACGCGCTCGCCGCAATTCTCGCAGAACAGATTACCTCCTCGCTTTGATAACTGCTGTGCGATCAGCTTTTGCTTCCCAAGACGTTTTGACCAAAAAGGGATTAAAACTGTATGGGCAGAGCCTGTTACCGGGTCCTCGGGAACGCCCATATTCGGGGCAAAGAATCTGGACACAAAATCCGTGTTCTCCCCTTTTGCCGTAATGATAATCCCATGTTTAGCGAGTTTCTTCAATTCCTCAAAGTCGGGAATCGCACGCAAAACTTGTCTTTCATCTTTCAAAAGAAGAAGCAAATCCCTTGTTGAAATATGGGCTTCCAAAACAGATGCCCTAACTGCCCGCTCCATCTGTGCCGTTACCTCTATCGGCTCCGGCTCTCTGGACGGGAAATCCAGTTCGTAGAGATCATCCCGCTTTCGGACTGTCAGTATTCCGCTTTTGGTTTTGAACTTTAATATATCGGTCAACTTTTCTGTTTCATCAAACAGCATAAACGCGCTTGCCAATGTAGCGTGACCGCAGAGGTCAACTTCATGTGTCGGCGTGAACCACCGCAGGTCATAACAGCCGTCTCGCTTTACCAGAAACGCCGTCTCGGACAAATTGTTTTCCATGGCGATATTTTGCAGTATATCTTCGGGCAGCCATTCTTCGAGCAGGCAGACCCCAGCGGGGTTGCCGCTGAACCGTTTGTCGGCAAACGCGTCAATAATGTGGTATTTCATTTCATTATCACCTTTCAATATTACTTGCCCCCGCGGGGGGGTGGCGCGGAGCGCCGGGGGTTGCGTGTACTCATTTTCAAAATTTATTCCATCAAACACACAGAGGTCGTAATACCCCATCTTGCGGTAAATACCACAGGAAACAGGATTTTCGGCATCGGCAAACAGAAAACAGAATTTATTACCTCGATCCAGTAAATCCTGCGACAGCTTCGCAACGACAGCAGTCGCGTAACCCTTGCCCCGGTAGTGCGGCGGCGTATATACCCAGCCGACACCTCCGCCGTTTTGCGTATTACGTTCATTGGCAGCCTGTGACACAGGATAGCCGTCCTCCCATATTAAATGGGTATCCTTGCCGAGACGTTTCCTTAACCGTTCGATATTCTCTTGAATGCTGTTCACTTCGATTTTGCAGTCCTCGCCAAAAGCCCTCTCCCAATACGGGACGTAGAATAAATCATCCTCGCGCAAAGGGCGGCAGAGTCCCGGAGCTTTCTCAATCTCATTCACCTTATCAAGCCGCATAATGTTCATAGACATATTCCTATGAAAGCCGCCAGCGCCGACATGCGCTTCCGCAAACCGCCGCGCCAGCCCTTGTTCCGCCAATACTCCGGGCAGAGTGACCCCCATGCTTTTGATTTCATCAGACAACAGTCTAATTGCCGCGTCGTTCGGCTTGTTGCCCGTTTCATACATAACGATGTTGAATGGCGGCGTACAGGCGGCGGTCAGCACAATACCGCCCGCTTCGTCTTTAACTGTAGCCAGCAGCCAGTCCGATGTGTCGCGTTTTTGTTCATTGTAAATAAAACTGACAGGCAGATTATTCTGCACTTCATTTTCGAGCAGAACCTCAAGTGTGTCGGTGCCAAAAGACTCTAAGTTGTCGTATTTTGTAAATTTCATTTTGCAGTGCCCTCCTTTTTTAACCTTAGTGACATGCCGTAGCCGAATTTATCATTCGGCCTTTTAATGAATCCAAATTCTTCGTAAAACTCTTCTTTGCCCGGCGCCGCCATTAAATCCACCAGAATGTAATAACCGTCCTCTAACATACTGTCGACATATTCCATGATTTTTTCCATCATAGCTTTTCCGATGCCCATGCGCTGGTATTCCGGCAGTACTAAGACATCCACAACAAAGATAACATAACCGCCGTCGGAAACAAGCCGCGCCATACCGACGGTGGCATCACCATCTTTTGCGGCAACAATAAGCGCGCTGTTTTTCAGGCTTATTTCTATTTGGCCGGGGTGGGGCAAAGCCCATCCGGCAGAATCGCGCAGCTTGGCGCAATCCTCGACTGAAACTGTGTTTGTGTATGTAATGTCCATGGTTCTATCTCCTTTCATTATTTCTTCACCTGCGAAGGTACTATTTCATTGAGCCGCTAATCCCTCCCAACTCCCGGCAGGGCACCTGCCCCGCCAGGCGGCAGGGGTTGTGTGTACTCCTTTTTCACACGATACCAATATGAGTAAATTGTTTTATATCCAAGTTTTGTGTATAGATTTACCGCTTTGTGATTATCCTGCACCACCTGTAAATATGCCGTGTGAGTACCAATCCGCTTAGCCGCTGATAAAAGCGATTCACATATCTCTATGCCATAGCCCTTGCCGCGCAGTGATTCATCAACAACAACATTAAATAAACCCATATATCCCCGCTCGATAACGCACATGCCGCAGGCAACCGTTGCGCCATCTCTGACTAATCTGCCGCAAAGCACATCTACTTTTATGTTATTAAACACTTGTTTTGCGGTTGACATTCTCTTGTCGGTATAATTGTTGAGTGAAAAATAAGCATCCAGCCACTCGCTGTCGATATAGCTTGTTAAGGCGCAATCTCTTGACGGAACGTCGAGGACGCCGTCCCCTACAGATAAATCGGTTGTCATCATGTATGTAGGGGTTACGATCTCGTATCCTTTTCGGTCAAGTACCTTATCAAACTCCGCGTCCGTGCCATCGGTAATTTTGAAAGCAGCGGGTAAGCTTTGCGCGAAATATCGCTTTTCACACTCGGCTATTTTCATTTGCAAGTCAAGCGTGGATGGATTGAGTAGATTGACTGAATTTGCCCGGCTTGTGTAATGGTAATCGTTGGTGAACCGCAGAACCCAGCCGTCATAAAATTGCGTCTGTAACGCAGGAAGGGCGTTCAGGGAGAGTTCCTCATACAATAGTATTTTATCTTTCATTGTGTTATTTCCTTTCAATATTACTTCCCCCTGCGGAGGTGCAATTCTCTCGAACTACCAATTCCTCCCGTCTTTGCCCGGCAGGGCACCTGCCTCGCTCGCAGGCGGCGGTGGTTGCGTTCACTCTATATCCGGTAATTCCGTAACCATACTTGGCAAGCCGTCAAGTACGTCTTGCAAACATTTTGACCTGTCGAGTTTTTGCATGGCTTTTTCATTTGGTGATGCGTATATACCTTTGAAGAAGTACTCACCGTATTCAGGACGGCATGGGAATGCCAAAACAGGTTCATCAATTGAGAACTGTGCGCTCACACCTGGATTATTTCCGCGCGCATCCACTTTGATCCAACGTCTGTCGAGATAGATCGCATTATAACAGTGAACAACATATCCCATCGAATCGTCGTCCGCCAGCGTCAGATATTGAAAACAAAATCCGGTGGGGATTCCCTGTGAACGTAGTAACGCCGCGAGCAGATTCGATTTGGCGTGACATACGCCTGTTTTATGTTTTAATACATCCGATGCCTTTGCTGTAATAATGTCTGATTGTATATCGAACGTATGCGGTATCTCATCACGCACAAACTCATACGCCGTTCGGGCTTTTGAAGTTTCATCTCTCAGTCCGCCGAAAAGCATTTCTGCCTTTGCTTGGATAATTGTTGATGAAAAATCTACGTACTTGTGCTCCTGTAAAAATAAATCCATGATTTTATTTCCTTTCAATATTATTTCCCCGGTTGTGTGCTCCAATCAAAATATAAAAACGGTCAAAGTCCCTTTTCATTGGACTTTGACCGTTCTACTCAATAGCTTAAAATAATTAACCGCTATCTATGAATATAACAGCAAAGCCCGTCGTCGCATAACAGATGCGCAACGGCGGCACGTAATAATAGTGTTTACATATTCGTTCAGCACGGCGAGCATTGCCTCCTTCTTGTGTTTTGTTTATTATAGCGCCGTATTAGCAGATTGTCAAGTATTATTTTGACAGAGTTTTTATTTTTTTAGTAAAAAACTCTTGACTTTTTGGTGCCTATTTACTATAATAGTTTTGAGACAGCAAAAAAGCGAGGTGAGTGGATGTCTGCCAAAAAAATGGGGAGACCTATTTCAGATAATCCAAAGTCAAATAGAATTAATGTCAGACTAGACAACGAAACTTTAGCGGCGTTGACAGAACACTGTAATAAAATAGGCGTTAACAAAGCTGACGCAATTAGACAAGGGATATTCATGTTATTAGGTAAATCTCCCAAATAAAAAAGGGACAAACCGTCCATCTCGGAAAAGAACAAACGGAATGCCCCTGCTCCCCCAACCTAAGTCAAGGTAAATCTTATTATACCTCAGCTTGGTTGGGAAAACAACATTAATTTTTTGGAGGTATAATTCTATGAGTTACATTACAGACATTTTTGAAAGACTGGATCTACAGCAAATTCGAGAATTTCTATTACATGGCGTTGAGTGTGTGGAGGTTAGCGATAAGAGTTACAAACAACGATTAGATAGCGCGGGGGACATTGCTTTCAAAAGTATTCATAAAAAGTTTCCCGAGGAAGCCGACCACATTGAAGTAAAGAACGATATGCACCATTACGCCGGTGCTATGCAAGATGTGTATATGGAGATTGGCATTGTTTGCGGGGCTAGGCTCATGGCGGAATTGCTCAATAAAAAAGAATAAAACAATAAAATTTATCATTTTCCATAAGCGCTGGAATGACCCGCCCAAAGATTAACTCGTCAACTGAATAGCCCAAACATGGTCTTAAATTGTTGAAAAGTTTAAGACCATGTTTTTTATGTCCTTTTATGTCATATGAGAGCATGGTATGTTGCTTATGCAAGGATGCTTAATACATAAAAAGGAGAGAAAGTATGACAATCGACAATGAACAATTGACAGTGAACAATGGCAGGTGCCCTGCCGGGCAATACGGGGGCGCTGCCCCCGAGCCCCCGTTTGATCCAGTTGAAATCGGCGATGACGTAGGGGACGATAACCACCCCGACGCTACGCGTCACCCCTCCATGGAGGGAAATGACCCCGAAACGCCTTTCGACTTAGACGACGATATTCTAAGTTTCAAAAAGGCTTTTCCCCATGTTCGCTTAGACAGGCTTGTTACAACGCCCGCGTTTTTGAGCTTTGGCAAGCACCGTTTCGGCGTTGAGCCGTTTGCGGAGATTTACAGGGACTATTCAGAGCTTGTAAAAGCCATCGAAACCGAGGCGCTTGCCAAAAGGGCCAGGCGCAGCGAGCGCTCGACGGGCGGCGGGCAATCCGCACCCTATACAGGATTGACCCGCGAACAGTCCGAACAGTTGGAAACGTGGAACAAAGCGTATCCGCATCTAAAAATGACCCCAAGAGAATTTTTGAGTAAGTAAAAGGAGGATTTTACTATGAACCCCAGTTTTGACCTTACGGGCTCGCAAGTGCGTCAGGCACGCGAGTATCCTATTAACGAAAGTACCGTTATACTTAGCGGACAAGCCGTTGTCCTGACCGAAGGCAAGGTTATGCCCGCTACATCAGCGTCAACCGTCGTACTCGGAGTTGCCGCAGAGAACCACCTTGGAGTACCCGACGCGTTTAACCCCCGCTCAAACGGCAAATTCATTAAAGTTTTTGACTCACCCACTCAGGTGTATGTCTGTAAAACACCCGAATACCCCGCTCTTACAGGTGACACAGATTTCTTCACCTGTACCGCGAAAACGACAGGACTGAAAAACGGATATGCCAAACTTGTAGATAAGGAGGCCGATTCCACAAACTCTGACCCGCTCGGTTCGACCTATGACATAGTCAGTTCCGACACTAACGGCAAAATCACCATTAACCGCAGCACCGGTAACGGCAAGATCGCAGCAGGCGACGTATTCGAGCTTTACCCGCCCGTGGGATACGCGGCAGGCAGACTGAACGCCAGACTTTCCGGCATAAGCCTTGACGGCGATCTTGCTAATTCGGCGGTCGCCGTTGCAGGACATGTGACAGAACTTGGGCTTACCGAACTGAAATTGAAAACCATTTTTGCATAAGGAGGAGAATAATAATGAACACAACCGCATGGAAAAGTGATAACCATAAATTCGTAGGAAAGGCGTTTGAAACCGCCTATAGCAACCGCATGAGCGCGCTGAAGGAGATCTGCGGCGAGGTAAGCGATAACAATTCCACCGATTACACGCTGGAAGGGCTGGGCGGCTTTCACGAGTATGCGCCGTACAACGGCACTACCCTGACCGCCGGTACCTGCAAACGCGGCTTTTCGACCATTATCATTCCCAGAGAGTTCAACCTCTCCGTTGACATCGGCTATATGGAAGCCAAGACCGACCAGATCGGCGTTACGCGCAAAGCCGGCGTACAGCTTGGAAACTCCGGCGCGATGACAGTTTACGCGCATTTGCTGAGATTGTTCGGCGGTGCTTTCAATAAAAACATCTTGGGCGGCGACGGTCAGCCCTGGGCCAGCGAAAAGCACTGGCAAGCCTCTAAAGGCAGCGCGAACCGCGTGAGTATTCCTGACGAGGCGGCAGGCACTTTCTCAAATCTGATAAAAGACGAACTCTCGACAGCCGCTATCACCAAAGCTCAGATTCTAGCGTCACGCTTTGTAACACCCGACGGACTGCCGTTCATGTGCGAGATGGACACGCTGCTTGTTTCGCCGGAATTGGAGCCTAAAGCCAAGGAACTGTGCGGCGTTAACGCCAAGCTGGCGCCCATGTCGAACCCCGACGGCGATACGAACGCCGCGAACCCCATCTATGGTATGCGCTATCTGGTAGTCGGCGGCGGACGCGACGGCTTTACAAAAAACCAATGGGCCGTATGCGACTCAAGGCTAATGAAAGAGACCGTTATGCTAGTGTATAACGAGAAACCGCGCGTGCTGCAAGTTGAGCTTGACAATCCGCTTATTGACCGGTATGTCGGCTATGCCTGCTTTGGAGTGGGCTGGGGCGACGCGAGAAGCATTATCTTCTCAAATGGCGGGTGAATCTCCTATCGCCGCGGCGACATCCCGCATAATTCCCCCACCGTCTGCGGACGGCACCCTCTTTACTAAAGAGAGCAGGAATATGCCAAGGGCGGGGATGGGGTGAACTGTACAAACTACAACATTTTGTTTGCACAGTCCGGCGGTTAATCTGACAGGGTGACTTGCCCTGTCAGATTTTCCATTCGATTTCCACGTCCCCGCCTTTGCCTGTAGTGCGGACGGATGTTATCAATCCGTTCAGCACCACTCGCTTGTCGTCGAAACCGATGTTGTCCCAGTTGCTCAGATAGCCGGATATTTTGGCTATCTCCTCCGGTGACGTCTGCTGAACGGTCATATCGGAAATGCGTTTCGTGACATCTTGCCGCTTGGCGTCCAGCATGGCGATTTTCTCGTTTGCGTAAGAAATCAGGATTTCACTCGCGCCCGTCAGGGAATCAATCAGCTTTTCTATTTCAGCTTGGACTTGGGCCTGTTCTACCTTCAGCGCGGCCAACTTGGGATCGGTCTTTCGCCCCTTTCGAGTCAAGGTCTGAAACTCCCGCAGCTTTTCCACCATCTGCTCGTACATGAAGGCTTCACTCGTTCATCTGTGGAAAGGATTGGCGTCAGGTGTGTCACCGTGATAGGCACTCCCTGAAAGACGGCGGGTTTGGTTTCCTTTGCATAGGTTTGAGGGTTATATTCAGTTGTCAAGGTGCAATGGTTTGTCATGATTATAGGCGACCCTCCTGTGTTTTTTGATTTTGTTGGTGTGGTTTTCGCATTTACTGGCGGGCTTCCTGCTTGATGTCCTCCGGCAGCTCGTCCACAAACCGTTGCAGGTTGTACAAATCCGCTTGGACTTGGGCGTTTGCCAGCATCTTGCCCTTCCGGGCGTTCTCGCTGGCCGCCGCTTTCTTCTCGCTGGCTTCGGCCTTTTTCTCCAGCTCGGTGTTCTCGGCTTCCAGCGCCTTGATTTCTTTCCTGTACTTCCGGGCCTGCTTCTCGTACCGCGCCTCCTTTCATGCAGAGTATAACATGCACGCGTAATTATTTCTTGACCTTTAGAACCATAAACAGCATAATGACCAATACATCGCCACAATATTATCCTAACACAATTCTCAAGTCCCAGCAAATTAAGGTGATGACAGATGACGGGTGACGGATGCCAATTAACATGGTCAAGGTAACCAAGCTGGTCAACGCGGTCCCGGTGGTCCCGATCCCGGAGGATGTGGGTCCGGGGACGCGGTATGCCAACCCTCCTCACAAAAACAGGCCAGCTTCCTCGCGCTCCGGCGCTCGGAACCCGTCCCGTTTTCCTGCCACTCAAAACCGCGCCGCCCATATGGCGGCGTCGCGGTTTTGAGTGGCAGTCGGAGGGCAGGCATAACATAACACACTATACTTTGCCGCTGGCAAAGTGTGTGCCAAGGGGTCTGCGAACCCCTTTGGAAACCCCGGAGAAGCGGCTGCGCCGCCGTGCGCGGCGTCCGGGCAGAGGAGACGGCGAGGGCAAAACTTTTTTATTGCTTTGCTGTTATATATTGTGGTATACTGTATTTATTCTACCATATGTACATTGCGTCCATGCCAAGAAATCACCTTGCAATGGCAGAGCGTTTGTTCTATAATGGGTTTGGTAGATGTATCAGAGGAGAAGTGAGGGAACAGAGATTTGCCTGGAAAGTCTTTTCGTGACCCCATACATGGATTCATTGACGTTGATCAATTAGAGTTGAAGATTGTCAATTCTATGCCTTTTCAAAGATTACGGCATATTAGGCAGTTAGGTACGTCCTATCTTGTCTATCATGGAGCGGAACATACTCGATTTGGGCATTCTCTTGGGGTAATGCACCTTGTATCTAAGGCTTTTGATAGTGCGCTTGCCAATTACAAAGATCGTTATGGCCACCCTCTTTTTGATGCTGATATTTATAAACTCTATAGAAGGATTCTGCGGATTATCGCATTAGTGCATGACTTGGGTCATCCTCCATTTTCACATGCGGGCGAAGGCGTATTTGTCAAAAGCTTGAAGCATGAGCATTTTACAAAGAGGATATTGTTTGAAACGGAAATTGCGGACATAATCCGGGAATCGGGAGACATTACGCCCGAGTTGATATGGTTGATTTATGGTGAAAAGGATACGGAGGCACTTAAAGACCCGACTTATAAAATGCCTGCGTTTAAGTTTCTAAAAGGATTTATGGACAGCGATCTCGACTGCGATAAAATGGATTACCTTCTCAGAGATTCATATTACTGCGGTGTGAATTACGGAAAATATGATGTAAATCGACTGATTGATTCACTAAATGTTTATCAAAAGAACAACATAATACAGCTTGCGGTTGAGCGTGGAGGGCTTCATGCTTTTGAGGAATTTGTGATAGCGCGCTACTTTATGTTCATTCAAGTATATTTCCACAAAACAAGGCGTTATTTAGATTTTCTGCTAACTTCACTACTTAAAGATATTCTCGCAGAGCCAATAGCAGACAACTTCTCGCTGGATCAATACCTGGCTCGAAATGATGGGTTTATCTTGAAGGATATTCACGCATTGAAAAATGATGGCAATCAAAACGCTACTGATTTTCTTGATAGAAAAGTTATGCGTTGTGTATATGAAACACCTTCGCAATCCGTAACGGCTGACAAAGATAATTTCAATATTATTTATAACAGCGTCAAAGCAAGATTTAAGGATGTAGAATTTATTTGTGACTCTGCTGATAAATTGGCTGCTGAAATACCTGTCATTGGGTCATATAACGCAGATGAAGGAAAGGGCATCCCCATTCTGACCAAACATTCTCCCATACCAAGAGATTTACCATCGGAATCAAATTTGTTGAGCGGCTTATATCTCCCTATCAGTATCCGAAGAATTTATACGGAACGGGACAGGGCAGATGAAATCAAAGATCACATACAGGAAATGCTAAAGAACGAGGAGGAACCGCAATGAATACGGATTTGCTGGCAATTATCCAGAAAATCAAGCAGGAAAGCGGTCACGATCCGGGAAAAAAACAATTGCAAAAAATGATCTATCTCATTCAGGCTAAAGGTGTTGACCTTGGCTACGAGTATGGCATTCATTTTTATGGTCCATATTCGGAGGAATTGAGCCAGGATTTGTTGAGTTTGTGCGTCAACGGGTATGTTGATTTTCGCATGGAGGGGCAAGCACACAAGATTGTGCCCTCTAATATGCTTGTAGAAACGACTGCTGCTCTTGGCGATTCAGAGGTGATCCATTTCATCATAAGCCATTACAAAGATGCCCCTCCGTATTATCTTGAACTGATTACCACTACACACTTTGTTGCTGCAAATCTTGGGAACTCGGAGACGGAAATATTAGCTGGCGTAGAGAGGATTAAGGGAGACAAATATCCTGTGCCGATGATTATGGATGCCATTAAACATATAAAAACAGAATACGTCGTATAATCTTGTCGAGCAATTATTTCACTCCTGTACCAGCGGACAACAAAAAACCACGACTGCCCCACATCGTGGCGTCGTGGTTCTTTGCGTTGGCGGCTACCGTTCCAAGTCAGTAGTTGTACTTTGTATGCTTGGGCGGAACCCCGCCCCTACGTTTACTCTCTTTACTCAACCTTTTTAGCCATGTAGATAATAAATTCTTCCGGCGTAGGTTCTGTCCCATTTTTTATATACTCATCCCAAAATGCTTGTGCTTGAGGCTCAGAACTGCGTCTCGAAAAGTTCATAGCAGCTTCTATTTCTCTGCGAACTTCCGCAACGCTGACACCGTTGTTTAATGCTACTCGCTCTATTGCTTTTGCACCTTTAGATTTGCTCATTTCCCGACCTTCCTTTTCTTAATTTGGTATTACCAAACAAATTTATTATAATTGGTATTACCAAATATGCCAACCCCTCTATTGTATATACTTGATATAATAAGTCCTGCAAATAAAAGTCAAGCCCAGAGTTGAAGAAAACTGAAAATGTTTTGATACGAGAAAAGAGGGCATGGCAACAGACCGCGATACAGCGCTTTCGCGGCGGAGCAGGAGAAGGAT
>Ga0123353_10000337_pt1 | contig 57692 bp, 55 predicted proteins | sample TergutLab28metaG_3_FD_92763 | JGI IMG/M metagenome (GOLD analysis project Ga0123353, IMG submission 92763) | Labiotermes labralis P3 segment gut microbial communities from Petit-Saut dam, French Guiana - Lab288 P3 | ecosystem: Host-associated > Arthropoda: Insects > Digestive system > Gut ... | reverse complement strand
TGATAATCCATCACTGTACCAATATGGCGGAGGCAAAGAAGTAAAATTTAACGGCCTAGGCAAGAAAGTATTTACGTATGATGCCGGGGCTTGCTGTTATGCCGCCATGGCTTATGGTGGTGCCTGCGCTACTTGTATGGGAACTTGTACTTTTAATACTGGCATCGGCGCCGGCATTCATGAATTTGTTAAACCTATGGTCTCTACAACTTCTTTATTTAACGGCTTCTTCTGGAGAGCCGACGGCTTTTTTGGCTTTGATATGATTCCCGGTAACAAAAAAGACGAGTGGTGGGATAAACACTTGCCGGTACATGCTATAGATTCTACTGTTACCGCTTACGACTGGGCTTATCGCCAGCGCGGGCGCTAGATTTAATAAATAGAAAAAGAGAGAATATATTATGTTGTGGACATTATTTACAATAATCTTAGTAGTCGCCGTTACATTACTCGTAGTCTATACAATAGTTAAGAAAATATCTGTACGTTGGTGGGAATGGTTAATCGGTGGCATAGGTTTGGTACTTTTGGTTTTTGCCTTACAAAATTTCGTGGGTGCTTTGGCTGAGAGTGAGAATCATGCCGCTTGGACTTTCTTGTTGACTTTAGGTATTCCGGCGATTATTTTGATTGCTTTGCCTACTGTTGTTGTGATGAATAGAAACAGAGTAGAAATTTAAATAATTGTTTAATTTTTAACTACTTAGTCAAAGCAATGCTAGACATAAAACCAAATAACAAATTAAATGGCGAACTTCGGTAGGTTAGTCCGAAGTTCGCCATTTATCTATTCTAAGTCTTTTGAAAACAAACCAACGGAAGCTATCTCTAATTGGTTCCAATTATCTTACGATGGTGGAGATAGGGGGGCTCGAACCCCCGACCTTCGCATTGCGAACGCGACGCTCTCCCAACTAAGCTATATCCCCAAAAACAAGATTCATTATAACATAGCATTTTATAATATACCAAAGCTATCATAATGAATTGCAAAAAGCCTATTACATAAGTATAATTTAGCTATGGACAAGCATAGCCATAATTCATATGATCAAACTCTGCGCCAAAAGGGCTATAGGTTGACACCGCAACGAGCTATGGTTTTAGAAGCTATAGAACATGCTACTAGCCATATATCAACAGAAGAAATATACACTCCCATTGCTAAAAAATATCCTAATGTTAATATATCCACCGTATACCGCACTCTTGAACTCTTAACTGAGTTGAGCCTGGTAACAGCCACCAATATGGGTGACGGCACATTACGTTACCATGCCAGCGGCAAGGGCCGTCATCATCATTTAATATGTAATAAATGTGGTAAGATTATTGATATAAACGAATATGACTTACAAGAATTAAAAGATAGTCTTTTAGCTAATTACGGCTTTGCTGCTGAGCTAAAACATGTTGCTTTTTTTGGCTGCTGCCCAGCTTGCACAGATAAATAACTAGACGTTAAATATTTTATCGTTTTATATTTTCAAATATACAGCAAAAATTTTTTGTCAAAAACACAAATTAGCGCATTTTACCAATAATCATAGCCTTATAAGTCCGAATGACCAATATCTTCTTGCATAGTTAAATTTTTTTAGATGTCACTATTCTACAAAAAGCTTCGCAAAGGCTGCACAAGACATTTTTAGCGTTTTTTATCAAAAAGGGTGAAATAAACTAATTTTGTGGACCAATAAACGTAAATATGTTATAATTAGCGTATAAAATACAAGTAGAGAACCCCGCTTTTTTGGCGGGGTACAATATATTAAAAAGAGAAAAATTTATGACTGAAGAAGAAATAAGAAGTAAAAAAGAAAAAGATAGTGCCGAGTATAGCGCCAGCGATATTCAAGTTTTAGAAGGTTTGGAGGCCGTGCGCAAACGTCCAGGCATGTATATTGGTTCTACCGATCAACGCGGTCTAGATCATCTAGTATATGAAATCGTGCACAATGCTGTAGACGAAGCCATGGGTGGTTTTTGTGATGAGATTTCTTGCACTATCCACACCGATAATTCAGTGACAGTAGTAGACAATGGCCGTGGTATTCCCTGCGAAATTCACCCCAAAACTGGCAAGAATGCTTTGGAGACTGTACTAACAGTATTACACGCTGGTGCTAAATTCGGCGGTAAGACCTATCAAGTTTCCGGCGGCTTGCACGGCGTAGGTTCATCGGTAGTAAACGCCCTTTCCGAATGGATGATGGCTACCGTTAAAAAAGATGGTAAAATTCATCGCCAAACTTATTCGCGAGGTGCACCTAAAACCGATCTGGAAATTTTGGGTGATACTGAAGAAACTGGCACCACTATTTCTTTCTACCCTGATACAACAATTATGGCTGAACCGGACTGGAATTTCGGTATTATATCTGGCCGTGTACGCGAGATGGCCTATTTAAACAAAGGTCTGACCATACACATTATTGATGAACGCGACAACAATCGAAAGCAAACCTATTATTTTGAAGGCGGCATTACCGGCTATGTACGCCATCTAAACCGTCATAAAAATGTCGTTAATCGTTTGCCGGCTTATATCACCGGTAGTCAAGGCACCACAGTAGTGGAAGTAGCTATACAATACAACGATGGCTTTATGGATAATACTTTATCCTTCGCCAACTGCGTCAACACTGTTGATGGTGGTACTCACTTAACAGGTTTCCGTTCGGCTTTGACTCGTGTATTGAATGACTATGCCCGTAAAGCTAAAATACTAAAAGAAGGCGATGCTAACTTAACTGGCGACGATGTGCGCGAAGGCCTAACAGCTATTGTTTCAGTTAAGCTTTCCGAGCCGCAATTTGAAGGCCAGACCAAAGGTAAACTGGGCAATATAGAAGTTAAAGCTATTACCGAAAGTGTAGTATCAGATAAACTTTCGTTATATTTTGAAGAACATCCGGAAGATGCTAAAAAGATTTTAGATAAATGTCTAATGGCTGCTAGAGCACGCGAAGCGGCTCGGAAAGCTCGCGATCTAGTTATTAAGAAAAACTCCTTAGATGTATCTACCCTACCAGGAAAACTGGCTGGCTGTTCGGAAAAAGACCCGGCTTCATGTGAGCTTTTCTTGGTAGAAGGCGACTCGGCTGGCGGCTCAGCTAAACAAGGCCGTAACCGCCGCTTTCAGGCGATTTTACCTTTGCGCGGTAAGATTTTGAATGTGGAAAAAGCCGGCGCCGATAAGATTTTAGCCCATCAAGAAATACGCACTATCATTACTGCTTTAAATACCGGCATAGATGAGGACTATGACGATAGTCGCTTGCGCTATCACCGTGTAGTATTAATGACTGATGCCGATGTGGACGGCGCTCATATCCGTACTCTTTTACTCACTTTCTTCTTCCGCCATACTCCTAAATTAATAGAAAACGGTCATCTTTTCATCGCCCAGCCACCATTATACAGTATTAAAAGCGGTAAAAAAGAAATGTGGATCTATTCTGACGAGGAAAAAGATGCTATGTTAGCCAGTGAATTTAAAGGTTTACGCAACGTAGAAGTACGCCGCTATAAAGGTTTGGGTGAAATGAACGCCGAGCAGCTGTGGGCTACTACTATGAACCCCGCTACCCGCACTTTGCTCAAGGTAGAACTTGATGATGTCAATGAGGCTGACAGTATATGCTCGTTGCTAATGGGAGAAGAAGTGCCGCCACGCAAACTTTTCATACAAACCCACGCCAAGAGTGTTACCAACCTAGATATTTAATATCAAACCCATTGACACTATTGTCAAGGGGTTGTTTTAAAAGGAAAAATGTTAAAAGTTTTTATCGGCGAGAATTTATGGTTAGCAGAAAAAGAACTAGCTTCCATTAAAAAACAAGCCGATCCTTATAATTATGTAAATCTTAATGGCGACAAGCTGACAGTCAATGATCTGGCCAGCCATTGTCAGATTATGCCTTTTTTCGGCGGTAATAAAACTATCTGTGTACGTTCATTGCTCAGTCGCTTTGACCGTACTGCACGTGAAAGTAAATACAAAAGTAAAAATCCGATACCTTCTTTGGTTGAGCAATTTGCCGACATTTTAAACACTTTGCCTGATTTTTGTCATGTAATACTGATAGACAATCAAGTTTCGGAAAGCAATGCTCTGCTTAAATCTTTAAGTAAAGCCCAAGTTAATATTTGTGAATCACCCAAAGGGCAAGCTTTAGTTAAACACGTAGAAGATGTCGTACAGGAAAAAGACGGTAAAATAGATAAAAATGCTGCTGTTTTATTGTCTACTCTGGCTGGCAGCGATATGCTGGCCTTAGATAACGAGCTGGATAAACTTTTGTTATATGTTAATAGCAAGACTATTACTGCTACCGATATTGATGAAATGTGCTCATTGGCCAAAGAACAGAGCATTTTTAATTTAGTTGATGCTGTTATTAAAAAAGACGGGTACACAGCTGAAAAAATTTTGGCACAGATGTTTAAAAACGGTGCTGCTCCCACTATGATTACTCACATGCTGACCCGTTCTTACCGTATTATGCTGGCAATATCTGCCGCTAAAGATGAAGGGTTAAAGGGTATAGCCGTTAAAAACGTTGCCGATAACATTTTAGGCGCCCCTCTTAAACCGTTTGAATTTAATAAATTAGAAGAGCTTAGTCGCGCCTATACTCTTAGCCGTTTAAAAAACATCTATAACGAACTTCTGCAAAACGACATAGCAGTTAAAAGTGGGCAACTGGATGCTGAGAGTGCTATCAGCGTGCTGGTATGCTTATTACTCGCCACTTAAAATAGCTTGCACTGAAGATATGGTGTATGGTTTTGTTATTATATGTATAGAAAGAAAAAATCAATGCCCAGTAACAACAGTAAATATACTTCGGAAATATCAGCAGACAGTCAAGTTTATTATTGAAAGCGGACAGGTCATCAATAAAAAGTTGCGAATGGGAATAAAAAATGGATAAACTATCTAAATAGTGTGGATATGATGAGATAAATATTGCGGACATGACATTTTCTGTTACAAGGAAGGGAACAGTGCCCTCTACCATGTCAGGCTTATTATCTCACACATTGTTGTAAAAGATAACAACATTACTATACAAGGAGTAGAGTTTTTAAAGTTTTTTAATGATAAAGCCGAAGCTAAAAAGAACAAAAACTCGCACAAAAAAGGCTAAAAAATGGCAATAACTCAATCTATTTATTACTTTTAAGGTGTAATTTCTATGAAATCTTGGGAAATCCGCCGCCAATATTTGGATTATTTTATTAAAAACGGGCATAAAGAAATTCCCTCTTCCTCGCTTATTCCTTATGGCGATGCCACATTATTACTGACCACTGCCGGCATGGTACAGTTTAAGCCATATTTTTTAGGCGAAGGTACGCCGCCTGCTGCTCGTATGACATCTTGCCAAAAATGTTTCCGCACCACCGATATAGATAGTGTAGGAGACGCTTCCCATCTCACTTTTTTTGAGATGCTGGGTAATTTTTCTATTGGAAATTATTTTAAAAAAGAAGCCATAACCTATGCCTGGGATTTCATCACTAATGTGATGAGCATTCCTCAGGAAAAACTATGGATTACGGTTTATTTGGATGATGAAGAAGCTATAGAATATTGGCAGGTTTTAGGTGTACCGGCAAGTCGAATAGTTAGATGTGGTGCCAAAGATAATTTTTGGGGCCCAGCCGGAGATTCCGGACCCTGTGGCCCTTGTTCGGAAATACATTACGATTACGGCATAGATAAAGGTTGCGGTTTGCCTAGTTGCAGTCCCTCATGTTCATGTCATCGTTTTTGTGAGATTTGGAACTTAGTTTTTATACAATATGATCAGCTTAAAAACGGCACGCGCCTGCCACTAAAAGCCCCTTCCATAGACACCGGCATGGGACTTGAACGTATTACTGCTGTTATGCAAGGCAAAGATACTGTCTACGATACGGATATTTTCAGCGATGTCATAGATTTAGTTTGCCAAATTACCGGTAAAAAATACCATCAAAATGAAAAAGACGACATTAATATACGTATTATGGCCGAGCATGGCCGCAGCGTGACTTTCCTTGTTACCGACGGTGTACTGCCATCTAACGAAGGACGCGGTTATGTATTAAAGCGTATGTTGCGCCGTGCTGCTCTGGTAGATACACACTTTGGCCTTAAAAAGCCTTTCTTGGGGGAGATTATTGATCTTATTATCAAAAAAATGGGTAATGTTTACACAGAACTTAAAGAGCGGGCATCTTTTGTTAAAGAAGTTATACGTAAAGAAGAAGAAAAATTCGCCGAAACTTTGACTATCGGTCTAGAACTTTTAAGCAATATTATGCAAAACTCAGCCGTTGACAAAATTATAAACGGTCAAGATGCTTTTAAGCTTTATGATACTTACGGTTTTCCAGCTGAACTTACGGCTGAGATAGCCGCTGAGAAAGGGTTTGTTTTAGATTATGACGGCTTTAAGAAAGAAATGGAAGTTCAAAAACAAAAAAGTAAAAAAAGCTCCAAGTTCCAAAACAGCGATTTAGCCTTAAAAAGTACATTGGGCCAACATAAAACCACTTTTACTGGTTACTACAATTTTGGTCAGGAACAAGCTATTGCGTTAGTGTTAACTGACGGACAAGAAAAATTGCAAGCTTTGGGTGAAGGACAAAATGGTGCTATCATTTTAGACAAAACACCTTTTTACGGCGAAATGGGTGGGCAAGTAGGTGACAGTGGTTACATTATTTCCAAAACCGGTAAATTTTATGTACATGCAGCACGTCATTTAGGAGATAGTGTGCTACATGAGGGTGAAGTGCTGGAAGGCAGTATCACCTGTAGTGATACTGTAACCGTTGAAATAGATAAAGAGTTGCGCTACGCTACTCAGCGTAACCATACTGCCACTCATCTTTTGCATAGTGCTCTGCACAAAATTTTGGGAGAACATGTTCAACAACGCGGTTCGGTAGTTGACCCATACCGCCTACGCTTTGATTTTTCACATTTAAGTGCTTTAACTGCCAAAGAAATTGCGAAAATAAACGCTTTAGTTAATGAATATATTATGAGTGCTACGCCAATCAGCGCCGAAGAAATGAGTTATAGCGAAGCTATTGCCACCGGTGCTACTGCTTTATTCGGTGAAAAATATGGCGAAAAAGTGCGCGTAGTACAAGCTTCGGACATTTCTGCTGAATTCTGTGGCGGCTGCCACGTGCAAAATACTGGCCAAGTAGGCTTGTTTAACATTGTTTCCGAAAGTTCTGTGGCTTCGGGCGTTCGCCGTATAGAAGCTGTCACTGGCTTCAATACTCTAGCCTATCATGATGAGCAAGAAAAGAACCTTAAACAAGAGCTGGAAAAAACTAAAGAACTTTTAAACGAAAAAGAAAAAGAATTTAAAAAATTTATTGGTAATACTGCCCAAAATCAAGCACAAGATTTGGCATCTCAAGCTAAAGAGATAAATGGCATTAAAGCCGTCATTACTCAAGTAGACGACTATGAGATAGAAGTACTACGTGAAATGGCTGATACTATTAAAGTTGCTTTAGAAAACGGTGTGGTATTTTTAGCCAGCATCCATGACAGCAAGCCGCTGTTTGTAGCCACTGTTTCTGACAACTTAATCCAAAATAAAGGCTTAAAAGCTGGTGATTTAGTAAAAGCTGCGGCAATAGCTTCAGGCGGTGGCGGTGGCGGCAGAGCTCAAATGGCCACCGGTGGCGGTTTAGACGCTACTAAACTTCCGCAAATTTTAGAAGCCGTAATAGCCGCTTTAAAATAAAAATGCGCATTATAGCTTTTGACATAGGAGATAAAAAAATAGGCGTGGCCGTAAGCGATATGCTGGGCATCACGGCTAGTCCTTTGTGTGTAATAAAACGCGGTACAGATGATAACCAAGTCGCGATTGAACTCATGAAACTGGCTGAAAAAAAGCAGGCTGTTAAAATAATTATTGGTTTGCCTTTGTCGCTAGACGGCAATGAAAGTCAAAGCGCACAAAAGGTGCGTGCTTTGGGCCGTATTTTACAAGAATGCAGCATGTTACCTATAGAGTATTATGATGAAAGCGGCTCAACTAAACAAGCCTTGGATATTATGAGAAAAACCAAGCGTTTGAAAGAGCGACAAAATATGGACGATGATGCTATTGCCGCCGCTGTGATATTGCGTAATTATCTGGAAAGCTATCAGCAATATCTTAATTTATAAATAGATTTTAGAACCGGTGATATTATTTTTAGGACAAAGCCCGTTCAAGATAAGCTATCTTAGAAGAAGCCTCCAGAGCCGATAGATGCACATAAGCTTCTTTAAGACTATCGCCGGCAGCAAACAAACCATGGTCGGCTACTACACATACACCATGTTCTTTTAAAGCAGCAGCAATTTCTTCGCTATAGCCGCCTATACGAAAATCTTCAGCCTGCCCTATAACGAGCGGATAACCAAATTTAGCTTTATACTCACCATTAGGAAAGGTGCGTCCATAGCGATTGGCTAACGCTACAGTATAAGGACAATGGGCATGTACTACTGCTTTTTTGCCGGTTTTTAAAATAATGGCACGGTGTACCGGCAATTCAGAAGAGGCTAGTGGTGAAGTTTTATTCTTTTCCAGTCTTACTAAAATAATATCACTGGGCAAAAGATCAGATAGTAAAGAACCACTACGGGTGATGGCCAAGCGGCCATTAGACAGTAACAAGCTGATATTGCCGTTGCGAGCAGCAGCATCTCCGTTTAAAAAGAGATCGCGACCCAGGTTTTTAAATTCTTGATATATTTGACGATTATTCATTTTTACCTCATATAAATTTGCTGTTTATTTACACTATACTACGTAATACTGCTATCAGACGACCTTGAATTTCTACATTCTCCGTCGTGGTAATAATAGGAGCAAATTGCGGATTCTGCGCCACCAGCCTAGCTTTAGCGCCATCGGCGTAAAATTTTTTAAGGGTAATTTCTTGTTCGTTTTTTAGCCACACTGCTGCTACTTGGCCGTTTTCCACTTGACGGGTAGCTTCCAGTATCACTGTATCGCCGTCATTAATAAAAGCTTCAATCATGGAAGTGCCTTTTACTTTAAGAGCATAAATATTTTTATGTTTGCCCAGCATGTCTATAGATACATTGATAAACTCATCAACCTCATCTAAAGAAGAAACTTCCGGCACTTCTATAGGCACGCCGGCAGCAATAATCCCTAAAAGCGGCACCGCTGTCATGCTACCAGCAAAAACAGACGGTATAACATCGCCAGTAAGCTCAATGCCACGAGAAACATCTTTAGTACGCTTCATATAGCCGCGCCGACTGAGAATGTTTAAATTATAATTCACTACCGAGGTAGACGAAATACCACAGCCGTTTTGAATATCGCGGATGGTAGGTGGATAACCGCGTTGGCTCATAAAATTTTGCGTATAATATAAAATATCTTGTTGACGCTCCGACAGCACTTTTATGGCTTCTTTTTCCTTCATAGCTTCTCTCCCATCTTTTTGCGAGTTTTACGGTCACATTTACTTGTTTTTATTTATTATAATGTAAAATAAAAACATCTGTTCTGCACTTTAAAACAAAAAACCTCGCTTGTCAAGAACAAGCGAGGTTTTTTTAAGATTCTAGCCTAAAAACCTAAGTGGAAGCTTTGGCGGCGTTTAATTTTTTGGTTAAACGAGAAATCTTGCGAGAAGCAGTTTGCTTTTTAATGATATTTTTACCGGCAGCTTTTTGTAAAGAGCTTTGTGCAAACTTTAGTAAAGCGACAGCGTTTTCATCATTGGCAGTAGTAGCTACATCTACTTTTTTACAAGCAGTTTTCACTGAGGTTTTGTAGCTTTTGTTAAAATCCGCTCTTTTGCGAGAAGATCTCATAGCCTTTTGGGCTGCTTTAATATTAGCCAAGTTTTCCTCCTATGTTTTTGGCAGTAGCCTCGTCACCCACGCGGGTAACGCTAATAATACCTTTTATACTTTCCAGTTTCAAGAACAAACGCGAAAGTTGTTGTACTCCTCGTGTTTCCAAGTTTAAACTTAAAGTTGAAATACCATCTTTATTTTCTTTAAGCATCATTGAACTGATGTTGATCTTTTCCTCGGCCAGTACGGTGGAAACATCTTTAACAAGACCAACATGATCCCAAGCCTCCACTTGCACCGAAGCCGGATAGAGTAACGTAGACGAAGAGCCCCATGAAACAGGCACCAGACGATCTTGATCGTCTTCATTAAGAACATTATAGCAGTCTTTACGGTGAATTGTCACACCACGATTACGAGTGACAAAACCGATAATATCATCTCCCGGCATAGGATGACAGCAACCAGCAATAGAAGTTAGCATATCACCCACACCCATCACCTTGACAGCATTATAGGCATCAGAGCCGGTTTTCTGACGATTAAAATCGGCAACATGATCGGCAATAGCTTGGGTATCATTGGTATCCACTACCACCAGTTTTTCATCTTTTTTCTCTATCTTCTCGGCTATATTATAGGCCACATTGTGAGCAGAAATACCGCCGTAGCCGATAGCTGCTAGAAAGTCGTCATAATTGGCAAACTTGTACTGTTTGACCAGTTCGCCGTGATTGACTTCTCTAATGCCCATATGACGCAATTCTTTTTCAAAGATATCACGCCCACGTTCTATATTTTCACCCCTAGCCTGCTTTTTAAACCAAGCACGGATCTTATCCATAGCATGCGAAGTTTTTATATAGCCCAAATGAGGCAAAAGCCAGTCGCGTGATGGACCTTTTTCCAGCTTCTTGGTAGTCAAAATCTCCACAATCTCGCCGTTTTTCAGCTGATAATCAAGGGGTACCATTTTGCCGTTTACTTTGGCACCTACGCAGCGATGGCCCAGTTCTGTGTGAACTCTGTAAGCAAAATCAAGAGGCGTAGCTTCTTTAGACAAATCAATAAGGTCACCTTTAGGAGTAAAAACAAACACTTGATCTATAAAAACATCAGTCTTGACATCTTCTAAGAACTGATCTGCTTCTGAAACCTCTCCTTGCCATTCTACTAAGCGACGTAACCAGCCCAGTTTTTCTTCAAACTGTTTATCGGCTTTACTACCCTCTTTGTAACGCCAATGGGCAGCTATGCCGTACTCAGCCACTTCCTGCATCTCCTGAGTACGCACTTGCACTTCTACAGGAGTAGTGCCGTTAACCAGCACAGCTGTATGTAAAGACTGATAACCGTTGGGACGCGGTGTAGCAATATAATCATCAAAGGTATTTGGGAGAGGATGCCACAGTGAATGCACTACACCTATAGCCGTATAACACATAGGTAAGGTATCCACAATAACACGCATGGCTAAAAGATCATAAATTTCATTAAACTGGCGGCCCATGCGTTGGTATTTGAGTATTTTTTGATGAATGGAATAAATATGTTTTGGACGCCCGTAAATATCAGCATTGATGCTTAGTTTAGCAAACTCTTCTTTGAGATGGGCAATGCATTCGTTTATAAGAGCTTCGCGCTGAGTACGCTTGGAATTCACTAGACTTGAGATATAACGGTAACGCTCGTTATCCAAATACCTAAAGGCTATATCTTCTAACTGCCATTTAATATCCCATATACCTAAACGGTGAGCTAGCGGTGCATATATTTCCATGGTTTCATGGGCTATTCTTTGCTGTTTTGCCTCGGGAAGAGCATCCAAAGTACGCATATTATGCAGCCTGTCAGCCAGTTTGATAAATACAACTCTCAAGTCTTGAGCCATTGCCAAGAGCATTTTACGCAGATTTTCCGACTGGTTAATATTGATAGTACTTTGTTCGCCGACATCCGGCACTTCCAAATTTAATTTGGAAAGTTTGGTTACGCCGCTTACAAGATTAGCTATATCATCGCCGAACTCTTTATGCAGTTCTTCTTCGGATGTAGATGTATCTTCGCATACATCATGCAGAAAAGCCGCGCATAAAGTCTCGGCATCTAAACCCAATTCAGCTAAAGTAACAGCCACTGCCAGCGGGTGCACGATATAAGGCTCGCCAGTGGCACGCACCTGACCATAGTGAGCATGTTCGGCATATTTATAAGCGCGCTCTACTAAAGCCATTTTGGACATATCCATATAAATAGCTAATATTTCTTTTAAATCTTCGTATGTAGCTTTATTTTTAGCTGTCTTCATAATTTTCTTAATTGTAGCAAAAATAACTAAGCATATGCATTTTTTGCAAAAATTTAACATAAAAACCTGCCTTAAATAGTAAATAAAGGCAGGTTTTAAGCTTATTCCGATTAGAAAATATTATTTGTTTTCCAATTCAAAGGCTTTATGCAACACTTTAACCGCTTCCTTTACCGCAGTTTCATCAATAATGCAGGTAATACGAATCTCGCTGGTGGTAATGAGATTGATGTTGATATTACGCTCGGCTAACGCATTAAACATAGTAGAAGCATAACCGGGGGTATTTTGCATGCCGGAGCCAATTAAACTTACTTCACCTAAGCTTTTATCAACATATATATCTTTAGCCCCCAGCTCTTTGGCCACATCTCTGATAATTTCCAAAGCTTCTTCGGCTTCATTGCGAGCCACAGTAAAAGAAAGATCAGTAGTACCATCTAGACCGGAGTTTTGCACAATAGTGTCCACCGATATACCTTTAGCGGCCAAAACACCAAACAATTTGGCGGAGACACCCGGACGATCAGGCACTCCCACTACTGTTACTTTAGCGATGTTAATAGTCGAAGTAATGCCTGTTGCTTTATTTCTTGATTCCATATTGGCCCCTTTATGAATTAGTGTACCCGGTACATCTTTATGGCTGTTAGCCACCAAAATAGGCATATTATAGATACCACCTAGCTCTACAGCACGAGCATGCATAACTTTAGCGCCATAAGTAGCCATCTCCAGCATCTCAGGATAATTTATTTCCTTTAAGCAAACAGCTTCTTCCACAATATGTGGGTCGGCAGTATATATACCGTCAACATCAGTAAATATTCGACACTCATCAGCCTTAAGAGCAATAGCAATAGCTACCGCTGAAGTATCGGAACCGCCACGTCCTAAAGTTGTGATATCGCCTTTTTGATCTATGCCCTGAAAACCAGCTACTACCACTACTTTGCCTTCTTTAATCTCGGCATTTAAGCGGCGTACATCTATTTTATCTATGCGTGCTCGCATATGCTCAGCAGTAGTATTCATACCGGCTTGAACACCGGAAAAAGCTATAGCCGGACATCCTATATCCTGTAAAGCTACGGCCATTAAAGAAGCTGAAACTAATTCGCCGGTAGCACATAACATATCCATTTCGCGGGCAGCAGGGCGGGCGGCTATACTGTAGGCCAGTTCTATTAATCCGTCGGTAGTTTTGCCCATAGCCGATACCACTAGCACCACATCAACACCAGTAGCGTGCAGTTTGCATACTTTTTGGGCAATGCTCTTAATCTTATCTATTGTGGCCACTGAAGACCCGCCGTATTTTTGCACAATAAGCGGCATTGGTTTAAGACCTCTGTACCAATAATTTTTTCATAATATTATAACCATTTTTCTCATAAATTCCACTTTTGGCAGCTTCATCTTCTGTATAGCGCTTAGCACCGCTGGATCTTATGCCTTGACCCCATAAAACATAGGGCACCGGCTCACAAGTATGTGTCTTTAGAGTCACCGGAGTTGGGTGGTCAGACAGCACCAGCACCCGTATATCATGACTTTGGGCATAGTCCCAAATAGCTTTAGCCATATATTTATCTATATCGGATATAGCTTGCACTTTGCGCCTAGCCTGACCGATATGACCCATCTCATCGGGAGCTTCTACATGGATAACCACTATATCATGATCATTTAAAGCACTCAAGCTACCTTTGATTTGTGCATAATAATCGTTGGTATCTATATCGGTAACACCATCTATATGTAAAATATTCATACCGGTCATTATACCTAAACCAAAAAGCAAAGACACCGCTGAAGACATAGCACCTTTAAGGCCATATTTTTCCTGCATGGAAGGATACTTCTCCAAGGGTGGAGCACCCCAAAACAGCCATATTTGCGTAGCAGGCAGTTCGCCACGTTTAATTCGCGCTTTATTGACCGGATGATTTTTTAATACTTCTTTGGAGGCATCCATTAAAAAATTAAGCAGATCTTTATTGCGGCCGCTTGGAGTATAACCTAATATAGGTTTATCGGAAATATCGTGGGGAGCGGTAGTTTGGGCTTTTAAACTTAAACCGCCATCTTTAATCTTTAAAATATGGCGGTAATTTACCCCTGGATAAAAAGTAATTTGTTGAGAACCCAGTTTATCATTTAAAGCTTTAATCAACTCGGCAGCTTCTTCACTCTGTATGTCGCCGGCATTGTAACTATGCATAACACCGTCTTTTACATTAACAAAGTTGCAACGAAAAAGTGAACTACCTTGTTCCATAGACACACCCAAAGATAAAGCTTCAATTGAAGCCCGCCCTTTGTAGTATTCTTGAGGATTATAACCTATTACCGACATACAGGCAATAGCCGACGAAGGCTCCATGCCCGACGGTACATTAAGGGTTAAGCCCACTTCTCCCTCACTAGCCATACGGTCAAAATAAGGAGTATAAGCTGCTTGCAAAGCCGTCTGTCCGTTAAATTCATCAAGAGCATAATCGGCAGCGCCATCGGTGATCAAAATACAATACTTCATCTTGCTTTAACTCTTTAAAAAAGATTATAATAGCTTTTGTTTTTACGTTACCTAACGGGGTGTAGCGCAGCCTGGTTAGCGCGCAGCGTTCGGGACGCTGAGGCCGGAGGTTCGAATCCTCTCACCCCGACCATCCATTTATTCCATTTTGCCATAAACCATTATATAATAATGAGCATACAATAAATATATTGGAGGAAAAATATGTTTTGCCCTAGATGTGGAAGTCAAAGTTCTGACAATACAGTTTTCTGTGCTTATTGCGGTACACGTATTGATGGCAACGATAGAAAAGAGCAACCTACTAGTCAGCAACAGCAAAAACACCCTGGTGAATCATCGGCAACATCATCGCTAGTTTGTGGTATAATCGGCTTGTTTGTTCTGTGGTTTGTTCTCTCAATTGTCGCTATTGTTCAGGGTAATAAAGCCAAAAAACTGGGCTATACCGGCGGTACAGCTACTGCTGGCACAATACTCGGCTGGATAGGAGTAGTGTTAGGAATTATCGGCACAGTATACTCTTTTATCCTTCTAGCTGCTATGAGCGCCGAAGGATGGCTATAGCTATATTGGCCTGTTGAACTTTTCATATTTATGAGGGAAGAATATGTTTTGCCCTAGATGTGGAAGTCAGAATTCCGACAGTGCAGTTTTCTGTGCTTATTGCGGTACACGTATTGATGGCAACGATAGAAAAGAGCAACCTATTATACAAGAGTCTGTACAAAAACCACCAGGTTACGGGGTGGCAGTTGCTTCGTTAGTTTTTGGTGTAATCGGTCTTGCTCTTATAGGGCCTATCTTCAGTATTCTTGCTATCATTTTCGGATGTGTAGCTAAGAACCAGAGCTTTAAAGGCGGACAGGCTACGGCTGGTATTGTATTGGGTATTATTGCTCTTGTATTAGGGGCTATTGTTATAGCGATCTTATTAATATAAAGTCAGTATTTGATTTTTGAATAATTTTCCGTTTTGATTTCACGCCAGAGGCTATCTTTTTCTTCTAAAGACAACATTTTAAAGTTAAGCGCGCGCTTTCTAGCCAGTTCTTCCATGGCATTAAAACGCGCACAAAATTTTTGGCTACTACGACGCAAAGCTTCTTCCAAGCTAATGCCCCAGCGATTAGCCAAATTAGTTAAAGTAAAAAGCACATCTCCAAATTCTAAAGTGCGCTCTTCTTCAGTGGGTGCACCGGCTGTTTCTTTTATTTCTTCATTTAGCTTTTGTAATACATCATCATCGCAAGACCAATCAAAGCCTAAGTCTTTAGCGCGCTTTTGGATCTCCTGAGCATAAATAAGGGCCGGCATAGCTTTCGGTAAACTACCAAAAGTTTCCTTGAAAACCTGGGGCTTATCTTCTCTTTCTTTTTTCTTAATATCTTCCCACATAGACAATACTTGTTCAGCATTTTCAACCTGTTGGTCAGCAAAAACATGGGGATGACGGCGTATTAGTTTATTATTTATGCCTTTAAGAACATCCTCAATGGTATATTTGCCGCTCTCTGTGGCGATTTGCGCATGAAAAACTATATGCAAGGCTAAATCACCCAGTTCTTCTTGTAAAGCGACATCATTTTGGCTGTCAATGGCTTCTACAGCCTCATATACTTCTTCCACCATATTGTCACGTATGGAAGCGTGAGTTTGCGCTCTATCCCACGGACAGCCTTGTGGTGAACGTAATTTTTTCATAATATCTAAAAGACGTTTAAATTCACTCTGGGCAGACACCAGAAACTCCTATATCGCCTGTTTCGTAAAGATGATGCTTATTTATAAAAGAGGCTACTGGTGATGTCAAAAGATAATTAAGCGGCAAATTTGCCGCAACACGCTCGCGTATAAGCGAAGCCGATATATCAACAAACGGCTTGTTGAGAACGGTAAGCTTGCCTTCCAGTTCCGGTAGTTGAATATACAATTTAGTGGGATCTGGTACGGCATAACCTACACGCGGAAAAGCAATAATCGCACAATATTGTAAAATAATCTCAGGATCGACCCAGGTATGAAATTTTTCTAAATTATCCCAGCCCATGATAAAGTACAGCTCGGCATCAGAATATTGCCAAGCCAAAAGAGCCATGGTTTCGGCAGTGTGAGTATCACCGCACATATGAATTTCTAAATCACAAAGCTCAAAATCTTTTTCGCCGTTAAGTCCTAAGCGCACCATTTCGTAACGCAAAGATGCGGGCGAAACTTTCATGCCATCTTTCATATAAGGATTACCAGCTGGCATAAAAAGCACTTTTTCAAGGCCTAATTTTTTTTGTGCTTCATGAGCGATTATAATATGACCATTATGTATAGGATCAAAAGTGCCACCCAGCACGCCTATTTTTCTTTTCATAAAACTCGTTCTAAACCTAAAGGCCTGATTTTTGTATTATTATAGCCTAAATGAAAAAGATGCGCACCTAACAGTGTCGCCTTCTACAGCACCAGCAGCAGCCAAAGCATCTAAAATGTGACGACGCATAATAAGCATACGTAACTGCCGACGACCTTCAGCATCTTGGGTATCAGTGCCGCGTACAAAACGTTCAAGGTTGGGGCTATTTATAATATATATGCCGTCTTCCAAAGTAATTAAATCAGCTTTTTTTTCTAAAGGACGTAAAATTTTGATTTCAGATGTAAGCATCGGTGTTTCTTTGTAAAATTGTTCTTTAATAAAATTATCTACAACAACCATTAACTCTGACACACCCTGCCCATTTTGTGCAGAAATAAAATAAATATCTACGCCGGCTTCTTTAAAAATCTTTCTAATTGCTTTTTGGCGTTTATCACTTATTAAATCAGCCTTATTCAATACAGTTATCTGCGGTTTATTTAAAATATCGGCATCATAAAGTGCTAGTTCATTATTAACAGCAATCATAGTACCTAAAGGGTCTTCCTGAGCGGCATCTATTAAATGTATCAACACGCGGTTGCGTTGGATATGACGCAGAAAATCATATCCCAAGCCTTTGCCCTGGTGGGCATCTTTTATCAGGCCAGGGATTTCAGCTAACACAAAACGCCGGTGATCTTTCTGTACTACACCCAATTTAGGTGAAAGAGTGGTAAAAGGATAATCGGCGATCTTAGGTTCGGCAGAGGTTGCTGCTTTTAGTAATGAGCTTTTACCGGCGTTAGGAAAACCTATAATAGCAGCATCAGCTAAGATTTTAAGTTCCAAAAATATCGTTTTCCCTTCACCGCAAGCACCGGCTTGGGCTAATTTGGGCGCCTGATTGGTGGAAGTAGCAAAATGTTGATTACCTTGCCCACCATTACCACCCATTGCTGCCAAGAATTCTTGGCCTGCCTGTTCAAGATCGGCCAAGAATTCTTTTTCTCCAACTGTATTTTCCTGCAAAATGATTGTACCGACTGGAATAGATATTATAATATCGGCACCGTTTTTACCGCTGGAGCGCCCTGAAGAACCATTACCTCCGCATCCAGCCTTAAAGTCCTTTTTGTATTTAAAAGCTAGTAAGTCTGTTACATTATTATCAGCGCAGAAAATAATATTACCTCCACGTCCGCCATCACCACCGTCCGGACCACCTAAAGGCACAAATTTTTCATGACGGAAACTGGCTGAACCATTACCGCCATCACCACTCTTAATAGTTATTTTAGCTCTATCGTACATACTTTTAGCATTCCATGTTCTTAAAATTCAAATACTTTTAATATTATATATTTCTAATACTTAATATAAATCTTAGTTTTATTAAGTAATTATAATAAGAGATTATAAATTTAAGTTATTTGATTTTATAAAATATTTTAATTTTTTATATTTAAATTTAGACTTATTTTATAAATTAATACTTTGTTTTGCTTAAAATAAGACGAAATTTATTTAAAATAGCCATATAAAACTTAAAAATTACTTAAACAACCATGATTTATCAAACTGTTATTGAAGAAAATAATTAAGGCAAGAGATATATTCTGTTTTAATTATTTAAATAATCTTATTTCTTATTTCGGTAATTTTTCGTTTTGTGTAAATATTATTTTGTATTTCTTGGTTTGTTTTTTCTAAATTTTGCGATATTGAAGATGGGCTTTTGCCGCCCATAATTTTTCCTATATCGGCAAGAGATATATTTAAAGTGGTCTTGAGAAAATAAACGGCACATCTACGGGCAAAAGAAATATTTTTATTACGTTTGGAGCTTTGTATATCTTCTATACTTACACCTGAAATTTCAGCTATGATTTGCAAAATACGTATACTGTCTGAATTTTGACCGGTGGTATCGTAGATTCGTGCTTTTATAGTTTCCCCTAGGGCTGTTTTAGCGTTATTAATGTTTAAAGGACAGCGTTTTAACCGGCAATGAGCGGTAACTTTATTGAAACTACCTATCAGTTCACGCACGCTGGTTGCTGGTTTAGCTGATAAATAACTTACCACCTCCTCATCTACCGATAAGTTATTATCTATTAGTAGAGCACGTATTATATTAGCACGGTTTTTTTCATCTGGAGGCATTATCTCCACCGAGAGTCCCCATTCAAAACGCGAGCGTAAACGGGCATCCACCTCGGCAATATCACGCGGATGGCAGTTTGAAGTAATGACCAACTGTTTACCGCTTGAGCGCAGTTCATTGAAAGTATGGAAAAAATTGTCTTCAGTTTGCGTTTTGCCACCGATGAATTGAATATCGTCTATCAATAAAATATCCACCGAGCGATATTTTTGATTAAATTCTTCGGTTTTTTTATCACGCAAAGCAGCCACAAACTCGTTTGTAAAACGTTCACTGGTAACAAAAACTGTTTTGTAACCTTCTTGCTTAGCCATATGATCTATAGCATGCAGTAAATGAGTCTTTCCTAAGCCCACTTTACCGTATATTATAAAAGGGTTGTAGCTTTGACCGGGATGCGAGGCGATAGAAAGAGCGGTGGCTACTGCTTGACGGTTCTGTTCACCCACTATAAAACGCTCAAATGTAAATTCATCGTCTTTAGTTTTGACGGCAACAGACATAACATTGGTTGCACTTTTTAAAACAAACTTAGCATGCACATTTTCTTTTAAAATTTGGCTCAATACACTTTCGCTTAAAACCTGCTGATGTTTTTGCAGATTTTCTAAAATAAAAGAATTGGCAACGCCTATTGTAAAAATGCCGTTGCCAACAGTTATTCCCTGTGTTTCTTTAAACCAGGTATCAAAGGAATTCTTATTGACGCACAGCTGTATTTGGCCCAAAGCAGCGGCCCATATATCTTTAGCATTTTTGGTATCAATAGTCATAATATTTTATCTTTGAGACTTAAGTCTTTTAATAGTATCAAGCATGACAGTATAACTTCAAGGGGGTTATCTACCTTAAACCAGCTATGCTGAGATGAAAATATTTTTCATTATGGCTATAAAGTATTTTAATGATAAAATAAAAATATGAAAATTATCTATATGGGAACACCAGATTTTGCTATATATCCCCTTAAAAATCTTTTAGCTAATGGCCATCAGGTAATGGCGGTTTTCAGTAAAGAAGATAAGCCACAAGGGCGTGGGCAAAAAACAATATTTTCACCAGTTAAAGATTTTGCTTTAAAACAAGATATAGCTGTTTACACTCCCAAGACTTTACGTGATGCCGCTACACAAGCTCTACTGGCTTCTTTTACTGTCGATATCATCGTAGTTTTTGCCTACGGGCTTATTTTACCGCCCGAAGTGCTTTATATGCCTAAATATGGCTGTATTAATATCCATCCCTCGCTTTTACCATTATGGCGTGGTGCTTCACCGGTAGCTTCGGCTATTTTAAATGGAGACAGCATTACGGGTGTCTCGGTAATGCATATGGATAGCGGTATAGACAGTGGTGCGCTGTTTGGCCAAGCTACCGTAGAGATTTCAGACAATGATACAACTGCTACTTTGACCGATACATTAGCTAAGTTATCCGGTGATCTGCTGTGCTCTGTGTTAGATGGGCTGCAGCAGGGGCGAATATGTCCATTGCCGCAAGATGAAAATCTGGTCACTATGAGTAAAAAATTTGATAAAGAAAGCGGTCTTTTGGATTTTAGCAAAAGTGCCTATGAATTAAAACGTAAGGTAATGGCTTTTAACCCTTGGCCATCAGCCTATACTCATTTTAATGGTAAAACATTAAAGATAAATACTGCATCTTATAATGACGACTTTTCAGATTATAATATAGGCACAGTGGTGCCTTACGGTAAGGACTTTGCCATAGTCTGCGAACGTGGCTTGCTAGTTCCTTTACAAGTGCAGTTAGAAGGCAAAAAAACAATGACAGCGCACGAATTTTTAAACGGAGCTGCTGATTTTATAGGTAGTGTTCTGGTATAAAATTTCAGATTGTTTTTTGACTACGAAGGTTTGTCTAAATATTTAGTAGGGTTGTTGCCCAAAGCTTTTTGTTCTAAGTTTTGCTGTTCCTGTTGGTTTTGTAGAGCTTTCAAAATAACTGTTTTCTGCTGCGCTTCTTCTTCGCCAATAATTAAAGCCCATTTAGCACCGCTCTTGTCCGCTTGCTTCATTTGCGCTTTAAGACTTTTCTCACCACTACCCAACAAAACACGATAACCTTGCTGCCGTAAATTAGTTGCTAAAAGTAACCCTTGTTGCCGCCCATCACTACCCATAATAGCTATATAGACATCAATATGATATATCTCAAATATCGCCACTCTTTGTTCTTTTAAGTTTAAAATAATACGCTCCAAGCCTGTGCCAAAGCCTAAAGCTGGCGTAGGCGGCCCACCAAGCTGCTCAACTAAATTATCATATCGTCCACCACCGCCTATTGATGATTGCTGGCCACTACTGTCTTGTGGTACTGCTTCAAAAACTGTGCGGTTATAATAATCTAAACCACGCACCAAACGGTGGTTCTCTCGAAAACTGATTTTTAAGTCTGCCAAATAGGCTTTTAGAGTGTTATGGTGAGTTTGGCATTCAAGACATAGATAATCTGTACTACGCGGAGCTTTTTGAGCTACAGAAGCGCATTTTTCTTCTTTGCAGTCTAGGAGCCTAAGAATATTTTTCTCAAAACGGCATTTGCAATCCGGACACATACCATCTATATTTTTAGTATAGTAGTCTTTTAGAGCTTTTAAATAAAACGGTCGACATTGAGCGCAGCCAATACTGTTTATAATAAAAACTATATTCTTTAAAGCCAGTTCTTGATAAAGTTGCCATAACATGGATATTGTTTCGCCGTCTGCCAAAGGATGAGCATCACCTAAAATCTCACCACCGAACTGATAATGCTGACGAAAACGTCCTTTTTGTGGTCGGTCGTAGCGAAAAGCTGGAGCTATATAGTATAACTTTAATGGCTTAGGTTCATTAAAAAGACCATGTTCAATATAAGCACGAGCTACTGGTGCCGTACCTTCCGGCCTTAGTGTCAAATATCCACCGCCCTTATCTTTAAAATCATAGGTTTCTTTTTCTACAATGTCAGTAACCTCACCTACACTGCGGTGAAAGAGAGCGGTTTCTTCAAACAGAGGGGTGTCTATGCGGGCAAAGCCGTATCTTTTGGCGATATCTTCTGCTTTAGATATCACATAGTGCCAGTATTTTTGTTCAATTGGTAGTATATCTTGCGTTCCTCTGGGGGCAGTATACATATAAAAGACCTCTTTTGGCTCTCGTTTGCATGAATATATTTATTGTACTGGAAAAAAACTTTTTCGTATAGATCTTTATCTTTTAATCCTAAAATTCAATAAAAATATTGCGTTGGCATACGAACAACACTATAATTAATATAATTAATATTTTTAATAAATTTACGAAATGTTTAGGGAGATGCATGTTATGGAGGTCGGAATAAATCTAGGCGAAAATAACGAATTCCTTTTTAGTTCAGCGGTTATTAATGCCCACGGGCAGATTGTTATCCCGGTTAAGTTTCGCAAACAGTATAATATACAAGAAGGCGATACATTAATCCTTTTGGGTAATCCCGAACAAAACGGTTTTGGTGTAATGACCTCTGCTGGTATGTCAGAAGTGCAAAAACAGTTGCGTATCATGAACCAAATGGCCGAAAAAATAGATAATATCAGTAAATAATTTTACGAGGGAAACAATATTAATATGCTAACCGAGACTGTATTGATGCTGACTATATTAGTAGTTTTGCTGGTTACTCATATTATTTTAGCGATGGCAGCGGCTAAAGATATACGTCAAAGAGATTGTGTGTTCGGCGATAATAAAGTCCTTTGGCTTTTTATAGTGATATTTATCGGTATTATCGGTTCTCTTATTTATTTTATATACGGAAGAAAAAGGAGGTAAATGTGTTTTCCGGTTTGAATGATGCAATGCCCTATTTGTTACCGGTTTTGATTGTTCATGCAACTGCTGCAGCTTTAGTTATTGTTAATATTTTCCAAAGGAAAAAAGTGGCTGGCGGTCACAAATTGCCATGGATTATTGCAGCAGTAATCATAGTTATTTTAGGTCCGGCGATTTACTATTTTGTCGGACGCGTTGCGGAGGATATGCATAATGCAAAGAACTGATCTGGCTATTCAGACCATTGGTTTAGGTAAAAATTTCGGTGCTTTTACTGCTCTTAAGGATTTAAATCTGCAAATTGAGCCGAACTCTGTTTATGGCTTTTTAGGTCCCAATGGCAGCGGCAAAACTACCACTATTAAACTTCTAATTGGTTTATCACAACCCAGTACTGGTCATTCATATATTTACGGTGTAGATAGTGCCGATCGCAGCTTACAAACTCGACGCCTAATTGGTTATTTGCCGGATGTGCCGGCTTTTCATAAATATATGACCGGCTTGCAGTACCTTGTTTTATGCGGCGAATTATTTGGCTTTAGCTATGACGATGCCCAAAAACGTGCTTACGAGCAACTTGAACGCACAGGTCTAAACGATGCTGCTAATCGTAAAACTGGCGGGTATTCGCGAGGCATGAAACAGCGTTTGGGTTTGGCAGCGGCCCTTATAGGTGATCCCAAAGTACTTTTTTTGGATGAGCCGGTATCAGCTTTAGATCCCAACGGGCGTTTGGCTGTATTGGAAATAATCCAAGATCTTAGAGAAAGCAAAACTATTTTTCTTTCTACTCATATTTTATCCGATGTAGAGAGAGTCTGTGATAAAGTGGGTATTATTTCTGAGGGTAACTTGATAGTTTCGCAAAGTGTAAACGATCTTAAAAAGCAATATGCGCAAAATCGTTTTCTTTTACGTTTTGATCAAGATCCTACTCCGCTACTGGCACAAATCCAAGGACAACCTTGGTGCGTAGAAGCTCATGTTGGTAAAAATGAAGAAGAAGTACTTACTTTACTGGTGCATGCCGCCGATGAAACTAAAGCTAAAAACGAACTGCCGCAAATAGCTACTCAGCGCGGTTTTACTCTTACACGCTACGAAATCGTACAACCTTCTTTAGAGGATATATTTATGCAACTTACGGGGGCTAAAAATGCAAGGTTTTAAGATTTTATTTAAAAAAGAAGTTTGGGAAAGCTGGGCTACCAATAAAATATTTATCATCGCCGGCATTTTCCTATTTTTCAGCATTCTAACACCTTTTATAATGCAATATATGGGCGATTTTTTGGAGATGTCTGGTATTGATCCGTCGGAGTTTGGTTGGGAACCTACAGCTGCTGATACTATAATTTCATTTTTGGATTATATTATTCTAGTGGCTATTTTTGCACCAGCTTTTTTGGTGATGGGCGTAGTAGCCAAAGAACTAAGCGACGGTATCACCGCTACTACTTTAGTCAAACCTGTAGGGAGATTGGCTTATATTTTATCCAAATATTTAGTTTACTTATCGGTTTTCATTATCACCGCCACTATCTCGGCTTTTATATGCTATTTTTATACAGTGGCAGCTATCGGCGATTTAGATATAGTTGATTTTGTAGCATCTTTACTACCCATGCTTTTACTGCTTGCTTTTTGTGTGGCTCTCACTCTTTTATTTTCCACCATATTTAAAAGTCAGATGGCAGCTGGTGGTACTTCTGCTGGCGTAATGTTTGCTCTCTATATTATTTCTTTCATTCCTTTTATAGGCGAGATTTCACCTTTTAGAATGAGCACTTGGTCACACAGCATTATACAGGGTTCTCAGGAAGTATCTGTCTTGCCGTTAATAACGGCAGTTGTTTGTTTGTTTGTTTTTATTGCATACTCTATTTCACTACTTAAGAAAAAAGAAATTTAGTTTGGTTTACGTTGAGATTAGTTCAGTAGGTTTTTGATAGTATATGCTATAGAAAGAAAATTTCTATGCCAAGCAATAATGTTGGTTGGATTACTGACTCTGTTATCATAAATCCTTATCGACTATAATAGGAAAAGGATAATGTGATGGATATAGTAATAGAGCAGTTTTCAACGAAATCAGTGATTTACCAAAAACTCTTCAATAGTGTTATATCATCCTCAAGATGCTATTGACGTTGTAAGATTTTGTCAGACAATAAATAAAGAGATATATGGGGTTTAGACGCGTTTAAACTTTTTAGGAGTGGAATTCAGCCATTTTTAGAATTTAGTACCGACTATATTATGATGAACCCTCTCATGCGCATGAGAAAGCGGTTAGTCATATTTAGGGGCTTTCTGATAAGAATTTATACTTTAAGAAAGTTGTTTACGAAAGATGTGGTGGTGACTAAAGCGAGGAGTTCGCTTTATTGGAAAGTATTATAAGTAGAATTGACAATAATTATAGAAGAATTACATGACTTTAAAGAAGAAACTAATAATTATATCAGCAAGTGTATTAGTAGTACTCGTTGTGGTGGCTGTTATGTCAGTGTCATATTGCCTAAATTCTTTTCCTGTGCAAAACGATGACTATATTGCTGATTATGCCAAGCTGCCTATATCAATAACAACCAATACGCGTCTTGAGCAAAAAGATAACAAAATACTGGCTTATCTGGACATACAAATTACTAACAACAGCAAAAAAACCATTAGCTCTATACAATACTACTTAACAAGTACTGTGTACACTAAAGATTCTGACGGCAATGAAAGACTATTTAAGCATCCAAACACTCTTTTCACATTGCCTCAATTAATGTGGGATGGCGTAAAATTCATAGGTAGCGGTAAATCTGCATTTGTTAGTATACCAATAGGAGAAGTCAACTCTAATAATCTCGCAAACGATATAGATATTGTTAAAATTGAATATAATCTATATATTAATTGGATAAGATATACTATCGGCCAATGGGGTAGTCATAGCATGTTCTTTGAACTTGACATTCATTTTTCTACTATTACTAACAACGCTCCTAAGATTGATGTTCCTACTTTTGTTGCTTAAAACTATAATTAAGCTGCACTAGTCCTCAGGCCCAAAAAATCTGGGGGCTAAAAGTTCCCCTCGTTTTATGAATTCCCCGTCTTTGAATGTTGTAATTAAGGAAAAGAATTGTATGGGGTGTTCTGTTGATATTAGTGCCATTGCCAAGCTGGCCATTATGGGTCAGACTTTTTCAGCATGGAATTCCACTACCAGAAAAGAACTTACCAAGGCCACTTCTAAATATATCCGTTGCTACAATTACCAGCGAGTACAACGAGAGATGGCAATTATGACACCTATGGAGTACCACAACGCATATTGCTCTTTGGTGGTATAAAAGTGCCACTCGCCGTTATATGGCGAGTGGCACTTTTTATTATTTTATTGTCCTATTAACAAGAAGCACAGCAATTTTGAGATATGCTTGCCCTTCTTCTGTGTCTTTTATAGACTTGCCTGTGTTGCCTACATACCAGAATGTGATCTCATAGTGGCCATTAGCAACAGGTTTTATCAACGCGGTAATGTCTGCATCAGTACCATACTACTTTCTTTATTAAATCACTACATAAAATAATGTTAAGGTGAGATCGCCACTTCTTTGATGCGAGTTTTATACCAATGGTTGTGTCTGGCATGTTCCTTGTCAGAAAGCTGTAATAGTCCCCTGCAAGCCATATTAAGTTCGGTAAGAATCGGTCTGTCTTTATCGCCGCCGGCGATTGGAGCATCAAGATCGCGGTAAATATGATAAACTAATTCCCAACACATATACTTGCCGTTGTCTTTACGGCTTAAGCCAAAAATCATGGCCAGTGCTGTCCAGAAATAAGCTTGAAAATCATATGATGCACCCTCATATTTAGCAATAATTGCCCGCACTTCATTTTTTTCCAGCTCTCTACCTAAAAGGTCCCAGAAGCGATAATTTCTAGCCTTTTTATCATAGAAGTTTTCTATTCTGACTTCTCTGGCTCCGAGGGGTTGAGCTTCTAAGACTTTTATTGCTTTACTTCCTCGTTCTACCTGTGTAACCACACCGACATGCCAACCGTATCCGTCCCACTTGCGGTTAAAAAGCTTCATGATCCGGCCTAAGAAGCCAGGTACTGTCCAGAAGGCAAAATCCCTTTGAAACTCGGCAATACATCCGGGTATTACGTCTTCAGTATTAACTAATCTTTGGTATTGTTTGGCAGGTACTAAACCTTTAACACCTCTTGAGATGTCTTCTGGAGTGGCTTCCCTTACTCCCTGCGGAAGCTTAGGGTCTATTACAATATATTCGCGAACAGTCATTTTAACCTCCAAAAACAAAGAAAGCATATACTGTAGCTATTATAGCACCGACCATACCTCCTAATAATAGCCAAAGAGAGGTTTCTTAGATGGAACTGGTGTTAGTCTGTTGGTTTATAAACATTAAGAGGCTTTTTGTTTGTATCTTCAGGGGGTAATATTAACTGTTTTAGCGTTTTCATTTGCTAGTCTGCGGCGAAAATACACGAGTGAGGGTGCGGACAAAATCTCGGCATAGACCTCTTGTAGATGTATTAAAAATGTGCCAGTTTTGTGCCAGAAACATAAAAACCACCCAAAAAGAGTGGTTTTACGATTGAAAAGAAAGTTTGGCACCCCCAGGGGAATTCGAATCCCCGTCGCTGGCGTGAAAGGCCAGTGTCCTGGGCCTCTAGACGATGGGGGCGCGTTACGGATAAATATTATAGCAAAAAAGATAAAGGCTACACAAATAGCTTGCCAAAAGAAGATTCGTTATTTTTAGAGAACAATATTATATTAAGTCTTTCATTTGCGTAGTTTGACCACAGTATTTAATGCTAAAATACTGGTATGAGGTCTAAATGAATACAGACGATATTAAAACAAAAGAGCAAAATGGCGTTGAACAAAATAACGCTGTTATATTGGCTGTCTGCTCAGAAGACGATGTGAATATTAAGTTTGATGACCAAATTGCTGATATAGAAAAATATAGATGGAATAATGCTCTTAAATGGCAGAAACGTTTGGCTTTTTTGGAAAGCAAATGGTTTGCTGTCGTAGCTATTGTTTTTGTTATTGCTGTAGTTATCGGCGTCTTTTTTATGTGGCAAAATGATGCCGCCGGTATTGAAAACTTAAAACGCTTTGGTTATTTTAGTGCTTTTCTTATCTCTACTCTTCTCAATGCCGTTATCATTTTACCGGCTGGTAACTTCTTAGTGATGGCTATGCTGGGTTCGGCTTTGGGCATGCCTTGGTTAGTGGGTATCATGGGTGGTTTGGGTGCAGGAGTAGGTGAATCTACCGGTTATTTAGCTGGCTTTTCCGGTCAGGTTTTCTTTAAGAAACCAAAACTCTATAATAGATTTGCTGGTTGGTTGCAAAAATATGGTTTTTGGTTTTTGTTTGTACTGTCAGCAGTGCCTTTTATGTTTGATTTGGCAGGGTTGGCAGCTGGTGTGCTCAAATACTCGTATAAAAAGTTTTTTATAGCTACATTCTTGGGGCGCACTATTCTCTATATGTTGGTGGCTTATGCCGGTTATTTAGGCTGGGACAGACTGCCCGGTTTTTTTAGCTAAAAAATATTTAAATTCAAAAAGCTCCACGAATGTTATTTGTGGAGCTTTTGGCATGTTACAGTACTGACTTTTTGAGATGTGTTTCTATATTAATAAAAACAACTCAATCATCATGCGACTTTTCTTTTTTTAGCAGTTTTTTACGTTTAAAGTAGCGCAATGAAAGCACGTCTAAGATATCGTTCCAAGCCGATGGCACAAATTTAATAGCTGTTACTATCAATAGAACTGCAGCAAACCAGAAACCGGCAGTGTTACCATCAATGAGATAGGCAAAAGGTATCAATATAAAAGCTACAATGGCACCCACTACCCAATTGCGCAACATTATAAAAGCAATAATTAAGATGATTAGAAAAATTATCGCTTGCCATAAATAACCTTGAGTAATTGTGTAAATGGCAAAAGCACCACCAGCAGTAGCGGCGCCTTTGCCGCCATGAAATTTAAGCCATACCGGATAATTATGCCCCAGTACCGAAGCTACTGAAGCTGCCATTGACCATACTAAACCTACATCAAATAGATAGAAAGCCAATAAATAGGCTAATATGCTTTTACTAAAATCTATAGCAAAAACCAATATGCCCCACCATGTGCCCAACAGCTTGGTGATATTAGTGGCGCCCATGTTTTTAGTGCCTATATAGCGTACATCAATCTTGAGCTTCCACTTACCGATGAGATAAGCGGTGGGCAAAGAGCCAATAAAATAAGCTAGTATGACCGCTAAAATTTCCATAGTTTTATTATAACTTAAAGATAGATATAGTTTAAAAGTAATTAATTTTCAGTGCTATTAATTTGTTATGCAATGTGTCATCTTGCGAGCTAAAACAAATAAGCTTATAATAAACAGCGGTTATTTTTAGTAGCACAACAAATTGAGGAGTACACTATTATGCTTGCCGGATACGCTTTTTTGGAAGGAAAGTACATGCCTGTGGATGAGGCCAAAGTCAATGTTATGACTCATGCCTTACAATACGGTACCGGTATATTTGAGGGTATTCGCGGTAATTGGAATGAAGAGAAAAAAGAGCTTTATTTATTCCGTATGCGTGAACACTATGAGCGCTTAATAAATGGTAGCAAACTTTTAAAAATATCTTTGCCTTATACTGTGGATGAGTTATGTAAAATGACAGTGGAATTGGTCAAACAGGGTAAATTTAAGGAAGATATATATATTCGTCCTTTGGCCTATAAATCTTCCACTGCTTTTGGTGTAAGACTGCATAATTTGCAAGATGACATCATGATTATTGCGGTGCCATGGGGTTCTTATTTTGATGCCGAGACTATCAAATGTTGTGTGTCTTCTTGGCGTCGTCCTGACAATAATGTTATTCCCCCGCAGGTCAAAGCTACCGGTGTTTATCTTAATAATGCTTTATGTAAAACCGAAGCCCAGAACAACGGCTTTGACGAAGGTATTATGCTGGCTGCCGATGGCAAAGTATCTGAAGGCAGCGGCGAGAATATTTTCTTAGTGAAAAACAACAAGCTTATTACTCCCAGTGGTGCCTCCAGCATACTTTTGGGCATTACAAGAGATGCTGTTAAGCGTATTGCTAAAGAACAATTTGGCTATGATACCGAGGAAAGACTGATAGATAGATATGAGCTTTATGTGGCTGACGAAGCTTTCTTTACTGGTACTGCTGCCCATGTTACTCCTATTGGCTCTATAGATCACCGTCCGTTGGGTAATGGTGATGTAGGCCCTGTCACTCAAAAAATCAAAGATTATTATTTTGGGCTTATCAAGGGCAAGCGTAGCGAATATCCACAATGGTTAACACCTATTTATCATCCCTAGTTTGAACTGATATCTTAAGTTGCTGTGTCCTACGGCGGCTTTTTTACAGCAGCATGCGCCTTTGTTATACTAGGTGGTTGTAATATTAAGGAATTTAGATGGAATTTGAAGCCATTATAGGATTGGAAGTACACACTCAGCTCAAAACCAAGAGCAAAATGTTTTGTTCATGCAATGCCGACTATGCTGGCCATGCTCCCAATACTCACGTTTGTCCAGTGTGCTTGGCTATGCCTGGTTCGCTGCCGATAGTTAACGAACATGCCATAGAACTTGGTATGATGACTTCGCTTGCCTTAAACTGCGCTGTAGGTGGTATTAATACTTTTGACCGCAAGAATTATCACTATCCAGATAATATGAAAGGTTATCAGATAACTCAGTTTGCTCAACCCATAGGACTTAAAGGATATTTAAACATCACTACTGATGGTTATCAAAAACATATCGGCATTACCCGCGTGCATCTAGAAGAAGATGTGGCCAAACTTACCCATACTCATGATAGCAATGGCTTATCTTGTACAATAGTAGATGTCAACCGCAGCGGATTGCCGTTAATGGAGATTGTTTCCGAGCCGGATATACGTACTGCTGAAGAAGCTAGGCAATATCTTATTAAGCTTCGCTCTATTTTACGCTATCTTGACGTTTCCAATGCCGACATGGAAAAAGGTTCTTTCCGTTGTGATGCCAATATTTCGCTGCGTCCGTTAGGCCAAAAAGAATTTAACCATAAAGTAGAAGTAAAAAACATGAACTCTTTCCGTGCTGTTTTCCGTGCAGTTGAGTATGAAATAGAACGACAGCAGCAGATTTATCTAAAAGGCGGTACTATAGTTCAGGAGACACGTGGTTGGGTAGAGGAAAAAGGGGTTACTGTTTCACAGAGAAGCAAAGAAAATGCTAATGATTATCGCTATTTCCCCGAGCCTGACATTCCACCCGTCTTTATTTCTCAAGAATGGGTAGAAAAAGTAAAAAATAGCTTACCAGAATTACCAGATGCCAAAAAAGAGCGTTTTATGCAAGAGTTAGCTCTAGATGATTATACCAGTGGTCAACTTACCGCTCTTAAAGAAACTGCTGCTTATTTTGAAGAAACAGTGGCCTGTTTGTCGCATAAATGGTCTTTATTTGAGCGTAGCAAGCTAGCTGCTAACTGGATTTTAGGCGAAGTTTCGCGTATCATGAATGATGGACTTTTAAATATTGACGATTTTGCTGCTAAAGTGCCGCCTCAAAATTTAGCTTTTCTAATAGAGGCAGCTCAAAATAGTGTAATTAACAATACTACCGCTAAAACTGTTTTAAATGATATGTTTATCAGCGGCCAAAGCTCTATGATAATCATAGAACAAAAAGGCTTAAAGCAAATAAGCGATGACAATGCTATTATAGGCATAGCTTATAAAGTAATCGATGCCAACCCTAAGGCTGTTGAAGACTATAAAAGCGGCAAAGAAGAAACTATCAAATTTTTGGTTGGTCAGGTTATGCGAGAAACTAAAGGTCAAGGTAATCCGCAAAAGGCTCTGGAAATATTAAAATCTATTCTTTAAGTTTTTAAAGTGAGGATATCATGGGTGTATTTTTCGGCATAGCTCAGATAGTTATCGCTATTGCTTTAGTAGCGGTACTCATGCTACAGGTCAAAGGTGGTGGTATTGGCGGTATTTTCGGTCAGGCCGATACCGTATACCGCACTAGACGCGGCGTAGAGAAAATTTTATTTCAACTGACCATTGTCTTGGCTGTTCTTTTGTGTGTAATCTCTATCATTACCTTGCTTACTATAAGAATATAATTTTTCAAAACAATATATAAAAGCGGCAGGAGAAGCACGATGGCTATAATCACGCTTTTAACCGATTTCGGCGATCAAGACGCTTATATCGGTGCTGTTAAAGGGGTGATATACAGCCGATGCCCGCAGGCGCAGGTGGCAGATATTTCCCACCATATAGCGCCGGGGGATATACGCTCAGCCGCTTTTGTTTTAGCTAATACTGCCCCCTTTTTCCCAATCGGAAGTGTGCATATAGCAGTAGTTGATCCGAGTGTGGGTACTGCTCGTAAATTATTAGCTGTACGAACACCTTTTTATACTCTTTTAGCACCCGATAACGGTATTTTGACAATGGTACTTAAAGGGCATATAAGAGAATATCGCAGGCAAGACAGTCAAACAATAGCTATATTAGAAGATGATGTGCTGGCCGTAGAGATCAGCAACAGTCATTTATTTTGCGACAAAGTAAGCTCTACTTTTCATGCTCGCGATATTTTGGCGCCAGTAGCTGCTCAAATAGCTACGGGATTGGATATTAAGCAACTAGGTCCATCTGTAACTTCTATTTGTGCTATATCTATCTCTGTGCCGAACTGTCTTAAATACGGCGTTTGGCAAGGTGAAATCATTTACATAGATCGTTTTGGTAATTTAATAAGTAATATTGAAGAGAATATGCTACCCAAGGATGCCAAGCTGCAAGTGCAGATAAACGATCATGTCATAGATGGTTTAAACCGTACTTATGCCGATAAAGATAATCTACTAGCTTTGATAAGTAGCAGTGGTTATCTAGAGATAGCTATTAATCAAGGATCTGCATCAAAGAAATTGTCGGTAACTGTAGGGCAAAAAATCACTGTACATATACTTTAAATTTTATATTTTTCACACTTGTATGTCCCTAGACAAAATGTGCCTAGGGACATATTTTTGGCAAACGCTTTTAGTAAACTGCGATTATTGTTATAATTTAGTACTTAAATATATTTAAGGATGTAAAAATGAGCGACACCAAAATTAAAGTGGGCATTATAAATGTTACTGGTTATGCCGGTTTGGAATTGGTGCGTATATTACTTAACCATCCATACGTACAAATATGTTCGGTCACCGGACGCTCACAGGCCGGTCTACGCTTAAATGAGATATATCCGCAGATTGATTGTGATATAGTAATAGACACCCAACTTAGTAAACAAGAAGAAGTAGTTTTCTCGGCTTTACCTAACGGTGCTGGCGTAGAAATTCTTAGCGGATTGGTAGATGCTGGCGTTAAAGTAATAGATATTTCGGGTGACTTCCGCTTAAATGATGCTGTCTTATATGAACAATGGTATGGCTATAAACATAGTGCCCCTCAATATTTGTCTAAGGCTGTCTATGGTCTGCCGGAACTCAATAGGGGAAAAATCAAGGATGCTAATTTTATTGCCAACCCCGGCTGTTATCCCACGTGTGTACTTCTGGCTTTGGCTCCTGCTTTACAAAACCAACTCATTACTGGTGATATAGTGGTTGATTGTAAAAGTGGTATGTCTGGGGCTGGCCGTACTTTGGTTTTGTCTTCACATTTTTGCGAAGCCAACGAAAATGTTACTCCTTATAAAGTAGCAGCACATAGACATCAGCCAGAAATGGCTCAAGAAGCTGCCAAGCTTTTGGGGGAAGCAGTGTATTTGACTTTTGTCCCTCATGTTATTCCTATGACGCGCGGTATTTGCGCTTCATGCTACGTTCCTCTGAAAAAAGATGTTTTGACAGCTGATGCTTTGCAAATATATAGAGATTTTTATAAAGACGAACCTTTCGTGCGTGTTTTAGATATGCCGCCCTCCACTAAATATAGCTACGGTTCCAATAAAGCTTTTGTTAATGTGGCCATAGATGCAGCTAATCACAGATTAATGGCTTTTGGTGCTATAGACAATCTTGTCAAGGGTGCTGCCGGCCAAGCCATACAAAACATGAATTTAATGTGTGGATTGCCTGAAACTTTAGGTTTGGAGAATGTGCCGCTCTTTCCCTAAATTCACAAATTTTCGAGTTAAGTTTCAAAAAAGGTGATCCTCACTTCTGAGAACCACCTTAAAAAACCTCCACAATTTGAAACTTAAGCCTAAATACGCTTTTTAAATATTTTCTTCACCTTGCAGTATTTCTAAAACCTCAGCAGCTACAAAAAAAGAGCCACAGACGCAGATTAAGCCGCCTTGACCTTTTTCTTCGGCGACAAATAAAGCTTCATCCACATTGTCAGCGGCATAGATGGGTAGCCACGCTTCGTCGGCAATAATTTTAAGATCTCTTTGCAAAACTTGCATAGGTGTAGCCCGAGGATGATTGGCTTGCGTTAATACAGCACTATGGAAAAAAGCAGACAATGTTTTAAACATTTGTTGATAGTCTTTATCTTGTGATGTGCCAAACAATAAAATACGCGGATTTTTATGACCAAAACGCTCTCCTAAAGCGTTAAGTAAAGCTATAGCTGCTTCATTATTGTGTGCTCCATCAAAAACAAATAATGCATTCGCTGTTTCTTTAATAGTAAAACGTGCTTGCAATTCAGTATTGGCCAAAGAATACAAAACATCGTCATCTTTAATTTTTAAACCATAAGTACGCAAAACTGAAAGAGCCAGCAGAGCTGTTTCAGCGTTTTCTATCTGATATGGGGCAGCCATACCAATATGTGCTCCTATACTAAAAGCATCGGTTTTTAGAGCAACACGGCGATACGGGCCGTTTAAACCAAGGTCTATGAAAGAACTATCTTCACCGGCTACCAAAATAGGACTGTGTTTATCGGCAGCTATACGATATATGGTTTCTAGTGCTTCAAGATGCGCCTGTCTAGCTACAACTATCGGTCGCCCTTCTTTGATTATGCCGCCTTTTTCAGTAGCTATCTGGGTGTATGTTTCTCCTAAAATTTCAGTATGGTCCAAGCCTATTTTGGTGATGACCGATATCATAGGATTTACTACATTGGTGGAATCTAGCCGTCCTCCCAGACCGGTTTCTAAGACCCATATTTGAGCTTGTTCCTGTCTAAAATAGACAAAAGCCAGCGCTGTCATAACATCAAAAGCGGTGGGTTTTTCTTCGTCGCGCTCTATCATAGCATCAATTACAGCTTTTATACGGGCACATATCTTGATAAATTTTTCTTCAGATATATCCTGTTGGTTTATACGGAAACGTTCGCGTATACTGAAAATATGAGGACTTTGAAAAAAAGCGGTCTTGTAGCCGCTAGCCATTAGAGCATTGGCAATATATGCGCAGGTAGAACCTTTGCCTTTAGTGCCAGCTACATGCACGATTTGCTGATCTGCATGCGGGTTACCCAAAAGTTTTAAGAGGCGGGTAACGGCTTGCAGATTAAATCTTGCCTTTATTCGCTTTTCCACCTGTTCGTTATCGGCAAAAGAATATAACCAATCTATAGCTTCTTTGTAGGAGCCTTGTGCTGCTTCCACTTCATTGCTCCGCATATTGATATTTGTAATCAAATTATAACATATAAAAATATAGTGAAAAGAAGCTACGTATCCCAAAATGTCTTGTCAAAAATATTAAAGCATGACACAATACTATTACTTTAGGTGTTTAGGGAATGTACAATATGACTTTTGTTCAAAAATTACAAAAAGCCTGTCGCAAAAATAACTCACTTTTATGCGTTGGATTAGATCCAGATCCTGCTAAAATGCCGGCTGGACAGGATACGGCTTCGTTTTGTAAAGCCATTATCAAAGCTACCTCTGCTTATGTATGTGCTTATAAACCTAATCTAGCTTTTTTTGAGGCGCTGGGTGACAATGGTATAACAATACTAAAAGATGTTCTCAAAAGTATTCCTGAATATATTGTTACTATTGCTGATGCTAAGCGCGGCGATATTGGCAATACAGCTACTGCCTATGCCAAAGCTCTCTATGACGATTTAGGATTTGATTGTGTAACTTTAAGTCCTTATATGGGTTATGATAGTATAGAACCGTTTATCAAATATCATAATAAAGGCGTTTTCTTATTATGTCGTACTTCTAATTCCGGTGCTGCCGATTTTCAACAATTAAAAATACAAGATGGGCGTTTTCTATATGAAGTAGTGGCACAAAAAGCCAGTGAATGGAATACTGCTGGCAACATTGGTTTGGTGGTGGGTGCTACAGCTCCTGATGAACTGAAAATTATACGTAATATGTGTTCTGATATGATTTTGCTTGTGCCCGGCGTGGGTGCTCAGGGCGGCGATATAGAGAAAACTGTACGCATGGCTATTGATAAAAACAGCCAAGGAGTTGTTATCAATTCCTCCAGGCAGATTATTTACGCTTCAAAGGAAGAAAATTTTGCTCAAAAGGCTGCCATGGCTGCTAAAGCTTTAAGAGATGAAATAAACCAATATAGATAAACATAAAATATAGTTTTAAGTTTGTATTATCAAGGTGTTTTATTATTTTTAAAGTTTTTTGTATACGAATTACGTTTTAATTATGATGCGTTGCTGCGTTTAATTTCCTGTTTTATAGTACTTTTATTGTGGTACAATGCGCGGGCTATCTGGTCCTTATTAGCTTCTGTCCTAACATCTGTTCAAGAATTTTTAAGATAACCAAGATTGTGGTAGAAAATTAATAACACCGATGCCTATATAAATTAACAGCAAGTATTTAGGTAGTTTTCCGGCAAAAAGTGCCGGCAGAAATTTAATCAGCGGCATGCGTGCAGCTCCTGCTGCTAACCCACCTATATCTAAAGGTATAATTGGCTGAAATGCAAGAAAAACAATAGCCCAAGGGCCCCAGCGGTTAATCCACCCTTCCACTCGCTTCATACTTATCAAGTCGTTAGAGATGGCAATTTTACGTCCGGCATAACCGATGTAATAAGTACTCAGTTCACCAACAGTGCCTCCCAAAGCGGCCGCCAAAGCGGCCAATAAAGGATCCCAACTTTGAGCTACTATAATCATAAGAGGAACGGCAATGGGGACAGGTGCAATTAAAGTAAGATGAGCTACTAATGTTACAGCAAACACTATTAAATAAGCTAAAAAGGCATATTCATCTAGCGGCAAATTCAAAGCATTCATCAGCCGCTGAAACAAATATGCAAGAACTAAACTGATAATTATTATCAGAATAAAAAATCCTGCTAATTTAAGATAACGTATCCATTGTTTGCGAGTCATCCTGATGTACCTTTCAAAAACTAACCTAACAGCAATGTTAGTCTATCAAATAGTCAAGCTTTTTTGAACACTAAGTTAAGTTGATTCTGTAAAGCAGGTTGCATCGTTTTATAACATATACTGCTACCGCTTAGTGTACTGGCACAGTCTCTTCTTCAGCTTCGCGTGCTTTATTAATGAGGTATTGTGTTTCTACTGTAGTAGCGCCCATGCGCTTTAATGTGTGACGAGCAATTTCTAATACAGCTTCTACATCTGAGTAAACTATCTCTGTAACTCCGATGTCAGTCAGCATGTGTCCCATTTCTTGACTCTCAGCGGTAGCGGTGATAGTTAAACGTGGATTGATAGACAAAGCGTTGATGGCTGTTAATTCTATGTCGCTATACATTTTATGAGTAATAGCTATAGTTACTGCTTTGTCAGCGTGAGCTTGCAACAGCACTTCTCTAACCGAGCTATCGCCATATACAACGTTTTCACCGGCTTCACGCAATTCGGAAGCGATAATAGGATCGGATTCTATAATTATGTATTTAAAATTACGTTTCTTTAGAATAGAACTTATGACTGCTCCCTGGCTGCCGTGACCGCAGATGATAGCGTGGTGGTTAAGCACTTCTACTGGTAAACTGAGATCGGCTGGCTGGGTTTTTTCTGTAAAGAAGAAACGCAAAACTGGAGTTTTAGTAACAAATTTATATATAGTGCCGCTGACGCTTATAGTAAGAGGTACAATAGTCATGGTAATTATGGCTACTGCTGTAGCCAGCGACAATATATCGTCGGTTAGTATACCTTGAGATCTGCCCATGCTACCCAAAACCATAGAGAATTCACCGATTTGGGCTAAACCTAAGCCCACAAACAGAGCATTGCGTATATTATAACCAAAGCTACGCATCACTAAGTAGTTATTAGTAAATTTACCGAACATAACAACAAACATCATGATCAGAACTATGTTGATGTGTGACCATATAAATGGTATGTTGGCCATCATGCCTAGCGACACGAAGAACAGCGCACTGAACATATCTCGCAAAGACACTATACTATTCAAAGCTTGCCTGGCAAAGCGTGACTGGCCGATAATAATACCGGCCATAAAAGCACCCATAGCCATGGATACGCCTAAAAGATAGGCACCACCGGCTGATAAGAATGATATGACCATAATGGTCAGCATAAAAAGTTCGCTGCTACGCATGCGTGATACCCAAGCTAGAATGCGTGGCACTACTGTTTTGCCTAGGAAAAAGATAACGGCGATAAAAAGTACAGCTTTTAAAATGCCTAAGCCTACTCCACCAAAATCCACGCCGGAGTCGGAACCTAGCGAAGGCAAAATAATCATCATGGGAATCAGTGAAATATCATCTACAAGCAATATGCCCATAATAATACGGCCATGTGTAGTGTCTAATTCGCCTTTATCTATCAAAGATTTCATAATGACCATAGTTGATGATAAGGCAATCATGCAGCCAAAGAAGATTGAAGAAGCGCCACTCCAACCTAAAAGCTCACCCAAACCAAAGCCGATAAGAGCAGTACCGGTCATTTGAACAATGCCGCCTATGAGTACTACTTTTCCTTCTTTAAAAAGTTCGTCTAACGAGAAAGAAAGACCCAAAGCAAATAAAAGCAAAATGACGCCGATCTCACCCATTAATTCGATGATCTCAACGTCATGTACTAAGCCAAGCATATAAGGGCCGACAATAATGCCAGCAAGCATGTAACCTACAATTACAGGCAAACCCAATTTACGCACTAAAAGACCGGCAGCTAAAGCTGCGACTAAAGCAATAATTATAGGGCCGCCAAACTCAACGAGTATATCTTCCATGCTTTTCTCTTTGAGATTTGAAATTTGTATAGTTTAAATACATAAAATTAAACCATGTTTTAGTACCATTTCGCAACTGATTTTTAGCTTCAAAAGAAAAAATATAAATGTATAGTAAAAATTGGCGAAGTTAATGAAAGTTGTGGTAGAATGTACTGCATGTTTATCAAGCGGCTGTAATTGCCGCTATTTCTTTCTTAACTTGGGGCTAACAGGAGGATATATGCCTAAGATACATATAGTAGACGTAACCAATAGAGACGGTGTGCAGACCGCCAACCTTGGTTTAGCTAAACTGGAAAAAACTATGCTTAACATCATGTTAGCGCAGTTTGGTGTCTTTCAAAATGAATTTGGTTTTCCTACTACATCTCATGAAGTAGGTTATCTGAATGCTAATCTGGAATTGGCTCAAATTGGCGTTATGGGTCATACCCGTATGGAAGGTTGGATGCGTGCTCTGCCAGACGATGTGGTTAAATCTAAAGGTGCAGTACCCGGTCTTGAACACATTAATCTCTCAGCTTCTACTTCTGATCAAATGATAGATCATAAGTTTAAGGGCAAAAAAAGCAAACAGGAAATTATTGATGATGCTGTAGCTGCTGTCAAAGTAGCGCGTGATATGGGTATCAAATCGGTAGGTGTTAACTCGGAAGATGCTTCACGCACTGATAAAAAATATCTTTTGCAGTTTGCCCAAGCTGCAAAAGATAGTGGTGCTGACCGTTTGCGTTATTGTGATACCTTAGGTTATGAGAATCCTTTTTCTATATATAGAACTATACGCGAAATCGCAGAAACCGTCGGTATCCCTATAGAGTTACATTGCCATGGTGATTTAGGCATGGCTGTGGCTTGTTCACTGGCTGGTGCTCAAGGTGCTATTGACGGCGGTGTAGATACTTATATCAATACTACCGTTAATGCTATAGGCGAGCGCGCCGGTAACGCCGATTTAGTATCTGTTATTTTAGGTGCCCGCTACAGCAAGGGTTTTGCCGATAAATATGAATTGGCTGAGGGCTTGGATTTAACCAAAGCCTGGAAGTTGGCCAACTATGTTTCCAAAGCTTTCAATGTGCCTATTCCTATTAACCAAGCTGGCGTGGGTATGAACTGCTTTGCTCATGCTAGCGGTATACACGCTGATGGCGTACTTAAGGATCCATATAATTATGAATTATACGGTTATGAAGAACTGGGCCGCGGAGAGCCTGTTAACCACGAAACCGGGCGCATCATTTGCTCTGGTCAATACGGTGGCGTAGCCGGCTTTATACACATTATGAAAAATCTGGGCGTTGAATTTAATGATAAAGAAGAAGCACAAACTATTTTAAATATTGTGCGCTATGCTAATCTGTCAATTAATAAGCCAATATCAGATGAAGAGTTAATTTTTGTATGTAAATATCCGGAAATAACCAAAAATATTTTAGCTATTGAACTCTAAAATTTTTAGTAAAATATAATGATTGATTATGCCGCATTATTGTAAAATGCGGCATAATTCTATCGGAAAGTATTTTCAATCTACTACAATTATCTTTTGTCTATAGACAGAACCGTCAATAGTGACTCGCATCACGATGAATATAAAAATAGAACCCCTAGACAAAACCCGTTTGGTTATTGTCAATGGGGAACTCTTCAAGACAGGAAAAATGTTTATTTGTAGACAAATTAATGCCGTTTTAAGAGGTGGAGTATAAATACCATTCAGACCTTAGAAACGGTGTTTTGAGCGTAACGAGATTGTAGTGGTTAATGGGTTTGCAGGCTGTCAAAAAGTACTAAATTTCAATATCTCTAAGTTTTCATATAGTTGTATTTGGCGCAGAAAAACATATTGACAAATGTCTATGTTAATGAATATAATATATAGACAGTGGTCTATATGAGGTGATGGAATGGACGAAAAATACAATGAGTATGCTCAGTTGTTCAAAGTGTTATCTGACCCGAACAGGCTTATGATTGTTGATATGCTATCATGCGGAGAGCTTTGTGCTTGTGTGATTTTGGAAAAATTCAATATAACACAACCCACGCTTTCCCATCACATGAAAAGTTTATGCGATAGCGGATTAGTTGTCGGACGCAAAGATGGTAAATGGATGTACTATTCACTTAGCGAAAAAACAGTGCAGACTTACAGGAGCATATTATCGGAGTTAACTTCATACAAAGAAAACTGCATTAGCTTTGAAAAAATCATTAAGGACGGTTGTTGTAAATGAGCGAACATAATAGCTGTTGCGGTTCGTCGAGTAATTGCTGCGGTGAGCAATCAGTAACGGAAATCGTCAAAGAGTATTACGGTAAAACACTGCAAAATAATGAGGATTTGCTATCCGGTGCGTGTTGCAGCTTGGACAAACCGCCTGCAGAAATCAAAGAAATATTGCCACTGATTGCCGATGAAATACTGACAAAGTTTTATGGCTGCGGTTCACTGTTACCACCTTTATTGGAAGGTATGACCGTTCTTGATTTGGGTTGCGGAACAGGCAGAGATGTTTACATCGCGTCTAAATTGGTGGGCGAAACAGGGCGTTCTATTGGTGTAGATATGACAATCGAACAAATTGCAGTAGCCAAAAAATATCGAGACGAACAGTGCAAGCGTTTTGGTTACAAATCCTCAAATGTTACGCTCTTGCAAGGGTATATTGAGGATTTGAAATCGCTTGGAATAGAGGACAACAGTGTTGACATTGTTATATCTAATTGTGTGATAAACCTTTCTCCTGCAAAAGAGCAAGTATTCAAAGAGATATATCGCGTTCTCAAGCCAGGAGGAGAATTGTACTTTGCTGATGTTTTTTCAGATAGGCGTATTCCCGAAGCACTTGCAAACGACCCTATATTGCGCGGCGAGTGTTTAGGTGGCACATTGTATATTGAAGATTTCCGCAGGATTATGGCAAAATGCGGATGGGTAGACTTCCGTTATACAAGTATTCGTAATCTTAATACAGACAACGAAGAAATCAAGAATAAACTTGGTTTTGCGGCGTTTTCATCTCGGACAGTACGCGCTTTCAAGCTGAATGACTTAGAGGATATTTGCGAGGACTACGGGCAAGTCGCATATTATGATGGTAGCATTTTGGGCTGTTCTCATTACTTTGACCTTGACGATCATCATCGTTTTATCACGGGCAAGCCCATGCTCGTTTGCGGAAATACGGCTTCTATGCTCTCAAATACAAGGTACGGAAAAGCGTTTAAGGTAATCGGTGACCGCTTTGTGCATTACGGCGTGTTTGGCAATTGTGGGTCAGAGGTTAAAAGCGGAATGCCAGTCAGCAGAGAGTGTTGCTAATGCGGTGTGAAAATGTAAAGAATGTGCTTGTCCCAAAACTACTTGTGAGAACAACGGCAAATGTTGCACCTGTATTATTAAGCACAAAGAAACAGACAGCTTGCCATACTGCTTACCCTTGAATAACGAAGGGGATAAAAGCGTAACCAGTTACTATCGGGAATTAAAAACACGATTTGAAAAATAGTTTGTTTTTACATAAACAGCGGGCGCGTAATGTACCCGCCGTAGCTGTTTTATCGGTCAATATCCTGCACTCTGCGTGTTTACCATTCCGCGTCCGTTTCTCTCATGTGGGTGTCCATTCATCTGTGCGGTAAACGAAAAGACTGTATTGTAAATTACGGTCTTTCAGCCTGCCTTTACAATGTAGTCTGTTTTGCTAATTAGCTGGTCACCGGAAAATTTTACCTTTACAAAGTGATTTTAGCGGCTTATAATAGAACATAAGTTCTATAACTTAAGGATTTATACAAAGAATTCGCAGAAAACTATGGATGTTAATTGTTTAATTAAAAGGAGTATGTTATATTATGACTAAGAGCAAAGATATGATCCCTGAAAAAGATAAAGAAAAAGCGTTGAGCCTAGCGCTAGACATGATAGAAAAGCAATTTGGCAAAGGCTCAATAATGAAATTTAGCGAAACAGCCAATTCGGCAGGTGTGGAAGTATTACCTACCGGCTCTTTATCGTTGGATTTGGCGCTTGGCGCGGGTGGTATTCCGCGTGGCCGCATTACGGAAATATTCGGGCCGGAGGGTTCAGGTAAAACAACCGTAGCGCAACACGTGATTGCCTTAACGCAGAAAAAAGGCGGTACTGCTGCTTTTATTGATGTAGAACACGCGCTGGACCCGATTTATGCTGCTAAAATCGGCATAGTGTTGGAAAACTTACTTATTTCTCAGCCCTCTACAGGCGAAGAGGCTCTGGAAATCACTGAAACTTTGGTACGTAGCGGTGCCGTTGATGTTATAGTTATTGATAGCGTAGCTGCGTTAGTTCCTAAAGCCGAAATAGAAGGCGATATGGGTGACTCCCATGTAGGCTTGCAGGCTAGATTAATGTCACAAGCTTTGCGCAAGCTGACCGCTTCTATTTCTCGTACTAATACAGCAGTGATTTTCATTAATCAGTTGAGAGAAAAAGTAGGTGTAGTTTACGGGTCTCCCGAGGTTACGCCCGGTGGCAGAGCCCTAAAATTTTATAGCTCGGTACGTATAGACTTAAGACGCGCCGATCATATAAAACAAGGAACGAATATTATTGGCAATCGTGTCAAAGCTAAAATTGTCAAAAATAAAATCGCTCCTCCTTTTAAGCTAGCAGAATTTGATATTATGTATAACGGCGGTATAAGCCGCGAAGGTGATGTCTTAGATCTGGCGGTTGCCACCGCAGTCATCAACAAATCTGGTTCTTTCTTTTCCTATGGGGACGTACGCTTGGGTCAGGGCCGCGAAAACGCCAAAATATTTCTGCAACAAAACGAAGCTTTGTTAGACGAAATAGAGAAAAAAGTGCGCGAGTGTGCCGCTGTTGGGTTGACAGGTACGCCTGGCAAAGGAAAAGCTTTAGAAGATTTTGCGGAACAAGTAAATTCTGCTGATGATGACCAAGACATTGAATTTTAGTTTTGGCTTAAAATATTGCTTTTCTGAATAAACCTAATATAAGCGGGAAGCCTGTACCAAGTGTTTGCTTATTTGCTAAACATGCCGGTTTTTTAGGTTTCCTGTTTTTATTTTTTGTACAATTAACGACAAAAATCAAAAGAGTTTTACAAATCTTAGGAGGTACAGTGTCTTATCAAAACTATGCTGACGATGAGGAATTAAGCCTTGTGCATAATACTCAAAGATGTTTAGACAGTGCTTTGGTCTTGCTTTCATATCGCATGCGATCGCAAAGCGAACTTGAGAAGCGTTTAATAGCTAGAGGTTTTGACGAGCAAAAAGTAACTAGAGTGGTAACTCGCTTAAAAGAACTGAACATGCTTAACGATAAAATTTTTGCCGAACAATGGGTTTCTTGCCGTAGCCACCAAAGCCAGCGCATATTGAAGCGTGAACTTAACATAAAAGGTATATCTGAAGATATCATTAACACTATCAGCATGGGGGATGACGAGCAAAAAGTGCGTGCTTTGGCACAAAAGAAAATGCGTACTTTAAGTGTATTAGAACCAGTGCAAGCTAAAAGAAAATTGTACAGTTATTTACAAAGACGCGGTTTTAATAACGATACCATTACAGTCATATTACGCGAATTTTTCCACGACGGCGCACAATAAAAGCAAAATCATCTGATCTTATCCAGCCTTGTCTAGGGGTTTGGCATAGGGTTTGGGGGATAAGAAGAAGCCACCTCCGTAAAAAAGGCTTTGATATACACTAGGAGAATTGAATTATGGAATATATGGATTTATGGTATGCTCTGTTGGCTGACGAAACAAGAGCTGCTTTAGACTTAGGTGTAGCGCTTTTAGCTATTTTCTTTTCATTTATGATTGGTTTAATCATCGGCGGAGCCGTTATTTTCTTAAGTAAGGGTTTTATTTTTAATAAGAAAATGAGCGAAGCCAAAGGTGAAGTAGAAAAATCACTGGAAGCTTCTAAGATTGAGGCTAAAGAAGTATTAGCTGAAGCTCGCAAAGAAGCTAATAAAGTACGTAGCGATGCTGAAAATGAAGTGCGCGAACGTCGCATGGAAATAACCAAACAAGAAACTCGTATGACACAGAGAGCCGAGGTTTTGGAAAGTAAGATCGAAGCTTTGGATGAGCGTGAGCGTGATTTACAAAAACGTCACAAAGATGTAGATAACAATTTAGCGCAAATTGAAGAACTTAAAAAAGAAGAGATGAAAAAACTGGAGATGGTGGCTGGTATGACTACCGATGCGGCCAAAGCTTCTCTTATGGAAATGATGGAAGCAGAACTCTCAGGCGAATATACTCGCCGTATGCGCGAATGGGAAGATGAAGTACGCCATGGGGCCGACGAAAAAGCTCGCGATATTTTGGTAACTACCATTCAACGTAATGCCTCCGATTTAGTTTCTGAAACTACTGTTTCTACTGTCACTTTACCTTCCGATGAAATGAAAGGTCGTTTAATTGGTCGCGAGGGCCGCAATATCAAAGCTCTAGAGCAGGCTACCGGTGTAGAGCTTATCATTGATGATACTCCTGAAGCAGTGACTCTTTCAGCTTTTGATCCAGTACGTCGCGAGATCGCTAGGCAGACTTTAAACAAGCTCATTATGGACGGCCGTATTCATCCGGCACGTATTGAAGAATTGGCGCAAAAAGCTAAGGAAGAAGTGGAAGCTACTATTTTGGCAGCTGGCGAACAAGCTGCTTATCAAGCTGGCGTGCATGGCTTGCGCCTCGAAGTGCTTAAAGTTTTGGGACGTTTAAAATATCGCACTTCTTACGGTCAGAATGTTCTCAATCATTCTGTGGAAGTAGCCCGTTTAGCAGGCATGATAGCTGGTGAGCTAAAAGTAAACATATCTATAGCTAAGCGTGCCGGTCTTTTGCATGATATAGGTAAAGCTTTGGATCACAATATTGAAGGCACGCACGCTCAGATTGGCGCTGACTTTGTACGTCCGTTTGAAAAGTCCCCCGAAGTTGTTGCTGGTATTGTTGAACATCACTTTGAAACTGGCACTGCCGGTATTTGGGGCTTTTTGACCTCAGCGGCTGATGCTATCTCTTCGGCTAGACCTGGTGCTCGCCGCGAGTCTTTAGAAAATTATCTTAAAAGACTACGCGATTTGGAAGAGATTGCTGATAGCTTTAGCGGCGTGGAAAAATCTTATGCTATTCAAGCTGGCAGAGAGATTCGTATTTTGGTTAAACCCGAAGAAGTTGATGACTTGGCTGCTATGCGTATGGCGCGTGATATCGTGCAAAAGATTGAGGAAGGATTGGAATATCCTGGCCAAATTAAAGTTACTGTCTTGCGCGAAACTCGTGCTGTAGATTATGCCAAATAGCCTTTGGTAAATTATGGTAAAATAAAAGCCGCCGCCCGTAAGTTTTTATGACGGCGGCTTTTATTTAAAAATGAGCAGGGGATTTTATGAATATTTTATTTTTCGGCGATATTACAGGCAAAAATGGCCGCTTAGCTATTAAAGAAATATTGCCTAGTCTGCGCCAAGAATATATGGCTGATATAGTTATTGCTAATGGTGAAAACGCTGCAGGCGGCATCGGCTTAACTCCGGAAACAGCCGATGAGCTTCTTTCTTACGGAATTGATGTAATTACTGGTGGTAACCATATTTTTGCTCATAAAGAAATGCAAGAAGCCCTTTCGACTGATATTAATATACCGGTGGTACGTCTGCTAAATTATCCCAAGTGTGTTATAGGACAGGGTTTTTGGGTCAACAATAAAGCGGCAGTAGTTAGTCTTATGGGTCGAGTTTTTATAAACGGTGCCCTTGATTGTCCTTTTCATACTATGGATACTTTTTTAAACGAGCATAAAGAATTACCCAAAATCATTATTGTGGACTTACACGCTGAAGCTACTAGCGAAAAACGTGCTTTAAGCTATTATCTTGATGGGCGTGTATCGGCTGTTCTAGGTACTCACACTCATGTGACCACTGCTGACGAACAAATTTTGCCTAAAGGCACAGCGTATATAACTGATGTAGGCATGGTGGGTCCTGCTTATTCAGTATTAGGCAATGAGCCTAAAGATGTCATAGAGCGTTTTACGAATGGTATTCAAAATCGCCTGCCAGTAGCTAGAGACCGTTGTCAAATTGTCAGTGGTGTGTGGGTGCAGATAGACGATAAAAGCGGTGCAGCTTTAAAAATAGAGCGGGTGCGACGGGAAGTCATAGTATGATAGATTTACATATACATACTACAGCATCAGATGGCATATATAGTCCTAAAGAAATTGTGTCCAAAGCTAAAACTATGGGTTTGCAAACTATTGCTATCACTGACCATGACACTGTATCCGGTTTAAAAGAAGCTATGCAAGCCGCTAAACTTTATCAAATAGAAGTGATTCCCGGCGTTGAGATTTCCACCGATTTCACCGATGGTTTAGCTCATGTGCTGGGTTATTTTATAGATTATGAAAATAAGAAGTTTACTGCTTGCCTAGAAAAAATGAAAATAGAACGCCAAGACCGCGCTCAGGCGATATTACGCAAATTGCAGAAATTAAATATAAACATAGCGTTTGAAAAGGTAGCCGAAATAGCCGGCGATGCCACTATTGGGCGGCCGCATGTAGCAGCAGCCATGGTAGAGATGGGTTTTGTGCCAGATATGGTGACAGCTTTTGATCTATATTTGGCCGAAGGCCGGCCAGCTTATGCCGATCGTTTAAAGATTACTCCTAGAGAAGCTTGTCAGGCAATACGTCAGGCTGGCGGCATTGCCGTTTTAGCTCATCCTTTTACTGTGCGTAACTATCAAGCGCTCATTGCAAATTTACGGCCCTTTCTTTCGGGCATAGAAACTTACTACGGAGAATTCAATGAAGAGCAGAAGAAGGAACTTTTGCACTTCTCTTGCAAATATCAGCTAATACCAACCGGTGGCAGCGATTTCCATGGCGAAGATAGAGCCGGTGCTCCTTTGGGGGTTGGTGGTGCTCCCGATTATATTGTGAATTTACTAAAAAAAGCCAGTAGAGGGAATAGATAGACTTATGGCCTGGGAATTAATTTTACTTTTCATCGGTGCTTATCTTTTAGGTTCAGTACAATTTGCAACTATTTTAGTCAGTCGCAAAGGTGTAGATTTACACTCATTTGGCTCGGGCAATCCCGGCGCCTCCAACGTGTTGGCCTCTACTAAAAATGTCAAAATGGCGGCCGTAGTTTTTCTTTTGGATAGCTTAAAAGGCGTAGTGCCTGTGCTTATAACCAAATCTTTAGGTTTTAATATTGACCTACAAATATGGGTGGCTTTATGTGCTGTCATCGGTCATGATTTCCCCATCTTTTTTGGCTTTAAAGGCGGGCGCGGCATTTTGACCTCTATGGGCGGTATTTTAGCTGCTAACATATGGAGTGGTTTGACCTTATTGTTTATTGTATTTGCTGTTTTTACCCCCATCTTTAAAAACCAACCGTTAGGCGTGTTTGTTGCTTTTTTGACTTTACCTTTCCTGCCACTTATCTTCGGCTATACTGATGCTGGTTTTGCAGTTTCTTTGCCACTCATACTTATAGGATTGTTAGGTTTTAGCCGCCGTCTTTTTGTAAAAAGACGACAAATTTCGCAATATACGCCGCTAAATGAACTTTTTATAAATCGCTTACTTTTTGACCGTGATATCAAAGATCGTGTTTCTTGGACAAATGCTACTAAAAACGAAATTAAGACTGGTTGATGGAGTAGTCAATCTTAATTTCGTTTTGCGAGTATTTCAATTATTTTTTAAAGCACGTTCTTGAATGCGATTCCAATTGCGCTTAGTTATATCTTCGCGCTTATCGTATAATTTTTTGCCTTTGGCTAGATTTATGTAAATCTTGGCCAGGTGCTTTTTAAAGTATAAACGGGTAACTACAATGGTTAAGTTTTTTTCTTGACTTTGCGCTTTAAACTTAGTTATTTCTTTTCTATGTAGCAAAAGTTTACGTGGTCGCGTAGGATCATGGTCAGCATAACCGCGGCTTTCATATTGGGCGATATGAGCATTATATAGCCACATCTGTCCTTTTTCCTCACGTACAAAAGCGTCGTTAATGGAAACCTTACCACGACGCAAAGATTTGACCTCAGTGCCTTGTAAAGCCAAACCAGCTTCCAAACCATCCAATACATGATAATTGTGGTAAGCCTTTTTATTGGTGGCTATTGTTCTCTCTGGCTCCTTTTTAACAGGAGGTGGAGTAACTTTAGCGGCTAATTTAATTGGTTTTGTCTTGGCCATAGTTTATATATTATGGCTTAAAATACCTGTCCTTGCAAGGACAGGTGGCTATGGGGACGATTAAAACATCAACACTAGATGTTTTTTAGAAAAATTAGCAAAAAACCTCTTTAATTGCTAAAAAAGTTTTAAAATAGCTTGTTTGGGGGCTTGCAACTGCTCAGGTTTTGCGCTATTATGTTCTATGTTAGCAATCAACTCTTTTAATTGCTAACATAGAAAAAAGGCTTAATAATTAACAAAACTAAGGCACAAAATACTACAAGGAGGATACACGAAAAATGGCTTTTCCTTACGAACCCTTAATGAACATGGTGATTATCAAACCCAAAACTGAGACTATCTCCAGAGGCGGTATTTATATTCCTGATGCTGCTCAAGAGAAATCCTCAGAGGGCGAAGTGGTAGCTGTAGGTTCCGGTCGTTTGGATCCTAATGGCAATCGTGAAACCATGACCCTTAAGGTTGGTGACTATATTGTCTATCCCAAGTTTGGCAATACTGCTGAAGTTATCGTAGACGGTGAAACTTTTGTCATTATGCCAGAACATCAGATCATCGCTCGTAAAATTGAGTAACTTAGCTTAAAGTACCGGGTTTCAATTAAAAAATAAAGCAATATCTATAATTAGTTAGGAGTTAAAATGGCTAAAAAGATTATTTTCGGCGACGCTGTACGTGATGCTCTGAAAAAGGGTGTTAATACTCTCGGCGCCTGCGTTAGAGTGACTCTCGGCCCTAAAGGTCATCCAGTAGCTCTAGCCAAACCTTGGGGTGCTCCCTTGGTAATTGACGACGGCGTGACTATTGCCCGCGATATCGATCTACCCGATCCTTTTGAGAACATGGGCGCCCAATTGGTTAAAGAAGCTTCTTCTAAAACCAATGATGCCTGTGGTGACGGCACTACCACTTCCACTGTTTTGGCTTGTTCCATTATCAATGAAGCTTTCCGCAATATTGCCGCCGGTGCTGAGCCTATTGCCGTCAAACGCGGCGTAGAAACCGCTACTAATGTTTTAGTAGCTGCTTTACGTAAGGCCTCTCAGCCCGTTTCCGGTAGAGAACAGATTGTACAGGTGGCTACTATTACCGCTAAGGATCCTGAAATCGGCGATCTTATTGCTGACGTTATGGAAAAGGTTGGTAAAGACGGTGTTATCACTATTGAAGAATCACGCGGCATTAAATATTATGTTGACTATGTGGAAGGCATGCAGTTTGACCGCGGTTATCTCTCCCCCTATTTTGTAACTGATACTGCTCGTATGGAATCTGTCATGGAAGATCCTTATATCTTAATGACTGATCGTAAAATTGAGACAGTAGCCGAGTTGGTACCTGCTTTAGAGAAAATTACTCAAATATCCAAAAATATCGTTATTATCTGCGAAAACATTGAGCCTGAAGCTATGGCTACTCTTATTGTCAATAAACTACGCGGTGGCTTAAATGTTTTAGCTGTTAAAGCCCCTGGTTTTGGTGACAGACAAAAAGCTATGTTGGCTGATATGGCAGTACTGACTGGCGGTCGCGTTATATCTAAAGATACCGGTCGTAAACTTGATTCTCTTACCGAAGAAGATTTGGGCCGTGCCCGCAAGATTGTTTCCAACAAAGACAAAACCACCATCATTGAGGGTAAAGGTTCTATTGAAGAGATTCAAGATAGAATTCAGCAAATTCAAGTACAGATTGGTGAAACTGATTCTGCTTTTGACAGAGAAAAACTGCAAGAGCGCCAAGCTGCCTTGGCCGGCGGCGTAGCCGTCATCGCTGTAGGCGGTGCTACTGAGACTGAGATGAAAGAGCGCAAAGCTCGTGTAGAAGATGCTCTTTCAGCTACTCGCGCTGCTGTGGAAGAAGGCATTTTGCCGGGTGGCGGTGTCGGCCTTTTGAACGCTATGGCTGCTCTTAAAGATCTTAGACTTTCTGATGATGAGGAAGCCGGTGTGGCTGTTGTCAAGAAAGCTCTCACCGAACCGGTATATTGGATTGCCAGAAATGCTGGTAAAGATGGTTCAGTTATTGTCGCTAAGGTTTTGGAATGTCAAGAAGGCTTTGGTTATAATGCTGCTACCGATGAGTTTGGCGATATGGTAGCTATGGGTATTATTGATCCCACTATGGTGGTGCGTGCTTCTTTAGAAAATGCTGCTTCTATTGCCGGCATGGTATTGGTTACCGAATCCTTGGTAGCTGAAGTTAAAAACAACTACACTGATCTTACCCAGCCCAATGATGGCAGTATGTAAGCTTTAGTAACGCTCTCTCCTTTTTGTTGTAATATTTTAGTAAGAAAACTCTGCAAAAGCAGAGTTTTCTTACTAAAATACTGATAAATCAAACTTTCAAAACTTTAAAAGATATTCTTTATATTTTTAGTAGCTCCTAGCGATAAGAATAAATCTGAGCAAAGTAAATTTTTGACTTATAATTCCTTGTGTTATAATGAAAAAAGTTACATGGAGACTAAACTGCTATGAAAAAATCTTTTACAATAACTGTAGTAGTGCCTATCATTTGGGGTATTTTAGTAACTGGGTTTGCTGTTGGATGTATATTTAGTTTTATTATTAATGCCAAAGAAGATTCGCCGCAGATATTATGGGCTATATGTATACTATTAGGTTGGCTGATAGCCGGTCTAGTGCCGCTTCTTATTGGTTTTGCCTCTTGGCATACTCTAAACCAAGAGAAAAAAGAAAAAGCTTTGTCAGCAGATGATGGGGTTACTCAAAAATAGATTCAATATTGCTTTAAATTTAAATTATAAATTTAATTTTATAGCAAGTCTCACAGAGCTTTTGTGTCTGCGATATGATCCACTACAGCCGGCTTACGAGGTTGTTTAAGTAGAAAAGTGGCTATATTTCGGAGTCTATGTCACTAATGTCGTCTACAATAGCCAGAGCATCATCTTTTCCAATATCTGACCGTTTAAAAGTAGCTGCAAACCATTGGCAGCAACTATTGCTTTAGTACTCTTAGCTTTTAATATCAAACGTATGCGCACTAATTATCTGGCTTTGTGTAACTCTTATTCTCCTACACCGTCTATGGCCAATTTTTCAATTTCATTCCAAACCCTCTATTTTTCCGCATATGTCTTGTGAAGAGGGACGTTTAGCAGTACCACGGAAAAGCATGTGTTCTATAAAATGAGCGATGCCGTTTTCTTTTTTAGTTTCATGGCGACTACCGCAGTTTAGAAATATAAAAACCGTCATTGATGTAGTTTGTGGCATATAAGATAGCACCATGCGTAAACCATGAGATAAAGTGCTGATTTTATGCATAGATCTACCATTTTTAAAGTTTTGTAAGCGCGTCCATTCTAGTGTTTGAAGTCTTATTGTGCAAGTAATTGGTTTTGCGTCTTATATAGCAAAAATCGTAAAATATACCACAATGAAACCAAAGGAAGGGCAAGATTGTCAAAATTTTCTAAGGGGTATTTATATCTATTTTTTATCATATTTACCCCTATTTTCTTTTTAGCTTTGGGAGCTTCACTACTTTTTAATATGACTTTTCTATATACTGCTAGTTTTGATAAATACAATGTAAGTGATGCCACGCAGCTTTCTGAACAAGAACTTAAAAAAGTAGCTTCGGAAATACAAAAATATTTCAATAATGGCCAGGAATATTTAGTGATCACTGTCGCCGATCTTTCCGGTGATATTTTTGTACTTTTTGACGAGCGTGAACAAGAGCATATGAAAGATGTTAAAGAGATAGTACACCTAGCGTACGGCACCAGTGTTTTACTGCTGGCTACTTTCGTCATTTTATTGTTTATTGTTTATAAAAAGAAGCTTAAAGAAGCCCATGCTTGGCTTATATGGGGTGGTTTAGGTACTGCAGCCGCAGTAGCTTTATGCGTCTTACTAGCTATTGCCGATTTTGATAGTTTCTTTAATTTTTTACATTCACTTTTTTTCAGCGAAAAAAATTCGTGGGTTTTTGCGCCAGACTATTATTTAGTAGCGCTTTTTCCACCCGATTTTTGGATAGATATAGGTATACTTATCGGTGGCTTGATTTTTACAGGTGCTCTCATTATGATTTTTATAGGATTTTGGCGTAGCGGCCTTATTTATAGAAAAATCAAAACCTATAAATAAAGACTTTTAAGCGGTTTTTACTGCCTCTTTTTCTTGGTTGTGATATAATTCTAAACGTCTTATTTTAAGGATTTATCTATGAATCAACCTGTAAATGCAATTATAAACAAACAGGACGCTCTTTCGTCTTTTTGTCACCTTCATGTGCATACCGAATACAGCCTATTGGACGGTATGAGTCACCCGTTAGAACTTTGCCAAAAAGCTAAAGATATGGGCATGAACGCCTTGGCTATCACCGATCACGGAGCCATGTACGGTGTTATTAAATTTTACCAGGCAGCCAAAAAAGCGGGTGTCAAACCTATTTTAGGTTGTGAATTTTATGTGACTCCCAGCGGCATAAACGATCGCGAAAAAAAGGCTTACCATCTTACTCTTTTAGCTAAAAACAAGCATGGCTATAAAAATCTTATCAAACTAGCAACTATCGCTCAGATAGATGGTTTTTATTATAATCCGCGCATAGATCATGAGCTTTTACAAAAGTATGCTACCGGTTTAGTGGCTATGAGTGGTTGTTTAGCTGGTGAAGTTCCTCAGCTTTTAAAAGACAACAAGCTTCAAAAGGCCAAAGAATCAGCTTTATGGCATAAAAATACTTTTGAAGATTATTATTTAGAATTGCAATTGCATCCTATTCCAGAATTACAGGAAGTAAATTTTAAATTAATCCAGCTTTCTCAAGAATTAAATATACCGTTGGTGGCTACCAACGATTTACATTATGTAAACCGAGAAGATGCCGAATTTCAAGATTTACTTTTATGTGTAGGTACCGGCAAGATTGTTACTGATACTAACCGTATGCGTATGGATGGAAATCATTATTATCTGACTTCGCCACAGGAGATGGCTGCTAAATATATTGAATATCCGCAAGCCTTGATTGCAACTCAGGAAATTGCTGATAAATGTAATTTAGAGCTGGATTTCGGCAGTGTAGACTTACCAAGCATACCCTTGCCAGAAGGTTATACCGCTATTAGCTATCTACGAGAGCTGGCTTTACAGGGGCTAGCTAAGCATTACTCAGATGCTTCTGTTGAAGTACTCAAGCGCTTTGAATATGAGATGGATGTTATTGACAAGACCAAATTTGCTGATTATTTTTTGGTGACTTGGGATATTATACGTTTTGCTAAAGAGAACAATATTAAATACGGCATCCGCGGTTCGGCAGCCTCTTCCATTGTGTTGCGTTGCCTAGAAATTACATCTATAGATCCTATTAAATATCAGCTAGTTTTCGAACGCTTCTTAAATATAGAACGTCAAGAGATGCCCGATATCGATATGGACTTTGAAGATAAGCGTCGCGGCGATGTTATAAATTATGTGTCTGAGAAGTACGGTCATGACCATGTAGCTCAGATCGTTACTTTTGGTACGCTAGGTGCTAAACAAGCTATACGTGATACGGCGCGCGTATTAAATATCTCTTTACCGGATGCCGATAAGGTTGCCAAGCTTATTCCTGATCGTGGTGGTAGCCTTAGGGATTTTATGGCGGCTGTTAATAAACCCAATAGCCCTGACAACCATGAAATTTTAGCTTTACATAAAGAATTATTAGAAGAATACAATAATAGCTCTCTTAGCCGCGATTTAATTCAAAAAGCTACCCATTTGGAAGGAGTAGCTAGACATGCCGGTGTGCATGCCGCTGGCGTGGTTATTGCCGCTAAACCTCTTTCTGAGACTATACCTTTGGCTAGGCCGGCCAAACTTAAAAAGACTGAAGAGGGCGAAGAAGTATCTGTTGTCACTCAGTTTGATATGGATGATATTCATACTCTCGGCCTCTTGAAAATGGACCTTTTGGGTTTAGTCAACCACACTATTTTAGGTAAAACTCTGGAGCTTATTCAACAAAGTTATGATTTGGATATAAATTTACAAGATGTGTCTTTAGACGACAAAAAGACTTATGAGCTTTTATCTAAAGGCGACACCATTGGTATATTTCAGTTAGAATCTGGTGGCATGCGCAAACACATCAGAAACTTGAAACCTGACCGTTTTGAACATATCATAGCTATGGTAGCTCTTTATCGCCCCGGGCCTATGGAAAATATTCCACGTTATATTGACGGACGCCATGGCGGTAGTCATATACATTACCAGCATGAATCGCTTAAAGCTTATCTTGAGGAAACTTACGGTATTATCGTTTATCAGGAACAGGTATTACTGATAGCTCAAGCTTTTTCCGGTTATACTATGGGCCAAGCTGACAATTTCCGCAAAGCTATGGGTAAAAAGAAAATAGAGATTATGTTGAAAGAAAAGCAAGCTTTTATTGAGAAGGCTGTAGCTAAAGGCCATAATGAAGAACTGGCCGAACAGGTGTTTGCCCAAATTGAGCCTTTTGCTGGCTATGCTTTTAATAAAGCCCATGCCGCTTCTTATGCTTTAGTGGCCTATCACACTGCTTATTTTAAAGCTAATTATCCAGTAGAATATATGATGGCTTATCTTTATGCTCAAAGCGGCAAAGAAGATAAAATTATCGGTGGTGTGGCCGAGTGCCGACGTTTAAACATTACTGTACTGCCGCCTTCTATTAATAAAAGCCAAGAAAGCTTTTACATTGAAGAAGATGAAGAAAGGCATAAGAGTATACGTTTTGGTTTGGCAGTTATCAAAAATGTTGGCGAAAAAGCTATTGCTAAAATTGTTGCGGAGCGTGAGCAGAACGGCCTTTTTAAGAGTGCTGAAGACTTTTTTGAGCGTATAGACAATTCTACCGCCAATAAACGCGTAATGGAGAGTTTGGTTAAAGCCGGCGTTTTCGACGAATTTTATGATAGAGAAGCTTTGTTAGAAGCATTACCAGATTTCTTGGATGTTACTGAGAAGCATAACAAATATAAAAATTCATCACAAACTTCAATGTTTGATAATATGGGTGAATCTGCACGGATAGACTATCCGCCGGTAAAGCCTAATATGTATTCCAATGCCAAAACGCGTCTCGTGTGGGAAAAAGAACTAACCGGTCTTTATCTTTCCGAGCATCCTTTTAGTGCTTTTGCCAAGATAGCCACTGACAACAATGCTTCTTCTATTGCTGATTTGGAAGATGAAAAAGATGGTGCCGGTGTATTGGTGGCCGGTTCTTTGACCACTTTGCAGCGTAAAATGAGCAAGGATGGTAAGTATTTTGCCGTGGGCAATTTAGAAGACCTGACTGCTTCTTGCGAAGTAGTTTTTTGGAGTAAAACCTATGAAGATTGTCGCGATACTTTAGTTGAAGGCGAGCCTTTTTATATAGTGGGCAACCTTAAAAAACAAGATGAAGGCGTTTTTAGCATTATAGTCAATGAAATAGTGCCTATCGTTGAGGGGCAAAGCTTGCCCGTAGCCCCCAAATCCAAACGATCCTACCCTAAAAAAGAAACCAGTATTTCTAACAGTAGCAACAATCATACAAGTAGCAGTAATACGTCTATCAAAACAATGGCTGCAAGTAACAATAAACTCCCAGAAAATGAAAAGGTGGAGAATGCTCCTGCTATGCACATTACCTTGAGCCTTAAACAAACTGGTCAAAAAGAAGAAGATATCAGCAAATTACGTCGCCTATGTGATGCTTGTCGTAGGTTTTCCGGTATTGATAAAGTATATTTATATATCCAAAATAATGGCTTAAATACTCTGCTAGATTTATCTATAAACATTAAATATTGTCAGCAGATGCATAATATTATGGCGGAGATTGTAGGCGAGGAAGCAATAACCGCTCAAGCGACTTGAGTCTTTTATAGAAAGCCCATGTTTAATCAACTGAACAATGTAGAGTTGAGTTTTACTGAGTCTTTAGTTTAGAAAACCTCTAGACACTATTTATCTAGAGGTTTCTTAGATAGTGTCGACAATAGATATATGGTATAACAGAGAAAATAAGACAAGGAGTTTTCTCTATGACCGTATCTTATCATCGCCATGACATATCGGATAAAGCTTGGGAATTAATTAAGCC
>Ga0123353_10000336_pt1 | contig 57714 bp, 45 predicted proteins | sample TergutLab28metaG_3_FD_92763 | JGI IMG/M metagenome (GOLD analysis project Ga0123353, IMG submission 92763) | Labiotermes labralis P3 segment gut microbial communities from Petit-Saut dam, French Guiana - Lab288 P3 | ecosystem: Host-associated > Arthropoda: Insects > Digestive system > Gut ... | reverse complement strand
TTCGTCGCGAATTCTCGATCCGCAGTACGTCGGCGAGGAGCACTACAAAATCGCCCGCCGCGTGCAGCAGATTCTTCAACGCTACCGCGACCTCCAGGATATCATCGCGATCCTGGGCGTCGATGAGTTGAGCGAAGAGGACAAGCAGATCGTCGCCCGCGCCCGCCGCATCGAGCGGTTCCTCAGCCAGCCGTTTTACGTGGCCGAGGTCTTCACCGGCAAGGCGGGCAACTTCACGCCGCTGTCGGAGACGATCCGCTCGTTCCAGGAAATCTGCGACGGCAAATGGGACCACCTGCCCGAACAGGCGTTCATGTACGTCGGCACGGTGGAAGAAGCGGCCGAACAGGCGAAGCAGTTGGAGAAAGCGTGATGAGCCACATAGCCACGTAGGGGCTGCGAGGCGTGTGGGTGAAGATGCGGCAACGGTTCGAGGGAAGTGTTTTTGTTAACTGGTTAATTAGTTAACTGGTTAACTAGTGTAGAGGTACCGTTTGTCGAATTTGCCAGTTAACTAATTAACTAGTTAACCAGTCAACCAGTTAACTAGTTAACGAAGCGAAGCGAGATGCGATGGCGGCGAGTCGTACATTCAGTCTTGAAGTGATGACGCCCAACGGTCCTGTGACGTCGGCGGACGTGTCGGTGGTGATTTTGCCGGCGGCCGACGGCGAGTTGGGCATATTGGCAGGCCATGCGCCGGTGGTGACGCTGCTGGGCGCGGGTGTGTTGGCGTTTACCGATGCCGCCGGCAAGCGCGTTCGCTACTGGGCGGCTGGCGGGTTCGCGCACGTCCGTGACAACGCCGTCAGCGTGCTGCCCGAAGTGTGCTGCCCGCTGGAAAAACTCGACCCTGCCGCCGCCCAGCAGGAACTCGACGCCGCCCGCGCGCTCCCAGCCGCCACGCGCGAAGCCGCCGCCCGCCGCACCGCCGCCGTCAACACCGCCCAGGCAAAACTCCGCGCGGCCGTAGCCGCACGTTGATTCGTTAACTCGTTGCACGCTACGAAAGTTCATGAGAATGTGACTGGATTGCCCAAGTGGCTGGATGTCTCAAGCCCCGGAGGGGCGCCTTGGGTAGCCCAGGGTGAGCCTGTACTCAGGCGAACCCTGGGGTAGTGGTCCCACAAATTACAAGCCCCGGCAGGGGCGCCTTGGACTTATACAGCCGCCAAGGCGCCCCTGTCGGGGCTTGAATGAAAGTGAAACCTGTTCCCAGGGCTCGCCGAGTACGGCTCGCCCTGGGCTACCAAAGGCGCCCCTGCCGGGGCTTGGAAAATCCCGCCTTTTTGGACGTTCAGCCGTATTTTTTGCGTCGTCGTAGTGTTGTAACAGTAACCAGTTAACGAATCAACGAATTGACGAGTCAACGAACACAAGGAGTCCCCATGCCGATTCTCAAAACGTTCTGCCCGTGGATCACGCCGAAGACCATCCCCGATTTCAACGATCCGCTGCCGGCGGTGCGGGGGTTTTTCGATCATTACCGCACGTGGATCGACAATTCCCAGCAGACGGTCGTCGCCTTCGCCACGGGCAACGGCGATCACGTGTTGAATTATCGTGGGGCCGCGGGCATGGACGACACGTTCGACTGGGCGCGGCACAACGCGCACAACGCCAACGACGCCGGACGGCTGAGGCATAACCTGGAGTGGCTCAAGCGCTGCCGCGACGGCGGCGAGGTTTCCTTCATTCCCGCGCTGTCGGGGCCTTCGTTTATTCTCAGCGAACAGGCGATGAATTACCGCAAGCTGGCGGGCATTTACCAGGCCTTTCGCGAGGAGGCCCAGCGGCAGGGCGTGAATCTTCGCGTGCTGGAGTATCTCGAACCCGGCCCGGAGTTCTGCGAGTGCGTGTGGAAGGCGAGGCATCCCGAGGCGCTCGGCGCGGCCGACTCGCCCAACTCCGCCACTGTGCTGGACGTGACGGCGGCGCTGAACAAGGACGACGTCGCCTACGCCGCATATCCGGAGGGCATTGCGGCGGGCACGGTCGCGGGCGATTTCGTTGCCGCCCAGACGGCCGCTTTCACCGCCGACATGAATCTCGACGGCGTGTTCCTGGGCAACCAATTTGGCCTGGTGGGCTTCTGGCATCCCGACAACGCGCCGCCCGCCACCCCGCAACGCCGCGAGGGCGTCAAACATTTCTTCCACAACCTGCGAAAGGCCATGGGAAGCAAACTGGTCTATTGGATGGACACCTACTGGCCCGCGGACGTGGAGATGGACAAGTGGTCGATGTCGCTGGAAAACTACGGCCAGTTCGACGCGGTGATGGTGTCCAACTTCTCGGTGATCACCGAACGCACGCAGATTGAGCCCAACGTCCGCAGCCGCGCTCGCGTGGCGGCGCAACTGGGCGGGCGGCCTGACACGCTGTTCTCCGTGGACTTCGTCGATCCGTGGTACTGGTATCGCGTGTATCTCGACGAGCGGAAAAATTACCTCTTCCAGCACAGCGTCTACCAGCGGGTCGGCACGCTGTGCCAGGGCGTCTCGTTCTTCGCCAACGACACGTTCGGCCAATGGGTCATGCCCGACCCGCTGGCGCAGACGTGGGACGCGATCAAAAAGGCGCACGAGTAAACGTGCATTTTCCGGCTTCGCAAAGACCGAGCGGGATTACGCGGATTAACGGATTAGAGGATTGCCGTACGGAACAATCGTTCTGTTCCTGCAATCCTCTAATCCGTTAATCCGCGTAATCCCGCTCGGTCTTTGCGAAGTCGTAGTGTCTATGTTTTGACGACAGGAATGTTTTACAACGCAAACAGGTAGAGCCAGATCTACGTTCCGTCGTGCGGGCAATTGTTTTTTTTCCACACCTGGCGTACCTTGTACCGCATGAAAAGCAAAGCGTACGTAGCGTTGGATCTTGGCGCCGAGAGTGGGCGGGCGATGCTCGGTGAGTTGCGTGACGGGCGGCTGACGTTGACGGAGTTGCATCGGTTCACCAATGTGCCGGTTCGGCTGCCGACGGGGGCGCATTGGAATTTGCTGGAGTTGTGGCACAACGTGTCGGTGGGCGTTCGCAAGGCGGCCGAGCATTGCCGCGCGAACGGGTTGGAGTTGGTCAGCGTGGGCGTGGACACGTGGGGCGTGGATTACGGCCTGCTGACGCGGAGCGGCGAGTTGCTCGGCGTGCCGTATTGTTATCGCGACGAGCGGAACGCGCCGGCCATGCGGGCCGTGCTGGAGCGGCTTGGCGGCGGGCGGCTGTACGAGGCGACGGGGATTCAGTTCATGCCGTTCAACACGATTTTCCAGTTGGCGGCCACGCGTGCGTCGTGCCCGGAGCTGTTGGATCGCGCGGACCGGCTGGTGTTCCTGCCGGATCTGTTGCACTATTTTTTGACGGGCGTGGCGGTGAACGAATCGACGATCGCCTCGACGAGCCAGATGGTCAATCCTCGCGGCGACGCGTCGGTGGCGGGTTCGTCGGCGACGGGCGTGTGGGCCAACGACCTGCTGGCGGAGTTGGGTTTGCCGACGTCGATGCTGGGCGAGATCGTTCCGCCGGGCAGGCGGATCGGTCCCGTGCTGCCGGCCTTGGCGGCGGAGTGGGGGCTGGAGCGTCCGGTGTGGGTGACGGCCCCGGCCTGTCATGACACGGCCAGCGCCGTCTCAGCGGTGCCCGCGTCGGGAGGTGAGGGGTGGTCGTATTTGTCCAGCGGCACGTGGTCGCTGATGGGCGTGGAGCTGGCTGGGCCTTTGATTACCGAGGCCGCCCGCGAGGCGAATTTCACCAACGAGCGGGCCGCGTGCGGGGCGATTCGGTTTTTGCGAAACGGTGCGGGGCTGTGGCTGGTGCAGCAGTTGCGGGCGTCGCTGGCGGCGCGGGGGTATGCGTACGATTACGCCCAACTGACGCAGTTGGCCGCCGAGGCGAAACCGTTCGCGATGCGACTGGACCCGGAATACGAGCCGTTCGCGTCGGCGGGGCGGATGTTCGAAAAAATGCAGGAATTCGCCGCCGCCACCGGGCAGACGCTGCCGGAGTCGCCGGGCGAGTTGGTCCGCTCGTGTCTGGAAGGGCTGGCGGAGTCGTACAAAAAAACGCAGGCCGACATGGCCCGGCTGACGGGCAGGCGGATCGACACGATCCACATCGTCGGCGGCGGATCGCGGAACGAACTGCTCAATCAGATGACCGCCGACGCGACCGGTTGCACGGTCGTCGCGGGCCCGACGGAAGCGACCGCCGCAGGCAACGTCCTGATCCAAGCCCTCGGCGACGGCGAACTGGCGACCGCACAGGACATCCGCACGGTGGTGGCGAAATCGTTCCAGCCGACGGTGTACCAGCCGCGACGTTGATATGGCTCTGCCTGTTTGCGTTGTCGAACGTTGTGTACAAAAGAACGTTGTAGTTCGCCACATTCGACAACGCAAACAGGCAGAGCCATCGCGAACGATTTGGCGTTCGGTTACTCCGCTGGTTCGTCCGTCGCTTCTTTTTTCTTTCGCGTCACGCGTTGCCAGCGGACTCGTTTGGCTTCGCCCCAGATGAGTTCGAGGTCGTAGTAGCGTCGGTGGGAGGCATCGAAGAGGTGGACGACGACGTCGACGAAATCCAGGACGACCCAGTCGGCCGAGTCCATGCCCGCGACGTGCCACGGGGCGTTGTCGTGTTGTTTGCCCAGGTCGGCCAGGTCGGCGGCGGCGGACCGCATCTGGCGGTCGCTGGTGCCGGTGGCGATGACGAAATAATCCGTCACCGGACTCTTACCCGCCAGGTCCAGCACGATGACGTCCTCGCATTTATTGTCCGCCAAAAGCCGGGCCGACTGAATCGCCCACTGCCGGGCGACGTCCTTCTTCTTGGTCGCTTTGGTTGCCATGCGTTGAATGTAGGGGAGCGGGAGGTGCGAAACAAGGGTTTTTCGCGGAAATAGCGACAAGCGGCCAGTGACAAGCGACAAGAGAAGGAGTGTCCTACGCATGTCACGTTCTCGCACAGAGCGAACGTTTTGAAAGACAAAATTTTCCTACTCTTGTCACTTGTCTCCGCGCAACATCGCCGTTCGGCCCGCGCATAACGCGATGGCCAGGGCGTCGGCGACGTCGGGGGGGTCGGGGATGTCGTTTAATCGGCAGACGGCCTGCACGGAGCGCTGGATTTGTTCCTTGCTCGCGTGGCCGTTGCCGGTGAGGCTTTTTTTGACGTGCGTGGCGGCGAGGCTTTTCACGGCCACGCCCGCCTGCTGGGCTGCCAGCATGATCACGCCCCGTGCGTGGCCCATCAAAATGGCGGTCCGCGGATGCTTGTAATGGGCGTACAACTGCTCGATGGCCACGGCGTCGGGCGTGAACTCGCGAAGGATGTCGCTCAACTCCGCGTGCAATTGTTCGATCCGCTGGGCCATGGTTTCGCCCGCGCGCGTGCGGAGGGCCCCGGCCTCGATCACGGCCGGCTCGAGCCCGGCAAATTCCACGACGGCATACCCGGTGATGTTCAATCCCGGATCCACGCCCAGCACACGATATCGCTCCGCCGGCACCATGCCGCCAGCGTAGCGTGTCGGCGAGGAATTCGAAACGCGAAAATTCAAGGTTTTGTTTCCGCGAACGTGTAGACGCCCAGGGAGACGATGGCGCCTTGGGGGGTGTAGTAGTGGGCGCAGAGGGCGTGGTCGTTGATGGTGGTGAGGATCAGGCCGTAGGCGTCGAACGCGGCGGCGTCGGCGAGGTCGGCACGGGTGGGGCCCGCCCGCATGGTGTTGTGGGCCTTTTCGAAATGGAACTGGAAGCGGGCCAGCGCGTCGCGGCCGGCTTCGACGGCCTTGGGGTTGAACGCGTGCCGGAAGTCGGATCGGCCTTCCTCGGCGGGCGTTTTGTAGCGGACCATGTCGGCGTGTTGGCTGGCGTAGAAGATCAATCCGCCCCAGGCGGAGGTGGTGTCCGCGCGGTCGTCGCGGACGGCGGCGGCGAGGCCTCGCTGCACGTCGGGGCGGGCGAGCGTTTCCTGGAAGAGATAGATATTCCACAGGTCCGCGTGGGTGAGCGTGGTGAGATGATCGTCGAAGACGTCGATGGGTCCGCTGGCCGTCCTGGTTGGGATCGGGTCGAGCACGTCGGTTTCTGGCGCGGGCGCGGCGATGTGGACGTGCTCCCTCGCGGCCAGGGTGGCGCGAATTTTTTCGACCAGTTGTGCCCGCGTGAACGGTTGCCGCGACGTGTCGGCGGCGAGGCGTTCGATCAGATGCAGGTCGCGCTGGCGGAACGTATATCCGTTGGCCGCGAAGGCGGCGTAGGTTGTCGCGAAGGGCGTGTGTGTGGCCAGCGTCAGTTCGAGCGAGGCCTGCCGCAGCGATTCGGGCGTGGCGGGGTGGCACAGCAGCGTGCGGACGTCCTGCCGCACGCCCGGCTCGTCGCCGGCCAATCGGTGGACCAGGCGGAGCGACTCGACGCGTTGGGGTTCGCCGCAGTCGTCGTCCATCATTCGCTGCCGGTTGAGCAGGAGGATGGTGAGGTCGGGGTATCGAGGCCCGGCGTGGAGCATGGCGTCGTACTCGGCCAGGGACGCGGGCAGCTTCGGCTGATCGTACACGCAGCCCGCCGCCGTCGCCAGCAGGCCCGCCAGTGCCAGGTGCAGGATGGACATGCCAATCCGTTTCATGCGGGCCACTGTACCACAGGAGTGAACGATCCACTACCCACTGTCCGCCGTGTACGGTATAATCCGCGCCGCGCCAAGCAAAGGAGAGCCATCATGGCCACGAAAAAACTGGACCTCGGGCATGTCGAGCACAGCAAGCGTACGGAGATGGGGATTGCCGACCGCGTGAGTCGGCCGTTGAAGGTGGTGTTTCTCGGCGCGGGCAGCGGATTTCTCGGCACGCTCTTCGCCGACGTGATGAACATCCCCGGCGTTGACCGCGGCGAATTGGCCGTCGTCGACATCGCGCCCAAGCGGCTGAAACTGGCCGAGGGGCTGTGCAAGAAAATCGTCGAAGTCACGGGCCGAAACTGGACCGTCACGGCCACCACGGACCGCCGCGACGTGCTGGCTGGCGCCGATTACGTCATCAACTGCATCGAGGTCAGCGGCGTCGAGTGCGTTGCGTGGGACAACGACATCCCGCTGGAATACGGCGTGGATCAGTGCATCGGCGACACGACGGGGCCTGGCGGGGTGTTCAAAGGCCTGCGAACCGTGCCCGTTTATCTCGACATGCTTCGCGACATCGAAAAACTTTGTCCGCGCGCGTGGGTGCTCAATTACACCAATCCGATGAGCATCCTGTGCCTGGCCGCCCACCGGGCCGTGCCGGGGGCCAAGGCGGTCGGGCTGTGCCACAGCGTGCAGGCGGCCAGCCATTCGCTGGCCTCGTGGGCGAATCTGCCGTACCACGAACTCACCTGGAAATGCGCGGGCGTCAACCACCTCGCGTGGTTCACCGAGTACAGCCACCACGGCAAAGACCTGTATCCTGCCCTGAAAAAGCGCGTGCGGACCGACAAGGAATTCAACGAACTCGACGTGGTGCGGTTCGACATGATGGAGCACTTCGGGTTTTACTGCACCGAGTCCAGCGGCCATGACAGCGAGTACCTGCCGTATTATCGCAAGCGGAAGGATCTACTGAAGAAATACTGCCGTCCCGGCTACAACGGCGGCAGCCGGTTTTACGCGGACAGTTGGCCGACCTGGCGGAAGAATAACGATCAGCGTCGCGTCGATCAGATTGCCGGCAAGGCGGAGATTCCCGTCGGGCGCAGTTACGAGTACGCCAGTTACATTATCGAGGCGATGGAGACGAACGCGCCGTTCACGATTTACGCCTCCGTGCCCAACACGGGGCTGATCGAGAACCTGCCCGGCGACGGCGTGGTCGAGGTCGCCTGCACCGTCGACAAGATGGGTGTGCATCCGACGCATTTCGGCCCGCTGCCCAAGGCCTGCGCCGCCTTGTGCGATTCCAACATGCGGATGTTCGACCTGGCCGCCGACGCGTGCATTCAGCGCGACATCGACCTGGCCGCCCAGGCCCTCATGCTCGATCCGCTCACCGCCGCCGTCTGCTCCCCGGCGGAAATTCGCGAAATGACCTATAAACTCTACAAAGCACAGAAGAAATTCCTGCCGGGATTTTGATGGATTGTTCGAGAAAACGTAGATCTGGCTCCGCCTGTTTGCGTTGCAGGATTGCGTTGTAGGACGTGGTGAATAAATAGATTGGCCTTCCCGGTTTCGCTTGGGAGCACAGACACACAGCCCCAACGGGGCGTCTTGGGTAGCCCAGGGTGAGCGGTACGCCGCGAACCCTGGGAATAGGTGATTTTCGAACCTTTCATCGTGCCTGACGCCATTGGCCGAGGGCACACCGTCATGCGAAGACGGCTTCGAACGACGCGCACAGCTCCCTGTTCGCGTCGTTCGAAGCCGTACAGGCCAGCGTGCGCGACATCGGCCAGTGGCGTCAGGCACGAGGTGGAAAGGAAAAAATCTTCATCCCCAGGGTTCGCGGCGTACCGCTCACCCTGGGCTACCCAAGACGCCCCGTTGGGGCTGTGTACCTGTGCTTCCGAGCGAGACCGGGGAGGCCAAACCGTCCGTTTCCATGTAATGTCGTTGCCGTGTCATTCGGTTCGTTTTACACAACGTCCTGCAATGCAAACAGGCGGAGCCAGATTTCGAACCGTCTACTTCCCGCAGACTTTCGCCAACTGCTGGATGTAATAACAATAGTTTGGATACGAAATATCCGGCGGGGCGGAGTGATCGGTGTGCGGGATGAAGCCGCCCTCGGGAATCAGCGGGGCGACGCGACGCAACTCCGCGTCGATCGCCGCCGGGCCTTTCGCCAGCGCCCGTTTGTCCACGCCGCCCCAGATGCGCAGCTCGCGGCCATATTTTTTCCGCACGGCCAGCACGTCCATGCCTGACTGCACCTCGAAGGGGTAGAGGAAATTCAGCCCCGCGTCCAGCCAGACGGGGATGAGCGAGTCGATCTGCCCGTCGCTGTCGAGGCCGATGTATTTCACGCCGCGACTCCGCAGGAAATCGCCCACGCGTCGATACCGCGGAAGCATGAATCGTCGCACGTGGTCGGGCGAGATCAGCGGCGCGTGGTTGTAGGCCATGTCTTCCCAGAAGGCGAACGCGTCGATGGCGATGACGTCGAGGACCTGGCCCATGAGGGCGATGATGAAGTCGGCGTTGGCGTCCATCATTTCCTCGACGAAGGCCGGGTCGTCGTGGAAGAGCATGCAGAGGTTTTCGACGCCCACGAGGTTCCGCAGCGGTCCGAAGAATCCGCCCCAGCGGTCGGAGATGACGATGAAGGGCATAGGGGCGGCGCGGAGGTCGCGCAGGGTTTTTTTCCAATCACCGCCATCGCCACCGTCGCCGCCGATGCGGGCGGCGGGGTCGGGCGTCATTCGTTCGGCCCAGAACTGGCGGAATTCCTCGCGGGTTTCCACGGGAAATTTGAGAAATTGCGGCATGGAGCTCCAGCGCTGGTCCTTGCGCTCCTTCATCAGGATGCCTTCGTGGTTGACGTAGACGACGCGGTCGTCGGTCTCCTCGATGATTTTGTGTTCGAACGGCGGGTTGGGGAAGAACCAATGGCCTGCCCCCGTGCGCGGATCGCACGGCGCATCGGGATCGTCGCGCCCCGGCACGAAACCCTCGGCCTGCCATCGCTCAATCGTCTCCGGCCACGCGCCCCACCCCCAGAACGGCGTGTGGTCGACCGGCTGATAGTCCATGCAGGCGTGGAAACGTTCGAGGGAGTTCATTGTGTGTTCCTTTCTTGCGGCAATCGGGACTCGGGCTTTCGTGGTTCGACGGTGAAATCGCATCGCCAATTCGAGGGAACGTTTTCGTTGACTCGTTAATTCGTTAACTCGTAATTCGGCAAACCCATTAACGAGTTAACCAGTTAACGAGTCAACGAAAACGTTCCCTCGGAATTGGCGGCAAGGATTTACCATCGAGCAAACGAAATCCCGAGGTCCGCCGTTTACCCGCCCAATTCCAAACACCGTTTCCGGTAGTGCAAGTAGTTCTCATAGCTTACCGTCAGCGGCACGCCGTGGTCGCAGGTGGGGTAGTAGCCGCCGCGGCGACGCATGGCCGGGAGGATGCGTTCGAGGTGCTCGTCGATGGCGGCCTTGGAGTGGCCCATGATCCGTTTGTCGATGCCGCCGTTCATCAGCAGCGTCGGGAACTGTCGGCCGATCTCCACCACGTCGCAGCCGCTGGCGACTTCGAACGGGCTCATCTCGTCCATGCCGACCGTCTGGTAAATCGGAATCGTCGGCGTGGCCAGGCCGTCCGTGTCGATCTGGAACACCATGTGTCGCGTCTTGTCGATCTGTCGCTGGCGGGCGTTGTCCACCACCTGCTGATAATACGGCAGCAGAAACTCGCGAATCATGTCCGGCGAAATCAGCGGGCCGTGATTGTAGCAGATGTCTTCGCCGAAAAACAGCGAATCCAACGTGAAATGCTGCTGGTTTTTCGCCACCACGAAATCCACGAATCGCGTCCACGTCTCCATCATCGTGTGAATCAGCTTGGGATTGTCGTGCACCATGTAGAGCAGCTCGACGGGGCCGACGAGGCTTCGCAGCCACATGTATCCGCCGACGGCCCGCTGCATGACGACGAAGCCCTTGGCGGCATCGCGTTTTCCGGCGGCGACGGTCGCATCGTGGTCCTTCCAGATCTCGGCGCTGTTGGGGTTCAGCCGAGGCAGGAGCAGTTCCTCCCAACTCTTCTGATCCTTGACGGGATGGTCGATGTACTCGGGCATGTACCCATCGTGATTGCCCTTGAAGTAGAGGACGTGGCGTCCCAGGCCGTCGCGGATGACCTCGTGCTCGCCGCGGTCCTCGATGAGTTCCTCGTCAAAGTGCGGGTCGAGGGGCAGGCTTCCCCAGCCGGCACCCCAGAGCTGCACCCACGACGGTTCGTCGAAGCCGAACAACTCCGCCAGGGGCACGTCCTGCGGCATGCCTTCGTTTTTCCACCGCTCCATCGTGAAAAAATAGCCGTTGGCGAACTCGCACGAATAAAACGGCGCGCCGGGCTTGAACTCGTAATAATCGCGAAGCCGCTGGGCGCTCTTGGTCATGCGGTCGCGCGGAACCATACGATGAATGCCGTCAGCCGGCAACGTGTCGTCGGGGGCCATGGGGTTTTGTCTTTCCTGTTTGTGTTGTTTCCCGTCGACGGAACTCCTCATTCCATCGCGCGCAGTGTACCGCGCGTCGACGGGATTGTCCGCTGGAAATCCGAAACTCGAAATCCGAAACTGATCGAGATTGTAACATCGCAGGGATACGATTTTGACGTGGCAAACAACCGATCGGCCTTCCCGGCCTCACGTTGACGTGGGCGGCACACAGCCGCGAAGCGGCGTCGTTTTAGCCCAGGGCGAGCGTACTCGCGAACCCTGGGGTGGAGATTTTTCTCTCCATCATAACGTCGCCTGACGCCACGGGCCGAGGACGGACACGCGGGCGGGCACGGCTTCGAACGACGCGCACAAGGGAACGTGCACGTCGTTCGCCGCCGACTTCGCGCGACGATGTGGCCTCGGCCCGTGGCGTCAGGCCAAAGAAAAGGACAAAAATTTGCACCCCCCGGGTTCGCCGAGTACGGCTCACTCGGGGCGAAACACGACGCCGCTTCGCGGCTGTGTGCCGCCCACGTCAACGCGAGGCCGGGGAGGTCGCTCCGTTGTGTTCCATGCCCTGCGGCCACCCTGTTTCCTTCACCTATAAACGTGACGTGCACCCCAAGCAGGACGTTTTCGCGATTTCTCTGTGGTTCTCCGTGCCTCTATGGTAAAAATAACGGTGCCCTGACGGCGTTCGTGCGGGGGCTAGGAAGTGACAGGCGGACATGCCCATTGCGATTTTGTGTATCGGTGACGTGGTCGGCAAGCCAGGCCGATGCGTGTTGGAGGATCATCTGCCGGCCTTGATTGCCGAGCGGCAGATCGAGTTTGTCGTGTGCAACGCGGAGAACGCCGCCGGCGGCAGCGGGATGACGCCCGCGATTTTCAACAAGCTGCTGGCCTGGGGCGTCGATTGCGTCACGATGGGCGATCACGTCTTCCGCAAACGCGACGTGCTGTCCCTGCTGCAAAACTCGCCCCGCATCATCCGGCCCGCCAATCTGTCCGCCTCGGCCGTCGGGCGGACGTGGACGGTCCTGCCCACCAAGAGCGGCATGCACGACGTGGCGGTCACGTGCGCGCTGGGGCAGTTGTACATGGGTTCGAACGATTCGCCGTGGGCGGCGATGGATCGGATTTTCAACGAGTTGCCGCACAACGCCCGCATCCGCGTGGTGGATTTTCACGCGGAGGCCTCCAGCGAGAAGGTGGCGATGGGGTGGCACCTCAACGGGCGGGCGAGCGTGGTGTTCGGGACGCATACGCACGTGCCGACGGCGGATGTCCGCGTTCTGGACGGTGGGACGGCCCACGTGAGCGACGTGGGCATGACAGGCCCGTACGAGGGCGTGCTGGGTCGGCGGCGGGACCGCGTGCTGTCGTCGCTGACGACGTCCATGCCGTGTCACTATGAAATTGCCCGCGGCGATCCGAGGCTCAGCGGCGTGCTGGTGACGGTGGACGGCTCGACGGGTCGGGCGATGGCGGTGGAGCGGATCGAAATCAAAGGCCGGGTGCACGAAGGCGGCGTGTACGACGCGGACGACGGCTGGCCTGACAAAGCGATGACGAAAACGTGAGATGTGACGCGGGCATCTTGCCCGCGTGTCGCGAGGGCTTCCAGCCCTCGCTGACCGTTCCAGACAGTTGACGTTATGACGAGAAACAAGGCGTTTTATACGGTCTACGCGGGTGAGACGCCCGCGTCACGTGGAGAATGACAGGCCAAACGCCGATAACGTTATAGCGAGATTTCCGGTTTTGTAAAAAACGAATAGTGTGAGGCGGTGTCGTTGGGTATAATACGTTCGTGCTGGGTGGGAATCAGGAAGGCAAGATGAGGATACGACCGGGCATACTGATTATTCTGGCGGCAGGGGCGGTGTCGGTCTGTGCGGGTTGGCCTGCCCAGGCCCAGGGACGCAATACGGTGCGGTTGTCCACGCTGGGGGCGGGGAGTCCTTCGTCCACGTTTGGCCGGTCTTCAGGCATGTCGTCATTTTCGCAATATTCGACCAGTGCGGGCAGCCTGCAGAGCTCCATCAGCGGCGGCAGTGGCGGGGCGGGGCAGAATTACTCATTCCGCAGTAGCGGCGGCGGGGCGTCGCCTTATGCCAGTTTTTCCACCTCCGTCAGCACGTCCGCGTCGTCACGATCGTTGCGGGGATCGGCGGGCACGTCCTTTTCCACCGAAGCGGCGGACCCTTTCACATCGCGAGGCCAGCGGTATGACACGGGACTCAGCATGTCGCGGGACGTTGGCGGAGCCACCGGCATCAGTAAGTTGTTTTCCAGGGCCGAACCGACCGTCAGCGGCGGGCAGGTGTTTGGCCCCGATGAGTCCGCGTTGGCTGACTCGACCGATGCGATCACGTCGCTGGCGCCGGAAGATGAGAGCACGTACGCCCGGTGCATGCGGGACGGCGAGCGGGCCTTCCGCGACCGGCAGTACGTGACGGCCTTTTCCAAATTCGAAATGGCTCACCGGATCGGAAACGATCCCGAAAGCTTGTTGAGCATGGCCCACGCGAAATTCGCGGGCGGTTCGTACTCCGCTTGTGCATTGTATTTACGGCAAGTTCTTCGTCAGCTTCCGCAGTTGCCCCGCGCCAGGCTCCGGCCTCGGGATTTCTACGGCGACCGTACCGCCTACGTCAGCGACCTTCGTCGGCTTGACGAGTACATGGCCTCGCGGCCCGGCGACGCCGAAATCGCCCTGATCAAGGCCTATTTCGCCTGGTTCGATCCCGACCGCGGGCCCATGCAGGCCCTTCAGGCCATTGCGGAGGGGCTCTCCAAACCCAATGGGCCTCAGGCGACGCTGGCACTGGAGATGTTCCAGGAATCCATACTGGCCATCCTTCAGGAATCGCCAGAGCCATCAGGCGTTCGGCCGGCCGGACCGAGGGCGATTCCGTAACTCACCAGGCCACCTTTGGATAACGACCACAGGTGGCCTTTGGAATGTTGGTTTTGTTTGCTTGTTGTGTAAAGTGAATTGACGCGTCGTACTGAAAACACAATGTCGAAAAGCCGATAAAGTGTCCGACGTACTGTTTGTCGGCCAGTGCCGTCGGATCGGGAGCGCGACGTGAGGTTTGGCCCGATGCCCCCTCACGGGCTTGATTTGTGACCGCGTAAACGATGGGTAAAGAACGTGCCAATGCGAATGCGCTCCCGCTGGGAGGCGTGGAACAGTTCATCTGGCGTCACCGCCTGATGATGAATGTGTTGATCCATGCCGCCCTCTTTACCTTTGCGCTCCTGCTGGGGTTTCTGATCCGGGTGGATTCGGGAATCCCCGGCAAAGGCGAAGCCTGGCTGGCTTCCGGGTTTTTGCCGAGCCTGCCGTTTTTTGTCCTGCTCAAGCTGTTGATTTTCGGGCGGATGAAGCTGTTCCGTGGCGGGTGGCGGTACGCGGGCATCCGCGACGTGATGAGCATTCTCATCGCCTCGTGGTGGTTCATCGCCATCGCGTTCGGCTGTAAGTTCCTGTTCGTCTACCTTGCGGATGTGTTGGCCTATATCCGCCCGGAGTGGGGCGGCGGCAAATGGCCTATGATGACGGACTTCTTCAAGCACCGCCTGCCCAACGGCGTGCTTGTGCTGGATTTTCTGACGACCGTGTTCCTGGTGTCGGCGGCCCGGTTGGGTTTCCGCATCTACCGCGAGGAGCGTCGGCCGATCTCGTCGGAAGGCATCAGCCGCGTGCTGATCGTCGGCGCGGGCGACGCGGCCGAGACGATCCTTCGCGAAATCCTTCGCATGCGCGAGGAGCGGTACCGTGTGATCGGGCTGGTGGACGACGATCCCACCAAACGGCATATGACGATCCACGGCACGCAGGTGCTCGGGACGACCGCGGACATTCGCGACCTCTGCGATCAGCACAAGGTCGAGGAAATTCTCATCGCGATCCCGACGGCTACGCAGAAGCAACTGCGTGCCGTGATCGAGCGGTGCAGCGGCATGGCCGTCCGGTTCCAGTCGTTGCCGGGCGTCCGCGAGTTGATTGACGGCCGCGTCACGGTCAGCCAGATCCGCCCGGTCGACATTCACGATCTGCTGGGCCGGGAAGCGGTGGAACTGGACTGGGAAGCGATCCGCCAATTCATTCGAGGCCGCCGCGTGCTCATCACCGGCGCGGGCGGGTCGATCGGTTCGGAAATGTGCCGCCAGGTCGGCCCGTTCGAGCCGGCCAGCCTGATCCTCGTCGAGCAGGCCGAGACGCCGCTGTACGACATCGAGGGCGAACTCAACAAGAGTTTCCCCCAGATGAAAACGATCGCGTGCATCTGCGACGTCTACGACCGCCAGCGCGTCATGGCCGTCTGGGAAACGCACCGCCCCAACGTCGTCATTCACGCCGCCGCCCACAAGCACGTGCCCATGATGGAACGCAACCCCTCCGAGGCCGTCAAAAACAACATCCTCGGCACGCGAAACGTTGCCGACGCCAGTTGCACGCACGGGGTGGCCGAGTTCGTCATGATCTCCACCGACAAGGCCGTCAACCCCTCGTCGGTGATGGGCGCGTCCAAACGCGTCGCGGAAATTTACATCCAGGCGCTCAACGGCGGATGCCCCACCGAATTCAAGGCTGTCCGGTTCGGCAACGTGCTGGACTCCAGCGGTTCCGTCGTGCCGCTGTTCCGCAAGCAGATCCTCGCGGGAGGCCCGGTCACCGTGACGCACCCGGAGATGACCCGTTATTTCATGACGATTCCCGAGGCGTCGCAACTCGTGCTTCAGGCGGCCGCCACCGGCAGCGGCGGACAGATTTTCCTGCTGGACATGGGCGATCCGATTCGCATCCTCGATCTGGCGCGGGAAATGATCACGCTGTCGGGCTTCCGCCCCGACGAGGACATCGACATCGTATTCACGGGCGTCCGCCCTGGCGAAAAACTGTTCGAGGAGCTGCGCACCCACGGCGAGGATATCGAAGCCACCGTGCATCCGAAAGTGATGGTGTGGAAACATCAGCCGCATCCGTGGTCGGCGGTGGAGGCCGGCATCGCGGAACTGAGCGGGCTTGCCAATTGCACGGACCGCCAGCGGATCGGCGACGCGATAAAGCGGCTGGTGCCCGAATACGAGCCGCAGGATTCCCTCGCGGACGAAAAAACCACCCGAAGCCCGGAGCATCCGAACGTGTCCATCGTGGCAACGAGTCAACGACGAAACGAGTTAACGAAATAACCCGAGTACATACCATGCCACAATCGTCCGACACCCCCGTGCCGTTGGCGAGTCCTGATGTGACCGAGACGGAGATCCAGGCCGTTGTGGCGGTGCTCCAGAGCGACCGCCTGAGCCTCGGGCCTCGCACAGTCTCGTTTGAACAGGCTTGCGCTCGCCGGGCGGGGCGGCGGCACGGCATCGCCGTCAATAGCGGCACGAGCGGGCTGCATCTGTGCGTGCGTGCGCTGGAACTGGCCGAAGGCGACGAGGTGATCACGCCCTCCTTCAGTTTCGTCGCCACGACCAACTGCCTGCTGTTCGAACGCGTCAGGCCTGTGTTCGTCGACATCGACCCCGACAGTTACAACATGGATCCCGCCGCCGTTGCCGCCGCCGTCACGTCGCGAACGCGGGCCATTCTGCCCGTCGAAGTCTTCGGCAACACCGCCCACTTCGACCAGTACGAGCAACTCGCCCGCGCGCACGGTCTGGCCATGATCGAGGACTCCTGCGAAGCCCTCGGCGGCGCGCTCGGCGGGCGGTCGGCAGGCGGATTCGGTCAGTGCGGCGTGTTCGCGTTTTATCCCAACAAGCAAATCACCACCGGCGAAGGCGGCATGATCGTCACCGACGACGACGTCCTCGCCGACCGCTGCCGCTCCATGCGAAATCAAGGCAGAGACTCCGCCGCCTGGCTGTCCCACGCGAGACTGGGCTACAACTACCGCATGAGCGAAATCAACGCCGCGATCGGCGAAATACAGATGGCCCGGCTGGACGAGATCCTCGCCAAACGCCGCGACGTCGCCCAGCGATACCACCGGTGCCTCGGCGACATCGCGGAAATCCATCTGCCTCCGATGGCCGATCCCGCCCATGCCAGTTGGTTCGTCTACGTCATCCGCCTGAACGACCGCTTTTCCGCCGCCGACCGCGACCGCGTCATGGAGCACCTGGCCCACGAAGGCGTCGGCTGCAATAAATACTTCGTGCCGATTCACCATCAACCGTACGTGAAGCCCTGGGTGGGCGACGGCGTGCATCTGCCGCACACGGAGCGCGTGGCCGCCCGGACGATCGCTCTGCCGTTTTTCAACCACCTTACGGACGCGCAGATGCGGCGGGTCAAGGTCTGCCTCCAGGACGCGCTGCGCAGGGTGACACCGAGGGTTTTTACCGGCTGATTTGTTTGTCAGCCATGCTCGAATAACGTATAACAGACGAGTGATATCCCAGAGGGTACTCCGCCGCGCGGGTACGAAATTTGTTGGGGCAATGGATGTTTAAGTTTTTGCTTCAGGATCTCTCACCGATAACGCAAGGCCTGATCGCGATGGCGACCTCGGCGATCATCTGTCTGTTGCTGGGCATACCCATGCGACGTCTTGGGGTTCGGCTCAGGATTATGGATGTGCCCAATCGCCGCTCCAGCCACTCGACGCCGATTCCGCGGATGGGCGGCGTGGCCATCGTGCTGGCGATGATTTTCACGATGGCCCTGCTGGGCAAGCCCAACCCCGCCTTGCTGGTGGCGATGGCGTTTGGCGCGTTGGTGAGCATTATCAGTTTCATCGACGACGCGGTCTCCCTCTCGTCGGTGTTGCGGCTGCTTGTGCATCTGGGGGCCGCGTGTGTCAGTATTTACCTGATCCGCCTGCACGTCACGGGGTTTGCGTTGCCGTTTGTGACGATTTCGCTGCCGTCGTGGGTTGGGTTCGGGGTGGCCGTGCTGTTCGTGGCGGGCTTTGTGAATTTCTTTAATTTCATGGACGGCATCAATGGGAGCGCCGCCATGCAAGGCATCGTGGGCGGCGCGACGTTGTCGGTGCTGCTGGCGCTCAACGGCGCGGGCAACAGCGCGATGGTGGCCGCGGCGCTGGTCGGCGGGTGCATAGGATTCCTGCCCTACAATTTCCCGCGGGCGGTCATGTTCCTGGGCGACATGGGCGCGACGACGATCGGCTTCACCCTGGCCATGATGACGCTGATCGGCACGCGAAAATATCCGTGGATCGCCTGCGTCCTGCCGCTGGGCCTGTTCATCTACGACGCGGTGTTTACCATCTGCAAACGACTGCTGCGGGGCGAAAACGTGCTCAATCCGCACCGCGAATTCCATTTCCACCTGCTCATCCGCTGCGGATGGAGCCACGTCCGCGTCACCTCGCTCCAAGTGGGACTGATGCTCCTGTGCTCCGCCGCCTCGCTGACCTACGCGTGGGTGGACAACTCCATGGTCCGGCTGATCGTGCTGCTGGCGGTCCTGGCGATGCTGGTGACGTACAGCATTTTCGTGCATCGATACTTTGCACGCCACGAGAAAAAAGAAGAACCCCACCCCGCACCAACGCCCGTCCCGGAACCCGCCGACGTGGCGGCTCCGTAGGGAAACCGCGCCGACATTTGCCCGGTTTTTTCGCGACTTTTATGTTCCGGCGTGACTGGCCACAGGCCCTGCCATGTTGCGTTGCAGACCGTTGTGAGCGACTGAACGCTTTGGTTGTCGCAACGACCTGCAACGCAACATGGCAGGGCCTGTGGCCAGTCACGCCTCGAATGCGATCTCGTGCGAAAAGAGGAATGTACATGCGTTCGCCCTGCTACCGGTACGCCACTGGATCCGTCGCGCCGGCGGCCGCGAAGCCGGCCAGGCGGAGTTGGCATGCGTCGCAATGGCCGCAGGACAGGCCCGCCGCGTCGGGGTCGTAGCAACTGTGCGTCAGGCCGTACGGTACGTTCAAGGCCAATCCCTGCCGAATGATTTCCGCTTTCGACATCGCCAGCAGCGGCGCGTGAACGGTGAACCGCCCAAGGCCTGCCGTCGCCGCCGCCGTCGCGACATTCGCCACCCGCTCGAACGCCTCGATGAACGCGGGGCGACAATCGGGATACCCGCTGTAATCCACCGCGTTGACGCCGATGAACAGGTCGAATGCCCCGACCCCCTCCGCGTATCCCAGTGCGAGGCTTAGGAAAATCGTGTTCCGCGCCGGCACGTACGTGACGGGAATTTCGCCGTCGACGGGCCGATCCTTCGGCACGGCCAGGGCGTCGGTCAGCGCGTTGCGGCCGAACCCGCCGTCGGCCGACAGGTCGATCCGCACGACGCGATGCGCCGCCACGCCCATCGCCGCCGCCACGTGGGTCGCCGATGCCAACTCCACCCGCTGTCGCTGTCCGTAATCGAAACTCAACGCATGACACACAAACCCCGCCCGTTTCGCCAACGCCAACACCGTCGCGCTGTCCAGCCCGCCGGACAGCAACACCACCGCCAATTTCGATTCCGTGCTCATGGTTGTCATTATGCCGCGAATACCACGAATTACGCGAAATTTTTTCGGGAGGATTCGGAATCAGGCGCGACTGGCCGCAGGCCCTGCCATTTTGCGTTGTAGGACGGTGTGAGCGACTGAACGCTTCGGTTGTTACAACGATCTGCAACGCAAAATGGCAGGGCCTGCGGCCAGTCGCGCCGAGCACGAAGGTTGCGCGAAAAACGAAAAATGCACATGCGTTTCCCTGGATTCGAAATGGTCCGCGGTGGCGTTTCGCTCGGAAATCGTGTACGGTATCCGCATGCGAATGGTATGGATTATTTTGGCGGTGCTCTGCTTGGCCGGGTGCGAGGCTGGGCTTGGCACCAGTCTGTCGCGGAAGGCGCCGGTGCGCAGGGATGCAATCGACCTGCCCCAAAGCAACGAACAGCCGGAGATGCCGCGGAGCAAAAAAACGCCTAGGCCTGTCGGCAGCGAACGATGAACGAATTCTTTGATTTTCACGGGAATTTCATGAATACGGTACCAATTGGCGACGTGACGTTTGGCGGCGGGCGGTTATGCTTGATCGCCGGGCCTTGCATGGCGGAGAGTTTGGAACTGTGCCTCGAGGTGGCCGGCACGCTGCGGGACGCGTGTCGGCGACTTGACGTCGGCTACGTGTTCAAGGCCAGCTACGACAAGGCCAATCGGTCCAGCGCGAGCGGCTATCGCGGACCGGGGCTGGAGACGGGGCTGGCGTGGCTTGGCCAGGTGCGGCGGCAGCTCGGCGTGCCCGTGCTGACGGACGTGCACGAGGTTCACCAGGTGGCGGCCACGGCGGCCGTCGTAGACTGCCTGCAAATTCCCGCGTTCCTCTGCCGCCAGACCGACCTGCTGGTGGCCGCCGGGCAGAGCGGCCAATGTATCAACATCAAGAAGGGCCAATTCATGGCCCCGCCGGACATGAGGCAAGCGGTCGAGAAAGTTCGCTCCACCGGCAACGCGAACGTGCTGCTGACGGAGCGCGGCACGTTTTTCGGTTACAACCGGCTGGTGACGGACCTGCGGGCGATTCCCGAAATGAGGCCGTTCGCGCCGGTGATTTTCGACGCCACGCACAGCGTGCAGGAACCCGGCGGGCTTGGCGGCAACGCGTCGGGTGGGCAGCGACGATTCGCCCCGATGCTCGCCGCCGCCGCCCTCATCGCCGGCGCGGACGGGCTGTTCGTCGAAACGCATCCCAACCCCGACCAGGCCAAGTCCGACGCCGCCTGCCAGATCCCGCTGGCCGAAATGTCCGCGGTCCTCGAACGATGTCTCGCGGTGCGAGCGGCGTGGGAACGATAGGCTGTAGGCGGGGCAAACGCATGTGTTGTAACCGGTTTTCGCGTGACCTTTGTGTTTGGGCGTGACTGGCCGCAGGCCCTGCCATTTTGCGTTGTAGGTCGTTATGGAAACCGAAGCGTTCTGTCGTTCGCAACGTTTTACAACGCAAAATGGCAGGGCCTGCGGCCAGGTTGGGCTATGCGATGATGTTCATTGGCATACATGACGTGTTCCCTGTGTCACGGCGCATGGCATAGCGGAGCGTTTGGAAATTACCGTTTGCATTTTTGGAATTTGTTTCGTATTTCGAGTTTCGTATTTCGGATTTCAAAACGCTTCCGCATGGTTTACACTTCCCGCTCGCTCGTGCCGGCGGCGGCTGGGCTATTGTGGATGGAAAGGAAGCGAACATGAATCTGGTTACAGGTGGCACGGGGCTGCTGGGCAGCCATATCGCGGAACAACTTCGCGCCGACGGGCAGAGCGTCCGGGCGCTGGTTCGCCAGGGCAGCGACACGGCCTTTTTGCAGTCCATCGGCTGCGAGCTGGCGTACGGGGACGTGACCGACGCGGCGAGCGTGCAGGCGGCCATGAAGGGCGTGCGGGTGGCGTATCATGCCGCCGCCCAGGTGGGCGACTGGGGCCAGTGGTCGCAGTTCGTCGCCGTCACGATCGAGGGCACGCGCAACATGCTCACCGCCGCCCGCGACGCGAAGATCGAGCGATTTCTGCACGTGTCGAGCCTTTCCACCTACGGCCACGTGAACGGCGACGGCCTGGTGCTCGACGAGACGGCCCCGCTGGGCGCCAACCTGTACAAGTGGGCCTATTACAGCCGCTCGAAGGTCGAGGCGGAAAAACTCGCGTGGGAGTTCCACAAACGCGGCGACATTCAATTGACGGTCGTCAAGCCGAGTTGGCTGTACGGGCCTCGCGACCGCGCGACGATGCCCCGGCTGATCCGCATGATCAAAAACGGCAGCATCAAACTGCTGGGCGACGGCAAAAACCGCCTGAACCTCACGCACGCCGCCAGCGAAGCCAACGGGTGCATCCTGGCCGCCAATTCGCCCAAGGCCGTCGGCGAAATCTACAACCTCTCCGACGACGGCGACATCACGCAGGAAGCCTACGTCAACACGATCGCCAAGCTCATCGGCGCCAAGCCGGTCACGCGAAAAGTACCCTACGGCCTGGCGTACCGCGTGGGATTCCTGCTGGAATTGATCGGCCACGCGATCGGCAAGAAAAAGCCGCCGATGTTCACGCGGTACTCCTCGTGGCTGATGGGCCGCCGCGTGTTCTTCTCCTGCGAAAAAGCCCGCCGTGAATTGGGCTGGCAGCCGGCCTTCACGTACGAAGAAGGCCTCCGCGACGCGGTGGCCTGGTGCCAGAACAACGTGGGCGTGTGAATGGCACTGTGTCAGGGCAGACGCATATACATTCCTTTTTTCGCGTGAAACTCGTGTTCAGGCGGCCAGTGGCGCCTGAACACGAGTTTCACGCGAAAAACCGAAAAGTATACATGCGTGCACCCTTCGCCCTGGGCTTCGTGTTGTTTTCATGGATTGACATGTCATCGTGTGATACGCTGTTGGGATGACGTGGACGCGGACATTTTTGGCGATGGCGTTGTTGGCGGTGCTGTTGTTCGCTGCGCTGTCGGCGGAGGCACAGGGGGCGTCGGGGGAGGTTTCGGCGGCGCAAGTGGACGCGGCGATTGCCGGCGGGTTGCAGTATCTTTACTCCGTGCAGGCGGCGAACGGGTCGTGGGAGACGGCGCACGCTCGGCGGTATCGGGGCTTGGCGGAGGCGGCGGTGGTTTTGGCGGCGTTAGAGGCGGGCGAGGGGTTGGATAAGGCGCCCGTCAAGGCGGCGGTGGTGTATCTGGTTGGATTGGATCCGCGTACGGTGCAGGTGCGTGCGGCGCGGGCGCGCGTGTACGCGCGGTTGCCGCAGAGCGAGTATGGCGACAGGCTCCAGGCCGACGCGGCGTGGCTGGTCAAGCAGCAGCAGAAATCCGGCGGGTGGGGGTATGGGCTGGACAATCCGACGCCTCGCGCGGACTGGACGGACGCGACGAATTCGGCGGCGGCGGTGCTGGCGTTGCACGAGGCCTCCGACGCGGGGGTGAATGTTTCGCCGACGGTGTGGCGTAGCGCGCGGACGTGGTGGACGAAGTTGCAGAATCGCGACGGCGGGTGGGGGTTCGATCCTCCCGGCTCGCCGAGTGAGCCGGCGCTTCGGGGCGACAGTTACGGTTCGACGACGGCGGCGGCGTTGGTGAGCCTGCATGTGATTCAGTTGCGTCTGGCGGGCGAGAATCCGACGGTGCCCAGGCCGCCGCGCAGGCCCAATCCGGCGCCGGAGGCCGACCGCAAGGCCTTGGCCGACGGGCGGGAATGGCTGGAGTCTCGGTATTCGCTCGCGAGAATTCCGCGGTATCCGCAGGGGCTTGGCGAGGATTATCTTGGCCAGTATCAGGCGGCGGTTCAGCAGGCGGGGCGGTTGTCGGGCTGGCACGACATGGCCGGTCGGGTGGTCAACCGCGAGTTGGCGGCGGCGTTGGTCGGGCAGCAGCAGCGTAGCGGGCTGTGGCATGACGCGACCGTGACGGCGGAGGGGGGCGGTCAGCCTGGCGTGGGGATTCTGCCGACGGCGTTGGCGGTGCAGTGCCTGGCGCGGGCCAGGCAGAGCGAGGCGGTTGGCTGGCTTGCGGTGGGGACGGAGTTCGATCCGTGCGCGGTGGAGAACGTTTCTCGCGCGGTGGGGCGGTCGCTCAAACAGCCGGTGACGTGGCGGCGGGTGACGGCGGAGGACGTCGCGCGGAGCGGCCTGCCGGTGGTGCTGATGACGTGGGACGGGGCCGCCCCGTTCGAGGGCAAGTTGGCGGGCGCGTTGCGACGATACATCGAGGCCGGCGGGTTCGTGCTGGTTCAGCCGTTGGGCGGGGACAAAAAATTCGCGCAGCAGGCGAGGGATTTCATGACCCGCACGTCGTCGGGGCTGACGCCGACTCTGGTGGGGGCGGATCATCCGTTGATGACGATTGGCGCGTTGCCGTCGAATTTCAAACCCGCCGTGACGGGGCTTCGCGATTTCACGGGGCTGCGGGCGATCGTGCTGGAGGAGGATCTGACGGGCGCGTGGCACATCGGGCGGCGGATGGAGAGTGCGGCCCTGCTGGCCAACGTGCTGCGATATGTGCATGATTCGGGCGCGTTGCCGTCGCCGTTTTCGTCGTCGGCTGCGCCGGCGGATTCGGCGGGGAAAATGGCGGGCGAGATTGTCGTTGCCCGCGTGAAGCTGGGCGACGCGTGGGCGGGATTTCCCAACGCGGCAGGCCGGGTCGGCGAGGCGCTGACGTCGGCGATGTCGCTGGGCGTCCGGCAGGCCGACGCCGTGGATTTGACGCACGCCGTTCCGACAGAGATCGATTTGCTCTGGCTGCCGGCGGCGGGGAATCTCACCCTGGATGCCCAGCAGCGGCAGGTGCTGGCGAATTATCTGCGTGGAGGCGGCACGCTGTTCGTGGATTCCGCGGTCGGCGAGGAGCAGGCGTTTCAGGCCGGCCTGGAGTTGGCGCAGTCGTTGTGCGGCAAAGAGAACGTTCGTGAACTGCCCGCCGATCACGCGGTGATCACCGGGCAACTGGCCGGCGGAAGCGGCGCGGACGTGACGAAGCCCGCATGGACGGCCGTCGTGCAAAACGCCCGCCGCAAGCCCAACCGCCTCCTCCTCCACGGCGGGATCATCGACGGAAAACTCCGCGTCATCGTCTCGCCCATGGCGGCGACGGGGCCGGCGGCAGGCCCGACGCTCCATGGCTGCCGAGGCCTCGCCACCCCCGACGCCCGCCGGCTGCTCTGCAACGTGCTCCTGCACGCGGCGGGGAACGAGTGAGATGGGCATAGACGCGGACATATTGGCGCGGACTCTGGAACGCTCGCGGGCGCGGTTGCTGTCGTTGCGCGGCGCGGACGGGTGTTGGCGTGGTCGGTTGTCGAGTTCGGCGTTGTCGACGGCGACGGCGGCGTTTGCGTTGTCGCGGACGGGGTTGGGCGGTCCGTTGGTCGGTCGCGCGTTGGCGTGGCTGCGGGCGAATCAGAACGGTGACGGCGGATGGGGGGACACGGCGGTGAGTCCGTCGAATCTCAGCACGACGTTGCTGGCGTGGTCGGCGTTATCGGTGGACGAGGCCGGCGGCGGTGGGGCCGGCGGCGCGGAGGCGGATGCGACGGTTTCCCGCGCGGAGGCGTACATCGGTCGGCAGGCGGGTTCGACGCGGGCGGGTGATATTGCGAAGGCGTTGACGGCGCGATACGGGGACGATCGCACATTCTGCGTGCCGATTCTGATGATGTGTGCCCTGGCCGGCCGGCTTGGCGAGGCCGGCGCGGCGGACGATGCAAGGAAAACAAATCCGTGGTCGACGATACCGTCGTTGCCGTTCGAGGCGGCGGCGCTGCCCCACGCGGCCTTGCGATGGCTGCGGCTGCCGGTGGTCAGTTACGCCATGCCCGCGTTGATCGCGGTGGGCCAGGCGGTGCATCGCCATCGGCCTTCGCGGAATCCGTTGTCGCGGTGGGTGCGGTCGGCGGTGGCGGAGCGGACGCTCGCGAAGCTGCGGAAAATTCAGCCGGTAAGCGGCGGGTTTCTGGAGGCGGCGCCGCTGACGAGTTTCGTGATGATGGCGTTGGCGTCGACGGGGCAGGGCGGGCATCCGTCGGTGGCGGCGGGTGGGGAGTTCCTCGCCAACACGGTCCGCGACGACGGCAGTTGGCCCATCGACACGGATTTGGCCACGTGGGTGACGACGCTGTCGATCAACGCGTTGTCGACCGACGGCGGCCGCGGACTGGCGGAGTGGTTGAGCGTGGCCGACCGCGCGGGCATGCTGCGGACGCTGATTGTCCGGCAGCAGCGCGGGCGTCATCCGTACACGGACGCCGCGCCGGGCGGGTGGGCATGGACGGATTTGTCCGGCGGCGTGCCGGACGCGGACGACACGGCCGGGGCGCTGCTGGCGATGGCGCATCTGTGCACGTCGCTGGAGGCGGAGGCGGACAACACGCCGGACATCGCCGCGCTGATTCGCGAGGCGTACGCGGCCGCCGATCGTGGATTGGCCTGGCTGACGGGCGTGCAGAATCGCGACGGGGGCGTGCCGACGTTTTGCCGCGGCTGGGGGCGGCTGCCGTTCGACCGCAGCAGCCCCGACCTGACCGCGCACGCCGCCCGCGCGATGTGGGCATGGGGGCGGATGTCGACCTCGCGATTTGGCGCCGAGGTGCGGCTGCGGCGGTTCCTGGAGCGTTCGCAATCGCCGGCGGGTTCGTGGACGCCGTTGTGGTTCGGCAACGAGTTGGCCGAGGGCGGGCGAAATCCCGTGTACGGCACGGCGCGGGCGCTGCCGGGATTTTCGCCGTGGATGCAGGGCGACGGCATGGGCGGGCTGATGACGTATGGCCAGCTTGCGCCGCGGTGCCAGGCGGCGCTGGACTTTCTGCTCGCGCAGCAGAACGACGACGGCGGGTGGGGCGCGTGTCGCGGCGTGTCGTCGAGCATCGAGGAGACGGCCGTCGCGGTCGAGGCGCTGTGCATTCCGCAGGACGAATGGTGGATGCCCGACGACGCGGCGCGGGCGATGGCGAAAAACTTACCGCACCTGCCCGCCGGGCCGTTGCTGCCGGCCATCGAGCGTGGCATGGCGTGGCTGATCGACCGCACCGACGCGGGCGCCGTGTTCGACCCCGCGCCGATCGGCCTGTATTTCGCCAGCCTGTGGTACCACGAACAAATCTATCCGATCGCGATGACCGTGGCAGCGTTGACGCGTGCGGCACGCGTTGTGGGCCATCGTTGATGTCCCGCAACGCAAACAGGCGAAGCCACCTTCGCGCGTTTTTTACTCCATCGCCACCTCGAAGCGGAAGCGGTAGCATTCTGCCGGCACAAGGTCGTTGGGCGTGTGGGCGGTGGACCAGGCCATGTTGCCGCCGATGCCCGCGTGGCGGTAGTCGAGGTTGAGGAACGTTTCGGGCCGACGGGGGAGTTCGTGGTCGTGTCTGGCGTCGGCGTAGTCGGCGACGCTGGCGTGTCGGGCGTCGAAGTGGAATGGCGTGGGGCTGGTCACGCGCACGCGTCGGCCGTCGGCGTCGGCCAGTTGCATCCAGCGGACGTCCTCGTGCCCGCCGCATTCGGAGGGCGGAATGAACGCGAAGTGCTGATCCGCCACGGTGGCTTTGTGCATGCCCATCAGCGTGTGGTCCTTGCGGTCGCGATAATTTTCGCCAGGCCCGCGGCCCAGCCATTCGAGACGGTCGAATCCTTCGCCCAGCGTGAGCGACACGCCGACGCGCGGGACGTGGACGAGGTCGCGGTCGATGTCGATCTGCGCGTCGACGCGGATTTTTCCGTCGCCGGCGATGGTGTATTCGATTTCGCTCCGCGCGCCGAAGGGGCTGACCGAGGAGGTGCATCGCGAGCGGACGGCGACGCGCACGCGGCCGTCGGGCAGCGTGTACGCCTGTGTGTCGCAGACGGTTCGCGTGAGTTTGTCGGGCGCGAGCGGCGCCCAGAGGGAGCGGAAGCCCCAGTTTTCGTCGGTGTCGAGGCCGCAGTAGGGGCGGAAAAGATTTTCCGTCGCGCCGGCGCGGAGGTATTCGACGTCGCGTCCGTGTGCGGACATCAGGCCCGTGGCGCGGTCGAACGTCACGGTGAAGCCGTTGGCGCCCGTGACGTGGAATTGGGCCGCGTCGGCGGCGAGCACGCACGGCACGGTGGTGGCGGTGGCGGGTTCAGCCGGCGCGGAGGCGGGCAGGGCGAACTGCGTGTGATAAATCTCATGGCCCGCGGGCGCCCAGGGCGTCGGCTGACGGAGCGTGACGTAGAAATTCAGGTGGTACTCTCGGCCTGCTTTTTTGGCCGACAGCAGCGCGGCCAGGTCGACGGCCAGCGGCGCGTCGGACATCGGCGCGGCGGCGGGCATGGGCAGTTCGCCTTGGCGGATCGGCAGGCCGTCTTCGAGGATCGCGTAGTGCAGCGCGTAGGCGGTTGAGTCGCCGGCCTGGTGACGGTTCCGCAGCGTGAATTGTCCGCTGTTGGCGTCGGCGGACGCGGCGGCGATCTGGATGGGCGACTGCACGTTTTTGACTTCGAGCGCGACGGGTTTTGGCGTGAGATCCGGCAGCACGACGCCGTTGCAGGTCATGTGCAGCGGCACGGTGTTTTCGACGAAATCCTCGCCGAAATCGCCGCCGTAGCCGGGGAATTTCGTGCCATCGGCAGCCGTCGCGACGAGGCACTTGTCCTGCCAGTCCCACACGAACCCGCCCTGGAACCGCTCGAAGCGTTCGAGGAGTTGCGAGAAAATGTGCATCCCGCCGCCTGCATTGCGAATCTGATACAGGTATTCCACCAGCACGACCGGCCGCGTGTCGCGTGCGTCGGCGAGCATGTTGATGATTCGTTCCGGCGGCGCGTACATGTCGCCGCGGAGGTCGGTGATGATGGCCTTGGGCGAGCCGCTTTCGTACTGCACCAGCCGCGAGGGATCGAAGCAACGGATCCAGTTGGCCATCGCGGAGTGATTGGGGCCGTTGAAGGATTCGTTGCCCATCGACCACGACACGACGGACGGATGGTTTTTGTGCACCAGCACCATACGGACGGCCCGTTCGAGATAGGCGTGCGACCAGGAGGGATCGTTGGAGAGCAGGCCCCAGACGCCGTGGGTTTCGAGGTCGGCTTCGCAGACCAGCGCGATGCCGTACTCGTCGCAGAGGTCGTACCACGTCGGGTCGTCGGGATAGTGGCAGGTGCGGACGGCGTTGAAGTTCAGTTGCTTCATCAGGAGGATTTCGCGCCGCATGTGTTCGCGGGAGACGAAGCGGCCTGTCTCGAGCGCGTGTTCGTGACGATTGACGCCGCGGAAAATCATTCGCACGCCGTTGAGCAGAATCACGCCGTCGCGAATCTCGATACGGCGGAATCCGGTGCGGCAGGATTCGTGGTCGATTTCGCGGCCGTCGGGCGCGATCAGTGTCAGCACCGTTGTGTAGAGATGGGGCGTTTCGGGCGTCCATTTGCGGATCGACGCGATGGGCAGCTCGAATTTCACGCCGCTGCGACGGCCTGGCCAGGCGGTGAGGTCGTAGGCGTTGTCGGCCTGGGCGACGCAGGTGCCGTCGGCGTCGAGCAGTTGCAGGCGGACGGTATGGTCGCCGAAGCCGTCGATTTCGCGAAGCTGCACGTCGGCGCGGAGCACGCCGCCGTCGCCGTGTTCGTTCGGGGCCGCCTGCACGAACCAGTCGGCCAGGTGCAGCCGCGGCTTGGCGATCAACTTCACCGGGCGGAAAATGCCCGAAATGTGCCAATAATCCTGATCTTCCAGCCAGGTGCCGTCGGACCATTTCATCGCCTGCACGGCGACGGTGTTTTTGCCCGGCACGACGAACTCCGTGAGGTCGAAGTCGCACGGCAACTTGCTGTCCTGCGAGAACCCGACGGCCCGGCCGTTGACCCAGAGATAAAACGCCGACTCCACGCCGCCGAAATGGATAAAGACGGATTTGTCTTTCCACGACGTCGGCAGGTCGAAGGTACGGACGTAACAGCCGGTGGGGTTGGCGGCGGGCACGTGGGGTGGATTGAGTCGATACCCCTCATGCGTCGGTCGCGGCGTGGCGGTGGGTTTGCGGAGGTACGGCTCGTCGCGATCTAGGTGGAACGGATAAATGTAGTTCGTATAAATCGGCTTGCCAAAACCCTGGACCTCCCAGTTACCGGGCACCTGGATGTCCGCCCAGGCCGACGCGTCAAAGGCGGCGGCCTCGAATCCCGCCGGCACGGCCTGGGGCGAGTCGGCCAGGTGAAACTTCCACGTGCCGTTCAGCGAGAGCACGTTGGCGGAGGCGTCGCGATCGCACGTGGCCGCCTGGTTGGCGTTTTCGTACGCTCCCCACGGCGCGTGCATCGTCTCGCGGTTGATCTGCGTGACGTGCTGATTTTCCCAGTCGCGGCGATAATGAAAACACTCCGCCTTCTTGGGCCCATTGTCGGCAAAACGATTTCGTGAAGTCTGCGAACTCATGGACGCTCCTTTTGGATTTTCATGTGGGCGTAGCATAGTGGCTCGGCGGCGAAGCTTCAAGACGATCGCGAAATGGCGTGTGTTTCGCGAGGGCTTCGCGAAGTCGGCAAATGCACGTTTCGCCGACCGGAATCTCCTACAGCGCAAAGAGGCAAGCCCTGGCCACGATCCGTCGACCGGCCAGGACAGTCCCATTCGATTGGTTTCTACTCATCCCCGTTGTTTCGCGCGGGGGCGTCCGGTATAGTGACGGGCAGGTGTTGAATACACGAAAGGGAATCATGATGGCATTCACGTCGGTTCGTAGCGGGTTGTTGACGAGCGTTGGCCTGTGGCTGGCCTTGGGGTTTCTGGTTGTCGGCGGCTGTGCCGGGCCGCAGGAGTTTGCGACCGAGGCGGATCAGCAGCTTGCCGCCGAGTACCGCGAACTCTATCCCACACGAAACATGGCTCGCATCGGCGATGCCTTCAGCCACACCAGCGATAAGGACGTCGAAAATTATCTCCGCATCCTGGAAGGCAAGAAGGGCGCCGATGCAGGCAGGATAGACTACATCCGCTGGCGGATGGGTGAGCAGTTGAAGCAGATGAAGCTGGTCTTCGCGACCGACGCGGACAAGCAACTCGCCGCCGAATTCCGCCAGCTTCATCCGACGCGAAACAGGGCCTTTCTGCGTGAGACCTTCAACAGCCTCGACGCCAGGACCACCGAGACGTTTCTGGGCATCCTGGAAGGCAAGGAGGGCGTCAACGAAGGCGGCATGGGGTACATTCGCGGGGTGATCGGCGGGCAGGTGGCGCAGATGAAGGCCGCCGCCGGATACACAGGTCCCGAGACGCTGACGATCGCCAGGGCGCCGTCGAAAATCACCGTCGACGCCGACCTCTCCGACGAAGCCTGGCAGGCCGCCACGCCCATCACCACGTGGTACACGCTCAACAAAGGCGCCACGCCGGAAACCGACATGCAGAAAACCTCGCTGCGGATCCTCTGGGACGAGGAATACCTCTACTTCGCCTTCGAGGCCGACGACGTGACGTTCGACTCACCCTTCATCGAACGCGACGGGCCGATCTACAACCACGACTGCTTCGAAGTCTTCATCCTGCCCTCGAAGCGATGGAATCTGTACTGGGAGCTGGAGTTCAACGCGGCCGGGTCGATCATGGACAACCTGTGCTACAAGGTCCTCGACCGATGGGGCGGCGACGCCCGCTTCGCCGAGACGATGGAAGGCATGCAATTCGCGTGGCGCGTCGTGGAGAAGGACGGCAAGCCGGTCGGCTACGTAATGGAAATCGCCGTGCCTTTCCGCGAGCTGCCCGCGTTCGGCGAGGTCAAGCCCGGCGCGACGTTCCACATGCTGGCCTGCCGCGTCGACACCGCGCCGAAGGATCCCGAAACCGGAGCGCAAGCCCACCCCATGCGACTGCTCACCAGCGTCCCGACCTTCGCGTGGTTCCACAACATCGCGTGCTATCAGCCGGTTGTACTGGGTGAATAATATGGAAACCCTCATTCGCGACATCCCGGATTTTCCGAAGAAAGGCGTGGTGTTTAAGGACATCACGCCGCTGCTGGGCAACGCGGCTGCGCTGGCGGAGGTGGTGGATCGGCTGGCGGTGCCGTTCGCCGACGCGGGTGTGGAGGCGGTGGTGGGCATTGAGAGTCGCGGGTTTATTTTCGGCAGCCTGGTGGCGCAACGGCTGGGCGTGGGATTCGTGCCCGTGCGGAAACTCGGCAAGCTGCCGTACAAAACGATCCAGGCCAGTTACGACCTCGAATACGGCCGCGACAGCGTCGAGATGCACGTTGACGCGATCGCGCCGGGGCAGAAGGTGCTCGTGGTGGACGACCTGATCGCCACGGGCGGCACGGTGGGGGCGGCGTGTCAACTCATCGAACAACTGGGCGGCCAAATCGTCGGCCTGGCGTTCGTGATCGAACTGTCGTTCCTCAAGGGCCGCCACCGGCTCTCGCGATACCGCATGCACTCATTGATTGACGTCTCATCGGAGTGAAACGTGACGCGGGCGTCCCTGTTTCGCCAAGGCTATGCAGGGCAGGCTCGCCCGCCTTGTGCGTTCCATTGGCCTGATCGGTGGAAGGTGTCGACGTGATTCCGTTGTCCGTCCGGTACGTCCTGTTCCTTGTCAAAGCCCCACACGGGCGAGACGCCCGCGTCACGTTAGGAGCATCATGGCGGAAACCCAGATTCACTCTCCGCGTCACCTGCCGCGAGCCACGGCCCGCCGGGCCGACAGTATTCCACTCACCGGCCAAGTGGACGGCACGGTGTGGCAGTGCGCCGACGTATTGACGATTGACCAGTACCCGTGGTACGCGCAAGGGACGAAGCAGGCGACGGTGCTGCGGGTGCTGTACGATGACGTCGCGTTGGTTTTGCAGTTTTCCTGCGAGGATTCGCACATTTTTTCAGAGACAGTGGCGTTGAACGGGCCGGTGTGTCGGGATAGTTGCGTGGAATTTTTCGCGACGATCGATCCGGGCAAAGGGCCTGACTATTTCAATTTCGAGGTTAACGCGTGCGGCACGGTGCATCTGGGGTGGGGGCCTGCCGGCAGCGGCGGCGGGGTCAGCCGGTCGCTCGTGTCCGCCCCGCTGGCGGAGACGATTACGGTGGTCTCCTCCGTGAGCGGGCCGACGAAGCAGGAGTCGCCCGCCGATAACGGCTGGTGGCTGGCGGCGAGGATCCCCTTTGCGACATTGTCCGAGTTCACCGGCGAGTCTGTCCGCCCGACGCGCGGCTCGGCCTGGCGATGCAACGCCTACCGCTGCGGCGGAAAAACCGACGACCAATTCGCCGCCTGGGCATGGATCGACTGGCCGCATCCGAGCTTCCATCGCCCCGAATTTTTCGGGGAGTTACGTTTCGAGTAGGTAATCCTGCGTTTATGCGACAGGAACGTTTTACAGCGCAAACCGGCAAGCCGTTGAACACATTTTTGGAGGCCGCATGAACTGCAAAAAAGAATCCAACGCCGACGCCTGCACCTGCACGTACATGTCCTGTGGCACGCGGGGGCTGTGTTGCGACTGCCTGCGACAACACCTCGCCAGCCAACAACTGCCCGGCTGCTGCTTCCCGCCCGAGGCGGAGAAGGCCTACGACCGCAGCTTCAAAGCATTCGCGAAGGCGTGGAAGTTGACGAGCCAGTAGCCAGTAGCAGGGCAAACGCAAATGTGTTGCCCGGTTTTTCGCGTGATCGTCGTGTTTAGTCGTCACTGGCCGCAGGCCCTGCCATTTTGCGTTGTAGATCGTTGTGACAAACGAAACGCTCTGTCACTTACGCCGTTTGACAACGCAAAATGGCAGGGCCTGCGGCCAGTTGAGCCAATACGACGATCACGCGAAAAAGAGGAATGACCATGCGTCGCCCTGCTATTGGCTACTGGCTTCTGTGGTGTTGTGCCGCTACAATCGTCGCCGATGAGTGGTAAACGGATAGCGATTCTGGGCAGCACCGGGAGCATTGGTCGGCAGGCGATGGAGTTTATTGCGTCGCAGCCGGCGTTGCGCGTGGTGGCGTTGGCGGCGGGGAACAACTGGCGGCTGCTGGCCGAGCAGGCGCGGGCGTGCCGGCCGGACTGGGTGGCCATTGCCGATCCCGCGGCCGCCAAGCCGCTGGCCGACGCCATGGGTGCCGACGCGGTCGGTGGCGGTCCGACGGTGTTCGCGGGGCCTGACGCGATGACGCGGCTGGTTCGCGAGGCCGGTCCTGACGTGCTGCTTTCGGGCATCGTCGGTTCGGCGGGACTTGCCCCGACGCTGGCGGGCATCGAGTGCGGCGCGACGCTGGCCATCGCCAACAAGGAGACACTCGTGATGGCGGGCGCGATCGTCATGCCGGCCGCCCGCGCCAAACAACTGCCCGTTCTGCCCGTCGACAGCGAGCACTCGGCCATTTTCCAATGCCTCTTCGCGGGCCGACGCGACGAGGTCCGCCACGTCACCATCACGGGATCCGGCGGGGCGCTGCGGGACTGGGAACCCGACCGCGTCGAGGCCGCCACCGTCCAGGACGCCCTCAACCACCCGACGTGGCAGATGGGGCGGAAGATCACCATCGACTCGGCCACGTTGATGAACAAGGCCTTGGAGATGATCGAGGCCCACTGGCTTTTCGACCTGCCGGCTGAGCGGATCGAGGTGGTGATTCATCCCGAGAGTATCATTCATGGTCTGGTGGAGTTTTGCGACGGCTCGGTGGTGGCGCAGATGGCCAGACCTGACATGACGCTGCCGATCGCGTACGCGTTGACGTATCCGCAGCGTTCGGCCCGACCGACGCCGTCGTTGGATATGGCGGCGTTGGGCAGGCTGACGTTTCGTCCGTTGTCGGAGCGGTTTCGTCGGTCGGTGGAATTGGGCTACGAGGTGATCCGCCGGGGCGGGCTGAGCGGAGCGGTGGTCAACGCCGCCAACGAGGCGGCGGTGGAAGCATTCCTTGCCGGCCGGCTGCGATTTGGACAAATCGTGCCCCTCGTGGAAGATATACTGAACAAATCGCCCCAAAAGGCGGATATAACACTATCGGACCTGTTGCAGGCGGACCAGTGGGCTCGCGCGCAGGTGGCGGAGATGGTGGAAAAAGCCACAAGCCACAAGCCACAAGCCACAAGGTAAGGACCGACATTGGCAAAAAGACCGTGGCGTAAAAACAACGAAAGTGGGAATGGACATAGAAGTAGCCATAACCAACATCGTATGGAACAAGCTTTGCCATACCTGGTGGCTAGTGGCTTGTGGCTAGTGGCTTTTACGACGAGACACCGTGATTTCCTAGTCAGACAGAGGTTTGAATGTTACTAGAATTCAGCATCGGCGCGATGTTCAGCGATTGGGTTTTGCCGTTGGTTTTGTTTATCATGGGCCTGGGGCTTGTGGTGTTTGTGCATGAGTTGGGGCACTTTCTGGCCGCCAAGGCGGTGGGAATCAAGGTCGAGCAGTTCGCCGTTGGGTTTGGCAAGCGGCTGTTGGGGCTGAAGATCGGCGAGACGGATTATCGCCTCAACCTGATTCCGCTGGGCGGGTACGTGAAGATGCTCGGGCAGGAGGATTTCAAACCGCTGACGGAGAACGACAAGCCCACTCCACGCAGTTATGAGTCTAAGAGTGTCGGCGCGCGGTTTTTCGTGATCGCGTCCGGCGTGATCATGAACATTATCCTGGCGGCGGTGCTGTTTGTGTCGGTCGGGCTGATCGGCAGGGATGTTCTCGCGCCGACGATGGGCGAGACGCTGCCGGGTTCGCCGGCGTTCAACGCGACCGTCGCGTGGGAGACGCCGCTGCCCGGCGAGCCCGTCAGCACGACGGTGCCCGTGATTACCCGCGCGCCGGACGACGAGGATTTGCAGGCCGATGATGATGGCGAACCGCAGCCCGCCCGTGTCGTCCCCGAGCCGCCGCCGTTCGATCCGTGGGGCAACCGCTTTCAGCCGGGCGACCGCATCGTCGCGATGGAAGGCGACAGTTTCGTCCTGAGATTCAGCGAAGGCATCGCCAATCTAGCCGACGTGAAAATGGTGGCCGCCCTGGCCCGACCGACGGACACGTACACGTTCATCATCGAGCGGACCGTCGACGGCGTGGCGCGGCAAGGCCGGGCCCAGGTCGGCGTCTTCGACAGCGGCGGCATGCTGGCGTTCGGCATCGGGGCGGCCAGCAGCCTGACCATCGGCCAATGGGTCGGCGGCGACAAGGAGGTCGCGGAGGCCGGCCCGTTCTTCAAGGGCGACACCTTCATCGCGATCAACGGCCATCCCGTGGCGAACCAGGGCGACGTTTTCCGCATCGAACAGGAACTCACCGGCGAGCCCGTGGACCTCACCGTCCGCCGCGTCAAAGGCGGCGAGGCGGAAATCACCATCCCCGTCACGCCCGTGATCGAACCGTCGCGAAACGTCGTCTTCCGCAAAAACGGCGAGCCGGTCTATTTCGTCGAGGCCATGGTCAAGGAGAAAGGGATCCAATACACACGGCCTGACGGCAGCAAAATCACGCTGGGCGCGGCGGATGTGGATCAGGAGTACCTTCGGATTCTTGGCATGTCCCCGCGGTTGATGGTGGTGGGCGTGGTGGATCGCAGCAACGCGGCGCGGGCGGGCATCCTGCCTGGCGACGTGATTCTCAGTTACGGCGACCGCCACCTGCCGACCCTGTCGGGCCTGCTGGAAATCAACAAACAGCACGCCGGCAAACGCCTGTCGATGGAAGTGCTCCGCGGCGGCGTTCCCCTCACGTTGACTGTCGAGCCGAAGCGGCGGGGCGAGGTGGTGCAGATCGGCCTGTCCAGCATCAGCGACCTGAACTCGACCGTCGTGAGTGACGTGCTGCCCGGCAGCGCGGCCGACAAACTGGGCATCGCCGGCGGCAGCACGATCACGGCTATCAACGGCACGGAGGTCGCGACGTGGATGGACGTATACCGCGAGCTGTCGGCGGCGCAGGGCGGGGCGGTGGAGATCGCCTTCACGACGCGCGGCGGGCAGTCGGAGACAGGCCTGATCGAGGAGCTCACGCCCGCGGCGTTTCACCCGCGGTACTATCGGTACTCGGTGTTCCCCGCGACGGTGCCGCTGAAGCCCGAGATGGTGAAAATCAAGCAGGACGGCATCGGCGACGCGCTGGTCTGGGGCGGCAAGGAGACCGTCAAGCTGACGCTGACGTCCTACGCCAGCCTGCGAAGCCTGATGGCCGGCGACGCGTCGGTCAAGCACATGGCCGGCCCGATCGGCATCGGCGCACTGGCGGTCAAGGCGGGCCAAAGCGGCATGGTCGAATTCATGTACTTCATCGCCTTCATCTCGACGGCGATTGCGGTCTTCAACTTCCTGCCCCTGCCCGTCCTCGACGGCGGACACGCGCTCTTCCTCATTATCGAAAAAATCCGGGGAAAACCCGTTCCCGTCAAGGTCCTCAACTACGCCCAATACATCGGCATGGCCCTGCTGCTGCTGATCTTCCTGGCCGTCACGTACCAGGACATCGCGCGGCTGATCGGGCAGTGGTTCTGGTGAGACGGTTTTCGCGGCGCGATGGTGAAAATTGGTCGTTTGTTCGTGGGAATAAGAGTGACAAGCGACAAGTGACAAGCGACAAGAGAAGGGAAATCCTGTCTGTTAAAACGCTCCCTCTGCGTGAAAACGCGAAAAAAGACGGGCTTTGCCTTCTCTTGTCGCTTGTCACTTGTCGCTTGTCACTCTTATTCCTACGTCCTGTCGGCCAGATTTCACCAATACGCACCGCAAATATTGACGATTCGCTCAACCGTATGGACAAAGTTGCCGATAGGTAAAGAAGGCCCGGTGTGTGTTGCAGCGGCCGGGTGGCTTGACAAATGATTTCGCGGCGTTTTACTATCGCGGAAACGCCGCTGGGTTAGGAGATCCCCATGCATGAGAACACGCCGCGCCTGACCGTGACCAACGAAGGCGATGTCATCGTCGCCGAGCTGGTGGACAAGAAAATTCTCGACGAAGTCGCCATCACGCAGATTCACGAGCAGTTGGCCGCCCTGTTGGGGCCTGTGGCGGCGCCGAAGCTGGTGATGGATTTCGCCCGCGTCGCCCACATGTCCTCCAGCGCGCTGGGCATGCTCATCACGCTGCACAAACGCATCCGCGAGAAGCAGGGCGAGTTGCGGCTGTGCGGGATTTCGCCGTCGATCTACGAGGTGTTCGTCATCACGAGACTCAACGAAATTTTCCAGATTTCCAAGACGAGACCCGAGGCGCTGGCGAGTCTGTAGCGCCGGTCCGTGCCGTGGTTTTGGATAAACGATACGTGGCTTGGTTAGCGATGCGGTGAACGGCGGTCGTGTAGACGCAGGCTGTGAACCGCGTGTGGACGAAAGGCTATGCCCGACAAATACGTCACAGTGTCAACCATCGCGTCCGACTTGCGGCAGGCCCGCCAGTTGGAGGATTCGCTGATTCACGAAGTGGGGCGGTTCGGTTACAGCGAGGCCGCCGTCTTCGCCATCAAGCTGGCGCTGGAGGAGGCCATCAACAACGCCATCCGCCACGGCAACCGTTGCGATCCCGACAAACGCGTCACCGTCCGCGTCGAACTCGACACCGCCGAAATGTCCATCTCCGTCACCGACGAAGGGCCTGGCTTCAACCCAGGCACCGTCCCCGATCCCACCGCCGACGAAAATCTCGAAAAGCCCTCCGGCCGGGGCATCATGCTCATGCGCGCGTACATGGACGACGTCCACTACAACCAACGCGGCAACGAAATCTGCATGTGCAAACGAAACGCGTGACGAAACGACAACGTCAGGTCGTACATGTGGCTTCGCCGTTTTGCATCGCAAACCGGCGAAGCCATGACGAAACATTTCTTTATCCGAAGAAAAATCTCACGTCGATTTGCTTTGAGGGCGTTTGGATTTTATGTTCCCCTTTGTCAGCGGGCAGGACGCATTCGCGGCTGATTAATGCCGCATGAGGCGTGTCTTTGTAGACGGGTTGGGATTCCGTGAGTTGATGAACGCGGATCGCCGTGTTTTCTCGGTGTGCGCCCCCATGCAGTTGGCGGGTAGAGGAAAGCGCGGTGTCATGACAAGTTGACTGTGAGTTTTTCGTGCCGTTGCCGGGGCGGATTAATTAAGGCCGCCCCGGCGCCGGTCGATAACGTTAGAAGCCGGATAGTTTCCGGCGCACGCAGCAATGCGGCCAAGGCACCTTTGCCATACGGCACTGTGGTCAAGATCGTCCTGAGAGGAGGTGAATGCACGCCACGACGGACTGACCTAACAATGCGGTTTGGAAAACGGGGGCACTGGTCAGGGCAAACAATTGGCGTCTCTCGGGACGTGACCAGATGCCAGGCAGAGCCCCGGCCCATTGCGGCGACACAGGAGAAATTCGCACGGAGGCTAAACAAACGCAATACCCGCACAGCGGGCTATTTGTTGGAGTGAAAAGAATATGAAGAAGACTGGCTTTACTCTCGTTGAAATTCTGATCGTCGTCATCATCCTGGGCATTCTGGCCGCCATCGTGATCCCGCAGTTCACGTCGGCATCGGAAACGGCCAAGGAATCGAACCTCAAGAGCGACCTGCTCACGGTTCGCAACCAGCTGGAACTCTATCGTGTTCAGCACGGCGATAACTACCCGTGGCAGATCGTCGGCAACGACAGCGACGACGTCATTGAGCAGTTGACCAGCAAGACGGATGACCAGGGCGCCATCGATGACGGCAGTGACCCCCGCCGGTTCCGCTACGGTCCTTACCTGGACAAGATGCCGGTTAACCTCTTCGTGAAGGACATCGGCAACGACGGCCAGGCGATCTCCCTGACCACGGGCGATCCGGACGGCGACAGCAGCACGGGATGGCACGTGAACATCGATACCGGTCGGTTCTCGGCCAACACCGACGACACGAAGTTCCCCGAGCACGTGACGTGGTAAGTTGAAGCAATGCAGCGGAAGGCCGGGCCGGGGCAACCATGGTGGTTGCTCCGGCCTTGGCTGTTGCGCGGGGAAGCCACGCCGATCCCGCACGGTTTTTCGCGAAAAGGCTGTAGGCTGTAGACTGTAGGTGCCGGCTCATGAAATATGAGGTCAAATTCTTCATCAGCCTGCCCCTACAGCCTACAGCCGAAAATGGGTCACGTGGATGCGATGGCCCGGAGGAGTATTTGGGGTGCCTGACGCCCGATCATTTCGAGTTGCCGGCGGGTTTACGCTGCTGGAGGCCATGGTCGCCGTGACGGTGCTGTCGATGGCGATTTTTGGCATTACCGCGCCGTTTGCCATCGCCGCCGCCTCGCAGGCCGAAGACGCTCGGCGGACGCTCGCCAATGCGCTGGCCCAGGAAATGATGGAAGAAATTCTCGCCAAATCCCACGAAGCCGCCGACGCCGCGGCGACGGGACCTGGCCGACGAGTTCGGGCCGAATTCGAGAGTATTCACGAGTACGCCGTGTTGGACGAGCCGGCCGGGCGGATCGAAGACGCATTCGGCCACGTGATTCGCGACCCGGCCGCCACGGGCCTGTCACGCCACACGCGCGTCCACAACGTGAGCGTGGGCGGGCAGACGTCGCTGGAGACGTCATTCGTTCGTGTGGATGTCGAGCTGCGTTATCGGGGCAAGCACGTGCTGACGGTAACGCGGCTGGTGTATTGCGATTCGGCGAGGGAGTGACCGTGCGACCAGGGCAAACGCATCGTAGTGTGCCAGTTTGTTCGCCAAACGGCTGTAGGCTGTGGGCTGTAGGCTGTAGGAGACATGCCTTTGCGAAGGGTTTCTCCAAAAACCGTGTGCGCCTACAGCCTACAGCCCACAGCCTACAGCCGTTTGGCGAACCATTGCGGGATTTTGGATGCGATTGCCCTGCCGTGCGACACGCCAAGGCCTTCACGATTATGGAATTGATGTTGGCGATGCTGATCACCGGCATGGTGGGCGTGACGGTGGCCAGCTTGACGGTTTCATTGGCCAACGCGTACGGTTCGGGCGAAGGGTATGGCGACGCGCTCCAGGGCGGCCGCAACATGCTGCTTCGCGTGAGCACGCTGGGGCGGGAGGCGAAGCTGGTGACGGCCTGCTCGCCGCGGGCGGTGGTCTTCTGGGCGGGCGACGACAACGACGACGGCGAGATCAATCGCGACGAGCTGGTCATGATTTACTGGGATCGCACCGGCGGGCGGAGCGCCGTGTGCATGCAGCGGGTCGACGGATCGAACAATCCGCTGCTGCGGGACGTGATTCCGCTCGATACGGCTTGCCAGCTCGACCAGGTGACGGCGCTGCTGAGCCAATACGAAGCGTATCGCGAGACGGTGCCCCTGGCGGAGGACGTGCTGGATTTCCGGGTGACGACCGACGTGCCGCCCCCGCAGACGCGCGCGGTGATGATCGAAGTGACGCTGGGCAAGCCCGACCGCCCGGTCACACTCCGCAGCACGGTGGCGCTTCGCGCGGACGCCACGGCCCAACTGGGCCACGTCGGAGACGAATGGGTGCTCGTGCCTTCCAGATAGGCTGCGTGCCGCGGCGTAGCCGAAGGCGAAGCCGGGTAGGCTGAAGGCGCACGTGGTGGATGTGGATTTTTCGGGACTCGGAGGCGTGGTGATGTGGCGACATAACAATACGAAGGCGCGACGATACGGCAACACGAAAACGCGTTGCCGCACGGCGGCGCGCCTACAGCCTACAGCCTACAGCCTACAGCCCGAACGAAAAGGCTTCGTGCTGCTGATGGTGCTGATCATCGTGACGGTGTCGAGTCTGGTTGGCATCACGTACATGACGGTGTCGACGTTGCAGGCGTCGGCGTCGTCGAATTTGATGCAGGCGTCGCGGGCGAAATATTTGGCCGAGTCGGCGTTGGAACACGGCGTGTACTTGTTGCACAGCGATCCGGGGGAGTTGGCGGGCACGTCGGCGTTGGCGCCGCTGGGGCCGTTTTATTTGGACGACAGCGACGATTCGTACGTGCTCTGGGCCGAGCGAACCGGCGAGGTGGGGATGTGGCTCGTCACGGGACAAGGCCATGTTGGCGAGGCGGCCTCGGCGGTGTCGGCGCGGATTTTCCTTGGCCCCGGCGTGGACGTCACGGGCGGCCACACCGCCGTGAGCGGCGGCGTGGTGAATCGCATTTCGTCGGCTGCGAAAATTTTCGGCCACGTTGCCGTCACCGGCGGGCTGGAAAATTTCGGCACCATCGAAGGCGATATCACGTACGCCGGGAGCGTGTTCGACGCGGGCAACCACCGTGGCGCGGTTATCGAGGCGACGCTGGAGGAGATCCCGTCGCCGCAGATCGACTGGTCGGACTACGTTGCCTACCGCATGGACGGCGTGACGTATGCGGCCGCGCGGGTCAGCGGGTCGCTGACGAGTGGCAGCTCGCTGATCAAAGGGCATGCCGCCACGGCGAACAATCCCGCGGGCGTGGTCGTGATCGAGGCCGGCCGCGGCGCGTGCACGATCGGCGCCGACACGGAGTTCATCGGCACGATCGTGGTGAACGGCAACCTGCTGATCGACGGGGCGAACATTACGCTCAAAGCCCAGCCAGGTTTCCCCGCCATCGTGTGCAGCGGCGCGATCTACGTGACGAACGCGACCGATCTGGCGGTGACGGGCATGGTGGTGGCGGTCAACGGCATCCGCCCTTATTCGGGGAGCGCGCCGACATCAAAAACCATAATTCATGGCCCGTTGATAACGCAGGACCGGATTTATGACGATCAATTACTTGGCACGCACGAGTTGCATTCCAACGCCAGCGCGGGCCAATTGTACGACGTGAAAACCGGCGTGAATGCCACCGGGACGATTCGGGTTCTGGACTGGTACGACCGATAGGACGTTCCGCGCCGCCAGGCTGGCGGGGAAACGAGGAGAAATTTGATGCCCTCGGCATTGACACAACATCCGACGCCGCACCGCACGCCTCCCGACGAGGCCTGCCACGTGCTGCCCGCGTTTCGCATGGACACATCCCAGGCCGGCGCCGCCCCGCGCGGCCCGCGGAGCGAATCGGCCTCCGCCCTGGAGCACGTCGCGCCCGCCCGTTGGCGACCGGCACGCCGACCGCCGCGACGCCAGGCGGGGTTCACCCTCATCGAGATCATTATCGTGGTCCTCATCATCGGCATCGCCGCCGCCATTGTCGTGCCGCAGTTGTCCAGCGGCGCGGATTTCCAGGCCACCTCCGCCGCACGAATGATCGCCACGGATATTCAGTACGCCCAGAGCCTCGCCATCGCGCAGCAACGGACGGTCCGCGTGACGTTCAACCCCGGCGCGGATTCCTATCAACTGATGTACTGGGATCCGATCACGAACACCGCCATGTCGCCGGTTCAGCATCCGATCAACAAGGGCGATTACGCGGTGTCGTTCAAAAACCTGAAGGATTACGCGGCGTTGGATCTTTCCAGCGCGTTCGGGGCCAACAATTACGTGGAGTTTGACGCGATTGGCGCGCCCAACGGCGCCGGCGACGTGGTGATGCAGGCGGGCGCGTATTCGTACACGATTTCCGTGACCGCCGTCACCGGCAAAGTGACGGTGCAGTCGTGCGCGTCATTGGCGGCACGCCGTGCAGCCGAAGGCGGCTGATTGGGGCCGGCGTGTTTGTGTTGTTTATTTTCGAGGGATGGTTTGCAAGGGAACGTTTTTAAGGCGGTTAGACTGTCAGGGAGCGGCTGATGCATCGCCAGGCCAAATGCCTCATAAGCCAGCGCCTAACAGCCTAATAGCCTAACAGTCTCACAGTCTGTTGTTTGAGCAGCGAGGGCATGGCATGTTGGGATTTTTGAAGAACCGATGCGAGCCGATCGCGTTGGATATCGGCGGCGACAGCATCAAACTACTCCAAATGCAGCGGGTTGGCGGTGTGCTGAGCATTCGCGCCGGCGCGCGGTGGCGGTTCCCGGACATCCCCGCCGCCGATGTCCGCCAGCGGCGCGACCTGGCCGTGGTCGCCGTCCGGGAGATGCTCGCCCATAACGGTTTTCGGGGGCACCGGGTCGTCTCTTCGCTGTCCATGGCGAATCTGCACATCAAGAACATCCGCATGCCGGCCATGACGGATTCGCAACTGACCTCCGCCCTCGCGCTGGAGGCGCAGGAACGCTTCGAACTGCCCGACATCAAGCCCGACCAGATGGGCTACCTCAACGCCGGCGAGGTCCGCCAAGGGGCCGACATCCGCAACGAAATCATCCTCATGGGCGTGCCCAACGGCGTGGTGGAAGACCACCTCGCCCTGCTGGACGACATGGGGCTTTCGCCCGAGCACATCGAGGCCGAACCCGTCGCGCTGTTCCGCGGCATGACACGGTTTTTCCGCCGCCAGGACGACGAGCAGGTCGTCAGCGTGGTGGTCGACGTGGGCGTCTCCGCGACGCGCGTGATCGTCGCTCGAGGGCGGCGGATCGTGTTCCTCAAATCGATTGACATCGGCGGGCGGCGGTTCACCGAGGTCGTCGGCGCGCACCTGAATCTCAGCTACGTCGAGGCGAGCGAACTTCGCATGCGGGTGATGAAGGAGCAGTCGCGCCAACCTCGCGCCAACACGAACGAACCCGAATTGTCGCCCGAACAACGCGATTCGAAAGACTCGCTGCGATGGTCGATGTTCGACGCCATCCGCGGCGAAGTGGAATCATTGGCTAAGGAAATCGCCCTGTGCCTGCGGTACTGTTCCGTCACGTTCCGCGGATTGCGGTTCGTCACGGTGACGTTCACGGGCGGCGAAGCGTACGAGCCGGCCTTGCGGGAATTGATCGGTCAACACCTGAACCTGCCCTGCGTCATCGGCCAGCCGCTGCGCGGCGTCGACGTCTCGGGACTGGACCTGGGCAACCGTCGGGGCCATCTGGCCGAGTGGGCGGTCTGCACGGGCCTTGCGATGCGGGGCGTGACGGCCCGCCACTATCATGAGGATGAGTATGGAGATGATCGACTTTCTGCCTAATCGCATCCGCCAGCAGCGAAAACGTCGCCGGCTGTTGATCCGCCAGGGCATCTGGGTGGGCATCTGCGCGATGGGGCTGCTGTTGTACGCGCATGTGCGGCAGAATCACATTCATGCCGCCCAGGCCGAACTGACGGACATGGTGGCGTACAACCAGGGCTTGCAGGAACAGATGGCCGCGCGCGACGCGCTGGAAAAACAGCAGCAAGAGCTGGAAATCGCGAGGAAAGTCGAGGCGCAACTCGGCAGCCGAGTCAACGCCCTCGACGTGCTGGCGGAACTGGGCGACAAGATGCCCGCGAACATGGCCTTGAAGAGCCTGACCTTCGAGACCGTCGAGCAGCGCGTGCCGGTGGAGATGGTGGGCAGAGCGAAGGCGGCCCGCGCTTCCGTCGCGACGGCCACCAGGGAAAAATCCGTCAAGCGCGTCCGCCTGACGATCACGGCCTTATCCACCAGCGACGTGGATATCGCCAACTTCATCGCGCAGCTTTCGGTAAGCCCGCTGTTCGAGGACGTCAACATGGGCTACGCGAAAACCGTGTCGTACCGCGAAAAAATGGTGCGGGAATTCCAAAGCGTCTGCTACGTGAGCAAATAATCCACGACGAAAACCACGAGACGATGATGCCGAAATTTTCCAAAGACAACCTGACCATGCTTGCCATCCTCTGTGTGATGATGGTGGTGGCGGCGCTGGTGTTCTATTGGCCGCAGTCGCGGGAATTGGACAGCCTCCGCACGCAGATCGAAACGGAGAAAAACACCACAGCCACGTACGCGGCGAAGGTGGCCGTCGTGCCCGATCTGCGCCGCCAGGTGGAGGAGATGAAATACCGCTACAAGGATTTCGACCGCCGCCTGCCCAAACAACGCGAATTAGGCGGCTTTCTCCTGGAAATCACCGAAAATCTGGAGAAGGAGCGGCTGGACAATCCGTTCATCGAACCCGGAAGCCCCGCCCGTGAGGAGTCCTTCCACACGCTGCCGATCATCATGAAGTTCCAGGGAAATTATCTCTCGCTGGCCAGCTTTCTCAAACGGATCGACACGATGGAACGCCTCACGCGCGTCCAGAAACTGCACATCACCGTCGACCCGAAAAGCGCCGAGCCGAAAATCGACTGCGAACTTCGGTTGAATATTTATTTCACGGAAAGCTGACCGGTTCGAACGTCATCCGCGTCCTCGGTTGTCATTTTGTCAGTTGGTGGATCAATGCGTCCACGGCGGCGCTGGCGTCGTTGGCGTTGGCGGCGATGTGGAGTTTGCGCCGCGCCTGGGGCCAGCGGTCTTCCACGGGACGAAGGATAAAAACGTCCTGGGTGAAGGCGCCCTGGTTGAATCGGCCTTCCTCACTCACCAGCGCGTGGCGGCGGGTGAGGGAGACGACGGCCCTGCCCTCGCCGGGCCAGGCGTACGTGCTGGTGAACGGCAAGTGCGGTCCGTACATGCCAGGCCAATTCCAGTAGGTTCCGTGCAAGGCCAGGTCGTTGTTGGTCCACTCGGTGCCGATGAAGATAACCGGCAGGGCGAAGTCGTGGACGCGCTGGTCGGTGCCGTCGTTGATCTGTTCAGCTCGCGAAGATTGCTCGACCGCCTCCACGTTCAACTGGAATTTTTCGCGGAGCAGCGCGGCGAGTTTGTCGGCGGCGGGTTTGTTTTCCGGCACGCCGTAGCTGATCGTCACCGTCTGTTTCGGCGCGGGATTTTCTGGATCGACCTTGGCGTTCGGCGCCGGCGGGATCGGGCCGTTCAAGCTTTCCAGCCAGGGTTTGATCTCGTCGCCTCGCAGGATCGTCACGCCCGTGACCGGCTTGCCGCCGATGGCGAGCGTTTTGCATCGCGCGAGGACCTCGTCCTTGTCGCGGCCTGGGAATTTCGCGGGGGCGATCAACTCCACCTGTGGCGTTTCGCTGTACGCGAGCATCATCAGATGGCCGCTGGGGAGTGAGACGGTGAAACTTACGCCGGCGTCGTCTTTCGCGAAGCCCACGGGCACGTTACGGGCGACGTCCCAGATGGCCTGGATCTTCGGATTGTTGATGCGGCATTTATACGTGTGTTTGCCGAGGTGCATGTTCACGGCGGCCCGGCCGGTGAGGTAATGCACGTCGCGCGTCGAGATGCCCAGGTACCGCGTGCTGGTGTCGCCGGCCGCCTGTCGCGGGAAGAACCGCAGGGCCAGGTCGGTCGCTTCGTGCATGACGGGCACTTCGTGGGCGTCGCCTCGCGGGTCGCCGACGGTGCGGACGTGGAAGAAATCGCCGTTCTCCTGCGAGAACCCCTTGGGCACACCGAACCCCGGCGCGACGGACTCTTTGCCCTGGAACCTGGCCACGTCGGCGAACTTCACGTCGAACTCCTGCTGGAAGCCAAGTTGTTCTCGCAGGAATTTCTTCAGCCACTCCACACGGTCGATCTGCTGCTTCTCGCGGGCGAAGAAGACGTAGCTGCGATAAAAACCAATGCTGGTGCGGTCGGTGGCGACGAATTCGGTACCCATCGGATAGCCAAACAAAACGGCCTTGCCTTGGCCGAACGCGTTGAGCGTGATGGCGGGCTTACCGCTTTCATAGATGGCGAGCACCTTGGCGGACGGGCCTGGTGTGAGGGTATGGAAGGTCGGCTTGCGGTCGGTGGTGAATCCGAACCCGCCGGAGTAAAAGCCTCGCGGCACCGTGATCGTCAGCGGCGTGTCCTTGACGGCTTCGCTGATCGTGCCGTCGACGTGCGCGTCGAGAACCTTCGCCAGCGGCGACTCATCCGCCGGCTCCCCGGCGACGAAGGGTTGTTTCTTCCAGAACGATCGCCCGTGCGCGTCCACACGGCCTGGGAACGTGCTGGCGATCAACGTCCCGCCGGCCTTGACCCACGAGTCAATCGCCGCGGCCACGTCGTCGTCCATCGCAAGGACGGCCGGCAGGATCAACACCTCCAGGCCGGAGTTTTTCAGCCAGCCTTCGCGGATCAACCGTTCGTCCACGCGGGTGTACGCGAGCTTGGCCTGGCCGAGCAGCCAGTCCCATCCGAGCGCTTCGTCGTAAATCGGGCCGTAATGCAGGTCGATCGTCGCGCGCGGAAACAGCAGGCCGATCCGCTGCGGCGCGGGGGCCGTCGCCGCCACCGTCGACCCCAGCGAGTAAATCAGCCGGTTCGTCATCCAGTGATTGTGAATGTCATGCCAGCCGAGTTGATAATCCATGTACCCATGGCCAACCCACACGTAAAAATATCGCGCCAGGTTGCCGGGGTCGGTGAAGTTGATCCACAGATAATCGCGGAATAAGCTTTCGATAGCATCCGAAGGCCTCGTGCCGAACCCGACCGGCTCGACGCTGCGGATCATGAACGGCTGCGTTTCATTCGCCGCGCCCACGCCGGAGAACTGGCTGATGTCGTCGGTCTCGCCGAGGAACGCGCCCCAGGTTTGTTCGCCCTTGCCGGCCACGCCGTCGTGGTCGCCGAACTGCCGCATCTCGGCGATGATGAGTTTGTCGGGAAACGCCGCCGCCGCCAGCTCGCGTTTGACGGCCAAATAATCCCGCACGTACGCGCGGCGGAAGTGGAGGTAGTCGGTCCGAATCACCGGCGGATACTCCAGCGGCAGCCGCCACTCGTAGCCGTCGCGGCAATCGTCGCCAAAGGCGGCGCGAATGGCGTCGGCTGTTTTGTATTTCTCCCGCACATACTGGCCCCACGAACGGGTGGCCTGGAGGTCGTAATTGTAGAGGGCCGTTTTGGCGTACTCATCCCAGAGGACCGCCAGGCCGGACGCCAACGTGCCACGCCAGTCCCCGTAATCCGCATCCCATTTCGGGAGCACGGGAATCTCCTCCCAGGCTTTGAACTCCGTGCCAGCGGCCTCGTTGAAATGGCCGATGTGATGGCCGAACTTGTTCTTCAGCCACTCCGGCCAACGTCGCGACTGCCAGACGTCCCAGTCCTCCTTCGCCGCGGGGATGATCTCGCGGAAGGGCACCTGAAGTTCGTCGAACGACGTGTACTTCGTCCCGGCGGCTCCGTTGAGGCTGGCGATGTCGCCGTAGCGGGCCTTCATGAACGCCTGCCACCGCGCCGCGGCGAAGGGGGAGTAATCCACGGCCTCGCTGAGGTGGGCGTGGTTGCTGCGTTCGAGGTGAATGGCCGCGATGGTGTCGTACAGACCTTGGCGGCGCAGTTCGGCGCTCATCGCCTTCAAGTACTCGCCGTAGGCTTTGGCGACAGCAGGGTTGAACAACTGCGCCTGTCCGCTGGGGCCGAACGTGCCGTCGTTGCGGCGCGCGATCATGTTCGCTGACTCGTCGTCGGCGAGATAGGCCGGTAGCGACGGTGTGTACATCGACCAGATGCCATGCCCCGCCTCGCGGTGCCGCTTGTGCTGAGCGGCCACCTGCTCGGGCGTCTGCCGCCAGGAGAGCGTCGGCAATTCCAGCAGGTAGTTGCAGCGGCGATCCTTCAATCCCGCGACGAGGGCGACGAGGTTGGTGAAGTCGTACCTGCCTTCGCCGGTGCAATTCAGGCCCCACGCGCCCAGCGGCTGTTCGCTGGTGAAAAACGCGTTGCCAGCCTCGCGGAATTTCGCGGCGATGTACAACGGCCCGAGGTCCATCGTGTTATTCCACCACGCGGCCGGGTGGCCCTCAGCCGGCGCCAGCGGCAGACGAATGCCCACCATAGGCCCGGCCTTGCGCCACGCCTCACGCTGCGGATTGGCCCAGGGTTTCGGCTCGACAAATTTCGCCGACACGCCGCGTTTGGAAGCCTCGGCGTTCAGGGCCATTTGCAGATCCCGTTTCAACGTGGCCGCGCTGTCGGCGTAGGCCGTCACCTGTGCCGCCGCCAAGGCCAGCTCGTTCCGCCAAAATGCGATGTCCTGCTCCAGGCCCGGCTCGTCGCGGCTGTCGCGGGCCAGGCGAACGCTCTGAATGCCGTGATCCACGCACTTGACCAACTCGTATAGCCGTGTCCCGCGCTTGACCAACATGTCCGCCTTCTCGGCGGCGGTGATGTTTCCCTTTCCCTCATGCGGATCAACACGTGGCACCATCATCTCCGCCTCACGCCACGGCTTGAGATAATCCGCCATCGCCCGGCACGCCAGCGCGTCGTCCCACGCCGCGCCCAGCGCCATCCGCACCGACTCGCAATCCTCCCCCAACGCCGTCACCGGCACGTTGAAGTAGTCGTCCCGCACGTCGGCAGGCGACGTCCCCGCCCGCAGTAAGGCCGGCCTCAACGAATCCGCGCACCCGCCCGCCACCACCAACGCCGCCAGCACCAGGACCATTCGTTTCAACATGATGACCTCGTTTTCCGCGAAGTTTTCCAACGAAACCGCATTCGGATGTGAAACCGCCGCCGCCCGTCACGGCGCGCTGTGTGTTTGTACTGCAAGGGCACGGTTATTTTTACCACAGAGGCACGGAGAACCACAGAGAAATTGAGGAAAAAGGCAGTTTGCCGGGTGTACGTCACGTTGATCGATGGATATCATCGCAAAGCCCAATCTGGCCGCAGGCCCTGCCATTTTGCGTTGTAGATCGTTGTGACAGAGAAAGCGTCTGTCGTTCACAACGTTTTACGACGCAAAATGGCAGAGCCTGCGGCCAGATTGTACGCCATCCACAACCGCGACTACAAATTGTTCCCGTTCGTCCGAATCACTTCGCTGTACCAGGCCGCGGAGTCTTTGGGGATTCGGCGTTGGGTGGGGTAGTCGGTGAAAATCAGGCCCATGCGGATCGAGTCGCCCAGGTTCCACTCGAAGTTGTCGGCGAAGCTCCAGTAGAAGTAGCCGTCCACGGGCACGCCGTCGTCGGCGGCGCGGCGGAGCTCCAGCAGGTGGCGATGCAGGTAGTCGGTCCGTTGCGGGTCGTGCACGCAGCCGTCGAGGGAAATGGTGTCCACGACGCAGCCGCCGTTTTCCGTGATGACGATCGGCAGGCCGTACCGCTCGTGGAGGAATCGAGGCCCCCAGTAGAGACACGTCGGTGTGATCGGCCAATTGTCGTAGGCGGATTTGGGATAGCCCGGCGGCAGGTCGACGTATCGCGGGCCTTCGGGCGAGGCTTCGATGAACTGCCCGTTGTAGATGTTCACGCCGAGGAAGTCCAGCGGCTGGGCGATGGTCTCCATGTCGCCCGGCTGAATGTCCGGCGCGGCGGGGCCGAACCGTGCCAACCCCTCGGCGGGGTACTCGCCCTTGAACATCGGGTCGAACCACCAGGCGTTGTGCTGGAAGATGCTTGGATTGTACGCGAACATGGCCGACCGGGCGGCGTCGATGTCGGCAGGGGTTTCGGTTTGCGGCATGCGCGTGGAGGCGACCATCGCGACGCCCACGGTGGGCTTGGTCTTGGCGTGGGCGCGGAGGGCCTGCACCCCGCGGCCGTGGGCGAGCAGCGTGTGATGGATGGCCCGCACGACCTCGTCGAACCGCAGTTGGTCGCCGGGCGCGTGCCGGCCTTCCTCGTGCCCGATGATGAGGAAACACTGCGGCTCGTTGAGGGTCATCCAGTGCGACACGCGGTCGCCAAGCCGCTCGGCGAGCACGCGGGCGTACTCGCCGAACCAGTCGGCGGACTCGCGATTGAGCCACCCTCCGCGATGGTACAACGCCAGCGGATAATCCCAGTGAAACAGCGTCAGCCACGGCTCGATGCCCGCGGCGAGATATTCGTCCACGAGACGATCGTAGAAGTCCAGCCCCTTGTCGTTGACCGCGCCCACGCCCGCCGGCAGCACGCGAGGCCAACTGACCGAAAACCGCGACGCCCGCACGCCCAGCCGCTTCATGATCGCGATGTCCTCGCGATACCGACGGTAATGATCGCAGGCGACGTCGCCCACCTGCCCCCGCCACGACGCGCCCGGCTTGCGACAAAGCATGTCCCACACGGAAGGCCCTTTGCCGTCCTCGAAAGCGGCCCCCTCAATCTGAAACGACGCGGAGGCGACACCCCAGGTGAAGTCTTTTTTGAACGCCATGTGTTGTTCTCCTTTTTTGGCCGCGATATCCGCGAATTCTCGCGAATTTTTTTCTTTAGCGGGGATTACGGGATTACGGGATTTCTTTTTTGCAATCCTTTAATGCTACAACGTCATACAACGAAAAGATACGGCTGGATTTTCGAAGAGGCAGGACTTGCCAAGCCCCGGCAGGGGCGCCTTGGGTAGCCCAGGGCGTGCCCGTACTCGGGCATGCCCTGGGAACAGGTGTTTTCGAAGTTCTTTACATCATGCCTGACGCCACTGGCCGAGGCCGCACCGTCACGCGAAGCCGGCTTCGAACGACGCGCACAGGGGAATGTGTGCGTCGTTCGATGCCGACCTCGCATGTTGAGGCGCCCTCGGCCAGTGGCGTCAGGCCGCAGTTATGGGAAAATAACAACACCCGCACCCAGGGTTCTCTACACTACGCAAACCCCGAGGGGGCGTCTATCAGGGCGAACGCATGTAACGTGACGCGGGCATCTTGCCCGCGTGTCTCGCGGGCGTCCCGCCCGCGTCCGACGACGAAACACCTGATTTTTCCACGGCGCAAACGGCGTGGAACGATCCGCGAGGGCAAGATGCTCTCGCCACACGCGGGCGAGACGCCCGCGTCACGTTACATGCGTTTGCCCTGGGGCGTCTATGCCGACGATCCAGTCGGTGTAACCGCCGCGCTGGGGCTTGTTCTTTTTGGACTACCCGCGGTCATCGTGTTGATTGATTTTTCCGCGTCGTTGCGGCGACCAGAATTATTAGCTGCACTTGCTGGTCTTGTCGGTGCCAATCAAAAAATCTTTTGGAACCCTGTAATTCCCGCCGTTGGCTACATTGCATTCGGTGCAAAGCGGAACGATGTGTTTGGTTTTACTGACGGTATTGTCGATATTGACTCGCTGTACGTGTCCGCCACATGTTACCTCGCGTGTGCACTTCGTATCCCGACCATTGGCATCCAGATTCGCGCACGCGGGCGCATTCTCTCCGTGGTTGTTTTTCCAATGTCTAAGCCATACACCACCGCAACACGGACATGGCACGGCTCCATCCGTACTATTCCTTACTGTAACTGCCATAGTAAGCCCTCAAAAAATGTTTGGGTGTTCCCCAGTGTGTAGGTAGGGCATCCTTGCAGAAAATGTTTTCTGAAGTCAATTATTTCTTCACCGGGGCCGTTTTCTTTTGTTCCTTCGCCCAACTGTCTTTCAGACTTACCGTGCGGTTGAACACCGGCGCGTTGGTTTGGCTGTCGGGATCGACGCAGAAGTAGCCCAGCCGTTCGAACTGGAATTTTTCGCCGGCCGGCGCGCCCGCCAGTGACGGTTCTACGAACGCCCGCAGGGCTTCCAGCGAGTTTTCGCGAATATTCGCCCGCCAGTCCATGCCTTCCGGGGCGTCGTCGGGGTCGGGTTTGGTGAACAGCGGTTCGTACGCGCGGACTTCTGCCGGCACGGCGTGTGGGGCGGAGACCCAGTGGATGGTGGCTTTGACTTTTCGGCCATCCGGCGAGTCGCCGCCTCGCGTGGCGGGATCGTACGTGCAATGCACCACCGTCACGTTGCCGGCGGTGTCTTTTTCAACGCTGACACACGTGACGAAATACGCGTAGCGCAGGCGGACTTCCATGCCGGGCGAGAGGCGGAAGTAGCCTTTGACGGGCACTTCCATGAAGTCCTCCTGTTCGATGTACAGTTCGCGCGAGAACGGCACCGTGCGCGTGCCGGCGGCGGCGTCCTCGGGGTTATTGATCGCGTCGAGTTGCTCGGTCTGGCCGGCGGGATAATTGTCGATGACCAGTTTCAAAGGCCGCAGCACGGCCATGCGGCGGGCGGCGCGTTTGTTGAGGTCCTCGCGCAGGCAGTGTTCCAGCAGGGCGATGTCCACGACGCTGTCGTTTTTGTTGATGCCGATGCGTTTGGTGAATTCGCGAATCGCCTGCGGCGTGTAACCGCGGCGACGCAGGCCCGCCAGCGTCGGCATGCGCGGGTCGTCGAAGCCACGTACCACGCCCGACCGCACCAGCTCGATCAACCGACGCTTGGACATCATCGTGTACGTCATGTTCAGCCGGGCGAACTCGATCTGCCGCGGATGGTGAATCTTCTTGCCCCAGGGCCCGCTGCCGTCGTCGGTGCGACCGTCGTTGATCGCGTCGATGAACCAATCATACAACGGCCGATGGTTCTCGTACTCCAGCGAGCACAGGCTGTGCGTGATGCCCTCGATGGAATCCTGCAGGCCGTGCGCCCAGTCGTACATTGGATAGATCCGCCACGCGTTGCCCTGGCGGTGATGTTCGGTGTGCAGGATGCGATACATCACGGGGTCGCGGAGGTTGATGTTGGGACTGGCCATGTCGATCTTCGCGCGGAGCGTGCGGGCGCCGTCGAGAAACTCGCCTGCCCGCATACGGGCGAAGAGGTCGAGATTTTCCTCGACGCTTCGGTCGCGGAACGGGCTGTTTTTTCCCGGCGCGGTGAGCGTGCCGCGATAGGCGGACACCTCCTCGCCGCGAAGATCGCACACGTACGCCTTGCCCTTTTTGATCAACTCGACGGCCCAGGCGTAGGTGCGTTCGAAATAATCGCTGCCGAAGAACAGCCGCTCGCCGAACTCGCAACCCAGCCAGCGGACGTCCTCGATGATCGCGTCGACGTACTCCTGCTCCTCCTTGGCCGGGTTGGTGTCGTCGAAGCGCAGATTGAACAGCCCGCCGAAATCCTGCGCGACGCCGAAACTCACGCCCATCGCCTTGGCATGCCCGATGTGCAGATACGCGTTCGGCTCGGGCGGAAACCGCGTGTGAACCTTCAGGCCATGAAACCGCCCGCCGTTCTTGAGATCCTCCGCGACGGCCTGCCGGATAAAATCCACACTCTCCCGCGCTGCGCCATCGGCGGGTGCGTTGGCAGGTGGCGTGTTATCCGCGTTATTCGTATTGTTGGTGTTGCTCGTGCTGGGTTTATCGTTGTCCGTCATGCGTCCATCCTTTCGATCGTCTCAATTTCTTCGGTCTTCAGCGAACGTATTCTATTCGGGAGGCCAAACGTTTCGCAACGGCTCAGCGTGGTGCGATCGGCATTTTGCACCAGGAAAAACGCGATAAAATCCTCTGTTTTTCGCACGGTTTTTGCGAGAGATACGTCGCATTCGCAGGGGCGTGGGGGACACGTCATGTTTGCGAGTAAAACATCGTCGATTGTCCTCCCCGGCCTCGCGCGGAAGTGCCGGCATACAGCCCCAACGGGGCGTCTTGGGTAGCCCAGGGTGAGCGGTACGCCGCGAACCCTGGGGACCGGTGGTTTTGGTTTTCCATCATCGCGGCCTGACGCCACTGGCGGCATATTATACCGACGCACGAAGACAGTGGCGAACGACGCGCACATGGCCTTGTGCGCGTCGCTCGCCGCCGTATTCATACATCGGTGTGACTTGCCGCCAGTGGCGTCAGGCACGAAAAAAACCGAAAAACCGCCTGAACCCCAGGGCTCGCGAGTACGCTCGCCCTGGGCTACCCAAGACGCCCCGTTGGGGCTGTGTGCCGGCGACGGCCATGCGAGACCGAGGATGCCGATCGTTGTTTTTCACGCCCTGCCGCCACATGGCTTTTTTCCACCTGCAAACGTGACGTGCATTCTTCGGGGCTGAAATCAGAAAAATTTTCCTTGACGAACCGTGACATCGCTTAAATAATTAAAGTAACTTCAGTAATTAAAGTGACACGGGAGAAAACCATGAATCAGAACGAGGTCAACAAGACGCGGGTGGACAAGATGCAGCAGGACCTGGACGCCGTTCGGGACGTGCTGGGATGCGAGTTGCCGTTTGACCGCGCGTATGTTCGACTGATGTTGGCCATCGCCGTGACGGCGGGCGTCTGGTGTGTGTGGTCGCTGTTTTTCACCAAGGACGACGGGTTTTGGCTGATGGCCCTCGGCGCCGGGCCGATGGCTCTTGTGTCGATGGCAGGCTCGTTCTGGTGGTGGCGGCGCAGTCGCGCGTGGCGGAAAGAACATCCGCTCGCCGCCAAGGCCTTCACGCTGGATGTACGAATTACCGTTATTTTTTTACTCGCCTTCTTCGGTTCGACCGTGATCTGCCTGAAAACCGGGGTCGCGCGCCCGGCGCTCATGGCCATGATTTTTTTCTGGGTCGCGGTGTTGTTCTTTCTTACTGGCATGACGGGGCGGGCGCGCCGGTACCACTTGGGCACGGCCTTGGGGTTTGCGACCATGTGTCCGACAATGTATTTTTTGAATGAGGATAGTCTTGCTGTAACATGGGTCGCCGCGTCGACCGTCTTGATGGCGATGGTCAGTGCTGGCATCATACATGGGCAACTTCGGAGACACCGTGGAGCCTGAGACACCCCATGATCGCGCGTTGGAGAGCCGGATCCGGCTGCAAATCCTGGCCGCCCTGCTGGCGGGGGGCGGCGAGGATTTCGTGACGCTGCGCAAACAGTGTCGCCTGTCGGACGGCTCGCTGCATTTCCATCTGCGGATTCTCGAAGAAGCCGGCTACATCCGGCGGCGAAAGCATGTGCTTCGCCAACAGGTCCAGTCCCGATTCCGCATCACGCCCGCTGGCCGGGCGGCGCTCCGTACGTATCTGGACGACATGCAGACGCTGCTGCACCACATCAAAACGGCGGTGTCGAAACCGGCGACGTGATGATCGCCCAACCTGGCCACAGGCCCTGCCATGTTGCGTTGCAGGTCGTTGCGAAATCGGAGTGTTCTGTCGCTCACCCCGTTTTACAACGCAAAATGGCAGGGCCTGCGGCCAGTCATGCCTGAACATGAACCCCGTGCGAAAAAGAGGAATGCCGATGCGATCGCCCTGGCCCCCGCGGGCTTTTCGATTGTCGGGAAGGGGGATCGTGGTATAATTGATGTCGTGCGGCGACGGTGTGGGCGATGGTGTGGTTGTGGTGTTATCGCACGGCATTTTCATTGTTGAATCGGGAGCAAAGGAGATCACGATGAAGCGGATCGTCAGTGCAGTCGTTGTTCTGACCGTGGCCGCGTTGTTGGCGCCGCCGGTGCGGGCGGAGATCACGGAGACACTGTTGGGCGGGTTCCTGTATGGCAACGGCGGACGAACGACGTATATCGGGCCCAAGGGCGCGGAAGGGGATTCGCTCGCGTACACCGGGCAATTCGGGCTGATGTGGTCCGAGCCGGTGACGGTATATTCGCTGTCCGTCGAACTGCACACGGCGGGTGGCGGCCGGGCGATTCCCGGCGTGGTTCGTGTCTACACCAGCCAACTCGATTTCCAGGACTTTTTGTTTGCGGACGTGGTGGGCGAGGGCGAGAGTCCCGTGTACGGGAACTACACCATGAATTTTCCCGGTGGGATTCAGGCGGACAATTCGTACCTGATGGTGGTGGTATACATGGACAGTCTGGCGTACAGGGGCGACACATGGGTCGGGGTCTACACGGACACGGTGACCGCCAACGTCGTCTCCCTGGGCAAGGGGGCCGACGTCAACCTTCATGATCCCGCCAACGGCGTGCTGGTGGCGATGGATTTCATCGAGGGCGCCATTCCGCCTCCGGTGGACAATGGCGGCGATGTCAGGATTGCCTATGACGGCCGGATTCACAGCGATAACAAGCAGAGCGGCGGGCGGGATGCCATCTATTTCACCGGGCCTGGCAATACGCAGGGGCTCGACGCGGGGACGTTGGCGGGATTGACCGCGACCTATCTGACGCCCCAGACGATCGGTTCGATCGGCCTGGGTTTCGCGGGCGACGGTGCGGACCGCACGCTGCCCGATACGTTCACCATCATCGGCACGTTCGCCAACGGCGAGACGACGTCGATGGACTTTTATGTTAAGGGCGACTTCGTTGACGGCCAATGGGAGGCCTCGGACGCCACGCAGTACATGCGGTTCACGCTGGACGAGACGTTTGTGGATATCGTCTCCCTGACCCTGTCGATCCCCATGCCCGACGGCAATTACGGCTACCTCGGCATCACGGAGTTCCAGGCCTTCGCCGTCGTCCCCGAACCGGCGACGATGACCCTGTTGGCGCTGGGCGGCCTGACGCTGCTGCGGCGACGGAAATAAGACATCGCGACGAAATGTAGCGAGGAGTGCGACGCCCGTGGCGGTAAACGATATGGCGGGGTGGGGTGCCCGTTTTGGCCGTTTCCACAGCGGCAAACAGCAAAGCAACCCCCCCCCCCCCACGAAAACGGCGGCCCCGCCCCCCCCCCCGCGGCCG